>OLRX01000318.1_pt1 | contig 45318 bp, 33 predicted proteins | sample 1672991 | NCBI WGS metagenome assembly OLRX01 (sample SAMEA3136744, study PRJEB25190) | human gut metagenome | biome: human gut; feature: human-associated habitat; material: faeces | place: Austria | collected 2013
ATCAACATAGACCTGTTCCCAGTAGAACTGCTCCGTCCCCGGCGTCTCATAGTAAGCCTTTAAAACCGGCATGAATTTTGCTGTAAACTCCCTCGAAAAATAAGCCGGCCCGTACATCACCCAGGCGTCCCTCCCGCCGATTCGCACGCCGGTGATCCGCCCCTTCTTATTATAAGACAGGCACCATTCCCTGGTCTCGCCCTTCTGAAGCTCCGAGGAGTACCAGGCCCCGCACTCGTAGGCGTGGTACATATTCTCCCGCAGCCAGTTGTCCGAGGCCAGAAGGTACATGTTGCGGCCCTCCAGCACCTTGGCGGCGCGGTAGATGGTGGTCAGGGTGTTTTTGCTGGAATACTCCGGATTGTACAGCAGCTTCACGTCGTACTTGTCGATCAGATACTCGAATTTCTCCTTCAGATACCCCACCGCGATGGTGATGTCCCGGATTCCCGCCTCGTGGAGCTGGCGAATCTGGCGCTCGATCATGCGCTCCCCGAACACCTCCAACAGCCCCTTGGGCGTCTCAAACGTCAGGGGGACAAACCGGGAGCCGAATCCCGCGGCGATGATCAGAGCCCCGTCCACCTTGTACGGCTCCAGCAGCTTCCGACCTTCTTCCAAAATTTTCCACTTCCGTGAGGCGTTGTCCGGTCCGTCCTCCGCGATCAGCCCACGGCCCACGCACTCCTTCACCAGGGAATTCACCGTTCCCAGGGATACGTCCAGCTTCTGCGCCATCTCCCGCTGCGTAATATCCGGCTGTTCCAGCACAGCCCTGCATATAAGTCCATATCGATCCATCCGCTTGTCCTCTCACTTTTGTTCAATTTATCTCATTTTCAAAAATATATGAACATTATAACACGATCGACGAAAAATGCAAGGGGAACGAAAATTCCGGCAGATATTCACTGCCGGAATCGGGCCGCCCCCTCTTACCGCTTAAAACGCTGGGAGCGGAATTCAAACATATTTTCAAAAAATGTGAGTTCCGGCTGCGGCAGGAGAAAGGACGGCCTGCTGATGTTGCAAGTCTCGTTCCACTGATCCCGCACATGTTCCACCGCCGTCTCCTCCTCAGGTTCCAGCTGGTCCTGCATCTGACAGATGGTCTTCTCCTCATTGTAGACAGGTACAATGATGGAAATACGGCTGGTTTTTGCCAGATACCGTCCTGTGGACGTATTTTGCAGCCTCTTATCCTCCCGCATTCTCCGGCGGTATCCCTGAAGATCCTGGTAAACGTCCATGTCCCACATTGCTTCGGTAAATCCCACCGTGCACCCTTCCGTCTTAATCCGGCGCACAGTGTCCCAAAGCACGGAGCCCTGTCCATATCCTTCCACCTCAAACACGGCCCGCCGCGGTTTCTTCATGCCCACCAGATAATATCCCCCGTCCCTGGTAGGCCCCAGTACCACATCCTTTTGTTCAAGCAGACCAAATGCCCATTCCAGATACTCCGCCCGCACTTCGGGTACATCAGTTCCCATGAGTATACATGCGTCATAACCCCGGCCCAATACCTCCCGGATGGCCTGATACATCCGTTCCCCCAGGCCGCTGCCTCTCTGGGAAATGTAATATTCCCCTCTGCCAAAAACCGGATGTAAAAGTTCTCTGCCCTCGTCCGGTGTAAAGCATACAAAAAGCTGCCCCTCCACCTTCCCGCATTCCCTCTTTATATCTTCCAGAAAACAGGTGTGGAGACGGGCGCAGCCCTTAGCACTGAGCGCGGGCATCATCCTGGTTTTTGTCTGTCCGGGTTCAGGAACCCTTGTGAAAATAATAATCGCGCGTTTCATCTTTCAGATTCTCTCCATCTTCCGTCTTGCCAAACCATCACCAAAATTTTGTAAGCATCCTGTTAACCATTGATTTCCCGATATCCGGCTTCTCATCACATCCCAGAATCTCAGGCAGCAGGTGTGTGACTCCCTGGCAGCCGCCCCGGGTAAGGTTTCCGGCGCAGGACGCACAGTAGGTAAATACAGTCCCATTCCCCTGGTCCCTGGTCTGGTGCGCCATCTCACGGGCCAGTTCCGGCTCCTTTCCTCCCGCGCACCCTCCCAGACCGCAGCACTGGACGCCCTGCACAGTCTCAGGCATGTTCTTTAGAAATGGAGCCAGCCACTGCACCCACTGTTTTCTCTCCCTGTCAGGGCATGGAAGGAACAGCGCCCCGTTCCCTTCCAGCTGGAGGCCCATTCCCAGCCGGGCTAATTTCTCATAAATGCTGATAACCTTTACCTCCAGCTTATCCTTCAGGAACTCATAACAGTTGGGACAGAGCATCACGGCCTCCTCAGCCCCTGCCCTGCGAAGATTTTCATTTATCCTCCCTGCGATTTCCTCCTCATCCCTTTTAAGTCCAAGCTCTGCCACCGGTTTGCCGCAGCAGTCAAACAGGACTCCCATATCTTCCTTTTCCTCCAGCAGACTGATTAGTTTCCTGGTGGTCTTTGGATAAAAGGAAGGAAAATTGCACCCCGGAAACAGAATGCTCCTGCCTGCCAGCCGCCGTTTATTGCGGTAAATATAATTCCGCTTTTCCGCCAGAACCAAGGCGTACCCTTTTTCCGGACATTTTCCCTGATTTTCCTCCACCCTTTCCCGGCGCATATCCAGGATGACCGCCCTGCCGTCAATTCCCAGCGGGCAGACCTGGGTACAGGTTCCGCACAGGAAACAGTGATAAGCTAACTCCTTGAGCTCTGCCGTGTCACCGATATCAAGGCCGTACTTACTTAAAAAAGAGCAGTTTTCCCGGCATATGCGGCAATGTACGCATTTATCGCTGTCTTTTATCCTGAATTTCCCGTTCATCCTCTTCCAACCTTTCCTCTGTCTCCCGCAGTACATACCTTTTTTTAAAAAACATACCCAGGCCAATGACAACTGCCGCCAGCACGGCCGTGATGGAGAAATAGAGAACCCGGTTCTCCCTGTCAGCCAGGCCCGCGGTTCCCACTGTATACATGGCTGTTCCGGGCAGCATGAATACGAAGGAATATATGGAATAAGTCCCAAAGGGGATGTCCGTAACTCCATAAGCAAAATTCTGCAGGTTATAGGGAAACAGGGGAACCAGCCTTGTAATCATCAGCACAAACAGTTCATTTTTCCCCGACTCGTCAAACAGCCATTTTTTCAGGTATTTATTCTTCATAACCACAGGCTTGATACTGTCCTTCAGGAAAAAACGGCCTGCCAGAAAGGCTGCCATGGCTCCCAGAGTAGCTGCCACCGTACAGCATAAGGTCCCCAGTACCGGACCGAACAGCAGGCCTGCCAGGAAGGCAAATGTAACTCCCGGCAGCGTGAGCACCACACAGCCAATCACCGTGACTGCCGTGTATGCGAAAACCGCAGCCGCCATATGCTCCTGTGCCATTCTTCCCAGAAACTCCAGCGTGTCTCTGCCCCCTACCCGGGCTGACCAGCCGAATACATGGTTGCAGACCAATACCGCCAGGATGATTACGGTGAATAATACCGGCTTTTTAATATTCTTTTTATTATGCTTTCCGCTTTCCTTCATCCTCTGTTCCTTACCCTGCGTTTCATCCCATTCCCTGCCGGCCATGCCTGCACACCAACATTCCAATCCACGTCTTCACAACCTGAATCAGGGACACGCCCCCCAGTATCGCACTGATGAAATAGTAAGCCCGAACCTCATCCGCTGAATTCATCCATGTATATCCCCCATAAGCAGATGTCAGCGCTATCATACCTGCATTCATAAGCCACACTGTTTTTGTCAGGTTCCTTCTCTGTCTCAGGAAATAGAGAAGAAGCATCACGGTCAGGACCGCCATCAGAAGCACAGCCCCATTTGCCAGCAATTCCATGGGATATCTGGCTTCCCAGCTCCGGTTTTTATACACCACGTACCGTGCCATCCCCATTTTCCTGCGGGTAAAATACTGAATGGCCCATGCCCCTGCCAGGCACAGGATTTCCAGTATTGTCACAGATATATATGCAGCTTTCTTCATAACCATTTTCCCTTTTACATTTAATAAGCGTTGGACTTAATCAAGACGCAACGCTTATCTTCACCAATCTTTATTTTTTTGCTTTGTCCGTGGACAACTCACCCACCGTGGTAAACCGGCAGTCGCTATTTGCCGGGTCTCCCACCTGCACCGGAAGTGAATCATCCATCTGCCACTGGTACCAGCCTCCGTCATACAAGGTCATATTGGTCATTCCGTTTTCATAGCAAATCAGGAACGGGATCGTAGCTCTCCAGCCTGTGCCGCAGTAAAAGGAAAGCTCATTGTCAAGAGAAGCACCGGATTCCTCCAGATAGCCCTTTAATACATCCAGGCCGGCTGTGGTTCCGTTCTCATTAAGATAGGAACCGTCATCCGTATCATGTCCCCAGACAGCGCCCTCAGGTTCGCCTGCCCTGTCAATGTATCCATATCCGCTTGTCTTGCCCAGGAATTCGTCCCTGCTGCGGATGCTGACCAGCTTAAAGTTATCGTCATCTGCCAGCTTTTCCTTTACCTGGTCAATGGACAGGATGTATTCAGGATGGGCCGGGATTTCCACGCCGAACTCCTTGTCAGCGGCCTGCGGGGTATTGATAGTTTTCTCAGTCTCGTAGCCGCTCTCAAGCCAGGCTTCAAAACCGCCGTCCAGACATTTTACATTCTCCACACCGGCCCATAAAAGGGTGAATGCCACGCGGTCGTCCGCAGAATTCGTGCCCTTATCACTGTAGCAGATAACCGTTGTATCTTTTGTGATTCCGTATTCAGCCATCAGAGCCTTTATCTCTTCCGGAGTCCGGATATTCCAGTATTCCTCTGATTCAATATCATCTGTATTCATATGATAGGCTCCTACGATATGGCCGTCCTTATAAGACGCCGCATCCTGGACAGTACCCCATGCACATTCCAGAACCATATAATCCTTTGACTCCTCCTGATTCCCGTCCAGAACGCTCTGAACCCAGTCCGGTGACACATAGACCTTTTTCTTCTCAACCGGGTCCGCCTTTACAGCAGATGAATTCCCTGTCTCTTCACCTGTTTCTAACTTTGCCGCGGCTGTGTCCTTTGTCGTATCCGCGCTTGTATCCGCTGCCATCCCAGCTGACGCGCTGCTGTTTGACCCGGCTGCCGTCATTGAAGCATCTGTATTGGAAGAACACCCTGCTGCCAGTAATGCAGCAGTGCATAAAACAATGCCTAAAAATCTTCTCTTCATAATTATTTTCCACTCCCGGTTTCGTATTGTCTCAGTATAAATAATATAATGTTACTTTGATTATTATAAAAACACCTGCTTGTTTTGTCCAATCGACGTAATATATATGTTTTGTGTTATATATAGTTTTTTTTTATAATATAAATCTCTAAAAAGTCCCTGACTTCCCGGACCACGAAAAATCCTCCCGGTTTTGACATCTATCTCTTATCCGCCTTTAAATCAGTCTGGGCAGGATTGTCAATCAAACTGCCATCTTCAGAAAACCGAGAGCCATGGCATGGACAGTCCCAGCTGTGTTCCTCCTGGTTCCAGGACAGCCTGCAGCCCATATGCGGACATCTGGGTGTCCCGAAGGCGGTAAGACCGCGTAAAGCATGGTATCCTTCCTTTAAAAAGGAGCCCGCAGATGCCTTCCATGTCCATCTCTGAGGAGAAAAAACCTGTTCCCACGGGCTCTCTATGCCCATGACCAGATTCCTTAAAATCAGTGCCGAGACCATGGAACCGGTCATTCCCCATTTCTGGAAACCGGATGCTATATACCAGTACGGCCGCAGACGGGAATATTTTCCGATATAGGGAACAGCATCCAGCGTCATACAGTCCTGTGCCGCCCACTCTGAAACAATCCTCAAATCCGGCCACAGGGTTCTGGCCTGACCTCTCAGGTATTCAAAGGAAAAGCCGTCACACCCTTCTCCTGTGCGGTGTCCTCCGCCTCCCATCAGAATATAGGGACCTGCCTTTCGAAAGGACAGTCCATCCTCATCAACGCCATAATACATGCCGTCCAGATTAACCTGCTTCCCGCCTCCGGCCTCCAGCGCCAGCACATAGCTGCGTTCCTGATGCATCCTGGCAAAATAAAATCCAGGCACATTCTGAAACGGATAATGGCAGGCAAAAATAATTTTCTCTGCCTCCATGATTCCCCGGTCCGTAATCAGACGATGCCCCTCCACCTTTTGCACCGCAGTGTGTTCAAAGACAGGGATTCCCTCCCTGACAGCCTCAAGAAATTTAAGCGGATGAAACTGCGCCTGATTTTCAAATAAAAGCGCCTCTGTTACCGGAAAGGGCAGACTGGTGTCAGATGTCAGGACAGCCGGAAGTCCAAGGCTTACAGCTGCCCTGTACTCCTTTTCCAGATGTATCCTTCCGCTTTCCTCCTTTGAATAGAGACAGGCGGGAAGGCGGACAAAGCCGCAGTCAATGTTCCGGGCCCGAATCATCCTCTCATATTCCTCAACGGCGCTTTGGTTAGCCCTTGCATACAGAAAAGCCCTGTCATGTCCCATTGTCCTGACCAATTTGTCATAGATAAGTCCGTGCTGGGATGTGATTTTTGCCGTGGTATTCTTTGTCTGACCGTGGCCCGCCACCCTGGCCTCCAGAACCGCCACATCTGCGCCCTGGTCCGCAAGCATGCGGGCGCATAGCATTCCCGCCATTCCCGCGCCTATCACAGCCACCTCTGCCCTGGGTGGAAGGTCTGTCCTGCTTTTGCGGCCCGTGTCCGAGGGACCTGACTGTGCCGGATGTTCCGTATTCTCACGTATATCTTTTAACCATATAGATTCCATTTCATGACCTCCCAGCAATGCGTACTAATGGTTATTGTTCCCCGGAAAAGACAAAATATGAAAGGTATTATTTTGAAACATTCTGTTTATAATGAAACACGCGCTTGGCCCGGCTCTCTCAACCCGGCTCTCATCGACCCACGCAAAAAGGCGGACCCGGCCAATGCGCCGGTACCCGCCCTCCTGTTTTATCTGTTGCAGGGACGCCAGTTCCGTCTCCCGTCTTCAAATCCCACTCTGTATCCGTCGTTAAAGCCGGCGCGGTAAGCCCACCGTCTCTCACCTGCACACGGGTCCCATACCGGCCACCAGTCGTTGTCCCAGTCATTCTGATTGGAGCCACACCCTCTGCAGCATCTACAGCACCTGCAGCATCTGCAGCAGCATCTATTACAACACATATCAAATCCTCCTTTCAAATATGATTATGGTATATTGTATGGGACAGATGGACAATGTGTGACTCTTCTCAATGGCTTTTCCTTTTTGTCTCTGCCAGCCGTGGTGAAAGCTTCCAGATTGAGTAATGTGAGCACAAGAGCAACGTCAATCAGGTGCATCCCACTCCGGTTTCATATCCTTACCGCTCACTCCCCCGGCCCACAGACCCAAACAGTCTCATCTTCTCCATCACAGACTGTTTCACAGCCTCTATCTCTGGCAGGATGATATCCGTAAGCCCCATTCCTTCCCTGCGGCCAAGGGCCGCTGCCCTGGCACCGGCCTGGTTGATATCCGTGAAAATATTGACCTTGCTGATTCCCCGCTCCACCGCTGTCCTGAAATCAGAATCCGACAGACCGGAGCCCCCGTGAAGGACCAGGGGCGTTGGAATGTTTTCCGCAATCTCAGCAATCCGGTTAAAATCCAGCTTGGGCGGAAGCTTGTAGGCGCCATGAGCCGTACCCACGGCAATGGCCAGCGCATCTGCTCCGGTCCTCTCAATGAAATCCCGCGCCTGGGCCGAATCCGTATAAAACAAGGATGGGGCCTCTCCTCCGTTATCTCCCACATGACCCAGTTCCGCCTCAATGGACGCCCCGCAGGAATGGGCTGTTTCCGCCATCCTTTTTACATGCTCGATATTAGCCTCGTATTCCATGGTGGAACAGTCATACATAATGGAGCTGAATCCCAGGTCCAGGGCTTGTCTGCATGTCTCCTCCTTCAGGCCGTGGTCCAGATGCACCACCACAGGGACCGACGCTCTCTCCGCCATGGGAATCAGAAGATTTGCCAGGTCCTCAATCGGCCCATAGGGCAGCAGTACCTCGGCTGTTCCGATGATAACAGGGGAGTCCAGTTCCTCGGCAGCCTCCATCACGCCTCTGGCCAGTTCCAGGTTGACCGTGTTAAACAGTCCCACCGCGTACTTTCCCCTCCTGGCGGGAATCAATACGTCATTTAAGTTTACCAGCATTTTTCTTACCTGTCCTTCTTACTTTGTCTTTAATGCATCGTCAAAGGCAATATCTGACGGTAAAAAGTTAATCTTCTTCGTAAATGCACATGCCTCTGTTCCCCCGAAAATACGGTCCATGCCGCTGTCCTCCCATTCAACGGAAAGAGGCCCGTCATATCCCTTTACATTCAGTATCCGGATGATTTTGTCAAAATCCACGTCACCATGGCCCGGCGATACAAAGTTCCAGCCCCGTCTTGGGTCACCGAAGGTGATGTGAGAGCCCAGGATTCCATTTCTTCCGTTCAGGTTTACGGCCGCGTCCTTGATATGTACGTGATACACCCTGTCGGCAAAATCATACAGGAACATGGCCGGGTCCATTCCCTGCCAAATCAGGTGGCTGGGGTCAAAATTAATGCCCAGAGTCTCACGGTATTCAAACACCTCCAGCAGTTTCCGGGTGCTGTAATAGTCAAATGCGATTTCCGTTGGATGGACTTCCAGGGCAAACTTTACGCCGCATCCCCTGCACCTGTACCGGACACCACTGCATCCGGTTCAAAGCTTGGCTCAAAGCCCTCCTTATCCTTCCAGGATTCCATGGAAAGATTCAGTTTCCTGCACAGGTCCTCTATCCGTTTTCCGGAGGCCGTGCGGTAATAGATGCCCGGAGCGCCGCATTTAATCAATACACCCCCGGCCCCCATATCCAGGACCGTCTGCCCCAGGGGCTTCACATCCCGGACCCGGATTACCTCTGTGATATCCCTGCCCTCCGCCCGTTTGCTCCATTCCTGGTAACGTTCCCGGTCCAGCATAAAGCACAGCTCCTCTGCGCTTGGCACAAAGAAATCCACATAGGGCAGCACCTTTTCCAAAATCCCTTTCCAGTCCTCCCTGGCTGCTTCCGAGGACGGGTCAATGGCTGCCATATCCAGGGATATGGCGGTTCCCCCCTCTTTTATCCGCCTGAACATCCGTGCCAGCTCTTCTCCCTGATTCTGGTACATGCGGCGCATCAGGGTTGGATATCCGAAATGGAACAGGTGCGCCCCTTTGATTGCCTCAAAGTCCCTGTTCTTCACACATTTCTTCTGGAACTCATAGTCAAACCGGTCCGCCTTTTCCTCCAATGCCTTGAATATATTCAGGCTGTTCTCCAGATGCTTATAGCTGTCCTCATCCCTGGTGGTCCTCATGGCCTTTACATCCAGGCCCACGTATTCTCCGTTCTCACCGTATCCGTTTTCCTTCAGCACCTTGACCTGGTTAAAGGCAGACCGCAGGTTTTCCACGCCAAAGGCCTTGTCCTGGTCATACTTGATTCCGTTCTGGTCGTTGAGGTGCACGGTCATCAGTTTCCCCATTGCCATGGCAAATCCGATTTCATGGGCAGGGTCAAGACCGGCCAGGATGGCGTGGGCGCTCTCCAGGTTTCCGCCCACCCGCTTGGGGTCAATGGTGGCTGCCGACACAGCCAGCACATGGCCCATGGTCCCGCAGATGCTTCTGTCAATGGGCTCGTTTGGCTTTGGCTCAATGCATATCCTGATATCCGAATCATATTCCAGCATTTTGTTGATGGCATGAATCAGCATCTTTGTGGCCCACACCGGGGATTTGGACTCCGCACAGAGGGTTCCCTCCCTTGCCAGCCACAGCACCACCATATTGCAGCCCAGCTCCTTTGCAATGTCAATGGAGCGGTAAGCCCTCCACATGGCGTATTCCCTGTCCTCCTGTGAGGTGCTCATGAATCCGCCGTCCGCGGTGCGTCCGTCCATCCAGAGCCTGGGCGCCACAAACTCAGCCGCCAGCCCGTATTTGTCCAGCATCCTTTTAAGTTCCCTGGCCTTTTCCTTTATCTCTTCCTCTGTGTAATCATTGATATTCGGCACTGCGTCGTCATCATGGAACTGGATGGCGGAAAAACCCAGCTCCGCGAATTTCCTGATTTTCTCCTCAAAATCAATTTCATTTCTGGTAGCCGGCCCATAGGAATCCACTCCTGAATGCACATTCCATGGCCCCACGGAAAACTTGAATTTTGTCATATCCTTCCCCTCCTGCTTCATTGGTTGTCTGTATCTCATACTCATACTATAGCAGGTTTACGGCCTGGAATCCCAAACAAATTTACGGTTCAAACCATGACAAGTTTGCTTTTTGCTTTACAAGTACGGCCAGGAGGACGTATACTGTCAGAAAGGAGGGGAATTCGATGAACCAGGAATTTGAAATTATATCGCACAGCCAAATGAACTTTAAACTGTTTCTCGTCAACATGCTTTACCGCACGCCCCATATCCACAAGGATTTTGAGCTCTGCCTTCTGCTGGAGGGCAGTCTGAGCCTTCAGGCCCAAAATGAGAATCACAGCCTGAAGCCAAATTTGATTAAAATGCGCAGGGCTTTTAAACCTGCTCTTTGCCGGCCTTCTGGACACCCTGCCCAGCAGGCTTTTGTCTGATAAGGAAAAAAACGCCTCCCAGAGCAAGGCTTCCCGCATGCGCAAAATCATCCACTATATTGACGAACATTATTCGGAAAAGCTTCTCCTGTCCGACATTGCCCTGAAGGAGGATTTAAGTCTTACCTACCTTTCCCATTTTTTTAAAGATTACCTGGGAATCCCCTTTCAGGAATACCTGGCCAAAATCCGATGCGAAAAAGCCCGCCAGCTTTTACTGCTGACGGACTTCCCATTGCTGGACATCTGCATGTCCTGCGGTTTTTCTGATTCCAAATATTTTAACAGCGGCTTCAGGCGGCAGTATGGCTGTTCCCCCAAGGAGTACCGCCTAAATTTCCGCCATGACCAGCTGAAGCAGCAGCAAAAGTCCATGCTCACCACCCAGGAATTTTTGTACGCCGCCTCCAGCATCGTGATTTTAGAGCGCTGCCTTCTTCCATTTCAGTAATAAATCTGAGCAGCAATTCAAACACGCTCTATTTTTCAAAGTAGCGATAGAGTACTTTTGTAAAGGGAGGTATATTTGCACTCATATTTCGGATAGAGTTATCCTCCTCATATTTCATTTCTTTTTCCCGGCAGCTTTTGGCATACTCCATAAGCTGAATAAAGTCCGTTTTAACGCCTGTTCTGTATGTGAATAATTCCGCCATCAACTCCATTGCCTCCCTGTTGTTTAACAATGCAAACGAAGTAAAAATACAGAATCCCAGATTTTCCAGAACAAATATCTGGTCGTACAGGTACTCTATATCCGGTACCGACCGGTAGCGTTCATCTATCCTTTCCAGGCGGATGTCAAACCGCATTTCATCATCAATTGCCTTCCGGTCCAACAGGGGAACCAGGTCCTCTCTGTCCGGGTACAATCTTAAGATGCCTTCTGTTCTGGATGCTACAAGCCTTCCGGTCAGTGTTCCCTGGTCAATCTCCTCCAACAAGCCAAGAATACTCTCTCTGTCCTGCCTTTTCCCCTCTGCGCTGAGGTACATCTTAGCGGCAGTGACAAACTCTGTCCCTGTTATGCCAAGGTCCATGGCTCTTTTCTGTACCTGTTTTGTAAATGCCATATCATCAATATTAAAGCCTCTTTTTAAAGCCGCCATGACCTCGCTCTGGTCAGGAGAAATATATGCCTCTCCATCATTGGACATATGCCGGTTTAAACACCCCACCACGCACATAGGCGCGCAGCAGTAGTTAGTCTTTCTGGCTTCCCTCCGCCCCTCTTTCTGCTTCTCTGCCGCTGATATCCTTACGGAAGGCTCCCGCGTCCTGTTGTAAAGCTTCTGACTGTCCCTTTCCAGGAAATCTGTCCTCTTTTCTCTATCCTTTAGGAGTTCCAGCAAAGTGATGGAGCCATAGGCCGGAAGGGCCTGACCGCACACCTCGCTTTCCAGGATGATACGGGCCAGCCTTTTTCCGGTTTTAAAAAAGTTATCCCTATCCCGGCACTCACGCCCAAAATATCCGTTTCCTGTAACCACCACTGCCCTGAGCCCCTTGCTTCCCGGAATATCCCCAAACCCGTTTCGGGGACAGTGGTATTGCGGATCCCCATCCGGGTAGGTACAGAAAAAAGTACTCAGGGAAAGCTGCATGTCCGCTGCCTTCCCGACTCCCAGTATGGCTGCATCCGCCCCGAACCGTTTCTTTAAGCGTTCCACTACGGTTCCTGTATCTTTCCTCTCTAATTCCGGCATGTGGATTATTTCAGCCGAATCTTCCCCTATATGCAAGACAGCATTTTTCTCAGTGGATTTCCCGCAAATCAACAGACCTGCAATTGACAGGGATGCCATCTTCTGCGGAAGGTTCCCTGAAACATTACAGACCTGCAGGCCTTCTCCCTTTCCTCTTTTGGAAGCAATGGTAACCCTGCAGCAGCTGGCAACCTTACATCCGGTCAGTATGCCCGGAACAAGGGCAATTGCATTTTCCGGCGAATAGCGCCCTGCATAATGGGGTACGCTGGAAGCCACCAGTTTCAGGGCAAGCCCCCGCCCATAACAGCCCCACGATTTTGGCTCATAGTCCAGGACTTCTATTCTTTCAGTGGTCAAATCCGCTTTTAAAATCTTCTCCATTTCAATCCCTTTCTATATGGACTTTACCAGAACGAATTTCTCATTATGCTCTAATATTTCTATCTTATCGTATAATAGGGACATCTTCCTCTGCACCTCCCCGGCGCTCAGAAGTCCCGGCATGAAGGAATCCCTGACTCTCCCATTTTTCAGAATCAGAATCTCGTCACAATATTCCAATGCAAAATTAGGGTCGTGCAGTGTAATCAAACCGCATTTTCCTTCCCTGTGAATAAGTTCCCTTATTTTTGACAGAATCAGATGGTGGTTCAAAAAATCCAATGCGCTGTCCGGCTCATCAAAAAGCATGACCGGGGCATTTTGTACCATTGCCCTGGCCAGGATAATCAGCTGTTTCTGTCCCTCGCTCAGCGACATAAAGTCCGCATCCGCCTTTTCCTCCAGCCCCAATTCCCGGATGACGCCCCGGGCCTCTTCCTTTTGCCCTTTGGACGGCGTGGAAAAAAAGTTCAGATATGGATTGAAACCCATGGCAACCACATCGGTTGTGGAAATACTGTAGATGATTGTGTTTTTCTGAGGGACATAACTGATTAACTGGGCTTTTCGCTTTTCATTCATCTTATAAGCATCCTCGCCGCAGACCCTCCAAACCGCAGACCTTCCCCTAAGAAGTCCGCAGGATGCCCTTAGCATGGTTGTCTTACCGGATCCGTTCAGTCCTAAAAGCGCAGTCAGTTTTCCTTCTCTCAAGCTTATGTCACAATGCTTGATTACTTCCCTTTTTCCATAGGAAACCGACATATCCTTAATCTCTAACAGAACCGTTTCCATTCCAGTCCCCCCTTTTACAGAGAAGGTATACCAATAAGGGAACCCCGCATACGGATGTCAGTATGCTGATAGGAACCTCGCTTCCAGCCATACTCCTTGCGAAGCAGTCCGCAGCCATCATGATTGACGCGCCTGTCAGCCCGCTTAGTATGCATGTCCCAAAATCGCTTTTCTTAAGCAGCATTCTGGCAATATGCGGGGCCACCAACCCAATAAAACTGATGATTCCTGTTACACAGACCGTGGAAGCCACCAGAAGCGTAGAAAATCCCAATACAATACACCGTACCAGATTTACCCTCATCCCAAGCATCCGCGCCTCATCATCTCCCAGGGACAGCAGCGTAATCTGCCATCTTAACAAAATGATTCCAATGAAGCCCGCCAGGAAAACAGGAAAAATCACTCTCAGCTTATCCATTGTGATATTCGCAAAGCTTCCCATTGCCCAATAATCAATGGCAGACAGCTGTTTGTCCGGGTCAGCAAAATATTTCATGGCCATGACAAATGCTTCTGCCGCAGCCTTTACAGCAATGCCTGCCAGCACATAAGTTGCCGATGTTCTCTGTCTTACAAATCCAGCCAGGACAACCACGGCAGCCACCGCTGTTATGCCTCCCACAAACGAACTCCCAGCTGCCAGAATCGTCCCCCCATGAAGGCATACAATTGAAAATGCAGCACCCGCAGCAGCGCCATTGGCTACACCAATCAAGTCAGGTGCAGCCAATGGATTTTTAAAAATATTTTGATATACGGCCCCTGCCATACTCAGGCCGAATCCTGCCAGCAATGCCATGATTGTTCTGGGCAGACGCAGTGTGAAAAACACATTGCGCGCCATTCCCTCATGGACAGCTCCGGTACAGATTTGAAATATTTCCCTTAAAGTCAGATTGTATTTTCCAACATAAAGAGAAATCAGGAATGCAGCTATGGTAACGGCAGCCGCTCCCAGGTAAATGTGTGATTCTTTCTGTTTCAATCGTGTATACCTTTACTTTGTAATCAATGCCGTATCAATGTCTGTGTGATAAAATTCTTTATAAAAATCAGCTGCTTCTTCTGCAAATGTATCAAAGGGATACTTATCCTCATTGATAATACTGGAAAGCCACATGCATCCCAGGATACCGGAAGGAACCGGTGAATCCCATGCCTCGAAGTCTTCCGGCATTTCATACACCTGCGCGTTCTTGACTGCATTGATTTCAGCCAGCTGCCCATCCTTCATCACATCTTCTTTTGTAAAATCCGCTTCCGGGATGATTACAAGAATGTCAGGATTGTACGCAATCAACTGTTCATACGATATATTGGCCCAGCCTTTATCGGTCAAATCACTGGCAGCATTTACACCGCCTGCCGTTTCAATCACACTGTTCTGGTACATGGCCGGAGCAGCCGCTGTCAGTACGCTGCTGGTTCCTGCAATGTAGACCGATGGTTTTTCCGTCTTTTCCCCTGAAATTTTATCTAATTCCTCCAGCTTTGTATCATAATATGAAATCAGTTTCTCTGCCTGTTCTTTGGCCCCAGCTGCCTGTCCAATCATGGAAATGGTTTCCAAAAGCAAATCCGTATCCTCCGGATTCACCACTAATACTGCAATCCCCATGCCGGATAAAGTCTCGGCCTGCTCAGACAAACGCTTTGGAAGTACTACCAGGTCCGGCTCAAGAGATATGCACCCCTCTAAATTAAATTCCTTCGCAGTCCCCACATCCGGCAGATTCAAAAGTTCAGGCGCCGCCAATCCATAAATGGGCCTGGATGCTGCCTTTGACTCGATACCAACCAGTTTATCCTCAATCCCCAATGCAATCATCATGGAGGTGGTGATATAATACCCGCTTACGATTTTGTCCGCCGGCTTATCTAATACCACTTCCCTTCCAACCGCATCCGTGATTTTTATTGCCCCTGATGTTCCGGCATCCGCAGCCGAAGAGGGCTCCTCTTTTACCGCTTCTACCTCCGCTGCTTCTGTCTGGGTTTGGGTATCCGGCACAGCTGCCTGTGATTCGGCCTTCTGTCCTTCTGTCTCTGACTGGACCTGGTTTTCTCCTGTCTGTGAAGAACAGCCGTTCACGGAAGCCATGACAAGCGATGCGCTCAATAAAATTGCCAATATTTTTTTCATCTTCTTCTCCCCTGTCTGTATCATATGTATATTTACCCTATACATTATATCATTTGAGAAAATTACCACAAATAGCTTATATTTATACTCTTTTATCTGAAATTGTTTTTATCTATGCACATGACTGAAATAGCCGTGGTATTCCTCCCGCATATTCCCTTTATTTTTATTGGCATCGGGAACAATGCGAGGCAAATTTCATGTTGACACAGGCATTGTGTTATGAGATACTTTTATATATAGTATTTAATACTACGTATGGAGGTGTTGTATGAAAACTGTTATTCTAATTGACTCTGGCTGCGACGTATCCCATGAGATAGTCCGGAGATTTCACATGAAGGTGATGCCCCTTCATATCATTTATCCGGAACGGGATTATATTGACGGCGTGGACATCCTTCCTGAGGCCATTTATCAGCGTTTTCCGGGCGAAATTCCCGCCACTTCAACACCCAGTCCCCAGGATGTGAAAGATATGGTTGAAGAAATCAAGGCAGAGGGTTATACTCATGTGCTGGCATTCTGTATTTCCAGCGGCTTAAGCGGTACATATAATACGGTTGCCAGTGTTCTGGGAGATGAAAAGGACCTGACTTCCTTTGTGCTGGACACCAGAAACATATCCTTTGGGGCCGGTATCCTGGCTGTATGGGCCGGGATGCAGTTAGAAGAAGGGAAAAGCTTTGATGAACTGAAAGAAATGCTTCCCGGAAAAGTTAAGGATTCCAAGGTATTCTATTACATGGATACGCTGACCTATCTGCGCAGGGGAGGCCGAATCGGTCTGGTCACCTCTGCGGCAGGCAGCATCCTAAACATTAAGCCCATCATCTCCTGCAATGATGACGGGGTATATTACACTGCTGCGAAAATACGTGGCGCAAAGCGGGGACTCTCCAGACTGCTGGCGGAAGCCAGTTCCTTTGCCGGCGGCCGCCCCTGCCTGACCGCCCTGTTGAACGGCCAGGGACAGGAGGCGTCCGATGAACTGAGGCCCCGGCTGATTGCCCGCATCCCGGAAGGACGCCTGATTATGGAAAAAGCCATCACTGCTTCCCTGGCCGTACACACCGGCCCCGGTCTGGTGGGAATCGGCGTGCTCCGTCTGTAGCAGGTATGTACCTGCAGGCCGGCCCGGAAACAGTTGGCCGGAAACAGTTGGACCTATAAAAGTTACAGTGCCTCCGCCGCCCTTGCCAGTTCTTCCCGAATGGCAATATGCTGGGGACAGACCTGTTCACACTTGCCGCATTTGATACATTCTGCGGCTTTCTTTTTTCCATGCCCTCCAACCAGCCAGTCCTCCTGATGAGCGGCAGCCGCCTTATCCCTATAAAGGGTCAGATAATTCATGGCTGTAAATGAACCGGATATGCCAATGTTATTGGGACATACCTTGGCGCAGTAATTGCAGGTAGTGCATGGAATCAGGGGAATCCGGTTAATCTCCCTCTGTGCAGCATCCAGTGTCCTCTGCTCCTCCGGGGTCAGGCCGTTAAAATCCTTCATGCTGGAAAGATTATCCTCCATCTGCTCCAGGCTGCTCATACCGGAGAGCACAGTAATAACGCCTTCCAGACCGGCCGCAAAACGGATGGCCCAGGACGCAGCCGACCTGTCCGGTTCTGCCTTCTTCAGAATGTTCAGGACAGACTCCGGCGGATTGGCCAGCATACCGCCTTTTACAGGCTCCATGATTACCACTGGTTTTCCGTGCTTTCTGGCCACCTCATAGCATCGTCCGGACTGCACGGCCGGGTAATCCCAGTCAGCATAATTGATTTGAAGCTGGACAAATTCCATTTCCGGATGCCTGGTCAACAGTTCATCCAGCTCCTCAGGCGTTGAGTGGAAGGAAAATCCCACATGCTTAATCAGACCCTGCGCCTTTTTCTCCTGAACAAATCCCCACATATCATAGTCATCGAAAAAATGGGTTCGGCTCTCTCCCAGGTTATGCAGCAGGTAAAAATCAAAATATCCGGCTCCTGTCTGCTTTAAGGAAGTGTCAAACTGTGCAGCTGCTTCCTCCCTGCTCCTGCAGTTAATCCATGCAGCGTTCTTGGTCGCCAGCTGGAACCGGCTGCGGGGATACCGTTCTACCAATGCCTGGCGGATGGCATCCTCGCTGCCTGCATAGGCCCATGCCGTATCAAAATAGGTAAAGCCTGCCTCCAGAAACAAATCTGTCATTTGTTTCGTCTGTTCTATGTCAATTACGCCGTCTTTTTGCGGCAGCCTCATCAGGCCAAAACCCAGCTTCTTTATTTCCTCACCTAAATATGCCATCTTTGTGCTTCCTCCTATAATCCAAGGCCGTCCACCCATGACTTAAGATCAGCGGCCTTCACACTGCCGAACCGTCTGCCCTGTTTCCAGCGGGTATCCCGGGAACAGCAGTCTTTTAATACCCGGTCCGTGTCACCCATGCCGCTGCCGCCGGAAGTCGCAAAGGGAATCACTGTCTTGCCTGAGAAGTCATAGCTTTCCAGGAATGTGTTAATGATGGTGGGAGCTACGTACCACCAGATGGGGTATGAAAACTTGTATCAAAGTAAATTTCCCTTTATTTATCAGTATTTTAACACCGTACACACTTCCTTCTATTCTGTGTGAAAAAGGCATAATTCTTTCCCTAAGTCCCATTCTTCTCTTCTTACATGATATCCCTTGATTATTTTGAAGCTTCCTTATTGCAGCTTATTCAACGCTCTAACCAATTTCCGGTTCTCCCTCTTCAGATTTTCGTTTTCATCCAACAACCTTTCCATTTCCCTTTGATATAACTCTACCTGTTTCTCCAGGCTTTTATCTCGCACCTCTCTCTTGATCCGGGCAAGTGTTCCTTGATCCTGTTTTTCTTTCTCTTCATTTAATATGTTTCTCACTTGCTCATTCTTATAAAAGAATCCTTTCGACAATCCTGTATTTCTGGAAAGATTGGATACTGATAATGGATTTCCCTCTGACACAGTCCTGTGAATCTCAGCAATAGCAAGTTGTATCTTTTTCTCACTTTCCTGCTGGTTCGCTTCTTTCATTTTATTGTACTTTGCCATCAACAGCTTCCCTCCCAGACCATTTTCTTCCTGCTGAAAGAACTCGGCCGACTTGCTAGCCACTTCCTCGTCAACCCATCCAATATATTTCTTTACTGTTTCATCCGTAGAATAGCCCATGTACTCCCTAATTGCCTGAATCGAAGTGCCATTTCGATAAAATGCTTTACATAATTCTTTTTGATATCCATTTCCTTTAAAGACATATTCACCCTCCAATATGCCAGCTCTCATACATTGTTTCGTAATTACCTCTTCAAAACTCCTTGCTGTGTATTTCTTATCCCTGTTTAGAAAAAGCAGTCCCTCTATGTCTATATGATTCTTTTCTGAATACTTCAAAACAAGCAAGTGTAAGATATCCGGTATAGGAACACTTCTGTTTGTCCCCGGCACCCTCATCCAGCTATCTTCATTCTCATAATAAAAATCTGTATTTTTCAGCAAGAACAGCTTTCCTTTATCAATGCCTGTATACAATAGAATCAGACTCATGATACGCAGCTGTTCAGGGAATTCTGAAAGATGGAGCATAAGTAAATCCAGTTTCTGATCCAAATCCCTGATCTCATGATCTTTAGGATAACTTTTCTTTTTATAAAAGAAAACAGGCACCTTGAAATAATCTATATGCTCCGTCACCTGTAGATATTGGAGAAATGTTATGACTTCCCGTATCTTATTATTGTAGCTTTGAGGACTGATCCTCTGTGTGCTCAGTTTTTCGAAATATTCTTTTACTGAATTAACATTTATCCTTGTTATTGCTTTTTCCTGCTCCTCTAAATATTTAAGAAATTCTTTTATATAGGTTTGTTTTATGCGTATTGTACCCAGATTCAGATTCGTAACCGTAAAAAGATATTTCAAATACTCCTGAAGCATCTTTCGATTATCTTCCAGTTGAATATCTAAAAAGGAGAAGCTTTCTATTGTGCTGCTAAGACTGTATCTTTCAGGAGCGATATTTAATTTCTCCACATACCAGACATTAGCTTCCCAATCAATCTCTTTCGCTTCCAGAAATAATCTTTTTCTACAAAATGCAATAAAATTTGTAGCGTTTACATTATATCCTCCCATCTGTTTTCTTAACAATGAAGCAAATTCCTCTTCTTGAGTTGTCTCCATTTTTAGAATATCCTGAAGTCCCGAACTCTCTGCATAACAAAGCAGATACTTTAAAAGGAGCAAGTACCTGTTTCGCCTCCCTTCTTTGTCTTTAACCGTTTTTACAACATAGTTTAGCATCTGTTCTATTTGCAATTTTATATTTTTATTTAATTTTTTTCCAAAATCCCAGTATAAGATTTCCGAATCTACTTCTTTTTTGAAATGACTGAGATATGGTTCCTGTAAAATAATCTGGCAAATAGATTATCTGATTCAGTGGTTTCTTTTTCTTCATACTTTTTACTGGATCAAAATTTATTTCTTTACTTTTCCCTCTAAGTACCCCATCTTCGAAACAATCAATAAATGTATTACACAAAGACCTTTTCTTATTGCTGATGGCTTTTCTGCTAATGTGCCAATTAATTCATTTAGCACTTTAGGCTGTATCAAAAATATCACGTCTTTTAACATTAATACTTTCCCTATTCCCACAATCTTAAATCTTCTTCCGTATAATCTTCTTCTCCATTCAGAATCCCCTCTCTGGCCTCTTGATGTTGTTGCTAAGCTAATTTGTCATCCATACTGCTCTGCTTGAATGTCAGAGACTTGCTCTGTATAATGTCAATGAACATTCTACAGAAAGAGAAAGTCCCAGAAGACCCTCCCGCTAAGTTGTGTCCTCTGAGACTCATGATAAAACCATGATTATTGTATCAGAGTACACGGAATCTGACAAGGGGGATGGCGTAATTACTATCCATTGTAACGAAAATTGTATATGCCCCATATGCCGGTCCCCTGTCAGCCACCGTGACTGGAAACCGCGAATCATAAAGCTGGATGGCGGACAGGTGGTGTGGCTGATGATTGAGCGGAGACGGTGTGACAATGAGGGCTGCCGGAGGATACCATGAACGAGGATTATCCTTGTGATGAAACCATACGGCGGCGGCACCACTGGCTTATGGCAAACTTCTCCCGGACAGAAGGTTACTGTCGGCAGGCTATGAGCCTCTTAAGGAATCCCGGACTGGCCGGCGCGGCCATTTTGGAAACAATTAGGAAATCCTGTGACAGGTGGCTTCCCGCTGTCCTGCGCATGGTCTATAACTCAGGCGGTTTCCTGGTATCCGTCTGAGGACATCTTATATGCACCCACTTTGTTTTGGCTGTCAGCGCTTTCTGCGGTATGCTGTCCAAAAAGGAGGTGCATACCATGCAGACAATCAAAAAAGATTTAAACTGGAGGGATAACGAGGCGCTCTCACGCTACACCTTGATCGCGCCACTGCTTGATGAGAGCCTGGATCCCGCCAAACGCAGCCAGCTGCGGGAAGAAGCAGCCTCAAAGTCAGGCTTATCCGAGCGTACCATCTTCCGGTACCTTGCCGCCTATGAAGAAAAAGGCTTCGAGGGTCTCAAACCCGTCGTGCCGGCTCAGGCGCTTGTCTCCGGGAGGCTGCCGGATAATTACCGGAAGATTGTGGAGCAGGCAATCCAACTGAGGAAGGAAGTACCCAGGCGGAGCGTGGAGCAGCTCATCTTCATCCTGGAGCAGGAGGGCTGGGCGGAGCCGGGCGTACTCAAGCGCCCTACCCTGCAGCGTCACCTTTATAAAGCCGGTTTCGGCACGAGACAGATGCAGACATACGCAAGCGCACGCGAAAGCTCGTCCAAACGTTTCTGCAAGCCCAACAGGATGATGATGCTGCAGGCTGATATCAAGTATGGGTGTAAGCTCCCCATAGGGAAAAACGGGGCGATGGTGCAGACATATCTGTCCTCCGCCATCGATGACCACTCCAGATACCTGGTCCATTCCCGGTTTTATGACAACCAGGAGGAAAGCATCGTGGAGGATACCTTCCGGAACGTCCTCTTGAAGGCCGGGGCTTGTGATGCCGTATACTTTGACAACGGTTCGCAGTATGTGGCAAAACAGCTGAAATTCTCCCTTGCCAGACTTGGGATTACGGTTCGGCACGCAAAAGTCCGCAGCGGAAAATCAAAGGGGAAAATAGAAAAATTCCATCAGGTGGTCGATGCTTTTCTCAGGGAGGCCCGGATCCATAAGGTCAAAACACTGGAAGAGCTTAACCGGCACTGGAAAAACTACCTGGAGGAATACTACCATAAGCAGCCGCACGAGGGCATCCGGGAGTATTATGAGAGCCTTGGCATGCCCGTCCCACCAGAAGGGATCACCCCTCTCCAGGAGTGGAACCGGGACTGCCGGCCTTTAAAGTTCCTGGATACATCCGTAGTGGCGGAAGCGTTCCTCCATCATGAAGAACGCCTTGTTGACAAGGGCGGCTGTATCAGCTTTCAGGGCCGCAAATATGAGACAAAACCGTCCCTTATCGGATTGAAGCGTTTACCGCAAAGCCGCTCGAAATGAGGCCGTTTTGTGATAAAAAAGACCCCCTGCCGATTTCCATGCAGGAAACGGAGCCGGATAATTCCCGTATGCTGGAGGCGCTGAAAAAGAAGAGCGCAGCATCCAAAAAGCACATGGCAGATGCCATCTCTTTCGGACAGTACAGGAAGGATGGTGGCAGCAATGTATAAAGCTTTTTACGAATTGCAGCGTCTCCCTTTCGTGCGCGATATCCCGTCGGGGATGCTGTATGAGTCACCGGCGATGGCGGACACCCTTGGGCGCCTGTCTTATGCGGCGGACCGCCAGCTGTTCGCCGTGGTGACGGCGGATGCCGGGTGCGGCAAGTCAACGCTGGTGCGCCGTTTTGTGGAGACGCTCCCCAAAGAGGAATATATCTTCCTCTACCTGTCGGACTCCAAACTGACCCCAAGATGGTTCTGCAAAGGCATGCTCGACCAGCTGGGCGTGGAATCAAAGTTCTACCGCGGCGATGCCAAGAGGCAGCTTCAGAAGGAGGTGGAGATCATCCGCGGCGTGCAGGGCAGGAAAGTCGTCTGCATCCTGGATGAAGCACACCTTCTGGAAAAAGAGACCATTGAGGAATTCCGCTTCCTGCTGAATTATAAATTCGATTCTATGAGCCCTATGGCACTCGCGCTCGTCGGGCAGACGGAGCTGTGGGATAAACTCCGGCTCCAGCGGTATGCGGCCGTCAGGCAGCGGATTGATTTAAGCTGCATCCTGCCCCATCTTGACCGTGCGCAGACGGAAAGATATATCCGTTCCCACCTTGCGTATGCCGGAGGCAGGCAGGATATCTTTACCGATAAGGCCATGGACGAGATCTTCCGCGAGTCCACGGGGATCCCAAGGCGCATCAACCGGATCTGTAACGGCTGTCTGATGTACGCCAGCCAGCAGGGAAAGCGTCTCACGGACGAACATCAGGTAAGGTTTGTCCTCGAACATGAGATGCTGGGAGGTGAGGCCTGATGGTTCAGAACAAAGAACATCGCCCGGCAGAGACCTTTGCTGACCGCATGCGCCAGTCCGGCGTATTGGATCTGCTGGAGGAATACATGGACATCCGGGACGAACTGGAGGTAGCCCTCAATTCCATAGAACTGCTCCATGGGGATATCAGGATCGCCATGGATGACATCAGCGGACAGCTTGAAGATCTTCAGGAGCATATGGATAACGTCAGCAGTAAACTGCGCAGGTTCAAATCGCCGCATGCAAAGCAGTATGAAGTTGTCAAAGATCGAGGGCGTGCTTCCATTTGACTGAAAAGCCTATGCAGGAGCACTCTCTATCAAAACGATGGTTTTAAGGGTGGAGAAATCCACCCAGAAGCCACCGCAATGACTGACATGAGTTAGAGCAGCCTGCTGAAAAATGAACAAATCTGGTCAGCGTCATATCAGGAGGTCAGTAACAACATGTTCATCATACACCTCATCTATTTCCAAATAACAATCCTTATAATGTCTTTTTGATTCTGAAAATCATTCGGTAACATTTTTCCATATATACATATCTGTACTCACACCTCCATTCGTAGTAGTCCGTCCTTCTACATTTTAATCAGCCGAATCTTTCCATCAAAAGCTTTACGTTTTCCCTTAGTTCCTCTGAAAATTCGTCCAAATCATCAAATACAATTACTTCATCCTGCAAAAAACGGACTAGATCAAATATCATATTTCCTTTACTAAGTTCTATACAGACCCCAGGTGTTTTCTTATCCTGTCTCATACGCTTCTCCATTGTCCAAAACTTTGTTGAAGCAGGTTCATTACTGTTTAAGTAAGCAACATAATCCTCAATGAGCCGCTCCATATAATGTTCCTGCCAACCAGATACTTTCTCTCTATAAAGTTTCCAATCACGTTTCGATGGTTCCATAAAATTATCCTCTTCTATTTTTCTCTCCGTTCTAATTTCACGCAACATTCTGTATGTGGTGAGTGGATAATAATGATGTCTAAAAGACGTGGCTCACCCTTGGCGGAGTTTCGTTTGTCTAACTTTATTTACATCACAAATAAAAGCACCGTTTCATGTCGCATCTACTTTTATTCTTACCAGCTTTGTTCTACATAAAGTGGACTTGAATTAGGCAACAAGCCGTTGCACAATTACTCCAGCTCTTTGGCTAGAGAATACTCTACTACAGTTTCGTTTTTACCCTTTACCAACAGCAAACCAATAGTTGGCTTATTGTCCGGGTGTCGCAGAATATCATCAACCACATTTTGGTACATATTTAGCTGGCTAATAAATCCTGGTTCAAAGTCACAGGCTTTTAGCTCAATTACGACAAAGCACCGCAGTTTCAGATGGTAAAACAAAAGGTCGAGATAAAAATCATCACCGCCTACTTCCAAATGTACCTGTCGGCCTACAAACGCAAACCCTTGCCCCAGTTCCAACAGAAAGCTCTGAATATGTTCAGTAAGTTGCCGTTCAATCTCTATCTCCCGCCGAGGCATATCCGTTCCGAGAAAATCAAACAGATACGGATCTTTAAACACCTGATTAACCATATCGGAATCCGCTGGCGGAAGTGCTTCCGAGAAGTTATTAACACTCCTACCAGAACGCTCCATTAGTCTGCTTTCTATTTGCAAGTCTAAAATCGTTTTACTCCAGCCATTTTCAATTACTTTATAAGCATACCAAATACGACTTTCTTCATCTTTCAGTTTGTCCATTAAAGAAATATTAGTTCGCCATGGTATTTGTGCAACGACCCGTTGCACAATTTCAAAGTCAGGACAACTATCCGCAAACTTCCTCATATATTTTATGTTTCTTGGAGAAAAACCTGACATTTCCGGGAAGGCATCCTTTAAATCCTTGGCCATACGGTCAATAATTTTTGTGCCCCAGCCTTCTTCCTCCTGCTTTTTTAGAATACCTCTGCCGATATTCCAGTACAGGCAAGTCATACTGGAATTAGCATTTAATACAACAGAAATCCGCTGTTTTTGAATTTCCGATTTTACTTCTTCTATAAATTTCAAATAAGCATCACTCATCTCGGAAAGATTTGGAGCAACAGGGAATATTACTCCATCTTTATTCTTTCCCATATAATTTCGATTATCTAATTTCTCACCTCGCTATTCCCTTTAGACAAATTCCTCTACTTATATTATACGCTTTTACAACATCCAAATTATAGTGATCAACCCGTCTCACTACGGTTCTTTCCCCGTCCTTTTGAACTATCGCAAAATTTGTGACAGTTGCAGGTTGGTCTTGCAATTCCTCTCTCAAAGCGTTATTAATATGTTTTCCAATTGTTTTTTACATTGCGCTCAAATAATTTGGCCATCTGTAAATAAGATAATTTCCATTTTATCCATTGTAATCCACCTGTCATAGCTATTTTATATTGCCTTTCTGCTGCAACAGAATGATACTTTCCGCATATATTGAGAAATAATTATGATTCCCCCCAAGCGAAATACAATCTTGGCTGAACCATAAGATTTTAAGATGTCCTACCTAATTTTTAACTGTATTCCCGCCTCAGTTTTGCATATCCTCCAGCAACTCTTTCAGCATATTTTCCTGATATCCGGCCAGCTGCTTTTCTTTCATGCACTCTGCCGTTTTCTTCAATATAGGATGACCTATATTTTCGAGCTTTGCTCTTCCAATATCCCCTATTCTTTCTTTTGAGAGGCTTTTATCATAATCCTCCGGCGACATTCTCCATATATGAATACGATCCCCGAATTTCTTCCATAGTCTATCCGCAATACAGAGCCCATCCGGATCAATATCTCCATTATAGTAGATTTTTGACCCACTGGCCAAAATATAGGTAATCAGCACCTGTGCCACAGAACGGGGCTGACCGGAAGTACACAGAAGGGTGTAGTCCGAATTTTTCAAATTATGAATCAAATAGCTGAAGACCATCTCATTCTCAACTATATACGCCTTCTCCCCCACTGCCTGTACACCGATAATCCCTTTCATATTCTCCATGGTAATAACATAGGGTTCCTTTCGCTCACAGAACGTATCATAGGCCCCATGCCATCCCTGTTTAGTAAGCAGCCGGAGTCCATAACCATGAACCATGGAAGATATATTGTCCGGAACAATCGAAACCTGCGTCAGCAGTTTCCGCCACTGATGTGCGTCTTCGGGCAATTCCATATTTTCGCAGCAGCAGATTGCATGTACAAAAAGCAATCCGGCTGTTGTGCTGCGGTCAAAGTAATGGGGATTATCTGTTATCTCAGCAGCCAGCACGGCTAACGGATATTCATCTTCCTTATCCGTCAGCTCTTTTAGCTTCATCACTGCGTTCCCTACATTCCGCACCAGCAGTTCCGCCTGCTTCTCATCTTTTGCGTACTCCCTCATCAACAGCTGATATCCATATTTTTTCTCAGAGATCATTTTCCGCAGCCATGCAAGCGCCGCAGCTTCTCTTCCGGCATTTTCTTCAAAATATCCGCAGCTTCTGTCCAGAAACTTTTTTCTTCTCTCCTGCTCTTCTCTCTGCCGCCCCTGAGTGGTAATCAGCGGCTCCCCGAAATATTCCTCCAGCACCGCTTTCATATCCACCGGCGCGAAACGTGTTTTTTGCAGTCCCTGTTCAAATTCCAAGAAAGAAAACCGAATTGTTTCCTCATAAAATACTTTGCCGATTATGCCGCCCACTGCCCGCCGCTCTTCCTCCGAAGTCTGTTTAAGCGTAATTCTTCCCGCAGCTTTTCCGTAAGATTTCCATTTTTTTCTAAATTCTTCAAAGCATCTGTGATATGCCCGCTGACTTTTAAAGTAATTTGCACATTCTTTATTATTGCACATCTAATATCTTCTCACGTCCATTCCATGTATAACGGATCACTGAAACAATCTGCGAATCCTGGGGCCTTGAAAGTTCTGCAATCCGAAGTCCTTTTACCGTCTCAAAACATCCCCATAAAGCCTGGGAATTCATGATATAATCAAAATCCAGCTTATGCACAAGTTCAAACATACTACTGATATTTTTGTCATCCACTCCTGCAAATGCCTCATCCAAAGCAATGATTCGCGGATGGTCTTCCTGCTCCGCTTTTTTATACTGTGCGTTGACTGCTGCAAAAAGAGGAACATACATGGCCATAGCCTTTTCTCCACCGCTGAAACGGTTAAACGCCGCATTGGTCAACAGCTTCCGCTCTCCTTCTCCACGCCTGAAATACATGTGAAATTCAAACCATTTGCGATAATCCAGCGCATCCCTGACAAGATCCATGTAATTGATCATGTCGCCTTTTTCTTCCAGTTTCAGCTTCTCCATGCGGATTCGGCTTCTAAAATGCGCCGCAACCTTCTCTATATCCTCTATGGTCAGAAGCATATGATCTCTGAGCAGAATCTGTTCAAGCTCCGCGGTGTCTAACTCCATATCATTCTCTGCTTTACAGGGTTTCCAGTCCAGTGAAAAGATCAGACCCATAGAGGTATCCATCTCCCGCATGAGCTGCGACATATCCGAAACCCATTTCCGGCTTTCTGCAATCCGGTCCGTAAGCTGCCGGCTGATGGTCTGGGACAAAATATCCTCAAACAGCTCCCTGTCCTTCTTCTGGATCAGCAGCTCCGTCTCATCAATGCCCTGTTTCAAGATGCCGTAAAATTCCTCCAGATATACCCTTTTCCCATTCCATGAGGAAACGACCCGCACCCGCTTTCGTATTGCGCCAGCAGCCTCTGTTTCCAGAGCTGCCTCCACCGGCGTGTCAAAACATTCCTCCAAAGATGTACCGTAATTGACCAGACTTCCGTTATGGCGCTGATATACCTGATGCAGCGCCTGCAGCAGGTCCGTTGGCTCTCTGTTCTTATCGCTTTCCCGCAATACCGACACCGCTCTCTTAGCACATTCAAAGATTCCCTGGCTTTCTCTGTCAAATACCAGTTTTAGCGCAAGCTCCTCTTCAAAATAATTCCTCAGGCAGGTTTCTGCTATAATTTTCTGGCGCAGGCTTTCCTTTAGTTTTGGCCCATCTTCCAGAATCACCCGTAGCCTTTCCCCCAGAATAACCAAATCTTCTTTTAAAGTATCACACTCTGTTCCAATTTCTTCCAGCTCTTTCTTCAGCTGCTTTAAGCGGCCAGCCTTTTTTGCAATTTCCGGACGGTTTAGGTACTCCTCAAACTGCCGAATCTGAATCTCGCTCTCTTTTTCTTTCGCACTCCAGCTGCGTTTCTCTGCAAAAGCATCATCCATCAGCTGTTCACTTTGAACGTTCCTGTCCTTCTCTGTACTGAGATTCTCCTGAGCCGTCCGAAGCTGCAGCATTGCCTGCCTGATCTCCTGCCAGATGCGGCTATATTCTTCCAGCGCATCATTGGCTTCCTCATAGGCTTCTTCTGTTCTGCCATAGGGAAATGGCTTGCACTTTTGCAGCATTGTCTGGTATTGCTGGTTCTTTTTAAATATCAGCTGCCGCTCCTGCGCCTCTTTCTTCCCACATTCCTCACATGTCCTTTGCAGCTTGTATTCACATTCCCTTTCCTGGTCTAAGGCAGCGTTAATCTCTGAAAAGCCAGGGAGCTTCTGATATTCTTCCTGCAGCTTTTCCAAATGCTCCTGCACCTCTGTAATCTCTTTTTCCAAGCTTACAATTATTTCTGTAATTTCAGAAATCCGGCCTTCCAGCTCGCGGATTTTCTGTTCCTTCCGTCTTTTTCTCGCCAGAACTCCCACAAACTCAGCACTGCCGGTTTTGCCTGCTTTACCAGCCAGAATCCCCTGTTTAAAAGTCCCGTCTTTCCCAAGGTAAATTCCTTGTCCATCCTCTTTATCTTCATAAATATTGCTGAGAATCCTCTGAACGGTCTCTTTCAGAGCAGGTTCCAGCTCTTCGCTGACAGTCAGCCCGGAAAAGCCGGAACCTCCATTCCCTTTCACATACAAAACCGTATCCAAAAAACCGGGACACCGCTTTCTGATATTCTCAAAATCATCCGCAGATACTACAAGTGCATCTAAAATTCCCATTTTCTGGAGCTGAGCCTCCAGCCTTGCACAGTACGTCTCATCCAGATTCTTAGAAAATTCCACAGTTTTATAAAAAGGTACTGCTTTGATACCAGCCCTCTTAAGCGCCTTTCTTGAACGCTCTATACTCTCGTCCCTCTCCGGCTCCAATTCCCCTGAATTCCGCAGGCATGTAAGCTTTTCTTTTTCCTGATCCAGTTCTTCCTCCTGGATTTTCTTCTGATATTCCAGACTGCTTTTTAGATCCATGAGTCCCTGGCGCTGGCGCTCATAATCGGTGCGCAAAAGCGCCTGTACTGTTTCTGCATCTGCTGCAGACTGATACTCCCGAATTTTCTCCACCAGTATTGGAAGAATCCCGCTGTCAGGACTCCACTGAGAAGATTTTTTCTCTGCTGCATAGATATCTGTGATCCACTGATCCACACAGCGGACAACATCTTCCTGTGCAGCCTTAAAGTTCTGCTGAGCCTCTGCTTTTTCAGTATGAAGTTTCTCCAGCTGCGCCGCAAGTTCATCATACTGTCTGGATCGCTCCTCATACTCACGTATTTCCCTTTTACATTCAGCCAGCAGTTTTTTCAGCGAATCAAGGCTTTTTACAATTTCACCGCTTTTCTCATGTTCGCCTCTGTCTATCATCTGAAGAGCCGCCTCGTGCTGATCCCACTGAATAATCTCCTGCTGCTCTCCCAGTTCCAACTTGGCTTCCCCAATCTCCTGCTGTATTTGTTCCAGGCAGGCCATGATCTCCTTCATTCTGCGTTCTCCCCGCCAGATCATTTCCTGATAATCCCGGATCTTACTCTCCCAATCGGCAACCTTCCCGGCAGCTTCTTCTTTCTCTCCCCTGGCCTGCTCCAACTTGCGGTCGATTCCCTCCAGATCCGCATCCAGAAGTCCAGCCCGCTCAATTCCTTTTAGCTTTTTTTGCTCCTCTAAGTCAGCCAGACGCCGGCTCTTGCTGTTTCTGGCCTCCTCTGTCTCCTGCCGCTTCTGCTCCTGTATGTCAAGCTGGCACTGTTCTGTCTCTATCTTCTGCTTCATTGCAATATAAGCCTGTGCCTTTTTCGCAAGCATATATTGATTATACCGGGTATATTCATTCCGTATGATTTTCACATCATCAAAGGCTCGCTTCAAAATCTCCAGGCTTTCCTGAATCTCATCCATTTTTTCCATAGCATCCACCATAGCGCGCAGATCTTCATCTGTCAGCGTCTGCAAAGAATCATTCAAGATCTCATATACCTTGGTGGGTTTAAATTCCTTGGAAAGTTTGGGAGCGCGGACCTTCACAAGCAATTTAATAAACTGCTCATACTGCTCCGCTTTCCGGAATCCAAAAATGTACTGATTGACCGCTTTTTTATATTCACTCTGGCTCGTCGTAAAAAAATTGTCATCTCCAAGCTCTGTTTTCATTTCCCTTCTGTCATAAGGGATTTTGCTTGAACCAATCTCCTTGTACAGCTTCAGATCATAGCCAATCCTTCGCCCGTCCAAAATAATAAAACCCCAAAAGTCCATGGGTTTTCCTCTTTTTGCCCTCTGTCCAATGGCAATGGTGCGATATTCTTCCGACCTCTCTTTTTTGAATTCCAAAAATAAATATCCTGTGGATTCATCCTTTCCTTCTTCCCCCAGGAAATAATATTCCATTCTCCTGTCGCTGGACCCAAAGGGATCCAGCCGGCTCGGCGTACGGTCACCGTCCAATATAAAGGGAATGAAGCTCTGGGTTGTAATGGATTTACCAGACGCATTTTGCCCACGCAGGAGAAGCTTTCCATCCACAAATTCAAACTCTTCTTCATCATATAACCAGAAATTCACGAACCCTATACGGTTCATTTTAAAGCGGTCTTTCACTCCCCGGTACCTCCCTTAAAATCCTCCGGATAAACTCCTGCTGTCCTTCCCACAGACGGAAATAAGGCAATCTGCGTTCCGTCATTTCGAATCATCAGCCAGGTTTTCATATATTTTAACACATGCTCCACAAGCAGCTCCTCATCCATTTCCCGATATTCTTTGCTCCACCCGCTGCTCCACTCTCTGCGGCAGGACAAAATCACGTCTGAAATGCGTTTCCTTGTCATGTAAATACATTCATTTTCCTGCTTTTCTAAATTCCCCTCTGAAACCTCTTTTTGTATCCTCCCACAGACCAGAAGAACAATCTCCGGAAGCATGGCGTCTCTCGGGTGAACAGAACCATAGCAGTCGTCCCCGTCCAATGAGATACATGCCATATTTTTGTATAGATCCAGATTTCCTCCCATGTTATCATTGATATATTTTGCAACCCACTGACGCTGATTTTTTAAATACAGCGAATCTGCGTCCTCACTGTTCTCCCAGTACATAGACGGACACACCGCCAACTGCCTATACACACGGTTGATGCGCAATGCGCCTCTGTTTTCCTGAAATTCTTCAAAATCTGTCTTTTCAAAATCCTCCCAGGATTCAAATATAGAGATGCCAGTTGGAAAGCTGGTTGCAAAATACTTTGAATATCCGGTATTTTCATACAAAACTTCCTGTCCTGCCTCCGAGCCAAAGGCCTCGCTGCGTCCCTCATATACCAGGAGCATCTGTAGTTTCTCCATATATTGCAGAACACGAACCAGGGATTTTCTCTGTGTAAAAGAAGTCCAATCTATGGATACATAAGATTTCAGCTGCGCTTCAACATAATCAATCAGCTCTGACAAAAGAAACTGCTCCTGTTCCTCTTTATCCTCCAGATACATCAGCACTACACACAAAATACAGTAGTCCCTGATCTCCATAAATTCCCCGATTCCCATAAACGCTTCCGCATGAGCCGGTCTTTTCTCTAGTTTTAACAAATTTTCCGTATGAACAAGCTTCCAGCCCAGCTGCTCCCTGATAAAGCGCTGAAAATTCGGAATATCCCTCTTCACTCTGTAATACGTTTCCTTATCTGTATCCTTACAGATCCAGAAATTCTCTAATAGTGTTCTGAATTCATTCATAATGTTATAAACTCCAATACAAACGCGGGCATAACCAGATCTCCATCCTCGCACCTTAACACACATTTTCCCTTCGTCTGCGTCAAACGATATTCCTGCCCATATTCCGTCCTTCCTGTTTTCCGGGAATTCATATTGGCCTGCGTGATCCACTGCAAAAATGTAATCCTTGTCTCCTCCGAAATAACCTCTTCTATTTCTGAAAATGTGATCTTGTTATCCTTGATGTAATACATAACAATCTCTTTCTGCCGTTTGATCTTCTGCAGATACTTCTCCCTCTGCATGTATTTCTCCAAAGACTTATCTGTAAATCCTCTCCGGTCTTTTTTCTCCCGATAAGCTCTTGTATGAGGTTTCAGCAAAAAAACAGCAGGCTCGTCCTTATAAATACTGTCATTGATACCCTCCCCCTCGCGAGGTTCCAATGTCTTAAAATGCTGTATTTTCTGTACTCCAAAAACATGAGCCGATAGCTTCTGAGCCTCTTCCAAATCCTCACATTGCAGAAACAGTTCCAAAAACTTGCGGTAATCATCCTTCCTGCTGATTCCGCCATTCTGGAGCTGTACGATCAGCGCTGCATTCTGAATAATACTTCTTATTACATCATTCGTGATTTTCAAAACTTTTTTGCACTCACACTCATTTCCCTGTGAATCTATAAACCAGTTTTTCAGAGAATTCCATTTCCCCATCACATTTTCACGTATGCTTGGCTCTGCATTTCCATGAAGCTGCAAAACCGCATGTGGAATATCCAATTCACTCTGTATCACTTTTGACAGAATATATTCTTCAATCACCAGCATATTATCTGACAAAATTTGCTCGATCCGCTTGGAATGACGCTGCAATTCCTGCACAAATTCATTCAAATACTTAATAAACTTGTCCTTATGTACTACAAATTCCACTGACTTCATGAGCTGTTCCGTTTTTCCGGAATAGAAATCCCGCAGATAATCCTGATAATTCTGGTTAAGCCTTTTAAAATCCTCCTGGAGCAATCCCCACCACTCATTAATCTCCTTCAGACTGCTATCTTTTATTTCTTCTGCCTTTTGCAGGCTTTTTTCCAGCCGAACAAAAAAATTCGTGGATAAATTGCCGGATTCCAAAAAAAGATTTTCAAGACGCACAGTGAGACGTTCAATCTCAACCGCATACTCTGACATGGTATAGCGATACTGCTTATTCTTGTAATCCGCTATGGTATAAACCCTTCCAGGGTCCTGGATCGGAGTAAGATTTTTCCACTTGACTAAAGCTTCCAGATCTGTCATCAACTGTTCCATGGTATATCCCGTAAACGTCTCATCCTGTTTAAGCAGCTGGAAAATATCTTCTTTGTATATCTGGAAATGCATCTTCTCATATTCACGGTAAAAACACCGCATAATTTTACGGTATACCGGTGCATTGGGAACGGATAAATAAGATGTCTCATTAATTGGTTCAAAATATTCCATTTCTATGAATTGCCTCCGAATATGTATTTACAGGAAATTCAAAACATTCTGTAAACCAGCAGAAATGATATTATCAAGATTATAAAATCCAAATGATATCTTATTCCATCGGATCCGGTTGTTGCAAAATTTGCAACAACTGAAGCCCAGCTTAGTTCACCTTCTGAAAAATATTTTTATGTGTCAGGATATCATATTGGTAATTAATACTCCAATAATTTTTACTAATAATTCATAATCTTAAGCATACCATAATCTCTAAAAATAACAACTATAAAAACACAGTGTTTTTACCAAATCCGCTATATTTTGTGGTTAAATGGTGAGTGGATAATAATGATGTCTAAAAGACGTGGCTCACCCCTGGCGGAGTTTCGCTTGTCTTATTTATTAACTCGTGAATAATATCACCTTTTCAACTCTTATCCGTTTTATGTTCCAATATTTTTATCGAATCCAAATAATCCTTCTCCACATCACTGAGGGTTCTGGTTTTATATTTTCTGTATTCACTCGTTGCTTTATCAACTGCTTGTTTATGAGTAACACTTCCGTTTCCTTGAAGTAACTGTTCGCCACTCATTGTAAGTATACGATCCAAATGCGCTGCCCAATCGCTCATAGTCATTACCTGTTCCCGCTCTGCCTGACGTTCCGCAAAATCAAGATACCCTGAAACAAGTTGTCCCATCGCCCGAAGCTCTTTTTCATTCAGATAGTTTTTGGCAATGACAGCCTCCTTTAATGTTGGCTGATTTCCTGCAAATGTCATAAGTCCCATAAACTCTTTTTCAGCATCCGCTCTGGTATAAATAACTTCTGCTGCAGTTTGTCCATGAATCGCATAGTGAATCTTATTCTGAACCTTTTTAAAGAACTGAATGGATATTTCAGCTTTCGGATCATAATCAATACTTGTAGCATAAATTTCTAAGACTTGCCTGTAAAATACCTTCTCAGAAGCACGTATATCTCTAATACGTTCGAGTAATTCTTTAAAGTAGCCTCCACCACCCAAATTCTTCAGCCGCTCATCGTCCAGCGCAAAACCTTTTCTCATATATTCTTTTAAAATGCCTGTTGCCCATATTCTAAATTGTGTGCCGCGCTTTGACTTCACACGATAACCGACCGAAATAATCACGTCAAGATTATAATAATCTACATCATAAACTTTTCCGTCAGCCGCAGTATAGGCAAATTTTGCCCATACTGCTTCTTTGGACAATTCTCCTTCTTTAAAAACATTTCTCACATGCTTGCCTATTACGCTTCTATCTCTTTGAAACAACTCCGCCATCTGATCAATTGACAGCCAGACCGTATCTCCATCAAAAGTTGTATCTATCTTTGCCAAACCATCTTCTGTTGTGTAGATAATAATATTTGATTTCCTATTAATATCACCTTGACTATTCACTCAGTTCACCTCCTCGCCTTTTCTATGCCTTTACTTTTTTAATGTATAGGTTCTTTGTTATATGCATTTCCTTAATAGCCTTAACTGTATATTTATTTTTACCTTATTATAGTGAGCAACCTGCCTCATTACGGATCTTTCCCCTTCTTTTTGAACTATCGCAAAATTTGCCACAGTTGCGGTCTGAGCCAGCAATTCCTCTTTCAAAGCATTATTAATACGTTTTCCAATCGTTTTTACATCTTGCTCGAATAATTCGGCCATCTGATTTCGGTTTTAACCATACGGTGCCCTGTTCCGGTGTAATGGGTACCTCTAATGCAACATTGCTATCAGTAAATAAAACTATTTCTTTTTTATCCACTCTAGCCCCATGTCCTAATTATTTTGCATTACTTTTTTTCTGCAACAGGACAATACTTTCCACATGTGTTGAGTGTATAAAAATGATGTTCACAGAGCAGAATTGGCCCTGGGCGGACATGCGGTCTTCCCTGCTGCATAAGAACGTATCCTTTTTTGATATTCCCTTTGCTCTGCCATTGAACTATATCAGAGATTTAAAAATTTAAAGAGGCTTTTCGTATCCCAGGATAAGATAGGTATTGCTGGATCAACTAGTACCAACACCCCCTCAGCCCTTCCTCTGAAGATTCCATTCTTAGCAATAATATCATCCCTAAAACGCAAACAAATTCTTATCCTATGTTCAAGAATATCTATTAATTATAAGCAATTTGCCTCTTACAATTGCTACTTTTTCTTATGGTGAATATCTTTTATTGTGTGTACATCATTTTTTATTAATAATCCTGTATGTGCACTTTTTCTACGCAATTGATTTACGTCTTATAAATCTGACAAATATAAATTATAAGGATGTATATTATTTGACGAAATTACGCCGATTATCTGTCCGAGCATGTGCATACTGCTAGATATTTGAATTCCCAACAGTATTACTATTTATTCCAAATCCAACTTTTTCTTAATCATCGAGTGCGTCCACGATTCATCTTTTTCCTTTGTAAAGCTTTCTATAATATCTTGCATTGTTTCAGCACTCCAGTATATCTTAAGTTTTTCCTTTGCACGAGTTATTGCTGTATAGAAAATAGAATGCGATATTTTTTCTGCGTTATAGGAAGGGATAATTATCTTTACAGATTTATACTCTAAACCTTGCGCCTTATGAATAGAAACAGCATATGCAATTTGAAAAGGAATAATTGTCTTAACTCTTTCTTCATCATCTTCTAATTCTTCAATACTTGCAATCACCTCTAAACAGATTCGCGTTCCAAAATCGGTAACATCAACGAATTCGAAACTTTCATTCCTGCATTGCCGTTCTGTTAGAATTGTATCTATATCAAGCGTGAATAAAATTGCTGAATCGCTTTTTGAAATGTCTACAATTCTTCCTTTTAAATTGTTATATAATAAGGATGAACGCTTAGTATCCAGAAAAATTATTGGATCTCCAACTTTGAATGTCCACTCAGCCCATGAATATACTTCACTTTTGGTATTGGCATTTTGGAAATAAAGGTTCATATTGTTTAAACCAAACTTCCCATCGTAATTTAAGCACAATACAATCTCATCTTCATCCTTAGATACGAATATTTCTTCTCCTATGTCGGAAGAAAACGGACCGTCTATTGCCAATTTTTCAGTAATAATGGGTTCAATTTTTCTAACCCCATCCCATAAACTCTTTAACTCTTCTTTTTCTGTCCTCCAAGTGTTTAAAAGTTCAACATTAGCGCCATCCGTTTTAATGATATCTTTAGCATAATAAAACCAGTTACCAAAATCGATAGACTCAATTTGATAAATATCGCCTGCTAAAACAAGCAGGGTATCATCATCGATTTTTTCCAACATTTTCCCCATAGTTCTATTATCTATAGTACTGCATTCATCAATAAAAATCACATCATAATCCGTAAGGGTAACCATCTTTGTAAAGCTATCGATACTTACAAAATCTGACTCTGAACCTGGATTCTCTATACGTCTTTTTAAATTTTGCAAAGCAGTATGTGTTTTTGTAAGAAATAGCTTCTTTGATTGCATCATCATATTTGAAACATAATTAATCAATGTAGTTTTTCCCGTACCGGCCGCTCCGTATATGAGCATTACTTGAGATTTTACAAATACCTTTTGCAACGCAACCTTTTTTAAGGGATCTTCAAATTTTAAATTGCTTTCCCTAAGATATCTTGAATTTGACTCCTGTTGTCCCCTATTAGACACTTTTGAAAGCTTTAATAATTTTTCAAGTATAAATAAAGTATTAGCTTCATAGGAGTCGATAGATAAATAACCATTTTCTTCATTAATTCGAAAACCATTACTACACTCCCATGCATCTAAGCTATCATTATATTTTTTAATCTTCTCCATGCTTGCCACAGAATCCACGTCAAAATACAATTCTCCTGTTTTATATATCAGACTTTCAATTGTCAAATATGGATATACAGTATTATATTGTTCAGAACCATTAGTTATTTCAAGGATATCATTTATATTGCCTTTACTTGTTTTCCTCCCAGCAAGATTTGAAATGAAGGGCTTTTTCTCAAATGGATAGCATCTGCTCGTAATATAAAGTTCCTCTGTAAGACACTTTTTGTCAAATGTATTTGGCAGTACTGATTCTAATATCTCTTCCCGCAAATTTAGTAATATATATCGTACAGTGTGCTTTCCCATCTTATTTGAAGATAATGCATAGTCTCTTCTCAGTTTAAAGAACACCTCCTCAAAAGTATTCGTTTTGGTCCCACCATAAATTTGGTGTAAAGCATTTTGATACCTGTTTTCATGTAAATTAATTAAATCTAATAAATTGATACCCGTCTTAGTAAGGAAGTCCATCAATGAGGTATACTCACCATAATTCTTGTTTAAATTAGTACTTATATGCAAAACTTTACCCAGTTTATTTAAACATGAAGGATTTATGGATACTTTCCAATTAGTCACTACTTTAATTTTACTATTTGCACCCCAGAGATTGATTTCTGCATCAGCATATGCAATCTGTATTGAATAATTGGTCGATATATTCTGCTTCGTATATACAGTAATCCGATTAAATTTAGTTGCATACAATCCGGCCAATTGTAATGTAATTTCAAAATATCTTTCCCCATTAACAAAGAACGGTGTCTTTTTTTGAATATAATATCGAGAGGTTCTAACATTCTTTGGAGATAAGTCAATTGCAGCAATACTTGAGACTACCATTTCATAATACTCTGTATCAAGAGTATCAGTATGTAAAGGGAATGATTCTAGGTTTTCTAGTACTAAAATACTAAAATTATTTTTCAAAAATTTTCTAATCTCCCAAAGATAGCTATAGTATTTCAACATCAACCTTTCGGATTGACCTTCGTCAGGAATTCTTGAGCCAATATATTTAAGACCTTTCAAAAATTTGCTCAAATATTGGGTTTCAATATTAAATTGGGATAACTCCCATGCTAACCTTTCATTAACATCTGTATATCCTAAATTTATTGCATTTAAAATCAAAGTAGCATAACATAAATCATATAGCCCATTCACTATCCTTCTCGATATATTATCGCGAGATTTATTCTCATTATTGATCCTATCAATTTCTAATGATATATCCTCACATCTAGTCTCGATAATTTTTATGGCATCTTCTTTTTTGAGGTTATTCTTATTTAATTTATTTAGGAACAGATGAAAATCTATAATTCGTTTGAGTTTATTACAGAATATATTAACGCTTTCGTCTGTATCTTTTATCTCATCTTCAGCATTCAGTTTAATTGTTGTGCTATTCTTTTCAAAATCTATTGATTTGATAAAACCAGGAGATACATATTTCCAAAAAACGCGTTTTTCTCCTCTAACATCTGGGTTTAACACAATAAATAAAATCCCTGGATCTGCAGTTACTTCTTTAGCGATAAATGCCGGAAAGGCTAAACTTTTTAAACTATACGAAATTATGCCGTTAGTTTCTGTATAATTATGTGTTCCTTTTATCTGGACTATAAAATTTTGTTCTGGACATCTAGATATTTCAGGATTCGAAACAAATTCAAATGTACCATCATGATTGGGCCATTTATCATCACAGGAAAAGTTAGTATTAATTTTCCCATCTGAGGCCAAAAATGTTTCTAAGGCTGAAACAGCCGCACGATCTTCAGCTGAACGTTCAGAGTGAGTTGAAATATGACGTCTGATTAAATCACTATTGTTTAAATGCAAAATGGTCACCTCGTTTTAAATATCATTTGAACTTCCACTATTTTTTAGTCCGTACTAATTCGACACAAACCTCGCAGTGTGGTGAGTGGATAATAATAATGGCGAAAACATATAATTCTCCCTTAGTGGAAACCTTTCGTCAGAATCCTAATAATTATTTTTTCCCTCCAACTTATCTAATTCCCCTATACTCTCTAAAAAATGACATTCCACCGGAGATAATATATATTCCTGATTTCTTTTATACTTTTCATACTCCAAATGTGCTTTCTCTAATGCTTGCTGATGTGTTACTTTCCCCTTTGTTGTTAATATATCTCGTCTGGTCATCCTAAGGTAATCATCAATCGTCTCCAGCCAGTCTTTCATATACATTGGTTCCTGATTTAAAGCATGTACCTCTGCAATATCCAAATATGCCGCGACAATTTTATTGAGTGCATCCAACTCTTTTTCATCAAGATAATTTTTCGCCACTTCTACATCAGAGCGTTTTATACGGTTGCCGCTCCATGTAGTCAGCCCCATATTATCTTTATCCGCATCTGCCCTTTGGTAAATCACCTCTGCCGCAGTATGCTTATGTGCTGCCCAATGCATTTTATTCTGCACCTGTTTAAAAAACAACACTGAACTTTCTGCCTTAGGATTGTAGTCAATACTGGTCGCATAGATTTCCAGAACTTTTCGCCAAAATACTTTTTCTGAAGATCTAATATCACGGATACGTGATATTAGTTCTTCAAAATAATTGCCGCCTCCAAGGTTCTTCAAGCGATCATCATCTAAGGCAAACCCCTTTTTCATATATTCTTTTAAAATATTCGTGGCCCAGATTCTGAATTGTGTTCCTCTAAGGGACTTTACACGGTATCCGACCGAAATGATCACGTCAAGATTATAGAAATCAATCTGTCGTTCAACAGTTCTATTTCCTTCTTTTTGAACCGTTGCAAATTTTGCAACAGTTGCTTCCGCCAATAACTCACCTTCTGAAAAAATATTTTTGATATGCCTGGATATTGTAGACTTATTCTTTTGAAATAGCTCTGCAATCTGATCCAACGAGAGCCACACTGTGTCATTATCAAATGTAACTTCAACTTTAGTGATTCCGTCTTCAGTTGTGTACATTAAAATACTTGATTTTTCCAAATTTCTTCTCCCCTCAAAAAATTTGATAGTAATTATTTCACATTTTCCTAATAATCATAAATATAATATTCCATTCAAATTCGTCCACAAATATTGACCGAATACAGTAGCATAAATATATTTATAATTACCTATAAGATAAATTTGACCTTCTGATATAAACACATCTCTGATCATATAAATTATCTATTTTCGTTGGATTATATCCGTATGTACTTAAAATAAATTCAACATCAGCCGTTGTTGTTCTTGATTTCGAACCAATAACGATTTCACCTGTTAAATCATTCGCTACATTTGAAAATGAAAGTTCATAGTATGAACATATATTATCTTTAGTAACTCGATATTTCAATTCACCTAATTCAAAATTATTATTTTTGTAAGCTACCTTGCTCTATTATCTTTATTTTCTCATCAATCACAAAATCATCAAATTTAAGATTTCTAATCGCTTTAACCGTATTTTTTCTTAACATATCTATTTGTTTTTCAGGTGCTTGTAGTAGTAATAATGGTAATACTACAGAATCCATATAAGCTAAATTATTTTTTTCCTGAACTAAATAAAAGGTGTGTTTTAACAATGCAAAATCCGTATCCTCATTAATGATAATTCCCAAAATCTTCTTATATTCATAATAATAACTTTTTCCGACCTCGTCATAGAAATCTTCACGAATTTCATCACTTATCTGTTGGCAGAAAGCAACTGCAGTATCTATATTCTTTTTATATACTTCATAAATATGAATGGAAAAAATCATCAATTCACGAACAATCCAGAAAAACTCTCCTCTGGTTTCCGCTTCTGGACGTTCCTGTTTTTCATGTTCATTACCCAGAATATATATCAATTTATCTAATTCATGATTCTCTAAAAATTTGAATTGCAAGTAAGAATCTATTCTATACATGTATTCCATATTTTTAGACCAAAAATCCCTCTTACGTGTCATCATATGAAAGAAATCCATACCCAAGGCACTCAGTCTATATTTATCTGCAAACTTTGCACATAAAAGGCATAGTAATTCACGTTTTTCGGGATTCCAATATGGTATTATTTCATTTTCCTTAACATCGTTCCAAAACATACGAAGCTTAGGTCTCGAATAATCACTGCCATCTGCCAACTTGTCTGGTACACGATTATTCAACAAATCTCCATATATATATCCCAAAGCATGCATCATTTTCGTTAGAATACAATCTAATGGAATACTATCTTCAACATCATATTGACATATTAACCGTTTTATGAATTCAAGGAATTCTTTTATATATAACTCTATTAATCCTATAGTATATAGCTTCATCCAGTATTCCGCTTCCATTTTTTCCTTTATTAAGGGATATTCTTCCTGTGGTTGTATTTTGGCAGCTATAAGCAGCATGCATTCATATACCTGCTGTATTTCTGATACGTCATCTGCATCTAAGATATTCAAATACATAAGACAGGAATCAATCATAATTGGTCCCGTTACATTCATGACAACCTGTGGAAGTAATTTCATTTCCCATTGGAATGCTTTACGTTCTAATTTTTCATCCTTATTATCATGCGCAATACGAGCCATTTCATCAATAATCTCCGCAAAAAACACAGGGTTGCTCTCTATTATATATTTTTTAGAATAATATAATTTTTTTACCCCCTCGTAATCCTGAGACACATGCAAACAATACATATTTGAATGAAGAATACTCTTCCACAAAGTTGGATATGAATCAACCTTAATTCTTTTAAAAAAACAATCTAATTGATTGATAAATCTTTTTTGGTCTTTACAACTCTTACGAACCTTCTCCAACATACATTGAAAAAGTGCATCTATATTCTCAATCTGTTCCAGTTCCATCCACTGCTTATTACTAAAGTATTGTTCAGAAATTTTAAAGTAACTCTCCAATTGCTCAATTGAATCTATATTAAGCATCAGCATCTCATTATAAACAGAAAATGCTGATTTATTCATTAAAGAATCTGGAATTAAATTTTCTATTTGTTCTTGATTTAGTTGAAAAATTTCATCATCATAAATATTGTTGCCCTTGCATTGCTTCATATAATTTTCAAAGAAAATCAAGGATATATTGAGATTAATCATTGCAAGCTTAATACCAAATAAAATAATTACAGTCCATACTTTATTATCTTCTTGCGCATACTTCCATATTTTTTCCAATCTATCATTTAGATCTGCTACTTCTCCATCAGTTTTCCAGACTATAAAATATAGTTGTACTACTCTTAACAAACATTTCATAAATAGCGACATTTTTTCAGGCAATGGTGTTTCCTTCCAAAAAGATTCTACCTGTATAGAATAGTTTTTTACTTCCTGTTCTATCATTTCTTCCATTAATTGTATGCAAAACCAACCCATAGAATCAAAATCTTCTAGTCTGTAGAAATAGGATATCAAATTCGAGATGTCTAGCGGTTCTAATACTTGTTTTTTCAGATTTTGTATCATATATTGATCAATACTGTTTTTTTCTTCTATCTGTAATTGTTCTTCAGCATAAGATTCCAATATATTATTGGAGCAATAATAATCATCTCCCTCAAGATAAATCCATCTGTTTTTCAGCTTTTCGAGACACTTATCGCTATCTTCAACTTCTTCCGGTATAGATGCAATCTGCGCAACCCACGCTTTATTAACACGTCTATTTATATAAAGCATTCGATAATAGAGTCTTCTCGTTTGTTCATCATCTATCGCTTCAATAAACATTAATTTCATTTGTTCTTCTATCGACACAGTCTTCCTTGAAATAACTGTCAGGAATACTTCATCATCAATTTTCCATCCATTCCTCTCCATCCGATACACCACTTCCATGACAACAGGCGGCAAAGAGCCACACACCTCTATAAAGCTCTCATACCCTCTAGTTTTCAGCAAATTGTCTGGCGCTCCATGTTTTTTCATTATTTCAGTAATTTCTTCTTTATCAAGTCCCTTTAATTCGATAGATATAATTTCTTCTTTATTGATATATCCCCTTATATAATCTTCAAGATTTTCATATCCACTAGAAATTAATTTACAGTTTACTTTCTTGCATTCTTTTAAGATCTGCAAACATTTATCCTTAACTTCGATATTCGCGATATTAGGAATCCCATCTAAAATTAAAACACTACCATCTTGCAAATTCAATTCCTGTACATTTATGTTAATGAATTCTTTTTCCTTAACTGTAATCCACAAATATGTAGATAGTTTTTCTGCAATACGTATTAACGTTTGAGTTTTTCCTGTAAACATTTTTCCGTAAATATGAATCCATGCATATTTTTTTAATTTTGATGTTATACCTTTTACATATAGATTCTTTTCACTACCATCAAAGTACTTAAATGGTTGCGTCCCTACTATACTATTTTTTTGTACTGTTATTTGTATCCTATTTAAACTATCACTTCCCATAGTATTTTGTTGCATATGTTGCTCATGTTCATGTAAAGCACGAATAATATTCTGTTCACTTTTTTGTACGTCAGCTTTTGATGCCATAGATGCTTTTACACTATTAAACTCACTTTTCATATCCTGGTGCAATAGATTTGCTAAGGCTATACTCTCTGAACCCAGAAAAGAATGCGAAATAAAATTACAGATATCTTCAATTTTACTATAAAATTCACGAATATCTGCATTTTCCATAACGCCAATTGTTTTTCCACGCTCTTTCAGATATTCTGCTGTATTTTGACATAGTTTATAAATTAATTCATCAGATGTCATTTTAAGTGCACTATCACCCTGAAAGACATACTGAAAGATTTGTTCGATTGGTTTCATATTTTTTAAATAGGATTGCATTGCATCTGTATCAAAAATCCTACTTTGTTCTTGCATTCTTGCTAATTCTCTACTGACACTCTGTTTTGCATTTTCTTTTATCTGTTTGAGTTTTTTGGATTCTAAATTTATTCCCTTACCAACTACATCATATATGATAGAAGAAAATATATTAATAACTACAGAAACAATTAATCCATTCATATTATTATTTCCTCCTAATATCTATTAATCAATTTTATGCACCTACTTTATAGAACCAAGCCTATTTTCGACATAATTCCACGCAGACTTCACAGTGCACCGTAGCCGGAAACATATCCACCGGCCACACTCCCTCTGCCGCATACCCCAACTTCTTCATATACCTCACATCCCGAGCCAGCGTCTCCGGGTTGCAGGACACATATACCACCTTCCCTGCGCCCAGCTTAGCAATTGAATCCATAAACTCTTCCGTACTTCCGCTGCGCGGCGGGTCCATAATCACCACATCCGCCTTATCCCCGCGTTCAGCCATATTCACCAGGAACCGGCCTGCATCATTGCAATAGAATCGGATATTATCAATATCATTCATCTTAGCATTATTCACCGCATCCTTCACGGCGTCCTTATTCAGCTCCACCCCAATCACCGAGCCGGCCTTCCGGCTGGCGATCAGTCCGATGGTACCGATCCCGCAGTACGCGTCCAGCACCGTCTCCTTTCCCGTAAGCCCTGCCAGTTCCAGCGCCTTGCCGTACAGCACCTCCGTCTGCACGGGATTTACCTGGTAAAACGACTTGGACGAAATGCGGAACCTGCATCCGCAGAGCAGATCCTCGATATACCCCTTACCATACAGCACATGCTCCTTCTCCCCCAGCACCA
>OLRX01000320.1_pt1 | contig 44878 bp, 41 predicted proteins | sample 1672991 | NCBI WGS metagenome assembly OLRX01 (sample SAMEA3136744, study PRJEB25190) | human gut metagenome | biome: human gut; feature: human-associated habitat; material: faeces | place: Austria | collected 2013
CGCGTCAGCATCGGGGAGAGGTACGGCTATATGTCAATGGTGGTTTAACAGCGGGAAGCCGAGTGAATGCCAGTTCGATCCCGAAATGGTCGGTTCCCAGGGCCTCAGATCGACCATTTCTAGGTCGAACTGGCATTTTCCGCCCTCGCGGGGGGCTGAGCAAGCAGCCATTTCGGGGTCGAACTGGCATTCACTGAGCGATTTTCGAAAATGACGGGGACTCGTCGGGGCCTTCCGAAAATAAAGGGGAACTTTCCAAAAAAGACGGGGGAAATCGTCGGGGCCTTCCGAAAAACGAAGGGCCGTTGGGGAACCTTCCGAAAGACGAAGGGGCCGAGGGACTTCCGAAAATGAAGGGGACTTCCCAGAAAAAAGGAAGCGCCGAGACAAAAGAGGAAGCGCCGCATCTTGAAGACGCGGCGCTTCCTAAGGGGAGGGGTGAAATAGATGGGTGGTTTCCGGAATTTACTGGGTGGCGAGCCAGGTGCCGATGAGGCGGCCCGAGGTCAGTGCCCACGAAAATTTGCCGCCTGCTCCCGTGAGGTAGTCTTTCGCGAGGCCGTGGGCTCCCTCGCCGGTAGCGTAAAGCCCGGGAATGACCTCGCCCAGAGTGTCGATAACCTCAAGCTTGTTGGTGACGCGCACGCCGAAAGAGCCGGACATAACCGTTGCGTACACTGGCCCGATGATGCGATAGGGCGGCGTGGTGAGACCTGCGGTCGCGATGCCGAAGTTGGTGCGCCCGAAGTCCGGGTCGCTCCCCGCGGCTGCATTCGCGTTGTACTTCTCGATTTCCGCAGCCAGCCCCGCAGGGTCTACGCCTGCGGCCGTGGCCACCTCCTCGATGGTGTCGCCGAAGAAGACCTTGCCCTCCTGGCCTTCAAGCTCGGAGAACGGGCCGTAACCGGAGCCGCGGATGGTGAGCTTTGGTTCCGCGCTCATCTCCGGAGTCTGGGCGATAGCCTCATCGTACACGAGGAAGGCCTGGCGATCGGGCAGGGCGTCAACGGTGAGCAGCATCTCGCCGGAGGGCGTGTTCTCGCTGGCAAATCGCTTGCCTTGGGAATCGACGAGAATGGCACCCATTTGGTTCATAAGCAACTCGTACCAGTGCGACGCATTGCCAGCGGTGCAGAACAGGGCCGGTGCCGCAGCTCCGGCAGTGTAGTCAGACGTGTCGGCGCCTACCTTGCACATCATGCGGATACCGGTGCCGTCGTTGAGTTTATTGGATGCTTCGACATTAGATTGGGCGAGGGTGTAAATCTTCTTGCGCCACTCTTTCGACGCCTCGATGGATCCCGTGGCCATGATGACGCCTTTGTTGCCCTTGAAGCACCCACCGTTGGCTCCCTCGGCCTTAACGCCGACGACGCGGCCGTTCTCGACGATGAGCTCGGCTCCCTTCGTGTTGAACTTGAGATCGACCCCGGCTTCTTTCAGCTGCGGCTGAATAACAGAAGGCCATGCCGAGGCATCGGGGTAGAGCATATGCAGACGTGCGAAGGGCTGTCCCGGCTGCTGAGAGGGGCCGACGATGTTCACGCCATGGTCTACTAGCCAATCGACGGTGTTGCCTGCCTCGGCGCAATGGAGCTCGGTGATGCACCAGTCCTCGCCAAAGTATTCGACAGCGTCGGGGCCGTACTGAGCCTCCAGGGAAGCCTGGGCATCGCGAAGAAGCATGTCGCCGTTGTCGCCCTCGATGCCGGCTTCGGCCTGCATTTTCGTGCCGGCGCCCAGAATGGCGCCACCGCAGAGCGCGCCGCTGCCACCGATGGAGCTGTTTGCCTCAATGACGATGACCGAGGCGCCGGCTTCCGCAGCGGCCAGGGCTGCGCACGAGCCGCCGGTGCCGCCACCTACGATGACGATATCCGCCTCCTGATCCCAATTGATCGACGAAGCGGACCCGGTCTGCGCGAGGTCGCCAGCGCTGCTCGGGCTGCTGGGGCTGCAGGCCGTCAGGCCCGCGGCCGTCGCCGCGACACCAGCCGCCAGCGCGCCCTTCATGAAGTTTCTGCGGGACAAGTTCTGTGTGGATTCTTGCTCCATGGTTTCCTCCTCCTTAGTTGCCTTTTGCTGCTTGGAACGCGGCTTTGCAGCCGCAGGGGAGGAGTTTAGGCAAACACCCGAGAATACTAAAAATTCAAATGTCGAAAACTGGTAGTCGGAAACGGAATACCTGGAAACAACCCTGCGATCCCATAAGAGAAATGCTGTAGGGGCTTTCTCCCGCTAGTTTCTCTCGTAGCGGACGGAGCGGCCTTCGCCGACCTTAGTTACGAGTCCTTTCTCAACCAATGCATTCAGAGTTCTGATAGCCTTGCTTTTCGATAGCTGCGTCTTTTCGCTTATCTGGGATCGTGTGAGAGCAGAGCCCTTGGCGAGCACGGCAAGTATGGCTTCCTCGTCGAGTGTTACGTTCTCAAGCACTGTCACGGGAAGCATCACCGTAATCGAGCTATCGCGCAGAGCGAAAGAGGGCGATACTGTTTCATGGGCGTATTCGTCCAGGATGCGCGGGATGCCCGTACCGAACCGTTCTATATGTCCCAGTCGAAAGAAAACGTTCGCAAGGATTGGGTTGCGAGCCACTGAAGGGCCTCCTGCGAGGTAGAGCTCCTCTGTGATTCCGGCAGGCAGTCCTCCTGGCGAGGTTATTTCAATGCGATCGGCAAACATGCCCACTTTTATGTTGGCGCGAACGTCCCAACAGCGGTGGACGAGCGCGTTGGCGATAGCCTCTCGGAAAGCCTCACGCGGCACGAGTGTCTTCGTTATGCGCTCGAACCCGACAATTTCTTCGTAGGCGTAATAGGTGTCGAACACCTCTAGTGTGCGTTGCATCTGCTCAAGGACTGACGTGCGCTCGAAGGTATGCCGGGAGTGAATGATGTTGATGCTCCTGCCGAAGCGCGCAATGTCTATGCCGGGGAAATGATTACTATCGGCGAGAAGGGCGGCCGCATTGCAGTATTCACCGGAAGGAGCCATAAGCTCAAGCGAAATAAGGGAATTTTGATCGAGTGGTTTGAGCCCCAGTTTCGATGCGAGCTCCTTTTCGAGGTGGCCAAATGCAAGGTTCTGCTCTTTTGCGACAAGGGCGTCGAAGCTGACATGTTCACCCGTCAAAACGAGCCTGCCGTACTCAAGGCGGCTCACTTCGACGGTTGAAGTGTCGGTTCTACGATAGGCGCGTCCAGAGGAAAGATAGGGTTTGTCGGGGCCTTCATGCACCGTCAGTGTGACTGTTCTTGTGTCCCCTTCGATGGACAGCTCGAAACGAGGCACTGGATCGATCGAGTCGTTAATCGCATGTTCGATGCGAAGGCAGGTGTCTTGCGGATCGGTCAGTCCGACGGGCGTGCCGTCGTCTGCGATGCCGAAAATGATCTTCCCCGTGCCGTAGTTGGCATAGGCGCTGACGGTCTTCAGGTAACTTTTCGACAGCTGTTGTTTAAACTCAAGAGTGGCTGTTTCGCGCATAGTGGCCGCCTTTACGTCTCATCGTTGCAAACATTATGCAACGAAAACAGTTTTCGTTTCAAGTGATTGCAACGAAAACAGGCAATTTGTGCCTATCGTCGCAGGGCGCGGGGCGTTTCGATGTCGTGATAAAAGGCGCCAGTCTTCCTCCTATAATCCGAAATGTCGTAAGAAACTGGGAGTTTATTGCGACATTTTCAAAAGAGTTACGCGCCACCTGCCTGAGTAACTTGTCAGTTTTATGTCTAGCGCATCCAGTTAGCGCTTAGCTCGCAAGTCCGTTTTCCTTTCTGCAAGCCTCCATGCACTCGAGAACGATGGCTGCACCTTCACGAACCCAATCGCTGGCGTCAGCTGAATACGTGAGAGAGGTGGGCATGCCGAAGGGCTTTCCGTCGAGCTCTTCGAAGAGCACTATATCGTTTCGGTCGGCGAACCAGTGGCGATTTTCCGATAGCCCGCAGATGTGGAGTCCATCGCCGTAGGTGGCGAAGGCCAGACCGCTCATGCCGTTGATGGGCTGAAGGCTGAAGCGCAGATTCAGACTGTCGCCCAACATGCGCTCGTAAAGATAGCGGATGCGGTCGTAATTGTGGGCATCGTTGATGATAATGGATGCGCCGCGAAGGTCACTGCGCGAAAGCGCGGACTTGCTTGCCAGGGGATTCGACGCCATCATGCTGATACTCATGCGGAAGGCCAAACACGTTTTTGTTACCAGATCGAGAGCGCTCGCCTCCTTTACGAGTGAGGCAAAAGGCGTGTAGTCGTAATCGAGCACGATGTCGGCCGTGCCATTGGCGATGGGCTGGAAGATGGGATCTCGGTAATCGTGTTCGACGATAGCAAAGGGCATGGGCAGCCGCTCTTTAAGTTTGGTCGCAAAAAGAGGAGTTGGATATTGAACAGCGATGCGAAGAGTGGCGTCAGGATCGCCCATCTCTCGGCACCGTGCCAGTGTCTCGTCGAGTCCATCCAGCAGTGTTCGGGCTCCGTCGAGAAAAACGGCCCCTTTATCGGTGAGTCGGTTGCCCGCTTTCCGGTCGATGAGCGAAAAGCCCACGTCGCTCTCGAGCGCAGCAATATGGGTGCTTAGCGTTGATTGGGCGATGAACAGCTCTTTGGCGGCATCGGTGAAGCTTAAGTAGCGAGAGAAAACGACGAACTCTCGCAAGTACTCGGTTCTCATAGCGAACCTCCTCCCTTGCTTTTTTGCATTATCGCATGTTGCGCAAAGCAAGAGCACGACGTCCGAGACAGCGATATCGGATTTCACGAAAAGCCATCATGAAACGTGATAGCGGATCGCGCATTCGCATTTAGCTATCGGCCTGGCGCCAGCGCACTATGGGGTCGTGCCGAAGGGCAACTAATGTAAGGAAAGGGGACAATCATGAATCTGAACGAAGGACTCAATCGTCGCAGCTTTTTGAAGGGCGCGGCTCTCATGGGTGGAGCCGCCGCTTTTGCCGGCATGGTTGGTTGCGCGCCCCAAACGTCCGCTTCTCAGGAACTGAGCTCCACGAGCGATTCGGCGTGGGACAAAGAAGTGGACGTTGTGATCGCCGGCGCCGGCGGCGGTGGCCTGGCTGCGGCCGTTGAGGCCTCTGCGGCGGGCAAGGAAGTTGTCGTGTGCGAAGTGATGAGCAGCGCCACCATGTCCAATTCAGCCCTGTGTGCCGGAATGATTCAGGGTGCTTGCACGAAGCTGCAGAAAGAGGCCGGCATCGATGATTCGGTCGAGGAGTTCGACAAGTACCTGACGGCTGTGGCCGAGGGCTTCGAGAATCCCGAGCTGCGCCGTCTGTACGCCGAGAAGTCCGGCGAGACCATCGATTGGCTAGCCGAGCAGGGCGCGGCTCTTTCCACTGAGCGCCTGTCGACCCAGGGCACCATGGTGGACTACTACACCGATGTGACGCCCGCCGTGGCCCGTATGCACCAGAACGCCGATGGCATCGGCGCCGGTTTCACCGAGCCGCTGCGCAAAAAGGCTGAGGAGCAAGGTGCGGAATTCATGTTCGATACCCAGGTCACGCGTTTGCTGACCAACGCTGACGGCGAGGTGGAGGGCGTTATCGTCGCAGATGGCGGCAAGGAGCAGCGCATCAAGGCGCGCCTGGGCGTCATCCTGAACACGGGCGGTTTCTCCCGCAACGCCGACATGGTGCGCAGCTTTATGTCGCCCGCAATGCCCGGCATGTTCAACGATCGCCCCATTATGGGCTCTTACGGCTCGCCGTGGCAGCAGGGTGACGGCATCATGATGGCCTGCGCGCTCGGTGCCAAGCTGGTGAACCCGTGGTGCGCCTACAATGTGGCCCCTGGTTTGGAGCGCAAGGTCGAGGATAATTCTGCGGGCTACATCTCCATTCCGGGCATTTTCGTTTCTACTGACGGTCAGCGCCATGTGCTGGAGAACGGTCGTCCCACCGAGAACGTGGTGGGTGATGTCTGGAAGCAGCCGAATGGTTACGTGTGGAACATCTGGGATCAGGGTCTCGCGGATGCGACCGCTGATTTCGGAGGGCCGATCATGTACTGTAGTGACGGGTTCGAGGAAGAGCTTTCCGGCGGCTATGTCGTCAAGGCCGACACCGTGGAAGAGTTGGCGGCAGCCCTTGATTTGGACACGGACGCTCTTAAAAAGACTATTGACGACTTCAACGAGGGTGCGGCCTCCGGAGCCGATGCCCTGGGTCGCCAGAACGCAATGCCCCTGACGCAGCCCCCGTTCTTCGCTGGTCGCGTTATCGCCGTCTCGCCCGATACGGCCGGTGGCGTTGACGTGAACACCAACACCCAGGTGCTCAACGTGTTCGGTGAGGTTATCCCGCGCTTGTACGCGGTGGGCAACATGGTTGGCGGCTTCAAGGGCAAGGTGAACGCCGGCTGCGGCCAGGCGCTCGGCTGGACCTACACCTCGGGACGCATCGCCGGTCAGCACGTGGTGACGCTGGAGCCACTTGCGTAACTATTTCGATGTCGCCTGCCGAGTCCTCCCCTCCCGCTCGGCGGCGCGACCCAATGAGGCGAGGGCGGCCCGGCTGTCGGGCGCCCTCGCCGGTATGGCTAAGGCAGGAGTGGGCGGATTGTCGGAACGCAAGCGAAAGACAGGGGAGTGTCATGATGGAGAATTCGACGAATGAACGGCAGGATAATCGCGAAATGGATCGACGCACCGTGGTGCTGAAGGGAGCCGCAGTTGCCGCCGGTGCTTTGTGCGGCGCGAGCGCCTTGGGCCTTGCGGGCTGTTCGACGCCAATGGCCGATACGGGGGAGCAAACTTCCATGGATGAACTGATGAAAAAGATGCAGGAGCTCGAGGATCGGCTTTGGGTTGCCGAGGCCAAGGAAGAGATTCGCTACAAGTTGTGCATGTACGCTCGTGGCGACGATCGGCAGGATGCCGCCATTGGCAAGCCTGTCTATGCCGAGGACAGCTACGTTGATTTCGGTACGAGCCCGGAATTCGGCGAAGTGTTCAAGGGCTCGGGCCAGGAGTGGGCCGAATATTGCGCGAACACGATCGATAAGGGTATTACGGCTAATGGCGGTTACTACGCGCACCAGATGTACAACATCGCTATTACCGTGAATGGCACGAAAGCCGGTTCCGAGACCTACGCGAACGCACCGGTGATGAGTCCCAACGAGGACGGCACTTGGCACGTGCTCCAGACGGTGGCCCGCTACTGCGACAAATGGGAGTATCGCGGTGGGGAATGGGTCATCGTCGAGCGTATCGTCACTAACGATTTCGGTTGGCACCTGACGTCGGAGAAGCTGCAAATTCCCTACGGCTGCGCCTTCGACGAGACCGATCCGTCCTACGGCGCTCTCGCCTACGGTGCTTAAAAAGTCGTAGCGCGCATACTGTTTAGGATGTTAAGCTTTAGCGAGCTGGCATCGATGGAAGGTCCGTCCTCATGCGGGCCTTCCATCGTATTGGATTGCTGCGGAGGGAGGCTCGTCGGGCTGCGTTGGCCGATCGGAGCCGCACGGCACGAGGAGGGGCTATGGACATTCAGCAGATCAAGTACTTTTCCCGGGTCTATGAGATGCGCAGCTTCACACAGGCGGCTGATTCACTGTTCATTTCGCGGCAGGCATTGCGCAAGTCGGTGGCGCGGTTGGCACAGGAGATGGGGGAGCCGCTGTTCGAGAACCGGGGTAACGTGCTCTTCCCCACGTCGGCGGCCGATCTGCTGTTCAGCGCCTCGCGTCCGGTGTTGAGTGCGTTCGCGCAAATGGAGGCCGAGTTGAACCTCGGCAAGCTAAAGAGCCAAGGGATCGTGCGTTTTGGGCAATCGGTGGAGGCAAGCGACGTTATGACCTCAGGCGAGATGAGACAGGTCATCGACTTTTCCTCGACAAGCGAGCTCGTGACCAAGGGAATGCGCTTCACCGAAGCAAACTGCGTGGAGCTGCGCCAACAAATCCTTGAGGGCGATCTTGATTATGCGAGTCTTATCGCCACCGTGGTGAACGAGTCCCTCTTTGATTACGACACGGCCATTGGGGGACGCATCCACATCGCCGTCCGTACTGATGATCCCCTTGCTGAGAAAAGCTTCATACGCATCGAGGATTTGGAAGGACGTCCCTTCACCTCTCAAGGAGCTGGGTTCGATGTGCACGATCGCCTGGTGGAGGCGACCGAAGAGCGTGGTGTCAAGCTTAACATTGTGTGCACGCGTTCGGGTTTGCACAATCGGCTCGAAATGGTGCAAACCGGGGTGACGCTCACCTATGCCTACCGCGATCTGAGGTTTCCCCGCGTTGCACCAGACGTGGTGTGCATTCCCCTTGAAGAGTCCCCCATGAAATGGTTCTACTGCACCATTGCGAAGAAGGGGCTCGGCGATCCCTATCTGCTGCGGTTTTTCAGCGGCAAAGAAGATTTCGTCCTCTGGAAGGACTGACAGCGGTTCGTCTCCATATCTAAGCGAACTTCTTCGTAAACCAAAAGCTCCCGGCGAACAACTCAAAGATTCTCCCCTCAAGCCTCGCGCGATTTCAGAATGAGGCCATAAGATGCTCGTCAATAACGTCGGCGGGCACACGAGACGAGGAAAGGGGACATCTTGGAGCCTGTTCAGAACACGACGGGAACTCTGACGCGAAGAGGGTTCCTCAAGACCACGGCCGCGGCCGCGCTCGTTGCGGGCAGCGCCTCGGCTGCGGGATTCGCGGCGCTGACGCCCAAGACGGCATCGGCCCAAAGCGACGAGAAGATCTGCACGACCTACTGCAACGCCTGCATGGGGTGCCCGTTGGAGGCAGTAGTGCGCGACGGCAACGTGGTGCTGACGCGCGCCAAGGAGATCGAGGGCGCGCCTATTGACCAGAAGCGCATGTGCGCTCGCGGCGCCTCCATCCCCACGCTCATCGTGCAGGAGAAGCGCATCCAGTACCCCATGAAGCGTGCCGAGGGCACCGAGCGCGGCGCCGGTCAGTGGGAGCGCATCAGCTGGGACGAGGCCATCGACACCATCTGCACGAAGATCAAGGAGTACCAGGCAGAATTCGGCTCGGGCAGCGTGTGCTCCTTCACCTACGGCACTACTGAGCCTCGCAACATGTACAATCTCAACCGTTTGGAGAACGTGGCCCAGTTCTCGCACCAGAACCGAACCACCGACTTCGCGCTCACGCAGGGTACCATGTACACGGCGGGCGGCTTCTACTATCAGGGCGGCGCCGACATGGATCTCGTCTCCCAAATGAGCACCTTTGTCGTGTGGGGCCATAACCCCATCGTGTCCTGGCCTAACGCCTGGCACTACATCGCCGACGCGATTGAGAACAACGATTGCAAGCTCATCGTCGTCGACCCCAACAAGAACACCATCGGACAGAAGGCCGACTTGTTCGTGTCGCTGCAGCCCGGCACTGATGCCGCGCTCGCTCTCGGTTTGGCGAAGATCATCGAGGAAGAGGGCAAGACGGATGATGCCTTCATGCAGCAGAAGTCCTGCGCCCCGTTCCTCGTGAAGGAGTCCGACGGCCGCTTCCTGCGCAAGAGCGACTTGGAAGAGGGCGTAGCGGCCGATGCGGACGACTTCGCCGTGTGGGACGAGGCCACGAATGCCCTGGGCTATGCTTCCACGGCGCAGAACCCCGTGCTGCGCAAGAAGGGTATCGAGATCGCCGGTCAGCGCTGCAATACGGCCTACAGCCTGCTCATCGACCGCATCAGCGAGTATCCCATCGAGATGGTGTCCGAGGTGACCACCGTTCCCGAGGAAACCATTCGCACCTTCGCCGACCTGCTTTGCCGCCCTGGCATGGCCGACATCTTCCAAGGCTACGGCATCGACCATTACGGGCACGGTTTCAATACCATTGCGGCAGTGAGTGTTTTGCGTATTATGCGCGGTATGGTGCCTGAGCCCCGTATGAGTTACCCGCTTAATTCCAGCGGCTTCGATGAGACGGAAACCGAGCATCCCGCTATCGTCCAGTCGCTGGGTACCTTTATGTTCAACGACCTGCTCGACACGGGAAAATACACATTCCCAGGCGTGACCGCGCACATGGGCGAGCAGGTGATGGAGCTTCCCGATGTCACGGTAGAGCAACCGCTCAAGATGCTCATCTCTTTCGGTGCGAACATCGTGAACTCAGCTCCCGACCGTAACAAGACCATCGAGGCGTACAAGAAGTTCGATTTCCTTGTGACTGCCAACATCGAGTGGTGCGATACGGCCGACATTTCCGATATCGTGCTGCCGGCGGCCACCATTCAGGAAGTGGGCGGCCCCATTGGCATGAACGGCTGTCTGGTTTGGGCCGATAAGGCCGTCGAGCCGAAGTTCGAGGCCAAGTCCGACTACGACATGGCGAACCTCATCGGCCGTGGGCTCGGCTTGGACGAGTGGTTCCAAGAGGAGTTCGACGAGGGCATGAAGCACGTGGTGAACACGGCCATGAGCGCCGCCATGGGCATCGATGCCGACAAGCTGAAGGAAGCCGGCGTGATGTACGTGGGCGCCGTTCCCATGCCGGCCTACATGACCATGACGGGCAAGCTGCAGTTCTATCAGGAGAACCCCGGCCCCATCGAGAACTACGGCCAGCCCATGGACCCAGCGAGCATCGCGCTGCCCCATTGGGAGCCGCCCATGGAGGCGTGGCCTGTCACGGCCGGCGGCTTCGATGCCAACCCCCTGGCCGAGAAGTACCCGCTCATCGTGACTGCCGGCACCCGCCGCTTCCGCGTGCACTCCTACTACGGCCAGAACCCGCTGCTGCGCGAGATGGAGATCAACGAGCCCTGCGTGCGCATCAATCCCGTGGACGCCGAGGCCCGCGGCATCGAGGACGGCAGCTACGTGCGCCTGTTCAACGACCGCGGCCATGCGGTGGCCAAGGCCACCTTCAGCGCCGGTATTCGCCCGGGCTGTCTGGATATCGACCGCGGCTGGCAGCGCTCCCAGTACCTAAGCGGCTGCAATAACGACCTGACGAGCAAGCAGATTGTGGACTGGACCTGCCCCACCTACGCCTACCACGATTGCCTCGTGGAAATTGAGCCGTGGGACGGCGTGGTGGCGGAGTCTCAGGAATAAGAGGAGGAGGAACCCATGAGATACGGAATGGTCATCGACCTTAAGCGCTGCTCTGGCTGCAAGACCTGCTCGGTCGTGTGCAAAGTGGCCAACAACATCCCCAACGACATTATCTGGAACCGCGTGCTCACCGAGGGCGGCAACGCGCCTGACACGGCCGGGGGCACCTGGGACAATCCCGAGATGCAGCACTGGCCCGTGGCCTGCCAGCACTGCGAGAACCCTGCCTGTACCAAGGTGTGCCCGGTGGGCGCCACGTGGAAGGACGAGCAGACGGGCATTGTGCGCCAGGACTACGACAAGTGCATCGGCTGCCGCATGTGCCTGGCCGCCTGCCCCTACACCGGCGTCCGCTCGTTCAACTGGGAGGAGCCGGCCTACTACGCCGACTTCGCCCTGGGCGACGCCGATGCTGCCAAGCACGAGAAGCACACGGTGGAGAAGTGCATCTTCTGCACCCAGCGCGTGGCCCGCGGCGAGCAGCCGGCCTGCGTTGCCGACTGCATCGGCCGCGCCCGCCACTTCGGCGATCTGGACGACCCGAACTCCGAAGTGTCCAAGCTTTTGGCCAGCCGCGAGTACACGCAGCTGCACACCGAATTCGGCACCAAGCCCTCTGTCTACTATCTCGTTTAGGAAGGGAGATACGCTATGAACGATGCGAAAGGAAGCATGGCGGCCCATCGCGGGTTGACCGTGGGGATCATCGCTTGCGCGGTGGTGGCTGTCATCGGCGTTGCCCTGTGGATGGTGCAGCTGTCCGGTGGCATGATTCAGACCGGCATGCGCAACCTCGATTCCTGGGGCTTCTACATCACCCTGTTCATGTTCTTCGTGGGCCTGTCCGCCGGCGGCCTCATCATCAGCTCCATCCCCAACGCCTTCGGTATGAAGGGCTTCGGGGACATCTCGCGGGTGGCCATTTGGACGAGCATCTGCTGTACCTGCGTGGCCATCGGCTTTGTGGTGGTGGATCTGGGCGGCCCCTTACGCCTGTGGGAGCTGTTCGTCTATTCCAACCTCTCATCGCCGCTCATGTGGGACATCATTGTGCTTTCCACCTACCTCATTCTCTCCATCGTGTACCTGTGGGCCTATCGGCGCGAAGATACGGGGAAGATGTCGCACACCGCCATCCGCGTCATCTCCATCATTGCTCTGGTGGTGGCGGTGGGCGTGCACACGGTGACGGCTTGGATCTTCTCGTTGTCGGCGGCCCACGAGTTCTGGCACACCGCCCTGATGGGCCCGTGGTTCGTGGCCTCAGCGCTGGATTGCGGCACGGCGCTCGTGCTCATCGTGGTCATCGCCCTGCAGAAGGCCGGGCGTCTTACCATCGAACGCTCCTCCATGGTGAACCTGGCGAAGATGCTCGCGGTGTTCACCTGCGTCGATCTGTACTTCTTCGCCTGCGATCTGCTGACGAGCGGTTTCCCCGGCGGCGAGGGCGCCAATGTGGTGGCGATGCTGGTCACCGGCCCCTTGGCGCCGTTCTTCTGGACGCAGATCGCCTGCATGGTGCTGGCCTGCGTCATCCTGTTCGTGCCGCGCCTGCGCACCAAGGGCGGCGTGGTTCTCGCCTCGGCGCTCGTGATCGCCGGTGTGTTCTGCAAGCGCTGCGAGATCTTGGTGGGCGGTTTCCAGATTCCCAACATCGAGTTCGCCGACGTGGCCAACCATATGACCATCACGAACTGGGAGTCCGGCATGTCGCTGTTCGGCTATCAGGGCCTCGTGTACTGGCCGACCCCCTTGGAGTTCGGCGTAGCCCTGGGCGTGGTGGCTCTCGGTGGCTTCCTGCTGCTACTGGGTCTGAAGTACCTCCCGCTCCATCTCACGGAGAAGACCGCTTAGCGGCTTTATCGCCGAGAGTGGAGACCTCCCTTCGAAGAGCCGCAGGCCCGCGCTTGCGGCTCTTTTCGCCTTGGAAAGGATGAGCGGTGAAAGCGAATTCGAGCGAAGTGAACAGTTTGAAGCGGAGAAAGACACGGCGTAAGCGGCTTATGGCTGTCGCCATCGTTGGCGCCGTTTTCGCCGGCGTGGCAGGGGTGGGGTTTGCTCTTGCGCCGGATTCGGGTGTGCATCCTCTGACGGCGGAGGCTGTTTGTCCGGTAGCCGGATGCGCAAGTGTCATGTGCCACGGGTACGACGCTGTTCCCGAACCCGATGGTCACAGCGAGATGCGTTGTCCCGAGGCTGGTTGCGCGTCGGTCGAGTGCCACGGCTGGGATACTCTCACTGGCCGTTACCACCAGGCCTCCGATATGTCCTTGAACCTGTGGATTCTCATGCCCGTGACGCTGGTGCTCGGCCTTTGGTTGGCCGTACACGGCTTGTCGAAGGGAGAGCGCGATGCGAGCGCCTAGAATCGCTTTCGATATCATGTTGCTTGCCTTCTATCTGGTGACCGCAAATCCGGCGACGACGGGGATGCCCTTGCACGAATATCTCGGCGTGGGCGTCTTTGTGCTTATGGTTGCTCATGTTGTGATGAGCGATGAGGGTCTAGGCGGTCGTGGCCGTTGGACGCAGCGCGTGCTCAACGGCGTGCTGCTGGCTGCACTCGCTTTCTGCGTCGTGTCGGGGATCATGGTGTCGGGGGCGCTGCTTCCCTCCTTGGGCCTTTATGCGACTGGCTACTATTTTTGGGATCCCGTGCACGCCCTTTCCGCCAAAGTACTACTAGCCGCCCTGCTCGTTCATATTGTTCTGCGTATACCGGTGGTTATGTCGGTGTTTCGCCGTCATTCCTCCAATTCTTTCGCTAGATAGCGGCCGGTGAGGCTTTCCGGGTTGGCGGCCACTTGGGCGGGGGTGCCCTCGGCCACGATGCGGCCGCCGGTCTCGCCGCCGCCGGGGCCCATGTCGATGATGTAGTCGGCGTTGGCGATCATGTCCAGGTCGTGCTCGATGACCACGACGGTGGCACCGTGCTCGATGAGGTTCTGCAGCACGTCGATGAGGGTTTCCACGTCCAGCGGGTGCAGCCCGATGGTGGGCTCGTCGAAGATGAAGAGGGTGTCGTCCTGGTTGCGGCGCATCTCGCTGGCGAGCTTCAGCCGCTGGGCCTCGCCGCCGGAAAGTGCCGGGGTGGCCTCGCCTAAGGTGAGGTAGCCCAGGCCCAAATCGTGCAGGATCTGCAACTTGTCGCGCACCTTCTTCAGATGGGCGAGGGCGGAAAGCGCCTGGTCAACGGTCAGCGTGAGCACCTCGGGCAGCGATAGCGTGTGCACGCTTTCGAAATCGTCGGCATGCTCGTGTCCCGCCGCCATATCTCCGCAGGGGGCGGGTTCGCGGGTCGCTTCTCGCTCCATTTCGGCGTCGGCGGACAGTTCGACGTCGCCTTCGATGGCCATTTGAATGGCGTAGGCCTCCCGCCCGTAGCGGCTGCCGCGGCAGTCGGGGCAGGGGATGTCCACGTCGGGGAGGAACTGCACGTCCAGGGAAATTTGTCCCGTGCCGTCGCAGGTGGGGCAGCGCAAGGATCCGGTGTTGTAGGAGAACGCGCCCGCCTTCAGCCCCTGCTCCTTGGCGTCCGGCAGAGTGGCGAAGGCACGGCGCAGATCGTCCAGCACGCCGGAGTAGGTGCCCACGGTGGAGCGTACGTTCACGCCGATGGGCGTGGCGTCCACCAGATCGACCCGCGCGATGCCCGGAGCGTCCACGGACAGCACGTGCCCCGGCAGCGGCGTGCCGGCCAGCGATGCCTTCAGCCCCGCGACCAGGCTTTCTAGCACGAGCGTTGTCTTCCCGGAGCCCGACACGCCCGTCACGCAGGTCAGACGCCCTTTCGGAATGCGCGCCTCCAGCGGATGCACGGTGTGGATGGCGTCGGTCTCCAGCGTGATGGCTCCTTCGTCGAAGAGATGTTCGGGTGCGACGGGCGTGCGCACCCGCACCTTTGCCGTGCCGGCCAGAAACGGCCCGATGCGGCTGGCCGGGTTCGCCTCCATCTCGGCCACCGACCCTTGGGCGATGACGCGGCCGCCGTCGGCGCCCGAGCCGGGGCCGATCTCGATGAGGTGGTTCGCGTGGCGCAGCACGGCCACGTCGTGGTCCACCATCACGACGGAGTTGCCGTCGGACAGAAGGTCGTCCATGACGCCCAGCAGCCCCTCGATGTTCGCCGGATGCAGCCCGATGGAGGGCTCGTCCAGCACGTAGAGGACGCCGGTGGTGCGGCTGCGCACGGCGCGCGTTAAGGCCACGCGCTGGCGTTCGCCGTTCGAAAGCGTCTCGCTGGCACGGTCGAGAGTGAGGTACCCCAGTCCCAGCTGCTCCAGCCTCTGGATTGGCTCGGTCATCTCGCTCGTGATGGAATCGCACATCGGGCGCATCTCCGGCGGAAGCCACGGGGCCACGCCAGGCAGCCACTCGCGCAGCTCGTCCAGCGACAAGGCCGTCACCTGGGCGAGATTGCGCCCATCGATGGTGGACGACCGCGCCTTCTCGGAGAGCCGCGTGCCGTGGCAGTCGGGGCACACCGACTCGCAGAGAAACTTTGCCACGCGCGCCATGCCCTTCTCGTCCTTCGCCTTCGCCAGCGCGTTTCTCACGGTGTTCACGGCGCTGTAGTAGGTGAAGTCCAGCTCGGTGGCATGGTCTTTGTTCTTGGGGACGTACAGGATGTGGCGCTTCTCCATGGGGCCGTGCAGCACGATGTCCTTCTCGGCATCGGTCAGATCTTTGTAGGGCACATCGATGCGCACGCCCATTTCGCGGGCCACCTGCGGCATGAGCGACCACATGAGGTTGCGCCACGGTGCTACCGCGCCCTCTTCCAAGGTAAGGTTGGGATCGGCGATGAGCGTGGACTCGTCGATGTCGCGCACGACACCGGTGCCGCCGCAGGTGGGGCACGCGCCGCCGCTGTTGAAGGCGAGGTCCTCGGCGGAGGGGCCGTAGAATTCCACGCCGCAGGTGGAGCAGGTAATGGGCAGCTCGGCGGCCACGTTCAGGGTCGGCGCGTTCACGTGCCCGTTGGGACACACATGGCAGCCGAGGCGCGAGAACATGAGGCGCAGGTAGTTCAAAAGCTCCGTGGACGTGCCGAAGGTGGAGTGCACGCCGGGGATGCCGGGCCGCTGGCGCAGGGCGAGGGCCGCCGGTACGTGCAGCACCTCGTCCACGGTGGCGCGTCCGGCCTGGGAGATGCGCCGGCGCGTGTAGGTGGAAAGCGCCTCCAGGTAGCGGCGGCTCCCCTCGGCATACAGCACGCCCAGCGCGAGCGAGCTTTTGCCCGACCCGGATACGCCCGCGATGCCCACGAGCTGCCGCAGCGGCACATCCAGCGAGAGGTTCTTCAAGTTGTGCACCCGCGCCCCGCGCACCTCAATGGCGGTAGGCTCGGTGAAGGCAAGAGGCGTGGCGGTTTCGATGTGTTCCATGGAGGCTCGATTCTCGCGCGATATGCAAAGCGCCCCGCGGCGGGGCGGGGCGCTTTCGAAGTCTGGAGCCAACGAGCGGATTCGAACCGCTGACCTACGCATTACGAGAGGCAAAAGACCAGATCAGATAGGGTTTTTCGTATCCATCTGCGCTCGCACAGCGCCCTATCGTGGTCTTTTGCGTCCGTTCGTGTCCGTATGTGTCCCTGCGCATTCGCAGACGATTCGCAGACGATTCGCACACGCTCGGAGGCCCCAGAAACCAAAAGCTGAAAGGATGATACCAGATGACTAGTAGGGAAGACGATCTCGAATACGCCATTGTGTGCGCGCGGAACTCGCTCGCGGCGACGGCGGCGCTTCTGGAGGAGCTGGCGCAGGACGTGGCCCTGGGGGAGTCGGGGGAGTACCACGGCGCGAGCCTGGAGGAGCTTCTGACGGGCTGCGCAAACCAGCTCCAGGCCCTCCGCGCGAGCCTCTACGGGGAACTGATGGGGAAGGGGGAGTAACCATGGCGACGATGCGCGAGGACGATTTGGAGAACATGGCCCGCGCCGCCCGGTGCGTCGTGGCCTCTACCGCCGTGGCGCTGGCCGACCTCGCGGAGGTTCGGGTGCTCCAGGACGTGCAGAGCCATGTTGGCGGCATGATGGCCGATGAGGTGCTGTGGGGCTGCATCGAGAACCTTAAGGGCCTTAACGCGCGGCTCCAGGCGGAGCTTGAGAAGGGGGCGAATAGCCATGTTGGCGACTAAGGAAGGACTCTACACCCGCGAGGATTTCGCCGACGAACTGGAGCACGGGGGGGGGCGCTCCCCGCAACCTCCATGCTGGCCCAGGCCGACGGTCTAGCCCTCGTGTGCGCCCTGGCGCTTGACAGCGCGGCATACGACGGCCCGGAAGATGGCGGGGAAGTGCTCGACGAGGTGGCCAAGACGTGCTCGCGGCTCCTGGTAGAGGCCCGGAGGGCCATCCGGGTTGCCGACGATCTCCTGGCCGAACTGTAGGGCGCCGCCTACCCAGAACCTCCCCATAGCGAAGGCCCGCCAAATCGGCGGGCCTTCCTGCGCTATGCGGCGTCCTTTTTATGGGCTTGATCTAGTTGCTCCATCTCCCGCACCTTGCGTGCCGCGCGCTCCTTGCGCTTCTGGGCCGATTTGCGCGCCCGGTATGCCTTCCCCGCCTCCCAGTCGCTCAAGTCGGCCAGATAGGCCGTAGCGGCCGCCACGGCCTCCCTAGGGGTCATCCCCGACGTGTCCGGGACGGCTGGCGGGGCCTCCCACACCCTGCCGCCCCGCTTCGCCTCGAACATCGCGTAAGTCTCGCGCTGCTCCCCGGGAAGGCGCTCCATGAGCGCGGCGGTCTTTGCCTCGATGCGGAGGAGGTTTGCCCTTGCGCGGCATTTCCCGCAGCGTCCCGAACTGTCCAGCCGCCGAACCCAGCTCGCGCACTCGTCGCACCAGAAGAGCGGCGTGCCCACGTACACGAACGGCACTCCCAGGCGCGCGCACTCCCCGGCCACGTCCCGTGCGTTGCGGCGAAGGTGATAGGCGAGGAGGGCGAGTGGCACCGTTCCGGCGTAGTCCCTCACGAACAGCGTTTCATCGAGCGTCCAATCTCTGGCCATTGCGATACCTCCATCGGTGATAACATTCCGCTTGCGCAGCGGGAGCCGCCCGAAGGGGGCGGCTCCTTTGGTGTCCGGTGGAAGTCCTGCCTTAGCAAAACCCTAGCGACGTGCGAGGGCGAACCTTGCTAAAACCTTGTATGAAGTCCCAATCGGTTTACTTGGCGTCGTACTGCTCAACGATGGCTTCCGCCCTGTCGAAAGCCTTGTGGGACGCGCCCGGCATGAACATCTCAAGGCCCCACTCGTCGGCTTTGAAGTCGGCGCCGACTTCCCCCAGCTTCATGATTCGCTCCTCCCGGCTGGCCCGGAACGTCTCCAGTCCGTCCAAAATCTCGCGGATGGAAGGGGCCGCACCGAACTCCACGACCGCTCCGAGGCCGTTCTTCTCGGCGATGCCCGCCAGCGACGCCTCGGCTGCAGCGTTCCCTCGGACGAAGCTCGCCGCAGCCTCGATGTCGTGGGCGGTGACTGACGGGTTCAGCGCCAGGGCGTCGAGGTAGCGCAGCGCCTCCGCGCTCGGGGGAGCCGCGATGGCGGATTCCACGGCCTGGCCCAGTTCCTCGAACAGCCGGGACTCTTGCGCCACGGCGGTCTTTCGCGGCCCGGCGGTGCGGGCGTTGTACCTGTCCACCGCCTCGTGCATGACTCGGTGGCGTTCCTTCTCCGTGTACACCGCCGCCGCGTCGATGGTGGAGGCCAGCGACGCCGCCGCATTGGTGATTTCGTCTTTCAGCTTCTGCTCGATTGCCTGCTTGCGGTCTAGGTACTTTCCCATTTCTCGAATCCTTTCTGTGATTATCTCTCGATGCCGAACGCGGCCTCCATGCGCCGCTCGAACTCAATCTCCCTCAAGTCCTCTTCCGACAACTTGCTGAGCGGCGCGGAGGCGCCCCGGATTACGTCGGGCACCATGCGCGACGGAACGCCCAGCGTGGAAGCCTCCAGGTCGATAAAGCGACGAAAGGTGGTGGCCCATTCCGTCGCGCTGTCGCGGAGGCGGTTCAGGGCATCTTCCAGCTCCGCGCCCGAAAGCTCCTTTCTCTGATCGTCCAACTCTCGATCTCCTTTCTCTCGCGGCGGCTTCCTCGCCGCCTACTCACTGGCAAGGTTGACTCGGCTGTACCCCATTCCCCTTCATTGCGGGGTTTCTATCTTCTGAAGCCCGCTCTCTGTAGTACTTCTGTAGGCGGTTGAGAAATGCCCGTTCGACTGAACAAACTGTGAGGGGAAAAGGGCAAAACTGTGAGGGCATTCCGCAAAACTGTGAGGGTATTTACCCTCACGCTTCCTATAGGAACTGTGAGGGTACGGCCTACGGCGGCGGGTCGGGTTCCTCGGGCGGTAGCGGCATCACGGCAAAGAGGCTCGCGCTTCCCTTGCGTCCCTTCTTCACGAGGTCGAGAAGCCCTATCTCTTGAAGCTGCCCGATAGCCCGCGCCGCGCTCTGGGGATGGCCGAGAACGGACGCCGCCCAGTCGTGCGGTAACAGAACCGCCTGAACGTCGGAAGCCGTGAGGTCGAAGCGACCGCAGCTCACGAGGTAGTCATGGATCGCTGTCAAGTCACGGCCCTTGAGCAAGTCGCCGCTTTGGATTCTCCCCACCACCTCAGGCCATAGCGTCACCCAGGCGGCATTGACGCGGCTTGCCCTGGCGGCCTCTATCGCTATGCGCTCGGTGTCGGGGCGTATCATCCCGTACGGCGGTCTCGGCGGCATCGGCTAGCCCTCGATCTCGTCTACCATCGATCGGCGAAGCCTCATGAAGGGGCGCACCTCGGGATGGGCCTCCACGATGCGGCGGGCGAGCGCCGGGGCTATGACGTTGTTGATTCGGGTGCCGCACCCCCGGCGGTCGGTGAAGTCCTTGCGCCGGGCCTCCTCCAGAAGGAGGCGCACCGAGAAGCGGCGCTCCGCCCTCGCCTCCTCGATGGCTCGCCGCTCGATGTAGCGCAGGGCGTCGGGGTTGGCGTCCATCCAGTCGGCGCACTTGGCCGCAAGCTCGGCCCCGCGCGCCGCGCGGTACTCGCTTTGCATGGCCATTGCCTCGGCCAGGTCGCGCTCGATCTCGGCGCGGGAGCGCCGCGTATATGCCCGTGCATCTGCTGGCACATATGCTGCTGCAAATGCTGTCGGTGTCCCTGGTTGGGCTTCGGTTGCGCTTCGGTTGGCGTCCGGCTGGTCTCCGGCTGTGCTACCATGGTGAGGCCCGATCTGGGCGGGGCTGGCCGCTGTGCTCGCCAAAGTGTCGCGGTCGGCCCCTTTCTTAAGCTGCTCCACGCTTGCCCCTCTCCACGAACTCGGCGAAGTCGGCCTTCGCCACGTACCAGTAAGACCCGATCTTGAAGGCGTTGGGAATCTCTCCCGATCTCATCAGCTTTCGCACCGTCTTCGCGCTCTGGCGGATGATCTCGGCCATATCGTCGGGCGTCAGAAGGTCGGGGTATCCCTCGAACAACGCCGCCGTCTGCGGGGCGCTGGGCGCCTCCACGATCTTGCAGCCCGGCGGTAGCTGCACCACTTGGGCGCTCATGCGGCATCGAGGGGGACGAGGAGGCTTTCCGGGTCATCCACGCCCAGGGCGGCGGCGAGCTTCGCCAGCTGGGACTCGTAGGGGATGAAGCGGCCCGTCTCTATCCACGTGATCGTCCCCGCCTGCATGTTGGCCGCACGCGCCAGGGCGGCGCGAGTCATACCCTTCTCCTCACGGACGCGCTCAAGCGCCCTGGGTTTCAACTGCTGCATTTGTTTCGCTCCTTTGCCCGAAACTTGTACTTGCGCACGTGCTGTAATCCATGCTAGACTTGTACAAGTTGCAAAGCAATTGCAAAATTTGCAATTTTGGAGGTGCAAATAATGACTGGACAAGTTGGCATTGACCAAAGAAGGCTGGGAATGTTCTTTCTCCAGCTTAGAAAGCAATTCGGCTATAGGAATACCGAAGAGTTTGCGGCGGCTCTTGCAGACAAAGCGGGCTATAACGTTTCCAAGGATACCGTTTATCGGATTGAAAGCGGAAGGCAAGAGGCGAGCGTTTCCTATATGTGCGCGGTAGGTATGGCCACGTTTGGCACCGCGTTCCCGTACAGCTTTCGCGATGTGCTTCTAGCCTCGGCCTGCGATAAGTGGCAAGCAACTATGCGGGTGAATGCTTACAAAGCCGGGAAAAAGGCTTACCAAGAGTTAATCGATGCTGGTATTACCGATGTGCGGTTGGGTGACGATGGCGTGATTTACGAAACAGGGGGAGAGCATGAGGGAGAGCCGTACTTTAGTGATGTTCTCGCTTTATCGGAGAATCAAACGTTTATAGAGGCGTTAGGGGATTAATGGCCAAACCCGCCCGCTAGGGCGTTTGGGATAGATGCGAGCGCAGAGCAGACAAAGGAGGTGAATTGATATGGCGAAAGGCGATGGGAGCATCATCGAGAAGGCGCGGGGCGTCTGGGAGGTGCAAGTGCCCCTGGGCAAAGACCCCATCACGGGGAAGTACCGCAAGAAGTCGCGCACCGTGCGCGGCACCAAGGCCGACGCCAGGAAGGTTCGCGACCAGATCAGGCGCGAGCTTGAGGGCGGTCTGAGGCCCGACGGCGACAAGGTGCGCTTCCTGGAGTTCGTGGCCACGTTCAGCCAGGCGCGGCGCAACGCCGGGAAGGCGTCGGAAGACCGCATAGCGAAGGACGAGAAGAGCCTGAAGCTGTGCGGCGAGCTTCTGGGCGACCCGCCGCTGTGCAAGGTGGACGCGAGGGCCATAGAGGCCCTTTACCCCGCCATACGCGAGCGGCGCGAGGCCCAGGGGTTCCGGTGCGGGAACAGCACCCTTCACGGCTACCACGTGCTTTTGAAGTCGTTCTTCCAAAAGGCCGTTGACTACGACCTCATAGGCCGCAACCCGTGCAACCGGGTGGAGGCTCCGAAGGCCGACAAGCCGCAGCGGCGGGCGCTGTCCCTCGATGAGGTGCGGCGGCTGCTGGCGGCGGTCGATGCCGAGGAGAAGAGCACCCTTGAGGCGCTGGCGGCCAAGGAGCGGCGCCAGGCGGCGTGGGGCGTCGCGGAGGATCGCAGCTACCTGCTGGGAGTGCGCGAGGTGTGCCACGTGCTGGCCGTGCGCCTGGGCATCGCAACGGGAATGAGGCTCGGCGAGGTGCTGGGGCTCACGTGGGGCGCGGTCGATTTCGGGCGCGGCCTGGTGTCGGTGGCGCGGACGCTCAAGGCCGACGGCACCTTGAAGGAGCCGAAGACCGAGGCAGGTAAGCGCGTCGTGGCCGTCGATGCGGTCACCATGGCGCACCTCAAGGCGTGGAAGGCCCTCCAGGCCGAGACGCTGGACACGCTGTGCATAGACGTGGGGGAGGCTTCCCCGGTGCTGTGCTCGGCCACGGGCGGCTTCCTCGGCATCGCGAACTTCGAGCGGTGGTGGCGTGGCTTCCGCGCCGATGCGGGCTTCCCCGATCTCCGCTTCCACGAGCTGAGGCACACCCAGGCTACCCAGCTTCTCGCCCAGGGCGTGGACGTGAAGACCGTCCAGGCGAGGCTCGGCCACTCCGACGCTTCGCTGACGCTGAACTGGTACGCCCACGCGGTGCCGGAGAACGACCGCGCCGCCGCCGACAGGCTGGGCGAGCTGTTCCGCGAGGAGCCCGCGCCGTGCCGCATCGTGGAGCTTAAAAGCGCCTGACTTTTGGGCATTCGCAGACGATTCGCAGATTTCAGGCACTTAGGAACGTTGAAAAGAGAACAGGCCAGCAAGTTTTTCACCTGCTGACCTGCGTAAAGTCTGGAGCCAACGAGCGGATTCGAACCGCTGACCTACGCATTACGAGTGCGTTGCTCTACCAGCTGAGCCACGTTGGCAAAAGTGCTTCTTGCGAAGCGGCTGTTTAGTATAGCGAACTGGTCGACGCTGCGCAAGCAGCCGCATGGGGGAATTCCCCAGATGCGCACAATGACGGTATCGAAATGCAGGAATTCGCGCTGGCTCGAGCAGCCGGCGTTGCTCTTTCGGGTGCGGCTGGACGCGAGGGGGGTGCCAGATGTGCGAATCGGCTAGTCGGTGTCTTCGCTCGGTTAATCTGGAAAGGCCGTGGGGCGGGGCGGGGGAGGGCGCTCCAACGCTATACTGGTCGCCATCGAAAAAACGGGGAGTGTGAGTTGAAGCCGAACGGTTCGACTCGCCTGCGTGCGGCAATCCGCGCGGCTGTCTCCCCTTAAGAGCAACGAGGTGCGTGTATGAGCTTGAGGTTTTCGCTTGCGAAGGCGGCCGGTGCCGTTTCGACCTGGGGGTTGCGCCATGTGGCGCATCGGCCCGCGGCCAACCTGCCGGGGAAGATCGCGCTCAAGATTGATCCGTCGTTGCTTGATGAGCTGCGCAGCAAGTGCACGCAAGGTTCGGTCATCACAGTGGGTACCAACGGGAAGACCTCGACGAACAACCTTCTGGCCGATGCCTTTGAAGCCGCTGGACGCACTATTATCTGCAACCGCACCGGGGCCAATCTGGCCGCCGGCATTTCCTCGGCGCTTCTGCAGCAGCCGGCCGCCCAGTGGGGCGTCTTCGAATGCGACGAGTTGTGGCTTGCCCACGTGCTGCCGCATCTGCGCTCGAACTATGTGCTGCTGCTGAATTTGTTTCGCGACCAGCTCGACCGCTGCGGCGAAATCGACCGCATCCAAACGTCCATTGCGGGCGCGTTGACCGCCTCGCCTGACACCGTGCTCGTGTACAACGCCGATGACCCGCTGTGCGCCCGCATTGCCGACGAGGTGCCCAACCGCACGGTCGCCTATGGTCTGGGCGAGTCGATGGGCTTGGCCCAAAACACCGTCACCGACGCCCAGATGTGCCAGAAGTGCGACGGCATGGTGCGCTACCATTACCGCCAGTACGGTCAGCTCGGCGACTATTTCTGCGACCAATGCGACTTCGCTCGCCCGACGCTGGACTTCGCCGGGCGCGACATCGCCATCGGGCCTTCGGGCGTGACCATGGAGGTCTGCGGGCCGACTGGCTGTGAATCGGTGCATACGCCGCAGCCGACGCCCTATGCCGCCTACAATCTTGTGGCCTCTTATGCCCTTTGCCGCGAGGTGGGCATTCCCACGGCCGATTTCCAGCGGGCCCAGGATGCTTTCAACCCGCGCAACGGCCGCTTGCAGCGTTACCGTCTGGGTGGTCGCGACGTGCTGCTGAACCTGGCGAAGAACCCCACGGGCTTCAACCAGAACCTGAAGATCGTGGAAGCCGACCGGGGCCCCAAGATGGTGGCCTTCTTCATCAACGACCAGGTAGCTGATGGCCGCGACATTTCTTGGATTTGGGATATCGATTTCGAAGAGCTTGCCGGCCAACCGGATACGGTGGTGTTTGCCGGCGGCTCGCGCGCCCACGATTTGGCCGTGCGCCTGAAGTACGCTGGCATTGAGGCGGCGGTCGTCGAGAACATCGAAGACGCTTTCGCCCGCCTGGGGGCGCTTACCGCTGCCGGCGTGCTGCCGGCCGACGCTGCCGTCTATGCTATTGCGAACTACACGGCACTGCCTCCGGTGCACGCCGCCCTGAACGCCATGGAAGCCGCCGAACCCGCCGAGGCCGCCGAACCCGCTGCTTCCGATCTGGCATCACCATCGCATGCTGAGGGCGCTGACCCCAAGGCCCCTTCCCACGACGCAGCCGCTTCCGCTTCCGCCACCGCCACTTCCGAGCCTCCCGTCGTTATCGCCCATATGCTGCCCGACCTGCTGAACCTCTACGGCGACGGCGGCAACGTGCGCATCCTGGAACAGCGCCTGCGCTGGCGTGGCATCCCCGTGGAAGTGCGCCGCATCCAGCACGGAGAGGCGGTGGACTTCTCCCAGGTCGACCTCGTTTTCATGGGCGGCGGCCCCGACCGCGAGCAGAAGCTTGCCAGCGAGCAGCTGCTGGCGATGCGCGACGAGCTGGCCGCCTATGTGGAAGGAGACGGCCCGCTGCTTGCCATCTGCGGGGGCTACCAGATTCTCGGTCGCCAGTGGCTGTGGGGCGACGAGCTTGTGCCCGGCCTTGGCCTCATCGACATGGAGACGCGCCGCCCCGGTACGTCGGCCGACCGCCTCATCGACAACATGGTGCTCGAATCTCCGCTGGCCGCCCATCCCGTCGTGGGCTATGAGAACCACGCCGGCCGTACCTACCTGGGCGAGGGCGTGGAAGGTTTCGGCCGCGTCGTGTCCTCCTGCGGTCACGGCAACAACGATGACGATCGCGTGGAGGGCGCCCGCTACAAGAACGTCGTGGGCACCTATTCCCACGGGCCGCTGCTTTCCAAGAACCCGGAAGTGGCCGACTGGCTGCTCGCCCGCGCTCTCGAGCGCCGGACGCAGCGCACCGGAACCCCGGCCGCCGATCTCGCTCCTCTTGATGATAGCGCCGAGCTCGCCGCCAACGCCTCCATGGTCAAGCGCCTGTCGTAGGAGACGCTTCAATGCTGACGCTCCTGCTCGGCGCATCCGTGGCGAAGTTGTGGGCAATCTGCCGTTCTCCTATGGCTTTTCACTGGTAATGGGGCTCATTTTGTTGCGCCGTTCGGCAATTCTTTGCCAAAATGTTACTTCGAATTGAGCAATTCTTGGCTTTGCGGCGCTGTGCGGCTTGCGGTTCTGCTTGCCAGGAAACACGAACCACGAAAGCGAGACCTTCCAGGATGGCCGAAACTCCAGGCAAGAACAACCCCCGCGCGCAGCACGCATCTCAGCCCACGGGGAAGTCGAACAATCCAAGGCATTCGCAGCCTGTCGGCGCCAACAACCCCCGCAACTCCCAGCCCATAGGGAAGGTGACGAACAACCCCCGTCATTCTCAGCCGGTGGGGTCGAATAACCCGCGCCATTCTCAGCCCGTCGGCTCGAACAACCCGCGGCACTCCCAGCCGCTTCCCAAGCAGCCTGCCCTCGAGGGAACGGTGGCCGACGCCATGCCGGTGCTGCCTCCCATGGCCGAGCCCAACCCCTATTCCCGCGGGGCCACGGGCGACGACTACGCGAAGGATCGACGCCGCAAGAAGCGCAAGCGCATTCTGCTCGGCGTGCTGGCCTTTGTGCTGGTGGGCGTCCTCGGCGCCACGGGGGCCGCGTGGGCCTATATCTCCGGCATCGAGCAGGAGATGAACGAGGACATCACGCCCGAGGTTGTGGAAGCGCTCGAGGCGCCGGCCGAATATGACGGCGGCACCTTCTACATGCTGCTCATGGGCACCGACAAGTCGGCCGCTCGCGAGCAATCGACCCAGTATGCCGGCGACACCTTCCGCTCCGACTCGATGATCCTCACGCGCGTCGATCCTCAGAACAAGAAGGTCACCATGGTGTCGATGCACCGCGATACCGAGATTGAGATCGAGGGCTACGGTCTGCAGAAGCTGAACGCCTCCTATGCCATCGGCGGCCCGGCGCTTGCCATCAAGACGGTTTCGCAGATGGCCGGCGTGCCCATTTCCCACTATGCCGAGATCAACTTCGACGGCTTCGAAGAGGTCGTTGACGCTCTGGGCGGCGTGGAAGTGGACGTGCCGATGGAAATCAACGACGACGAGGCCGGCGGCCATGTCGATGCAGGCGAGCAGACCCTGACCGGCGAAGAGGCGCTCATTTTGTGCCGTTCGCGCCACTCCTACGACGAGTACGGCGACGGCGACCGCTACCGCGCGGCCAATCAGCGCCTGGTGCTGGGCGCCATTGCCAAGAAGATTCTCTCGGCCGATCCGGCCACCATGGCCAACACCATCAGCGCGCTTTCCCAGTACATCACCACCGATTTCAAAGTGGGCGATATCGTGGCGCTGGCCACCTCCATGCAGGGCATCGATCCGTCGAAGGACATCTACTCCGCCATGGAGCCGACGATCAGCGAGTATAAGAACGACACGTGGTACGAGCAGCTTGACGTGGCGGCGTGGAACACCATGATGGGCCGCGTGCGCGAGGGGCTTCCGCCCACCGAGGCCGATGAGGTCGACGAGTTGAACGGCACGGTGCTCGCTAGCGTTGGCGACGGCAAGGCGGCCGCGAGCGACAGCGAGGGCGTGCAGGGCGCAAACGGCACGCAGCGCCAGACCTTCGGCGAGACGCGCACGGGCATCGTCACTATCAAGAACGGCAACGGCATCAACGGCGTGGGCGCCGAGGCGCTCGAGCGCATCAAGCCCCTCGGGTATACCGCCGACGCCTCCAACGCGAACAGCTTCAGCTACGAGGAGACCGCGGTCGTCTTCGATACGCCCGATCAGCGCGTTTACGCCGAGGAGCTCATCGACGCCCTCGGCTGCGGCCGCGCCGTGCAGAACACCGACGGCGAGTACGTCTACGACGGCGACTTCCTCATCCTGATCGGTTCGGATTGGCATTAGGAAACCGCGCATCCCGTTAACGAGAAGGGCCCCGATACGGGGCCCTTTTGCGAGTAAAGGAGTCCCATGCGATTTGTTTCGTGGAATGTGAACGGCATTCGGGCCGTGCTGAAGAAGAATTTCTTGGAGGTGTTCGACGCCTTCGACGCCGATATTTTCGCTATTCAGGAGACGAAGTGCCAGGTAGGCCAGGTAGAGCTGGATTTGCCGGGCTACCACCAGTATTGGAGCGCCGCCGAGAAGAAGGGCTATTCGGGCACGGCGGTGTTCACGCGCGAGGAGCCCTTGCGCGTGCTGCACGGCCTGGGCAACGAGTACCTAGACACTGAGGGGCGCATCGTGGCCTGCGAGTTTCCACGGTTCTGGTTCGTGAACGTGTACACGCCGAACTCCCAGATGGAACTTGCGCGCATCGACCACCGCATGGAATGGGACGACGCGTTCCGCGACTTCTGCAAAGGGCTCGAGGTCGGCGTCCTGCCCGACGGCAGCGCCAGCGATCCGAAGCCGGTGGTGATGTGCGGCGACTTCAACGTGGCGCATGAGGAGATCGACCTGAAGAACCCGGGCCCCAATCGCGGGGCGTCGGGCTTCTCCGATGAGGAGCGCGGGAAGTTCACCGAACTGGTGGACGCCGGTTTCACCGACACGTTCCGCCTGCTGCACCCCGACGAGACGGGCCGCTACAGCTGGTGGAGCTACCGGTTCCGCGCTCGCTCGACGAACGCGGGATGGCGCATCGACTACTTCCTCGTGAGCGATGGGCTGCGCGATAAGGTGGTGGCCGCGAGCATCTACGACGACGTGGAGGGCTCCGACCACTGCCCAGTCGGCCTGGAGCTCGACCTCGACTAGGTCCATTGCTGCAGGCCGATCCCGTAGGGGCAGCCCCTGGGCTGCCCTTGCTCCCGGCAACGATGCCGCCCGGAACCGAGGGCGGCGCAAGCACCGCCCCTACGCAAAGAGTCGCCAAGGAAAGGAGCCCATCGTGTTGAAGATAACCGTCGTTGCCGTGGGCAAGCTGAAGGAGAAGTTCTGGGTGGCGGCCTGCGACGAGTACTTGAAGCGGCTGCGCCCCTACGCGAAGGTGACCGTGGCCGAGATTCCCGATGTTGACCCGGCGCGCGCCGGCGGCGTGGAGGCGGCCCGCGAGCGCGAGGGGGCAGGCATTCTGGCGGCCGTGCCGGAAGGCGCGCACGTCATCCTCATGGCCATCGAGGGAAAGCAGCGCTCGAGCGTCGACTTCTCCCGTCACCTGGACGATCTGGCTCTGCGCGGCACAAGCGAGCTCGCGTTCGTCATCGGCGGTTCCGATGGCGTGAGCGATGCTGTGCGCGCCCGGGCCGACGAGACGTTCTCCTTCGGCCCCATCACCCTGCCCCACAACCTGGCCCGCGTCGTGCTGCTCGAGCAGCTCTACCGCGCCTTCAAAATCTCCCGCGGCGAGCCCTACCACAAGTAATAGAAAGTGCGCCGAAAGCCATTACCTAAAACGACTTTCGGCGCGCGCGAAGCGACTTCGTCTGCGATTTACTTCTTCACGACTTCGATAGTCACCTCGGCTGGGGCGGGCAGCTCGGCGGTGCAGTGGGGGCAGCGGGTGGCGCCCACGTTGATCTCTTCCAGGCAGAAGGGGCAGGTGGGAGCGTGCTCGATGACTTCCTCGCCCTTGGCGTTCTTCATGAAGGGCAGCTTCGCCGTGCCGTCTTTCATCTTATTGAAGGCTTTCACGATCATGAACACGACCCATGCCACAATGAGGAAGTTGATGATGGCGCTGATGAATGCGCCGAAATCGATGCCGTTGGCGGTGCCTGCAACGGGGATGGTGAGGCCCGCGACGTCGGTGCCGTTGCCGCCCGTGATGAGCTTGATGAGCGGGTTGATGATGTCGTCGGTCAGCGACGTGACGATGGCGGTGAACGCCGCGCCGATGATGATGCCGACGGCCATATCGATCACGTTGCCGCGGTTGATGAATTCCTTGAACTCGGCCAGGAGGCTTTTCATGGTCGATCCCTTCTTACGTGAAACCTTCTGCCAAGGTATTATGCCGCTCTTTTGCCGCGTGTCCATAGCGTCGTGATAACATGGCGCCAACCGTTTACAAGGAGTTACGACAACCGTGGATACAGCGAAAATCGAAGCAGGCGTCCGCCTGATTTTGGAAGGCATCGGGGAAGACCCCGAGCGCGAGGGGCTGCTGGAGACGCCGGCGCGCGTGGCCCGTATGTACGAGGAAGTGCTGGGCGGCCTGGAAGAGGATCCGTCGCGGCATTTCGACGTGACCTTCGACGAGGGCCACGAGGAAATCGTGCTCGTGGGCGACATCCCCTTCTTCAGCATGTGCGAGCACCATCTGGCGCCGTTTTTCGGGAAGGCGCACGTGGCTTACATTCCTGGCGAGGACGGCCGCATCTGCGGCATCTCGAAGCTGGCGCGACTTGTGGACGGCTTCGCCAAGCGCCCCCAGGTGCAGGAGCGCCTGACCGGGCAGATCGCCGACACGCTGGTGGAAGCGCTGCATCCCGCCGGCGTCATCGTGGTGCTGGAGGCCGAGCATATGTGCATGTCCATGCGCGGCGTGAAGAAGCCGGGCGCGAAAACGACCACGCGGGCCGTGCGCGGCTGCTTCGAAACCGACGCCGACGCGCGTTCCGAGGCGCTGTCGCTGATTTTCCGCCACTAAAGCGATGCCCGTTTCGCTGCGGGCGAGCATGAAGCATCTACCCGCGCCAGCCTAAGCGGGCGCAAGCGAGTTGAAGGATTCCGTCCCCACTAGAAAGAAGGTTTCCCATGAAGTGCGTCATCTCCGTCCTCGGCAAGGATCGCTCCGGCGTGGTGGCTGCCATCGCCACGACGCTGGCCGACTGCGGCGCCAACATCGACGACATCTCCCAGACGATTCTCGGCGAGGGCCGCATGTTCTCCATGACCATGATGGTGACGCTGGATCCTGCCGTCGCCGACTTCAACACCGTGCAGGAGCGCCTGGCCGCCGACGGCGAGCGCCTGTCCATGCAGGTTCTCATCCAGCGCGAGGACGTCTTCCAAGCGATGTACGAGATTTAGAACGCCGCTTCGATCCCGCATGCGCTCGGCCCGCGCTGGGGAAGAATTGCCGCTACGGATGCGCGTCGACGGGCGATTGCGCCGCGACTGTGCCGCCGCCCGAAATTCCTGCTGCGCGCCTTCTTGATCGTTGCCGATGTCCATCGCCAGCGCTTGAGGCGTCGCTAAAGCCCACGCGCTCAGAACAAAAAAAGCACATTTTCCAAGATGTCGTACCGGTTTTCCGCTCACTCCTCTATTTGCTTGCAGAGAAATACCAGTTCAGCGAGTTGCGTCTTAAGCTATGTTTCTGAGCGATTTGGAAAATGTGCTATTTTGGAAGCACCAATTTGGAAAATGTGTTTTTCTGCATCGCCGATTTTTGCACGTACCCGATTTTGTCCATTATTTCACAATTTCCAAAACTGGCGCTGAGGGAAGCCGGAAGAGAGGGCGCCGAAACGTGCGTCGCCCTCTTGGCGAGACGTTTTCTCCTCCAGCCACGTTTCGTTTCCTCCGGAACTGCAGATGGTAGAATGCTTTCCACAAATATGCGTAATCGAAGGCAAATAGGGACGGAAGATGACCCGAATTTACACGTGCAATGTGCCCATTGAGGCGGATCTGGTGGATGCGTTCTGCTGGCTGCAGAAGGGGTTCACCGACCAGTTCGTCTACTACGATAAGCAGCGTGCCTGCCGCTATATGGGACTCGGCCGCTGCATCGCGCTGCCCAGTTTGCGCGATGTGGAATACGAGTACGGCGAGGGCAGCCCGCTGCACGAGGTCGCAGCTGGCGAGGATGCCGCCGAGCAGCCGCCGGTGTTCTTCTCGTTCAACCGCTTCGACGCCGCCAATCCCGCGCCGGCCGATGAGCTGATGTCGTCGTTCCCGCGGTTGCGGTTCATGCTGCCGGAAATCGTGCTCATCGAGAACGGGCGCGGCCGCTTCTTGCAGGTGAACTCACTGGGCCCGGTGTACCCCGGCCGCGTGGCCCGCTTCACGCGCATGGTGGCTTCCGCACCGCCCCGCCAGCGCGCGGCCGTTCCCTTCGCGCTTGAGTCCGACTCTCGCGAGGCGTGGGGCGCGGCCGTGGATGCAGCGCTCGCAGCCATAGGGGAGGGTCGGGTGTCGAAGGTGGTGCTCTCGCGGCGGTTGCGCCTTGTGGCCGAGCATCCCTTCTCATCGAAGGATCTGCTCGTAAACCTCATCGACGGCGATGCCCGCGGCACGGTGCTTCTGTACCGTTACGCCGACGTCTTCTTTTGCGGCTGCACGCCCGAGCTTCTCGTGCGTAAACGCGGCGATGTGGTGGAATCGATGTGCCTGGCGGGGACATGTCCTGCCGGAGCTACGGCGGCGGAATCGGACGCGCTGGCAGAGGCGCTTCTGGCCGACGGGAAGAACCGCGCCGAGCACGATTACGTGGTGCAGCTCATTCGCAGCGTTCTTGACCGCGTTTGCTACGACGTCGATGTTCCCGCCGTGCCCGAGATCATGCGGCTTGCCCACGTGCAGCACCTGTTCACGCCGGCCCGCGCCCGTGTGCTCGCTGGCATCACGCTGGCCGACCTCATGGAGGATCTGCATCCCACCCCCGCCGTGGCTGGCACGCCGGTGGGGGAGGCGAAGATGCTGCTGCGGGCCATCGAGCCCTACAACCGCGGATTCTATGCGGGAGCCTGCGGTTTCGTGGACGGCGCCGGCGACGGCGAGTTTTCCGTGGCCCTGCGCACCGGCGTTTTCGACGGCGAGATGGGCTATGTCTACGGCGGCTGCGGCATCGTCGGCGAGAGCGATGCGGACGCCGAGTACGAGGAAATCGACCTGAAGCTGCGCACCATCCTTTCCGCTTTCGGCGCGTAACCTCTTGCTGCGCGGTTCTTGGGGCGCGTTTCGTGCGCTATCATGGACGGACGAAACGCGCGAAAGGAAGTGGCGATGGCCATAACGACGACTCATCAGCAGGATACGGCGCTGTTCGTGGCGGCGTTCTTCGACGAGATGGTGCGCTGGGGCGTGCGCGAGGTGGTGGTGAGCCCTGGCTCGCGGTCGACGGCCTTGGCCATGGCGGCCTACGAGCTGGAGCAGCGCCGACCCCAGGATCTGCGAGTTTATGTGGATATCGACGAGCGCGGGGCGGCTTTTCTCGGTTTGGGCCTTGCGAAGGCGAGCGGTCGCCCCGTGGCGCTCGTGTGCACCTCGGGCACGGCCTTGGCGAACTACTACCCGGCGGTTATCGAGGCCGAGACGTCCCGTGTCCCTCTCATCGTGCTGTCCGGCGACCGACCCCCGCAGCTGCAGGGCCTGGGTGCGCCCCAAACCACCGACCAGTTGAAGGCCTATGGCAGTCACGTGCGCTCCTTCCGTGCTATGCCCACGCCGCGCGGCCGCGACCGCGACATCGCCTTCGCCCGCCAGGCGGCCCGCGAGGCCGTGCTCGCCGCGCTTGGCCCGACGGCCACGCTGGCTCCCTACCGCGAGCCGGCGCCGGCAAAGGAGGGGTTGCGCGAGTCCGCGACGACCGGTGTGCTTGAAGGGACGGATTCTGCGGTCGCGGCGGCTTCCCTCGGCAAGCATGCTGCTGTTTCAGCTGGCTCCGGATCCGCCGCGCTGCCGATGGATCCTGCTGCCACCGTTGCGCTGCCGATGGATCCTGCTGCTACCGTCGCGATGCCGGCGAATTCCGCGATCGCTGGCGCTCCCGCCGATGCTCCCGCGCGGGATGCTGCTGACGACTTTGCGGGCGCAGCCGCTGAAGAGGCCGATTCCTTCCAGCCGGTCTTCTTCAATGAGGCCGGCGACATTGTGAACTACAACCCGAACGTGCAGGTGGCTTCCCGTGCCTGTATGCACCTGGCCGGCCCCGTGCACGTGAACTTCCCCTTCGATGCCCCGCTCAAGCCCGATTTCGCTGGCGCCGATTTGCAGGCCATGCAGCGCGCCGCTCGCGATTGCTTCGCTCTGGGTGCCCGCAATGCCAGCATCGCCGCGAAGGACGGCGCTCTTCTTGATCTGGGCCCGCTTGTTGGCCCTGCCGGCACATTGTCCCAGGCCAGCGTCGAGGCCATTGAGCGCCTTCTGTGGAAGCGCCCCTCTTTGGTGTTCGCCGGCGAGGGCTCCTGTGAGACTGTGGCCGAGGCAGAGGAGATCCTCGCCTGGGCGCGCAAGCTGTCGCTGCCGGTGCTTGCCGATCCGCTGTCGGGCCTGCGCTCCATCGACGACCCGCTTATCATCGACAACTACGACAACCTCTGCGCTCGCGCCGACTGCCCCGTGCCCGAGGTGGTCATCCGCTTCGGTCGCTATCCTGTCTCGAAAAGTGCAACCGCTCTGCTCGAGCGCGTGCGTCCCGTCTCCCTGGCCGTTGATGTTGCCGAGACGCGCGATTTCAACGCGGCGACGGACGTGTTCGTGGGCACGACACCCCTCGGGTTCGTGCGCAGCGGATGGCGCGCCGAGGGCCGCAAGGCCCAGCACCGCTTCGCTGATGCCTGGGTTGCCCTTAACGACGAGGCGCGCCTGCGCATTCTCGCCGTGGAATGGGACGGCGTGGCCACCCACGATTCCGAGGCCGCGGAAGGCGCCTACGTGCGCTCGCTTCTGGAGCTGGCGCCGGAAGGCTCGTGTCTCTTTTCGGCGAATTCCATGAGCATCCGCGCCGTGGACACCTTCTACGTGAAAGACGGCAAGCCCCTGGCCGTGATGGCCAATCGCGGGCAGAACGGCATCGACGGCGTGGTCTCGACGGCGGTGGGGGTGGCGCAGCACTTCGCCCAGACGACGTTTCTCACCGGCGACTTCACGCTGCTGCACGACCTCTCCGGCCTGGCGCTCCAGCGCGAGATGCTGCTCCAGCGCCGCGGACCCGCAGGGACGCCGTCGCTGGTCATCGTGCTTCTGAACAACAACGGCGGCGCCATCTTCGACATGCTGCCCCAGGCCTCCGCCGACCCGTACTTCGAGCGGCTGTTCCTCGCGCCCCAGGACGTGCGCTTCACCGAGGCCGCCGCCGCCTTCGGCATTCCGTCGGCCAGCGTGCATACGGTCGGCGCCTTCCGCAGCGTCTACGAGCAGTTCCTCGGCACGCCGGGCATCAGCCTCATCGAAGTCGCCCTGCCCCTGCGCGGCGTTCGCGACCGTTACGCCCCTTATCAGCGCTAATGATGGCCGCTGTGAAGACCGCGATTCCAACAAAGCCCCCGTACGTCTTGCTGCACGGTTTCGCCCAAGCACCGGCCACGTGGGGCGAGGTGGCGCGGCGGCTGCAGGCGGCCGGTCACCGCACCTATGCCCCCGACTTGTACGAGGGCAAGGGCGATCTCAAGCTGTCGAGCTGGGAAGGAGCAGGGGAGGGCGAGAAAGAGACGGAAGGCGGGGAAGGTGACACGAATGCTGGGGGCATCGCGGTAGCGGAGCGCGACCCGCTGACCTCCCTGGAGGCGGTGTGCGACCGAGCGGCAGCCATCATTCGGTTAATCGCTCAGGCCGATGGCGCGCCGGTGCTCGTCGGCTATTCCATGGGCGGCCGCATCGCCGCCGAAACCGTAGTGCGCCATCCCAATTTGCCACTGGCGGGGTTGGTTTTGGAAAGCGCGGGGCTGGGGCCGTCCGACGAAGCGGCCCGGGCCACCTTGGCCGAGCGTAACGCCACTTGGGCCCGGCGGCTTCGCGAAGAGGGGGTCGTTGCCTTCATGGACTGGTGGGAGACGCTGCCGCTGTTCGCCACGCAGCGCGACCTTCCGTCGGAGGCGCGCGCCGCCATCCGAGCCGAGCGTGAGGCCCACAGTGCCAAGCTCCTTGCCCGCTCGCTAGAAGCCTGGGGTGCCCACCACCAAGCCGCTGAAGCGGCTACGCTTTCTGCCGTCTCCGACCTGGCCAGGCAAGGCGTTCCGGTGCTCTACGTTGCCGGAACCCTTGACGAGAAGTACGCCGCGGTAGCCGCCCGCGCCCATGCTGCCGGCATTCCTGTGGTGCTCGTTCCCAATGTCGGCCACAACGTGCATCTTGAATCCCCCTCCGCGTTTGGGGGGATCGCTGAAGGTGTTCTCGCTGAAGGCGGTTTTGTTGAAGGCGCCCTGGCTTGAAAATCACGAAAGATCGGATATCAGGCTGAAAAGGGATCTTTCTCGTACTTTCTAAGTCACGTGCGCAAAGCCTTCTCGCCGGCTTTTCTAAATTATGAGTCACAAACACACTTTATTATGCTAAAGTGTCGGCCATGATTTTCGTTCAGGGACATAAAAGCGGCATGGACGCGGCGGCGCTCGCTGTGGCAAGCCAGCACATCGCCCAGCAGTCGTGCGATGCGGTGGCCTGCGCCCTCATGAGCGCGCACAAGGCTGCCCAGTGTTGCACCGACGCGGTCGAGCGTGCGCTGGCCAGTGCGCACAAGGCGGCTCAGTGTATCGCTGAGGCGGCCCGCGCTATCGCCAGCCAGCACGAGGCCCAGCAGTCCCTGCGCGAAGTCTCCCCACAATTCGAGTTCCGATACCTTTAGCACACGGGTTTTCGCCCGTGGCTATTTTTTTGTAGCCAAGGGCGAAAAGTCGTGTGCGCCATCGGACGTATCCGCGCAACGAAAGGAAAGTAGAAGGACATGATCGCGAAAATTCTCTTGGTCATCGCGTTTGTGGCCGTGGCCGTGGCGGTGGGCATCTACTGCCGCCGGCACACGGGCACGGTGGACGGCTTCATCTTGGGCGGCCGCAACGTCGGCCCGTGGATGAGCGCGTTTGCCTATGGCACGAGCTACTTCTCGGCCGTGGTGTTCGTCGGCTACGCGGGCCAGTTCGGCTTCAAGTACGGCATCTCGGCCACCTGGGCCGGCATCGGCAACGCCATCATCGGCTCGCTGCTTGCCTGGTGGGTCTTGGGTCCCCGCACCCGCGAGATGACCCATCGCCTGCAGGCCTCCACCATGCCGGAGTTCTTCGGCAAGCGCTATAACTCCCGGGCGCTGCGCATCGCGGCGGCGGCCATCATCTTCGTGTTCCTCATCCCGTACACCGCGAGCGTCTACAACGGTCTGTCGCGCCTGTTCGGCATGGCCTTCGCGCTGCCCTACGACGTATGCGTCATCGGCATGGCGGTGGTCACCTGCGTCTACGTGGTGCTCGGCGGGTACATGGCCACGGTCATGAACGACTTCATCCAGGGCATCGTCATGCTGCTCGGCATCATCGCCGTCATCGTGGCGGTCATCCTGAACAACGGCGGCTTCTCCGAGGCCATCATCTCGCTGTCCCAGATTCCCGCCGAGGGTTCGGCCATGCAGGGCCCCTTCGTCAGCTTCTTCGGCCCCGATCTGTTCAACCTGCTCGGCGTGGTCATCCTCACGTCGCTGGGCACCTGGGGTCTGCCGCAGATGGTGCAGAAGTTCTACGCCATCAAAACCGGTCCCGCCATCAAGCAGGGCGCCATCATCTCCACTATCTTCGCCTTCGTGGTGGCCGGCGGATCCTACTTCCTCGGCGGTTTCGGTCGTCTCTACGAGGGCCAGATCGAGTACGCCGCCAACGGCACGCCCATCTACGACTCCATCATCCCGACGATGCTGTCCACCTTGCCTGACGTGCTCATCGGTCTGGTGATCGTGCTCGTCCTGTCGGCCTCCATGTCGACGCTCTCGTCGCTGGTGCTCACGTCGTCATCTACCCTGACCATCGACTTCATCAACGGCAACATCATCAAGAACATGTCCGAGAAGAAGCAGCTTGTCTGGATGCGCGGTCTGCTCGTGGTGTTCATCGCCATCTCGGCGCTCATCGCGCTGTTCCAGTACCACTCTTCGGTGGTGTTCATCGCCCAGCTCATGGGCTACTCTTGGGGTGCGCTGGCCGGCTCGTTCCTCGGCCCCTTCCTGTGGGGTCTGTACTCCGGACGCATTTCGAAGGCGAGCGTGTGGTGCTCGTTCGCCGTGGGCGTGGGTCTGACCGCCGTGAACATGGGTCTGGCGCTGTCCGGCGGCGTGCCGCTTATCGCGAGCCCCATCAACTGCGGCGCGCTGTGCATGATCATCTCGCTGGTCATCGTGCCGGCAGTGAGCTTGTTCACGCTGGCGGTGCCCTTCCAAATTAAGCCGCCGACCACCGAAGGTGCCATCGACCGCGAGTACGACCGCGAGCTCGCCCAGGAAGAGCTGGAAAGCGTCACCGCCAGCGCCGCTGCCGACGCATAAGGGGCAGCAGCCGCAACTGAAGAAGAGAAACCTGGAAAGTCCCGTGTGATCGCGGGACTTTTCTCTGACTAACTCGGATATACTTATGCTGTTCTGTCACCAGAAGGCCGGGGGCAGGGCACCGGCGACGGCCGCGTTTCGTTGTCACGCGAAGAGCGCTCGCAACGTTCGCATTGCGCATTCGTGCGCAGAGAGCTCGCAACATTCGCCTCGCGCATTCGCGCACCGAGTGCTCGCATCGCACTCCGGCGTCGTGCGTTCGCGGGTGTCATGCCCTCGGCCTCTTGAGGAAGGAAGGTCATGGAAGGGTTCGAACTCATTGCCACGGGCCTGTGGTCCATTGTGCCGCCGATTTTGGCACTGGTCCTGGCGCTCATCACCAAGGAGGTGTATTCGTCGCTGACCATCGGTGTGTTCACGGGCATGATCATCTACCAGTTCACACTGAACGGCGTCGGTGGCGAGCAGCTCGTCGCCTCGTTCACCATGGTGCCCCAAATGATGGCCGAGCAAATAGCCGGCAACGGGGCGCTGCTGTTATTCCTTGCGCTTTTGGGAGCGCTTACCGTGGTCATCGCCACGGCCGGCGGCTCCCGCGCCTATGCGGAGTGGGTGACCACGCACGTGAAGAACGCCCGCGCAGCCTCGATCCTCACGGCGCTGCTCGGCATCATCATCTTCGTGGACGACTACTTCAACTGCCTCACTGTGGGCGCCGTCATGCGCCCGGTGACGGACAAGTTCCGCGTTAGCCACGAGAAGCTTGCCTGGATCATCGACTCCACGGCGGCCCCGGTCTGCATTATCGCGCCGGTGTCCTCGTGGGCGGTGGCCGTGGGCGGCTACATGGGCGAGGACGGCTTCAACACTTTCGTGGCCTCCATCCCCTACAACTTCTACGCGCTGCTCACCATCTTCTTCGTGTTCTTCATGCTGTTCCTTCAGAAGGACTTCGGCCCTATGGCCGCGGCTCAGGCCGATGCCGAGGGCCGCATTCCGGCGGAGGGCTCGGCGCTTGAGGCGGTGTCCCTCGCTCGCATCGCCGACAAGGCCCAGGTCGATTTGGAAGGCGCGCCGAACATTCCCACCGTGGTGACCGAGGAGGGCGACATCGACGATGCCGCCGCCGGGGCCATCGAGGAGTACAAGGGCCTGAACATTTCCGATCGCGGCACCATTTGGGATCTCATCGTGCCCATCCTGGTGCTCATCGTGTTCTCCATCCTGGGCATGATGTACATGGGCGGCTTCTTCAGCGGCGTCGATTTCGCCACGGCGGTCGGCGAGAACCCGGTCATGGGCCTGTGCATCGGCGCGGTGGTGGCGCTGTGCGTGGCGGCGGCCATGTTCCTGCCGCGCAAGCTCATGAACCTGGGCGGTTTCGTGGAGGCGATGTCGGAAGGCGTGCGCTCCATGATCGGCGCCATCATGATCCTCGTGCTGGCCTGGTCGCTCGGCGGCTGCTGCCGCTATCTTCTGGGTACCGGCGAGTTCGTGTCCGGCTTTTTGAACGGGCTGGGCGTGGGGCTCGACCTTCTGCCGGCGATCATCTTCCTGGTGGCGGCGTTCATCGGGTTCGCCATGGGCACGAGCTGGGGCACCATCGCGCTCATTCTGCCGATCATCATCGGCGTGTTCGATGCCGCTGACCCGCTGTTCCTCGTGGCCGTGGGCTCGGCGCTGGCCGGTGCGGTTTACGGCGATCATATCTCGCCCATTTCCGATACGACGATTCTGTCCTCGGCCGGTGCGAAGTGCAACCACCTGCGCCACGTGGCCACGCAGATTCCCTACGCGACCCTGGTCATGATCGTGTGCTTCGTGGGCTATGTCATCGCTGGCTTCACGAAGAGCCCCTGGATCTCGCTGGCGCTGGGCGTAGCGCTCATCGTGATCGCCGTGCTGGTGCTTACGCGCATGGAGGCGTCGAAGAAGGCGAAGGCATAGCGAAGACGGCCGACCGTGCAGCTGCGCCTATGAAGGTGGCTGCGGGTTGGCGCCCAGGCGATGCGATCACAGGTGCGGTCGCATCTCCTGGGCGCATACTTACTAGAGCAGAAAGGGCCTTGTTTTTCGTCGTTTTTTGCGTTTGTTAGCGCTATGAGCACGTTGGTCCAAGAGCTAAGAAAGGGGATATGCAATATTTCATAAGAGAATAAATGAAATAGTATATATCAAATTTCCAATGATCTGAATGTGGCCTTAGCGTGCAGGAACAGAGACACTTCCGATGCTAACAAACGCAATTTTTGCCAAATTATCGGTAGAGAAATCGTCTGGCGAATGGCATGGGGAGGGCTCCACCATGGAGCCCTCCTTGTTCTGATGCAATTATGGAATGCGATGGGCCGTCCGCTGTGCGGTCGCTTACGCCGCCGCAGCAGCTTCGGCGAGCAGGCGCTGGCTCTCGGCGATGAGACGTCCGGCCAGAAATTCCTTGCCCATGGCCTCGTTCTGAGAAGCGTCCAGCAGCATTTGAAGCGTGATGCTGTCGAAGTAGGCGTCGTAGCCGGTGAGAACCAGATTGTACGCTTGCTTGATGCCCTGCACCATGGACGCATCGGCGCGATCCTTGCGACGAGTGCGCGTCGTGTCCTTGGCGTCGTCGTCCAGTGCGTTCACCACTTGCAGTAGGGTGATCTTCGAGGGGTCGTTGGCCAAACGATAGCCGCCGTGCTTGCCGGGCCTCGCCTCGATGATGCCGGCGTTGCGCAAAAGCTGCGCGAGCTGAATGAGGTAGTCACGGGGGATCGACATGTCCTGGGCGATATCCTTCGACGAGCAGGTGTGCCCCTGCGCGGCCAGGTACAAGACGGCGCGCAGTCCATAATCTGTTGATGCTTTGAATTGCACTGCAGCCTCCTAACGTGTGAACGCCTACGGGTCTGCAGCTTGCGCTCCATCGACGCGAACGAACGGCTCGTGCCGACGTTGCGTCACCCGCAGGTGTGTCGGGAGCGGTCCTTTTTTGTTCCCGGCACTTAGCAGTATGCGAGCCGCAAAACGCAAATACAAGGGATGTACCAAACGATGAGCGCACCGATTCGCTTACGTAAACACCCTGTTGAATTCAGTAATCGATGAGCGTTTAAGTGGGGAAAGGGAGCGCAAGGAAGCTGACAGGAGAGGCGCGGCGGGCGGATGGAGCGGACGGAACGGACGGCTATGCGAGCCCCAGCACCTGCATCACGAGCAGCGCCACGGTGAGCGCCGCCACCACACCGACGGTGGCCCACAGAAGCACCTTCGACACGCGTCCGCTTCGGTAGTCGCCCATGATGTACTTGTCCGCCGAGATGATGGCCATGAGCGCCAGCAGAATGGGCAAAATGACGCCGTTGACGAACTGGGCCGTCAGCATCATGCCCAAAAGGTTCACATCGGGAGTGAGCACCACGATGGCCGAGAACGCGATCACGAAGGTGAAGATGGATTTGAACGTGGGGGCCTCGCGCCACTTGAAGGAGACGCCCGCCTCCCAGCCGAAGGCCTCGCAGATGACGAACGCCGTGGTCAACGGCAGCACGCAGGCCGCCAAGAACGACGCGGCGATCAGCCCGATGGCGAACAGCGCTTCGGCGTAGTGCCCGGCGAACGGCGCCAGCGCGCGCGCCGCGGCGGGCAGAATGGCCGCCACGGTGCCGCGGCGGTAGGGAGGGGCCAGCAGAATGAGGTGGAACGTCTGCGGGCAGGCGGCAAGGTAGGCCCCGGCGCTTGTTTGCAGCACGCGGGCCCTTTCGGCAAGCCGCGCGGCGGCGGCGTTTTCGCGCACCACGGCGCAAGCCGCGCGCGATTCGTCCAGAAAAACGCACGACGCCGCCCCGCGGCTGAGCGCCTCCAGCCCAAGCTGGCCAGAGCCTGCAAATGCGTCCAGCACACGCGCGCCCGGCACAAGGAACTGCACGGCGCTGAACATGCCCTCTTTCACACGGGCCACCGTGGGGCGCGTAACGTCCGTGCCCGGCAGCGTTTTCAGCGCGGTGCCGCGCGCCGTGCCTGCAATGATGCGCATGGCCGCCTCCCTTTTACGAAATGCGCCCTGCCGCGCAAAGCGGCGGCGCAGGATATGCTTTCATTTTTATTCTAACAGGAACCCCGCTGTTTTTCAAGGCGAAGCGTGGAAGGCGTTCCACACGGCCTCGGCGGCGCGCCTTGAAACGCCCTTTGCCGCGCACAGCTCTTCCAGCGGGGCCTCGCGCACGGCGCCCACTGTTTTGAAGTGGGCCAGCAGGGCCTTTGCCGTGGCCGGGCCCACGCCGGGCACGGCCTCCAGCGTGGAGGAATAGGCCCTGCCCTTTTGCAGCCTGCGGCGGTAATCGTTGGCCCAGCGGTGCGTCTCGTCCTGAATGGAGGTGATAAAGGTGAAGGGCCCGCGGTGCAGGGCAAGGGTTATTTCGCGCCCGGCCGCGTCCACAAGGCCGCGGGTGCGGTGCTTTGCGTCCTTCACCATGCCGAACACGGGCACGCCCGCAAGCTGCGTGCCCGCAAGCGCGGCGCACACGGCGGCCACCTGCCCGCGCCCGCCGTCGATAAGCAGCAGATCCGGCTTTATTTTGAACTGGCTGTTCGTGCCCTTTTCATACTCGGCGGCGCGGCGCGCCAGCGTCTCGGCCATGGAGGCATAATCGTCCGTGCCGGGCACCGTGCGCATTTTGAAGCGGCGGTAGCCCGCCTTTTTGGGTTTGCCGCCCTCGAACACCACCATGCCGGCCACGCTGGTGCCGTCGCCCCAGTTTGAAATGTCGTAGCTCTCTATCACCTGCGGCGGCGCGGCAAGCCCCAGCAGATGGGCCGTTTCGTCCAAAGCACGCTGCTCGCGCGCATAGCGCCCGCTCTCGCGCGCAAGGCGCTCGAAGGCGTTGGTGCGCGCCATATCCACCAGCTTTTTCGTATCGCCGCGCTGGGGCACATACAGCTGCACCTTCACGCCCTTTGTCTCGGACAAAAGGCGCTGCAGGTGCTGCGCGCCCGCGGGCGCCTCGTCCACGGCAATGCTTTTGGGGATGAACTCGGTGTCCTCCAGATAATAGCGCGGCAGAAATTCGTCGCGCAGGGCGGCGATGTCCTGCGTGTCGTGGAACAAAAACTCGCGCTTATCGGCCAGGCGCCCTTCGCGGAAGCGCAGGATGGCCGCGCACACGGCGCTGGCAGAGCCCGCAAAGGCGATGACGTCCTGCTCGGCCACCTCGCTGCGCACCACCTTCTGCCCGCGGCTCACCTTTTCAATGGCGGCAAGCTGGTCCCGTATGAGGGCGGCGCGCTCGAAATCCAGGCGCTGGGCGGCGTCCTCCATGCGGGCCCGCAGCGTTTTCATAATATCCGCCTGGCCGTGGCGTATCATGTGCAGGGCGCTTTCCACGGCCTCGCGGTAATCCTCATTGCGTATTTTGCCCGAGCACACGGCCATGCACTTGCCGATGTGCGCGTTCAGGCAGGGACGGCCTTTGCCGATATCCTGGGGGAATTTTTTGCTGCAGCGCGGCAGGCGGAACACATTGCATGCGGTCTCCACCATTTCGCGCACGGCAAAGCTGGAGGTGAAGGGGCCGTAGTAATCGGCGTTTTCATCGTCCTTCTGCAGGGCCGCCGAAAGGCGCGGCCACTTTTCACGCGTGACCTTTACATAGCTGTAGCCCTTGTCGTCCTTCAAAAGAATGTTGTACTTGGGCTTGTGCTGCTTGATTTGGCTGCATTCCAGCACAAGGGCCTCGAACTCGCTCTGCGTGACGATGACGTCGAACTCGAACGCGTGGCTTATCATCTTCGTCACCTTTGCGTCATGCGGCACGCCCTCGCGGAAATACTGTGAAACACGCGTGCGCAGGCGCTTTGCCTTACCGATATAGATGATTTCGCCCGCCTTGTCGCGGATGATATACACCCCCGGCAGAAGCGGCAGCATTTTTGCCTTTTCCCAAAGCTGCTGTTTTGTCATGTATTCGCCCCGTTTCGCCCTGTTCCGGCAAAAATAAAGCGGCGTGCCGCACCTGCACGGGTGCCGCACACCGCCGTTTCACTTGCCCTTTCGGTTATTCGCTGAAGCCGGAATTCACCAGCTCAGTCAGGCCCTCCACGGCCGCCTGCTCATCTGCGCCGTCTGCAATGATGCGGATGGTGGTGCCGCCCACGATGCCCAGGCTCAAAACGCCGAGCAGGCTTTTGGCGTTCACGCGGCGCTCTTCTTTTTCGACCCAGATGGAAGACTTGAACTCATTCGCTTTCTGGATGAAGAAGGTAGCGGGACGCGCGTGCAACCCCACCTGGTTCTCGACGGTAACTTCTTTCACAAACATATTCAAACGCTCCTTCTAACACAGTGAATGACAGCTGACGCTTTGCCCTCATTCTATACCTTTGCCTCACGGTTCGTCAAACAATTTCGTACAGCTTTTGCGATTTTCTGCAACATGCCATCAAACCGGAACTTCTTTTTCCGGTTCTTTGTGCGGTATCACCAATTAGTTTTCAACTTCCTCTGCGGTTTATACAGAATTCTTGGCCCAAACAAAAAAATATGCGGTTTTTCCGGCCCGCAGACGGGCTGTTCAGCCCTTTCTTTCATCGTCCTTCTGTCGGGCAAGGTAGGCGGCGTAAAGGTCCGGCCTGCGCATGCGCGTGCGCGCCAGCGCCTGCTGCGCACGCCATGCGCCGATATTTGCATGGTGGCCGCTGAGCAGCACGTCCGGCACGCGCATGCCGTGCCATTCCTCCGGCCGGGTGTACTGGGGGTACTCCAAAAGACCGGAATAGAAGCTCTCGTCCTCATAGCCCTCGGCGCAGGCCAGCACGCCGGGCTGAAGGCGGAACACGCTGTCCGCCACCACCAGCGCCGCCAGCTCGCCGCCGGTGAGCACATAGTCGCCGATGGATATTTCTTCATCGGCCAGCGCCTCTATCACGCGCTCGTCAATGCCCTCATAATGCCCGCACACCAGAAGCAGGCTTTCCTCTTTGGCAAGGCGCTTGCACACCTGCTGGGTAAGCGGCGTGCCGCCCGCCGTCATGAACACCACATGCGGCCGGGCGCGGCCCTCGGCCGCCACCGCCTGCAGAACGGCGGCGCAGCAGTCGTAAATGGGCTGCGCCTGCATCACCATGCCGGGGCCGCCGCCATAGGGGTAATCGTCCGTCTGGCGCTGTTTGTTTTTGGTGTAATCCCGGATCTGGTGGCAGTGCGCTTCAAACAGGTT
>OLRX01000321.1_pt1 | contig 44861 bp, 41 predicted proteins | sample 1672991 | NCBI WGS metagenome assembly OLRX01 (sample SAMEA3136744, study PRJEB25190) | human gut metagenome | biome: human gut; feature: human-associated habitat; material: faeces | place: Austria | collected 2013
CTTCCTCCCCTTCTTTGGCCTCCAACAAAACCTCTATGTCCGTGCTGATGTTTTCGTATTCTTCTCTTGTCCCGGAATCGATCATATACGGGGTGGGAATATAGCCGTATTCTTCGCCCGTTTCTGCGTCTTTCCAGAGGATCTCGTTGTTGTCCTGTTTTTCCAGCACGCCTTGGTCGATTTTAATTTCAAAGGAAAAACGGTCTACGGATGGGCGGCTTTGCAGCACAATGTCCTCTTTCAGCCCGCTGTTGTTTGGGCACAGGTACAGGCCCATCCCGTTGCCGAAGACATTGGAATACTCTACCGCTTGGTACTCCAATTCCGGATTGTATACATAGGGGTCATACGCAGTCTCGTCCTGCGCACGTCGTTTTGCTTTTTGCTGCTCTGGTTCGTCCTCTTTCAAATGAAACGAAAGCCGGCTTTCCTCCTGCTCTTCCTGCAGGGAGGCATTGGCTGTTTGCTGTGCATTGTGTAGAGCACCTTGTGAAACCGTATCCTCTGCTTCATTCTCTAACAATTCATCCGTAGGCTGTGGTGTTTCTTGCGGTGTGGTATTTTCCGGGGTGAGCTGCGGTGTTTCTGTCGGCTGCAGCGATGGCGCGGCTTCCGGGGTTGGCTCCAACGTTGCTTCCGGTTTTGCCGTCGGCAGGGGCAGGGTTCGTACCGGGCGGATATATACAACGCGTTCCCCATTTTGCACCTTGATGGGGTTCTCCTCAAACATACTGCTCTTAAACAGCACCCAATTTTTGGACGATTCCGAGCGGTAATCATACGGTTCCTCTTTGAAAGCATCGGTGCTTTCTGCGCTCTTGTCCACCTGCACAATATCGTTGACGATCTCGTGCCAGTTTCCCGCTTCGTCCTGATACCGAATGGGTTCCAGGTGTTGTTCGTATGTAACCGATCCGTCGGCGTTTTGCCAATATGTCTCGGTTTCCGTCAGCTTGTCCACGATGAGCACCGGCTGGTTTTGCGCTTCCTCGATGGCATTTTCAATCGCTGCCTCCGCTAAAACAGGGAGCGGAATATTCAGCAACATAAGGACAGATAAAACAAGGGCGATGATCTGGACTTTGCGTGTACGGGTTTTCATATTTTCTCCCTGCCTTTCCATTTTTGAGGACAAAAAAAACCGCCCTTAAAAAAGAACGATTTTATACAAAACAAAACCAACGGCGCTAGAACCGCAATATGATATCCCTATCATTTTTTGTCTACTTCGTTGCATTTGAATCTCCATAATTGTGATGAAAATTTGACGTTGCTACATAAATCTGTTGTAATTTGCCATTTTTATTACAATTTTACTATGACGAATTTTTTGTTCTTTGTCAATACTCAAATTATAGTGAGTCCCCCAAATCGTATAAAAAATGAGCCTCCTTGTATATAATGGCATAAATAAAGAAAGGGGCCTGTACAGGCTCCTTTCTTTTTTCACTCAATCCGTTCCAACATCTGATGTCCTAAAAATTGAGAACGAGCTGCTACCTCTCCTTCTAAATGAAATGGATTTAATTCAAATAACCCTTTGGCTCGTACTTTGATTGTTTTGCCTTCTCGCAACGCTTCTTCTACCAGTTCTTTCATCTCTTCGTAATCTTCATCATATTCAGTGAGCACCATCGCGATTTTATCCCGATTTTTCGTATCCTCTTCTGCATTCTCTTGCAGCAGAGTGGCTGTCCGTAGTTGATAATGGATCTCTTCAGTACATGCCCAATCCGTTCGTTCACAGTACAAATAAGCATCAAATTCTACCCACTGCATGTCATATTGTTCCGGATTTGCCTTTAATTGCGCGATGGTAAGCCGATATGGATCTTCTTTGCTTCCCGTTCCCTGCACTTCACTGCATCCTACCAGTACACACAATACCAGTGCGCTTAACATCCATATCATTTTTTTCTTCATGATGCATCCTCCACCCATTCCGTCAAACGCATCTCCTCGACTTTAATACAAGCTATCTCTTTCTGAAAGTATTCCAAATATTCCCAAGTAAAGTACGCTTTTGTCTGCACTACTGCTTCCGTTCCGTACCCCTTTATATATGCCCTTATTGCCGTTTCTTGCTCAAACGCTTCCATGTTTGTCACATCTAATATTACAGCATACTGAATATCAGGATTGATTTTTCTATCTACCAACGTCGGTGTATGCGTATTCTGAATGATTCTCAGGCTCGTATTTTCCATATATCCCTGAAAGAACACCCATTTATCCCGATACTTTTCCGGATGCGCATTCAGCTCCTCAATGGTGGTATACATGGGATGCTCTTTGCTCTTTCCATCTCCATCAAAGGCATACAGAAAGGTGGGATTGGGCAATGATTGGCTTGCGTTTCCTCCACACCCCATACATACCAGACACAACAAGACGATTCCTACTTTCCAGTATCGCTTCATATTCGCTCTACCTCTATCGTATTTTTTCTTGGAAATCATATAAATCTTCCAAACCTATATGACTTCTTTGGGCCTTATATTTTTTTGCAGCCTCTACATCTATCCTCGCTAGTTCACTGCCATACCCAACATACGAATACTTAATTGGGCGCGTATCATCCTTATGATTGATAATCATAAAATCGACTGACGATGGTATTCCCTTTGTTGTCCTCATATTTTTATCATGGTGGTAATCTTCTCCTCGGGCATTCTTACGCACTACATGCGTATGGCCAATGCAAACCTCTCCCCCGGTGCTTCCCACTCTTGCTGCTCTAGCAAGATCATACGCAGTTGGCCAATCCGCTTCTCCGGGCGCATTTCCTACCGGTGCGGGTCCACGAACAAAATCTGTTATATACCAACTCCCCCCCTGCTCGAGCTGATAAACTGCATATGCATATTCATAGCCATCCTCGCTCAATTTCGCTGCATACTCATTCGCAGCAATAGCCGCTTCATCTTCCGTCCGATATTTATGCCTCTTTTTAGGATTGGAAACTATCTTTTTCTCATCACCCTTTGGAGTGGGTGTCGGCTTAGGCGTGGAGGTCGGCTTAGGTTTAATTCCACTGAGGAATTCATCCAGAGAAGGAAGGCCAAGCCATTCATCTATTGCTTTACCAAAATCCCCAAGCGTATCTCCTCCTATTCCTAATATCTCTTCAAAGAAATACCCGGTCGGATCAATGAAGTTGATGGGGTTATTGCCCGCATACGCATACAGGTGCTGTGTCCATGGCGCCGCCGGATCGCCTGTCCAAGCATCCTGGCTCAAAAAGCGTCCGGTATTGGCATCGTAGAACCTGGCGTTCATATACTGCAACCCGGTTGTTTTGTCTGCAATGGAATTGGCAAACGTATGGTCATTGATAAAACTTTCGTTCCCATTTGCCTGCGTGTTCCCATACGCATCATAGGTATAATTTATCTCCGGATTCCCATCCGATCCCAGAATACTGGTCACGCTGCCACGAATATCCGTATTGAAGAAATAGTATTTGTTGGCAAATTCACCGCTAAATCGCTTGCTTGCAATGGTCTGTCCATTCAAGTCAATGATGTTCTCGGTGCGAAGGATATTGTTTTCATCCGTGCTGTACAGCATGCCCTGCCCGGTGTATACATAGTTCACAATGCCGTCCTGTCCAGCTTCCTGACGGATCCGCTGGCCATCGCCGTTATACAGGTGTTTTGTTTGTGCGATAACATTCCCCGCACGCGTCGCTTTTGTCTGGGACAAATTGCCTGCCGCATCGTATTGGTATGTGGTGATGGTATCATCTTCCCCAGCCGTTTTCTGAATCTGCTGGCTTTGTCTGCCACGTGCATCATAGTCATATGTTGCATCAACTGCGTTGTTCTTCTTAATCCCTGTCAACTGATTAAGCCCATTGTACGTGTAACTATATGTGTTTTCGCCCTGCACGCGCTGTGTACGGTTCCCGACCGCATCATAGGCATATGTGGTGTTTTTATCTATACCGTTTCCCGTACCAATTTTGGTGTTCGTGTTTTCTGCTGTCAGTCGTCCCACATTGTCATATGTATATGATTTGGTAACCGTTTTTCCATCCTGGAACGTATCGGTCAGTGTTTCGTTTTGGATGAATCCGCGGTCGTTATAGGTATAGTTCTTGGTTTCCTTTGTATTTTCCGTCCCGTTTACCTTTACCTTTGTCGTAATGTTTGTTACCTGTCCTGCTGGTGAATACACATATTCGGTTTTCAGCGTATCATTGGTATTCCCTGTATCGAATTTCAACAGATCCGTTGTGCTGGACAATGTACCTCCATCTGTATAGTCATACGTCCGCACCGTTTGATCGTTCTTCCTGATGCTCGTTAATTGGCCATGTCCGTTATAAACGTATGACAAGGTTTGAGGTTTTGCCCCTTGCTCACCGGATTGGTAGGTCAGCGAGGTCAACAAACCGCTTGCATCATAACCATAATTAGTGGGCACGCCGCTTTCCAGACCGTTGGCCGAATTGAATTGTACGGTTTGGGTAACACGTTTTAGGTCATCATAGGAATATTCTGTCGTAGCAGTGTAATCTGTCAATGCCGTGGTCGGATCTTCCAGATTGCGAATCCTACGATGGTCTGTCATGTTGGTGATTGCAAACAGGTTGTACGTATACGTCGTATAATCGTGTTCTGTATCGCTTCCATACTGGACGCGCGTTATGCGTCCCCAATCATCGTAGGTATAGGTGTCGGTCGTTCCATCGTTATACGTGACGGCAGAAACACTGCCATCCTCGCGGTAAGATCTGAGTGTGATCATATCGTCTTGGGTATTGTCCTCATCGCCAACAGCAGTCTCCTTGATTACTTCACCAAAAACATTGAATGTTGTCGTTTTTTTATGGTCCTTGGCGTCCTTTTGCGTATTGATAATCTGCTTGTCGTTTCCAACTACTTGTACAGCATCGTAGGTATAGGTGGTTGTCTGTCCACCCTGCGTGCTGGTAAGAAGACGTCCCAGCTTATCATATGTATATGTGTAAACCGTCTTATCCGATCCTGTTCCAACCGTTGTGCCTGTTACTCTTCCTGCTTTGTCATATGTATATGTCTGTTGCATAGCATTTGTAGTACCAGGTGCAACCGTTTTCTTGATTACGCGTCCCAATACATCGTATTCAGTGGTTTGTATACGACCATCGCCATCTATGCTCTTAATTAAATTCCCATATACGTCATATTCATATCTTGCATTGACTCGTTCCGCATTTCCGTCAACAGACGTCTGTTTCACCACGCGACCTTTTTCATCGTAGTATGTCTTATTGATACGCCCTACTGGATCCGTGTTGGTTACAACATAAGCGCGTTTGCCTTCGGAAATGGCGTATGTACCATATTCCTTTCCTGTCTCCTGCAAAACTTCGTTGTTGGATGTTCGTACAGTTTGTCCAACCAAATAATCCAGTTCATCATAAGCGTACTGCACCTTCACTCCAGTCACGTCCACTGCAGTTGATATATTGTGATTCATATCATATGTATAACTTTCCGTTGGCGCTTGGCCGTTAATTGTTGGCAGCGTCTTCTTAACAAGCCTGTTCAATCGATCATATTCATAGCTGGTGATTCTACCAAGCTCGTCGGTCTGGGAGGCTCCATTTCCATACCGATCATACGTGTATGTTATTTCACGATAAGAGTCTGATGTGGACTCCTCTGTATCCGGGCCTCGTTTTACTGAAATGACCCAGCCATTGTTATCATATTCATATACGGTTTTCAGACCAAACCCATTATTTGTTGTTTTTAGTAAACCGTTTTCATAGGTGTTTTGTACGGTATTCCCTAGTGCATCTGTTTGTTTAGTCAAGTTTCCGTTTGCGTCATACTCGTACTCCGTCAATGCTATGCCGTTTGCGTTTCTATCAGGCTTTGCCCCCTCCAATGTCAAGTTCTCCGTTAATGCTACCGCTGACCAAGTCGGTTTATTCCATTGATTGTATCCACCAATCCGTGTAATGGTTCCATCAGCGGCTACCTGTGCAGTGATATTTCCATTCGCATCATACGAATACATAATCTTACGTGCAGCCGCGCTTCCCTGTTGATTGCCAGATGGAACAAACTCCTGGCTCGTTACCTGTAGCTGTTCATTTTTCGTATAATAGGTTTGATTGCCATCTTCATCTACAATTTTCGTTACAAATCCTTGTTCGTCATAATGCAGAGCATTTGAAAAACCGAAGCTGCTGGATATAACAACTTGTTGATCCCCATACGTTAGCGTAGTGCTTTCATCATCTGCAAACGTAATGGTTTTGATCTTATATTCCCTATCGTTCCCGGTATCTTCATAAGACCAACTTGTTTCATTACCTCTCGGATCAACAATTTTGTTCATCCAGTGACCATTGGCGTAGACATAATTTTCCTCATAGAAGTTGCCTGGCGAGCCATCATTCATTCGTAGGGAAGCTTGTATAAGCCTCGTGTGCTGTGCAGCGGAGTCAAACTCATACCGATAGCTCTGCACAACCTTGTTATTTCCTTGCAATGGATTCTCCTGTGCATCTGCGTACGGCATCTCTACCTGTGCCAGTAAACCAACCAGCTCCGTATTCGCAGTTTTAGCAAATTCTTTCTCATCCAGTGCCGTTGCATTTTCATCATAGGTATAATAGATGAACCGCGCTTCCGCACCCTCGCTGCTGCGCACTACATCCAAATATCCACTATCTGTATAACTAAATTCAATATAGTTCCCATTTGGTTCACTCATCTTGCGCAATAGCATTTCTTTATCAAAATGATACACAATGTTGTCTTTGCGCTTTATCTCCCAACCAATCGTCGCACCGTTTGTATCTTTCAGTTCCCGCAGTTCCATAAATACACCTGCCGGAGCCTGATAACCTGTAATCTCTCCATTTCCATCTTTAATCGCTGCAAAGCGATGCAACGAACCATCCCCATCTTTCAAGATGACGCCAACCACCGGATAGTCGCCTGGTGCATCCTGTTCTGTCGCATATTCCAAAAGCAGGCGAGTATTGTAACTAAAATCCCATCCATATGCCAAAGCGTTTTTTGTGTTGGATTGGCTATTGTATGTCCGTCGCATTACCATGGCCAGCAAACCACCTGGATAGACATTATCTGTTACCTGATATACCAGATTGCCATTGGCCACATTGACATATCCCGTTCCCCCACCGGTACGGAAACTGCTATAAGTCCAAAAATCTTGCAACCCCAGTTTCCTATCCAATTCGTTTTTAGGAACAACCTGTGCCGATGCTGAAAACAAGTATCGTCCAGAATACAATTCATGACCATCCACCTGTGTATGTGCATCTACCTGGTAAATAAATGTTTTTCCGTATTCCAGGTTATAGTCATACCAGAATTTCTGTGTCAGATTCTCAGCAACAAGTTCAAATGATCCTGGCATACCCGTTTCACTACGATAAACATCGTACCTGGTTCCTTCCCCATTAACATCGTCATCCCACGTTACCTTGATTGTGTAGTTTGCATTAGCTTCGGTCCCAATGTTCCATACATAATCCACCAAATGCACACCAAAAAGATGACCGCTCCATGCTGTAATGTTCGTAATCTGCCAGTTCCAATCGTGCAAGATGGGGGTTTGCTTGCCATCTCCCTTTAATACAGCTTTGACCTGCAACCGGCTTCCCTCTTTTATGCCTTCTCGCAATGTTTGTCCTGGTTGAATTGCGTGCCATTCGCTTTCATCAGAAGGATCCCTCTGCGTTCTATAAAAATACTCGATACTCGTACCCAGAGGCACTTCCTGTGCAACATTAAATGTGACTGCATTAGACTCGTAATTATTCAAATTACTGAACAAGGTCGCTTGAATCGTCCCCTGTGTTTGATTATCTGCCAAATAAATTGTTCCATCGTTCACTTGTACATTGTTTAGAATGTATTGATCTGTAATTTTGTCAAACGAGTCATACTTGATCGCATACGTAGTGGAGACGCTATAATATAAATTGCCCTGTGCATCTTCACCCACTAGATAAAATTCGTGTCCAAGACTTCCGCCTTGTTCAACCGCTTCATGATAATTCAAAACAGATAGCGAAATCGGAATCTGCCCGTTTTCAGTTAAATTTTCTTCATTACGAGTCTCTTGCGCTATTATCTCTCCATCCACTACCAACGCAATTTTAGTCAACACTACCCCGTTGGGAACATTATACGTAATCGGGACTTGCAATTGATTCGGGTCTGTGAACTGAAGCGAACTCATTCCGTATTCAGGCTTTGGAGAAACAATCTCAATCTGTGCTTGTGTGACATCTCTATCCGTCACAGTTACTGCGACTTGTTTACTCGAACTATTCCCCGCATTGTCAGTCGCATTTACCACGATTGTGTGTAACCCATTCTGTTCATCTGCAAGATTCCAGGTGTACAACGTATCATCCACTGTTTTAGCGCCCGATCCTGTTTGCGTAGCGATAGGGGTTCCAAACGCTAGCAATCCCTTATATATACGTACTTCCCACTCTCTAATTCCCGAAACAGCGTTAACTGCGTCGCTTGCTTTTTCATCTGTTATAGTTGCTTTAATATCAACGGAGCCCGTCACGTACGAAGGTTGAGGTGAAACAATATCTACTGTTGGCTTCTTACGGTCCACCTTAAAATGTTGTACTGTTGTCGATTCCGTCGTATTCCCTTCCGCGTCTTTCACACGCAATGCAATCGTATAGTCTCCATCCGCCAGAAAATCCTGGTAGTTCATCGTTTTCGTACCGGCGGCTCCTGTCCAACCCGTATCCATCCAATTGCCATTGTTGATTTTAATTTGAATAATTGCCGAGGCCGCCCCTGTCGCTGTATTGGCTCCAGACCAAGTAAGCGTCGGTGCATCGGTCGTTGTCCAAGCATTGTTTGGTGAAATACTCCATGTCGGCGCTGTTGGTGGCGTACGATTAGGGAGTGTATAGACACTAGAGTTTTTATTGGTTGACCAGTTGCCTGCATTATCCTGCACAGCAATTCGTACAAAGAAAGAGGTTGCATTTGGTACCCCTGTAATCGTCTGATCCCTTCCTTGTGATGCCGTAAAGTATTTTGTGCTAACCAGTTCAGTAGAGTTTGATTGGCGTAGGATTTGAACACGATATTGTTTAATGCCCGAATTATGCATAGCCGGCAAATCCTTAGAAGCACCCCATTGTACCCGAACAGATCCCGTACTGGAACCAACCGCTCCCGGGATCGGCGTTACCGTCAAACTCGGCACAGGATTGGGCGCCACAGTATCAGCCGATTCATAGTTAATGGTCATCGTCGCTGTATAATTAGCGGCATTCGCCGTGTTAAAACAACGGTAGTACTTCTTAGTGGTATCGTTTACTTCACGTAACCGCATACCGTAGTTTGGATACCCGCCTACCCCATAAGCATTTTCTGCCCATCTGCGTACATAGGTCGTAATATCCAACGTATACCATCCTTTTTTATTCAAGAGTACGTTGGATAAAGGATCTGCATGCGCACTGTCTGCAGGTCTTGTATTCCAATTCAATGTATTCGGATCCCAATTTGAAGTCACACGGGATACTTGCAGATATGCCGCGCTGGTATATCCGCTTGTCTCATAAATTTTATATGTGGCTGAATTGATTAAATATGGATCGAATCCATTGCCATAAGGAATATTGAACTTCACATACCCGCGCATGATTCCTTCTCCGCTATTCTGTCCAACAGGCATAGCGTAACTTCCTACTTTGTTATACGTCGGGTATTTAGAAAGCACATATGTATCCAAAATCCGTGATTTACCCGCCTCCCAAGAAGCCGCAGGATCGATTAAAATCGGATATACTGTGTCCGGATCATCTAAAAAACTTTGATCCAACGTCGCCGTCAGCATGTATACACCTGCTTCTCCTTCTATGGGCTCAATCGTTGTATCAATTTCTGTACTAAAATGTTTTCCTTCCGGACGATCATCCCCTGTATACGAATCTTCCATAAACATCGGATCCATGACCGCAACCCGTTCTCCACTTTCTAAATCATAAAACTCAACAGAGTTGTCCCCTAGTACGACAGGCCGCAGCCCCTGCAGCACAAGCCGAAACATCAGCTGGTTGCTGCTAGGCTTGGATTCTATACGAATCACTTCCTTAAATCCTGTGTGAGTTGTAAAATATTCAAACTTCATGTTTGGAAGCGGATTGTATTGTACACCCTCTATCTCCGTTTTGGTATTTAATGCATTTTTCTGCACTGCTTTATTGGGATTGAGTTGCACATCAACTTGTTGCTCCGCCTGATCTTCGGATAACGTATCCGATAACTTTTCCTTTAATTCTGCCGCTTCGCGTTCTATCTCATCATCCGTTTTTTGTACCAACGCTTTGACGGCATCATTCGCTTGCTGCAAAGCCGCATTTTCATCATTAAAAACTGGTGTAAGCTGAATTTTGTAGTTCTCGTATATGCTTTCTATCCCCTGAGAACCGTCTAAACGCTGTGGAAAGCTGTTTGTAAATATGTTTGATTTGTTGATAAATGCAGCGTCATCCGATATGCTCGCTACACGTCTTGTTTTTGCGGTCTGTACGGATTCTAAGGTATTATCGATCTCAACCCATTCTCCATTCTCATCTTTATATCGAACGGGAGCTGCATGCGAATATACCGTCCTTGTTCCATCGTCATTTAGATAAACGGTCATATATTCGGTATCAAACTCTTGGAGATGTTCCACATGTTTGCTTCGCATCTCCGAATCGTCGGGTACAAATTTAGAAAGAGGAATCTTATCCGCAGCGTCCTGTTCCGCTCTGATCTCAGCTAGAACAGTGCGCAATGCATCGGCTGCATCGGCCGTTGCCGGATAGGCCAGGTTAAAAATGAACAGGCAACCTAATAGCAGGGAAATACGTTGCAAATATTTTCGTTTTTTCATTTGTCTCTCTCCTTACTTATCGGCCTTGTGTGTTATAAAAAAACCGCTCTTAAAAAAGAGCGGCATCACTTAAAAATTGCATCGCTAAACCGATGGGACCCGGCCCATCATACGATGCAAACCAAAAGAATCGTTGTAGGTACTGTTTCATCGCAAACTCCAAAATGAGATAAAGTTATGGCACTTTTACACGTTTTAGAATTATATCGACAAATTTACTTCACATTTTCAAGATACAGGAGTGTTGTTTGATTGTCAATCATTTAAATATATGAATAATAGCGAAGTTTGACGAATAATGTAGAAACTACATTTCATACGAAAAACAATTGGCACAACGCTGCCAATGTAATCGAAAAACAGGCATGCTATGCTGTGTATGGACAACTTTGTCCTTTCCAATAAAGGAGGTGGTCAATGAACAACGCCTGATACGGCCCTTCGCCGAAAACAAGAAATACAGTATTATCTACGCTGACCCCCCATGGCGCTATCACGTGAAGCATGGGCATGGTACGGCAGAGTCCCATTATCCTACCATGACTACCGAAGAAATTTGCGCACTCCCCGTTGCCGAGATTGCCGCTGCTGATTGTGCCCTTTTCCTTTGGGGTACATTCCCACAGTTGAAAGCAGCGCTGCGAGTTATCGAATCTTGGGGATTTTCCTATAAAACATTGGCTTTCTTATGGCTGAAACAGAATCGGAAATCCGATACTTGGTTTTATGGCATGGGATTTTGGACCCGCTCCAATGCCGAAGTCTGTTTGCTTGCTACGCGCGGCCATCCAAAACGGCAAAGCGCGGGCATACATCAGTTGATCATATCTCGTATTGAAGAACACAGTAAAAAGCCCGCCGTTGTGCGGAGCAAAATTGTACAGCTTTTAGGCGATCTGCCTCGTATTGAGCTTTTTGCCCGGCAAAAAACACCGGGCTGGGATGTATGGGGCAACGAAGTGAAAAGCGACATTTCACTCGTACCTCATATAGACGGGTGTGTTGAGCCGGTTCGGCGATAGCTTTCCGGCCCACACCCTTTTTCATACCTTACTTTCACTTTCAAAGGAGGACAAACATGAAATACTGTCCCTACTGCGGCGCATCTGTATGGAATGACGCCGCTTTTTGTATGTCCTGCGGCAAGCCCGTACCCGTTGTTTCTGAACAACCGATGCCGGCTGAGCCGAAACATTATGACGGTTACTACGACGACGTACCCACAGATGACAATCAATCCATCGGTACAAACGAACTGTCCAACCCTGGCATTGTTAAGAACATCGTTTTAATCTGCGCAGGAACAGGACTCGTGATCATCGCCTGTATTTTGTGGATGATCCTGTTATGAAAAAATGTGCCTGTCTTCTGCTGCTTATCCTCTTGTCGTTTGGCACCGGCATTTTTCTTGCCCGGTACAGGCAATGGCAGCAACGCCAACAGGACATGGCAAGCGTCTATGAACCCGTTTATCAAACGATTGAAAATGAGCCTACCCCCTCTGCGCCGGGCAGTACGCCTGCCCCTCCTTCCCCTGGTCAGATACAGCAAGTCAGCAACCATTACGATTCCGTCATTGGCTGGCTGGAGATTCCCGGCGTCCTTCGCTATCCGGTGGTCCAATCATCTGATAATACGTTCTTTCTCACGCACGACTTTCAGGGCCACGTCTCTGCTTGCGGCTCCATTTTTATGGATTTTCAAAACGATATCAGTCCGCTGGATCAAAATACGGTGCTGTATGGGCATACTATGGGACGGGCCAGCAAACTGATGTTTTCGCAGCTTACGCGATACAAATCGCCGTCCTTTTTGCGTTCGCATCCCACGCTGACATTCGATACGGCCCACCAATCGTACGGCACATGGACGATCTTTGCTGTATGCCATCTTCCGGCAAACCAGGCATCCTCCTATCTTGCAAAAGAATTTGTTTCTCGTGCCGCCTTTACATCGTTTGTCCGTGAAATCCAACAAAATGCCCTTTATGATACGGGTATACAGGCGCCTGAAAACAGCCGGCTGCTTACGCTGGTTACCTGCGACCGCAGCCGGTACGGAAAAGACGGGCGGCTGCTCGTTTTTGCATTTTGTTCTTCTGAACTGTGAAATACAAAAAAGGGGTGTCCCGATGTTTTATCTATCAAAAGGCGTACCTCTGTCTACCCGCGGCGACGAGATCACCGTGGGCTGCGTTGGCGAGATCCATACGCTGGCCGGAGAAACAGCGCAGCTTTGGCGGGGCCCCTGCCGTAAGGTCAGCCGCAACGCACCGCCCGGCTTGGATACGCTTATCCAAAAAGGGTTGGTTGAAACCTCTACAGAAACCAACCCGCTATTCGCCGCTTATCAGATCCTCAACCGCTGTATCCTCTATGTGATGGACACGCCCATCCAAATCACGCTGTCACCGTCCTGCCGCCGGTTGCTGCGTTGGCTGGCCCGTGCCAACTGCTGTTTGAGCGCTGCCGACTTGATCCGCATCCAAGACCTGGCGCTCCCTGAAACCCCGTACCTGAACGGCCACAGCCAGGAACGGCTTGTCGCCGCTCTGTACCAAGGCATTACGGAGCCGTTGGAAACGGCGATGCTTCAGTCCCCGGTGTTCACCGGCACCATGATGGACCTTTTAACATTGGTCCACAACCAATACATTCGTTTGTTATGAGGTGACAGCCCATGCGCTTTTATCAGCAATGCCGTGCCTTGCCCGTTTTTTTTCAACGCCAACTATGCGCGCATATCATCGCCGGCGTTTGCCTACTGGCAATCACCGGCCTTTTTTTATGTCTGCGATTTGGATTTGTGATGCTTGCTCCCGCTATGATCCTCTTTGTCTTTCTCCTGTTACACGGCGCTTGGCTGTTTCGGTTGGCGGTGCGGCAGCAATACATCGTAGTCGATGGCATCTGTACATATATCCAGCGCACCGCCGTCCGTAAACGGGCCAAGTATCTGCAGCTTGATGTACAAGGGATGTGCGTACAGATCGCGTCAAAGCGTTCCCATATCCCTTACCATCCGCAGCAACGGCTCCGGCTGTACCTAACCCCGCAAACGCCTGTATACGAAAAGGACGGTGTACAGCTTCTTTCCGAATATTTGGGCATAGAAGCAATCCCCTTGACAGCCGAGAATTGACGGTTGTATTTTCGCCGTGCTATACTAATACAAAAGTTCCCTATATGGCGAAAGTTACCTGATCCAAAAAGTGTCAGTAGACGAAATATCGTCCGCTGGCACTTTTTTTGTTTCGGCAAATCGGGAACAAACTACACAGCAGTTTGACTGCGAAAGGAGAATTTCATGGTACCTATCTTCATTTCCAACGCCCTTGTCAGCGACGGGTTCAACAACGCTCCGGCGCTGCGCCAGCAAGCCAACGGCGAAGTTCTTTTCAACGTAGGACATCGGATTCCCGATCCCCAAGCCCAAGGCGGCAGCCGCTGGATCAACTTTGAAATCACCGTACCTCCGGCTCTTGTCCCACTCCTCAACCAATTGAGCATCAAGGCCAAGACCTGGGTAAACATCCTGGCAACAGTGGATACGCGTGCGACGATGGACAAAAACGGACAGACAAAAAATCATCGCGTGTATATCGCCCGTTTCATAGAGCCCATCCCGCAAGCGGCCCCGAAACAGCAAAACGGTCAGCCGGCCCCGGTTTACAACAACGGCGCGCCGGTACAGAACTATGCCAACAATGGCCAACCGCCGCAGCAACCGGCTGGATTCACCGGCGTAGCTGCATTTGATACGGCTCTGTATTAAATCATCCCCACACCAAAAACGCACACGGACCCGTGTGCGTTTTTTCATTTCATATTCTTTGCGAAAGGAGTGACATGCAAAATAAAATGTTCCAAGTACAGTCTCCGGATGAAAAGCGGGATAAGCTGGCGTCCGTCTTAGGCCGGAAAACCAACCACCTGCTTTCAAAGTTTCAAACACAGCAAATTCTCAATGAAATCGATTTCCATCGACAGTACAGTATCCGGGTGCATATTGAGCCCGAAACCTTTTTCGACGCGCTGTTTCTATGCCGTGACCAAGGAAATCGAGATACCGGAAAAATCGCTTTTGGCAACATAAGATTTGGGATTATCAGCGATACATTCATCTCCAATCCCTCTTTCCCCCAAAAGCGGTTGCCTGCCGCCGCCATCATGACTCGTTGCAGAACAGCAGGCGCCCGACAGGTATTCACCAATTATATTCACATCTATCTTCCAAAGTACGAAATGAGGAATGTCCTTTGAAACAAAGTTGTACACACAAACAAAACACGCTTGACTTTATACAAATCGTTTCGGCCTTTGCTCTCATCGCTTTCGCTTTGAGAGCATGGCCCATCCTCTTGCTTCTGCTCGCCGTCTTGATCATTGCCGGCCTTTACTGGTGCTGGCTTTGGATCTTCGATAAACAGACGCCCATACACAACTCCCTGCCCGCACTGCCCAAACCACAGTCTCCCTACCACCAGCTTTGCCAGGCGGTCAACAAAGAAATCCTTCGTATTTTCCCAGACGCAAAATGGATCTGGCTAACGCCTTGCCCGATGGCTGCGATGTGGGACAACGATTTTCTGGCTGTTCGGTTGTACGGCGCGTCCGGCTATCACAGAGCCGTTGTGCACCTGGTAGACGGCTCATTTCACCGTTTACAGGTAACAGCAAACAAACGAACGTCTCCCGCGACAAGCGCTGTACAAGATACCCCGACGTCAACGGATTACAGCCTCATGGCTTATCAATGGGTAGAATCCCAAATCGTTTTCCTCAACGAAAGCTGCAACAACGCCATCGCGGAGAAACGGGATTCCCTGTATCTTGCCCCGGAGTGTTTGCCGGACGCGCAAAGCTGGCCGGACATTTCAAAGGTGTTGGACGGACAAGGGTTTGCAAATGAGGTTACGGAAAATGGGATTCTTTTGCATCTGCAAACGAAAGGAGCATGAACAATGAGCAACATTGTCCTCTTTGATTTTCAAGGCGACCTGCCCGCCCCGTTTGATACGCTGGATTCTCCGCGTTTGACAGAACCGCAACATCTTTCTGTCTACAACGGCTACGGCGAAAAACAGGTCTCCACACTCTCTCCAGCTTTGATTTCTGCCATCCATGTGTATTTGGATCTGATAAATGCCGCTGCCAACGGCGGCGTAGGCGAATCAGCTCAATGCACGTTTGCAGAATACCGGTCTACCGCCGAAGAAATCCGGTTGGCCAGGTACAATGCAAACAGCGGTGTTTTATCGTACGGCATCTACAAGCACGGCGTACTTTATCCCTGTTCGGACACAGAGTTTGATCCGCTTGTTTTGTGGCTGGCCCTTTTTCCCTCTTTGCTTGATGACCAGGAGTTTCACAGGCAATTTGACATGTATAAAAAGCTATATGCCAACAATGAAAAGCTGGACAGTCTCCTATCACCCATGAGCGTTCTTTGCGACAACGCGTACCGCCGCATTACCCAGACGAAATGCCCGAATCATCTGTCCGTCAACCTGTTTCCTTCACTTGGCCGGTTTTTCAATGTGACGGCCAACAACATTGTAAAGGTACAGGCAGGCTACCTCCGGGTGTTTGGCGCAGGCAAGGCTGAATCGGCAAAATCCAAGGAGTGGACGCTATCAGAGCTGCAAACGAATTATGCGATGAATCCGTCGTGTACCTTAACGCCCAAAGAACAGTCTCTCATCCCAACCATCCCCGCATACTTTGATATCCCCGACCAGGCGGTTTTCATTTGCCAGCATATCGCCGGTACCACAAACAGCCAAACGCCGATCCGCAATATCATGCTGCGCGGCAAGTCCGGTACCGGCAAGACGGGAAGCGCTCGTTTGATTGCGGCGATCCTTGGCCGTCCCTATCTTCTTTTTACCTGTTCTTCGGATACCGAAGCAATGGACTTGATAGGGCAACCCGTTCCTGCCGGGATGCTCGCTGTCAAACAAACGTCTAAACAGCTTCCGAGCTATGACAGGATGGTATACGATCCGGCCGGTGCGTATTTGGCATTAACAGGCCAGGAAAACGAACAGGCCACGACACAGCAGTGCATCGCGGCCTATATGCGCCAGGTTCGGCAAGATGCTGTAAGCCAGCAATCTACCGGTTTTGTCTATTCCTCCAGCGATCTTATCACAGCTTTGAAAAACGGATATGTCGTGGAGATACAAGAGGCTGCCTCCATTCAAAAACCAGGCGTCCTCGTCTCCCTCAATTCGCTGTTGGAACAAAACGGCTCGATTCGTTTGCTCACAGGCGAACGCATCGTACGCCATCCGGAAGCCGTGGTTGTCATGACCACGAACGTCGATTACGAAGGGCTGGAAGCCATCAATCAAAGCGTGTTGGACCGTATGGACTTGATCGTGGATTTGCCGGACCCGCCTCAAAAGAAGCTGATCCAGCGCCTGAAAGCCGCTACCGGGTTCCAGGACGAAGCCGTCTTGGCCAAAATGGTCGAAGTCGCCGAGAAAATAGAGGAGTATTGCCGGGTCCATGCGCTCACCGACGGAGTGTGCGGGTTCCGTTCCCTTCTGTCCTGGGCTGCCAGCGCCAAACTGACCGGAGACGTGTACCGTTCCGCATTGCATACCATTGTCAGCAAAGCCACAAACGAAACAGACGAACAGGACAAGATCATCGACGAAATCCTCATCCAGTATTTCTCTGAAACCCCAAGTATCGCCGTATAAGGAGGTGTACACCTTTTGAAAAGACACACAAAGAATGAAATTTCCACGCGCCGGTTGCTGGCCGACGCGCGGGCACACGTTAGCGATGAACAGTTTTTTTGTTCCCCGGCGTTTACAGCGTACCTGGAACACATGGCCGCCATCCACACCAGCCGGTATTCGTATCGATACCATCTGACTGTGCAAATGGATTGGCTGCCGATCCCAAAAACGCACCTTGCTTACACCAACAACCAGCACATCTATATCAACGCCGGCCATCCCATTGTTTCCAGGTACACGAAGCGGAACGAACGCTATCTGTATGTCCTCGGCTTGTTCGTTCACGAGCTGGGCCACGTCCTGTACACGGATTTTCCCGCATGGGCGTTGTTTGTTCAGTCCGTGCTCAAAGGACAATGGCGTCCTGACCTATCATCCTGTTCGTCTGAGCGTGTTCAACAGTCCGTCGCGGAGATACAGGCGTTTCTGGATAAAGGTCCTCCGTACCGCCAGGTCATAGCGGCTGTCCTCAAACACCTTCTCAATATCCTGGAGGACGCCTACATCGAACTGTGCCTATTGAAAAAGTTTCCCGGGGTGTTTGGAAGCGCGCTTATGTACATGCGAAATGACGACCTTACCCAATCCCATACCTTAACAGAGCAGCAAAACGCGGGGTTATCCCCTTGGACGATAGCGGTCAACCTGCTCTTGTACTACGCGCGATTTGGTAAGCTGCCGCTCGGCAACGAACCTGCGTCACATCCTTGTGTCCAAGCGCTTTCTCCTTGCCTGGAAACTGTACAAAACAGCATTGTGGGTACGTTTTCCGACCGAATCCAAGCCGTAGTCATGCTGCTCGTGTATCTCTGGCCGTTGGCGAACCCCGAAAAGGACTGGGCGCGCTTTTTTTCCGATTGCCAAAGCAAACAAACGCCATCCGTGCGCACAAGCGGCCTTTTCACGGAGGCGCCAATAGGCGATACCCGGCCTGCTGAACAGGGAATCTTGATTTTAGAGGATCTGTGCCGTGATAGGAAGATGACCGGAACGGGGAGAATACAGTACGACGATGCGTACCTGCCGCATAAGAACAACGCCGCGCTCAACGATATCTTAGATCAAGTAGCCATCGAACAGCTGGAAAAACAACGCGCGGCGGCGCTCAATACGTCTGTACAAAAAATGGATTTAGGTGCTCTGCACAACCATGTCGATATAACGATACACCGCGCGTCTGTCATCACACAGGATATGCGGGAGAAATACAAGAAAATCGCAGCACCTTTGCTGCCGCTCTCCAACAGGTTACAGCAGGAATTGAGCCGTGAACTGCACAAACGGAAATACCCGCAAACGATGCCGGGATACGCGCTGGGCAAACGGATAGACACAAAACGCCTATACCGCCCGGACCAAAAGATATTTACCAAAAATGTGCCTGCCAAGAAGGGCTTTGATATGGCGGTCGCAGTGTTGTTGGACGAAAGCGGCAGCATGGGCAGCAAAGACAGATACAAATACGCGCAGGCGGCCGCCATCATCCTCCAGGATTTTTGTTATCGTCTGCATATTCCGATGATGGTGTATGGCCACAGCACATCCGGCGACTTGGTTGACCTGTATTCCTATGTGGAATACGACGTCTTTGCCGATCTTGACCGCTACCGTTTGGCAGACATTCAAGCCCGTAGATCCAATCGGGACGGCGCTGCGCTTCGGTATGTGAGCCGGCGCCTGTTGGAACGGCCCGAACGAAACAAGATCCTCATCCTGGTATCCGATGGAAACCCAGCCCATACCAATTATTGGGGGGAAGCCGCCGAAGAGGATTTAAGAGCGTTCCGCTCAGAGTTTGTCAGCTGCGGTGGGTTGTTGATTGCCGCTGCGATTGGCGACGACAAGGACGCAATCCATCGTATCTACGGCCAGTCATTTATGGATATTACCGACCTCTCTTCATTTCCGTTACGCCTTACACAGTATCTAAAGCGCCATATCCGCCGATAAAAAAGGCCGCAGGCAGCTCGTTTAAGAGTTGTCTGCGGTCTTTTCGTATGCTTCTATCGTTTCATTCATTTCAAAAAATCGGTGGTAAGCAAGTATAGCGGTAAACGTTGCTTCCAGCAGCCCGATCTCGTAAGCATCGCATTGATCGATCCTTTGTTTCAACGCTTCTTTCGCGTTCAAGTGTTCCCTGCTCTCTGCGGGAAACAGGATTCTATCCAAAGAAATGTTCAATACTTTGCATATCTTGAACGCAACATCAAACGAAGGCCGTTGGTCCCGTTTGCGTTCAATGGCGCCTACATATCCTACGGAAATCCCGACCTTTTCCGCTAACTGATCCTGCGAAATCCCCATCTGCTCTCTGGCTTGTTTGACCATTTTGCCAAAGCACATCAATTCCGGTTCAGGACGAAAATCAACTCTTGCTGGCATATATACCCTCCTACAAAAAGAGGGTATATGTTTATCAATACCCCTAACAGATAATATATCCTACAATCATTGTACTTTATATGATATGACTGCGATTCGTGGTTTGACGGAAAATTTCGTGGATGGTATACTAGGTTTAATCAGTGACAATCCATATAGTTTCCGATTCCTAAAGTGTCAGTTGCATTGCAGCCGGCACTTTTTTGTTTCTTCTCTTCCAGAGGGCTTGCTCTCTGTTTATATACAATCATCCCATTTTAGAAAGGAGCATCCACATGTACCACACAAAAAAGGAGGCGTTTGCCTATGCCGCAGCCGATCCTGCTCTGTAACACCAAAGACATGCCGCGCAAGCAGTGGCTGGAATGTCGTGAACACGGCCCAAACGGAGATATTCCCTTTACCTTGGGCGGCAGCGATATTGCCACGGTATTCGGGATCAATCCCTGGAAAACGCCGTTGGAACTGTTCATGGAAAAACGGGGCCTCTTAACGCCAAACGAAGACGAGAACGCCAAACAAAAGAATCTAGGGCATCTGTTAGAGCCTGTGGTGGCCAATGTATTCGCCGCGGAAACAGGCAGCGAAATCATTGAGGATTACGGGATGTACCAGCACGCGAAGTATCCCTTTGCGATTGCGGACATCGATTATCTCTATCGTCAGGGGACAACGGAGGGAGTGCTGGAATGCAAAAGCACCACCTATCACAAAGCCGGCGATTACCAAAACGACCGTACGCCCATCCACTATGAACTGCAAGTCCGTTTTTATCTGGAGGTACGCCAATACGAGACAGGTGAGCTCGCGTGTCTATGGGGCAACAACCCGGACACCGATTTTGTGCATCGGACCATCCGTTATGACAAGCACATCAGCCGGGAAATCCTTGAAGGCGCGAAGGAGTTCATCCATCGTCTGGAGAACAACGATCCGCCGCCGATGGACGGGGTTCCCTCCAAGCTTGCCGTGAAAGCGTTGAACCGGATCTATGACAATGTCAAGGACAGTCCGCCCGTCGAGTTTTCTTCTGTGCATGAACCGGCTTTACGAAAAATCGTGGAGCTGCAAAAGCATAAGATGGAACTGAAAAAGCAAGCGGATCTATTGGCACAATCCATCGAAGAACTGAGTGTCCCTTTTCGCGAACTGTTAAAGGACAACGCGCATGGAAGGCTCATCGTTCCAAACGGTTCCATTTTCGTTGATTTCGCGCAGCAATCCAAGCGCATTGTGGATACCAAAAAACTGCAAAAGGAATATCCCGACATTTACAAGGAGGTACAAAAAACCAACGTTAGCCGGCCGTTTAAGGTCAGATGTTACGAAGCAAACCGCAAAACCGGAGTCCGATGAGGATTCCTTATTTTTTTATAAAGGAGGAGTCTTATGCGATGTAAATTCGTCCGTCTGATCTATCCAAAACCGGAACAGCACAGCCCGGACGGATATATGGTAGCCGTGTATAAACCAGTTGAAAAAGTGCTTGATCTAAACGGTCAAGCACTTTCCAATGTTCGGGTTACCGGCCATTATCTGCCCACGGCGCAATGCGTTCAGTACGACCTGTCCGGCCAATGGGTCAATGGGAAGTACGGCGTACAATACGCATTACAGTCCTACAAAGAAATCATAGCACCCGGCAAAGAAGGCATTGTGGGATACCTGTCCGCCCTGGTCAAAGGGATCGGCCCTAAAACTGCCGAGCGCATCTACCATGCGTTTGGCGCGGACACCTTAAACGTGCTCGACCAAACGCCGCAAAAGCTGCTGCAGGTACAAGGCATCACCCCAAAAAAGCTGGAGGTTATCCGACAATCTTACCTGGAACACTGCGGCGAACGCGATTTGGTCGCTATGCTGCTCCCTTACAGCATCAAACCCAAAAAAGCCGTTCAGATCTACAAGCATTTCGGCCATGAAGCCTTGGACATCGTGCGTTTCCATCCCTACCAGTTATGCGAAATTCATGGGATCGGCTTTTTTACCGCAGACGAGATTGCAAAGAGCATGGGCTTAGATCTGCTGTCCGACGAACGAACTGACGCTGCGATTTTGCATGCGTTGCAGCAAGCCGAATCTGACGGCGGCCATGTTTGCGTTACGCAGCACCGGCTGCTTTCCGGTACTCGCGCGTTGTTGAACACCCCACAAATCACGGACGACGCGATTTTATCGCGCGTAGAGTTTCTGCTGCACCAAAATCAGCTGGCGGTCTATGGTTCGTATTTGTATCGTAAGCCGCTGGCGGTTATGGAAGAGGCTGTGGCGTGTTCCATCGCCTCTCGCGCACGATTGGGCGTCAGTGTGCCGGACGATACAATCAATCGGTTTTGGCCGGACGTACAAGAGGAAGTAGGGTTTCTTTTGCATCAAGAGCAAAAACAAGCCGTTCTCACTGCGGTAACGCAACCCATGACGGTGATCACCGGCGGTCCGGGTACCGGCAAAACGTCCATTCAACGAGCGCTGTTGAGCCTGTATCAAAAGCTGTATCCGCACAGTAAAATCGTGTGTTGCGCTCCTACCGGGCGTGCGGCTCGCAAAATGCAGGAGGTTTCCGGCGTTCCCGCCACCACCCTGCATAAAGCGCTGGGGCTATGGGCCAATGACGACGGCACGTACCGCCAAGAATGTCAGATTCTTGACGCAAATCTCGTCTTAATCGATGAGGCGTCCATGATCGACCTGCCTCTATTCTATCATTTGGTACGGTCGCTGCCACTGGATTGCCAGCTCGTCGTTATAGGCGACGTAGACCAGCTGGAATCCATCGGCCCGGGTGCTGTGCTGCGCGACTTGATCCAAAGCCGGTGCGTCCCTGTTGTGCGGCTCACGCACGTTTTCAGGCAGCAAACCGGCAGCCGGATCGCGTTGAACGCAAACGCTATCAAAAACGGAAGTGCTGCCCTTGATCACGGACCGGATTTTGTCCTGTACGAAAGCAGCGATTGGCAGCAATCTGCGGATTTGCTGGAGTCGTTGTATCTAAAGGAAATCAATGCGTATGGGCTGGACAACGTGACGTTGTTATCGCCGTTTCGGAAAAAGACGGCCACCGGGGTAAACGAATTGAACCTGCGCATCCAACAGCACATTCAGCCCACACGACCTGGCGAGATTCGGCATGGTATGCGTGTATTCCGGCCGGGCGATAAGGTCATGCAGACGCAAAACCGCGAAGAGATAAGCAACGGGGATATCGGGTACGTCAAAACCATTGAAATGCGCAACGATGTGCCTACCCTTGTGGTTGAGTTTGCTACCGGCCTATCGCAAGCGTACAGCGGGACGGACCTCGATATCCTCGATCTTGCGTACGCTACCACCGTCCACAAGTCGCAGGGCAGCGAATACGATTGCGTCTTGCTTTCTTTGCAGACCGGCCATTACCCGATGTTAACGCGTTCTTTGCTCTATACGGCGGTTACGCGCGCCAAGAAAAAGGTGATCATCGTCGGCAACCAATCCGCTGTCAATTTAGCGGTACACGCAAAAAATGATGCCGTCCGCTGCACAGCGCTGGCGGCGCGCATGCAAGAACAAAGGAGGTTGTCATGGCAACGTACCTAGAAACCTATCGCACCAAAAAACTGGCGTACGAAGATTTGCTCTCCCACGGGCGGTCTTTGGACGGCAAAGACCTCTGTTTTTGCTTGGAAGCCATTTACAGGGTGCAGGTACTGGAAACCCTGTCGTTGCTGGAACGCACGTGTCCAACCGGCCAAAATGATTCGGCCTTTGCGCTGCACGCGCGTTTGGTTGCCGGTATTTTAGGCGGCCTGTTGGAAGAACGGCGGTTCCGAATCTACAAGGACGAAAAAATAGCAAACGAGCAAGCGGCTGCCTATCAGTCCTGCTTTACCTGTTTCAATGAATTTACAAAGCTATGCAGCTCCTGTGACGCGGCATCGTATCCCCACACACTGCATCAGATGCTGTACACCTATTGCTGTGCGTGGCTGCAATACCGCAACACCATCGTTGACCTGGACCATCAATATTTCAAAAAGGAGGCACCATCGCCATGACCATGGACGAATATAAAGCAAAAGCCGTACAAACGCTCAATGTTTCGGAAATTGGGTTTAATCCGTATGATTACCTGGCCCAATCCACGCATCCTACCGGGGAAGCCTATTGGTATATTCCGCTGAACATCCAAATCAAATGGTTTCGCGCCGTTTATCCCCAAGGCGGTATCGACATCGCCACCGAAAAGGTAGAGAACGGGCATCGTGTGACAGCGTATGTGTACGCTGAACACGACCAAAAGCTGCTCGCCAGCGCCCAATGCGAAAAGTATGTGACGCTTGAACGCAGCGATACCCAGGAATGGGCGCAGTTTGCGGCCAAATCCATCGCGCTGGAAAGCGCCGGATTCGGCGAGCACATGTCGCTTGGCAACGTCGGTACAGTGGAGGAAAACGTCATGTACGACAACGCATCCGCTGTCCCCTTTGCCGTGCCGCAGCCAGCCAGTATGCAGATGACTTTGGAACAGGCAAAGGCACTCCCTTGCCGCATCAAAAAATATGGACAGATGACTTTGGGGCAGCTTGCTCTCACGGATCCGCAGTCCATGCAATGGATCATCAACGAATCCAATTTTGACGACGCGTTTAAGCAGGCGGCGCATATGATTGTGCGCTCGTATCAGTCGATGTCCGCTTAATGCCCCGTTTGTTCAGAGGGGCGGTCCTACCGGCCGCTCCTCTTGAAAGGAGGTGACGCCATGCAGTCTTTTTCGCTTACCATGCAAGACATTTTGCCCCTGTTGCCGTTGGATACAGTGGTCAAGGGCCGGTCGGTAGATTTGCCTTGTCCGGCCTGCAACGATACAAAAAAGCACCTGAACATCAACCTTGAAAAAAATGTGTTCCGCTGCAACCGCTGTGGCGAACACGGCGGCGTTTTGAGCTTGTATTGCCTGTATTATCCGCAAAGCATGAAATCAGCGTTTCATGAAATTCAAAGGCAGCTTCAGGGGGAGACCATACACCGAAAAATGGCTGTGCCTGGAAAAGCGGTTGCGAAAAAGTATGTGCCTCAGTCTCTTCTGGCGGATATATCCGTGCGCAACAAAACCTACCGTGCGTTGCTGGCGCTTTTAAGTTTGAGCGGTGACCATAAAAAGGATCTGCTGCGTCGCGGTCTGTCTTGCCAAATGATAGAGGAAAACCTGTATCGTACCGTTCCCATGGCAGGGCAGGCCATACTTTGCCAAAAGCTATTGGAACAGGGCTGTACGTTGGCCGGCGTTCCCGGATTTTACCAAGCCAAATCCGGTCACTGGATGTTCGTGTCTCCCGGCCGTGGCTTTCTCATTCCTGTACTGGATATGGCGGGCTGCATCCAGGGGTTGACCGTCCGGCTCGACCAAAGCCATAAAGGAAAATATCGTTGGGTGTCCAGTTACGATTACCAAAGCGGTGTAAAAGCGTACGGATGGGTGCATATAGCGGGGCCTTTACAAACACAAATCCTTTTGACCGAGGGGCATCTGAAAGGCGAAATCGTGCACCGGCTCACCGGGCAAACGGTGGTCGCTGTACCCGGCGTCAACAACTTAACAGAGCTCAAGCGCCTTTTGCCGGCATTGTACAAGCAAGGCGTAAGGCGAGTAATGACGGCATATGATATGGATTTTCTGCGCAAGGAACCCGTAAAACACGCCTATCATCAGCTTTGCGCCTTACTCGAACAAAACGGGGTTTCCTACGGCGCCTATTTCTGGCCGCCGAAATACAACGGCCTGGATGACTATTGCTTGGCGTCCCAAAAAGGAACAATACGTTTTTACTGACACAATCCGTATTCTTGCGTTTTTACGTATTGGTCTGTGTCATTTATATACGTTTCAAAGGAGGTTTTTCTATGCTTATCAGTATCGACCACGGCAATTTGTTCATCAAAACGCCACATCTTCGTTTCCCTTCCGGCATTGTCCGGCGGTATGTGCATCCCCCTGTCACAAACGACGTCCTGGAATACAACGGCGCCATCTATTCGTTGTCCAACAACCGTCTGAGCTATCAGTACGATAAGACGCTGGACGAACGGTATTACCTATTGACACTGGTGGCCATTGCCAAAGAATTGGAGCTTGTGCATACCACACGCGCAGACGTTGATCTGGCGGTCGGGCTGCCCCCGGAGCACTTTGGCCGTTTGCGCGCCCCGTTTGCCGCCTATTTCAAAAAAAGCAGCGATCCCGTTACGTTCCGGTTTGCCGGCAAAACGTATACCGTTGAGATCCGCAATGTGATGGTATTTCCCCAGGCGTTCGCCGCCGCCATTACGCAGCAGGACGTCATTGCACAGTACGCCCGTCTTGTCATCATCGACCATGGCGGATACACATTTGATTACGTCGGCCTTCGTGAAAACCGGCTGGACGTTGACATTTGCGGCAGTTTGGACAGCGGTATCATTTCCTTGTACAATCAGGTTCGTGAAGCCGTCAACGCCGGGTACGGGCAGCAGCTTGATGATATCCTCATCCAAGACGTATTGACCGGTAAGCCTAACATTCTGAGCAAGGACATCAAGCGCATTGTTCAAGACCATGCCCGGGCGCATGTAGAGGACAATCTCAGCAAACTGCGTGAACTGCACATCGACCTGCATACCCTCCCTGTTTTGATCATCGGAGGCGGCGCGTTGCTTTTGCGTCCTTACTATGAACAGTCCCCACAGATTGCCAAAGCGTTCTTCTGTGCGGACACGCTGGCAAACGCAAAAGGCTTTGAACAGCTCGGCAAGGCACAGCTGCAACAGGCGGGTGATCCCGGTGAAAACGGATAAACTGTTTCGTTTTACCATGCAAATCCCGGCCACGACACCCGAAAACTGCAAAGTCGGCGATTTTTTGGAATCGCTGAAAAACAAAAAAGCACGGTTCATCGTTTCCGTTGTCAGCGAGTACCTGGATGCGCATCCGGAATTGCTCAATCACGCGTCTATCGTCGTACGAACACAGCCTTCCATCACGGAAGCTGCCGTGTTGGCGATGATCGAGCGCGCTTTAGCACAACAACCCCGTACAAGCCATGAAACTGTACCAATGGACAGCAAAGAAGATTTGGCTAAAAGTATGCTGGCAGATATACAGTCCTTGTTTTAGGCCGTCCCCCGGACGGCCTTTTCCACTGTATATCCTCTGTTTTTTGTGCGATATATCTGCTTTGTTTTCTTTGGTATTGTACCTATATTGAACATATACAGACGTTCTTTTCATTTTCATGGTACGAGGGATTGCATGTTCAGGAGATTTTCTTAACCGGCTTTCTATGTAACGTTTTTCCGTATCCATTTCATCCGAAAAATATCTTTGTGGGTGCACCGTGTTTGGTGCGCCCCTTTTTGTTTGTCAGGGGGTGATTCCGTTGCACGCCCTGCCCCCGGCCAAACAAAATTTCTAACTTTTACAGCGTGCCATCCTTGGCGCCGTCTGTCATCTGTCAAAGATGGCACAGCATGGAAGGTGGCACATGATGTATAACGATGAAAACCGTCTCTTTTATCTCTTTTCTGCCTATGTCCGGCGTCATGTCCAAGGCGCAAGGTTAAACTTTCTACAAAAAGCGTATCGCTGGCGCAACGAAATCCCTATGGGAGAGCAAGAGCCCTGTTATCAAATAAGCGGAGCCATAGAGGATGTCGTTTATCAAAACGAGTTTGTGTTTGAGGAGGAACGCCTTGCCTCCGCTTTTCAGCAGCTGCCGGAACGACGCAAAAAGCTGTTGGAATATCTGTTTATTGAGGATCTGGCGCCAAAGGATGTGGCCGGGCGTCTCGGGTGTTCGGTGGATTATGTGTACCATCTCAAACGGTATACGTTGCGTACGCTTCGCAAGGCGTTACAGGAGGACCAAAATGAGTTTTGAACAACTGCTTAGAAACGCCAAACAAGGGGATGCAGCGGCCCTGGAACAGTTATTGGAGCTCTATCGGCCGCTACTGATGAAAAACAGCTATGTGTTTGGGCGGTTTTCGCCCGATTGTTACCAAACGCTTGTCGAACGCTTTTTGATCGCCGTTCGTTGCTTTAAAATGCCCGATGATTTGTCAGAAAATTGACTTTTTCCCTGTCTTGATAGGATGAGAGAACAATCTGAATCCTGACCTTGTACCTTGACATTTTTCCATACATACCTTGGTACTTCCTCCTGGAGCGAGCGAAACATCCCGCCATGACCTTCAGGAGCCATAATGGTACGCCCGTCTGGCTATCGTGATGACAAGGGACGGCTCGGCATCGGAATGCGGAGAGAGCGCTTTACAGCGTTTCTGTGGGCTATCTTTAGCCGCCAAGGTTTCTTTACAAAGAAGTAGACAACCGGTGCCATTGCGCGGTACTATTTTCTTAGTTGCTAATTGGTAAATCTAGGGAAAGGGGGGATCGCGCAAAGGTTGCCGGGACTGCGAAAGGAGTAGACGATGGATGTCAACAAAATGAGCAGAACCGATATGCGACAAACCTACACCGCAGATCAAATTGCAGACATTTTGGGGGTAAGTCCTCGCAAGGCTTATGAATTCTGTGAAACTACAACCGATTTTCGTGTCCTGCGCCTGGGAAAGCGTTGCCTGCGCATCCACAAGGGTTCTTTCGATCAGTGGTTTAACGGCTCGGGAAATGCTTTCTAACGTTAGAAAGGATACGACATTCATGGCAATGCTCAAAACAAGAGGAAATTCTCACAATGTCATCTACACCTACAAAGACGAACAAGGAAAAATCAAACAACAATGGGAAACCTATGCAACTGAAACGGAGGCGATACAGCGAAAAGCTTTCATTGAGTACCTAAAAAAATTCCAACCGGAAACGCTTGCAGAACAGGCATTTCAATACCGGCATAGAAAGGATAGACAAACTCCATCCATCCCTATCCCCTCTGAGCCGCATGAAAATAACCTGCATAAAACATACGGCGAATTTATCCGAAAATGGTTGCCTTATCGTGCTATCAAAAAGGGGTGGCAGCCCACTACCTATGATACAGCCGTAGGCAATTTTGAGAACCACATACTCCCCTACTTCGGAGATAAAATAGCAAACACCATTACTTCGGAGAACATTGATGATTGGCTGGATTGGTTGTTCAAAAAGCCTTGCAAGGGCAGCAAAAGCTATGGAAAAAAGCGCTCTGATATACCCATGCTCTCTTATGGTTCCGTGAAAAAATATTACTCTCTTTTTTGCAGCAGCCTAGTGACGGCACACGAATGGGGGTATATTTCCAGAATCCCTGCTTCCACCGCTCCGAAAGGAAGGTACAACAGGAGGAAAGCATGGAAACCACAGGAAGTCCGTCAATTTCTAAAACAAACAGAGGATGATAAAATCATCCATCTGCTCGTTCACTTGGCATTTGTCGGATCCCTTCGTGAAAGCGAAGTAGCTGCCATCAATATCAACCAAATCGATTTGAGCAAGGCACGGTTGTTTCTATCCCATACAATCGAACGTGTCTCCGAAGCTTCCATCCAGGCAACGAGGAGTGAGGTCGCTTTTATCTATCCAAAGGAAAAAGGGTATGCACATACTGTATTGGTTCTAAAGGATACAAAAACGGAAAAAAGCGTACGCAAAATGTACCTTACTGCTCCGTTGGCTCTTGAAATCTCGGAAAGAATTGAGCAAATTCGGGAGGACAAGCTCCTATACGGACGAAATTATCATGACTATGGGCTCTTGGTTTGTAAGCCCGATGGACGCCCTTTCGATCCCAAATGGTTCAATAGGGCATTCAAGCGCAAACAAGCGGAGTTGGGGATCTTACCGAAGCACCAGATCGAGTTCCAAGGGCTTCGCAAGTCCGGGCAGATGCACAAAATTAGATTGTCTGCCAATGACTTTCAGCTCGTTGCAGAAGCCGGCGGCCAGTCCCCTGCCGTTTTGATGGAACATTACAACGAGTCACTGGAAGAAGAAAAAAAGAATTTGTCCCTGTTGGTGGAATCAGATTTTTATCATGACGCCGACTACAAAAAAAATATGGATGCGGAGGAAAAATTTTTAATCCAGGTGTTAAAAAAACATCCGGAAATTTTGCGCGAGTTCCTGCACAACAGCCAATTCAGCGCACCTCCGAACATGTGAAGCACGCTATGCAAGCCTGTTTTACGATTAGCAGGCCCATTAGCAATCGAAAAAAAGTAAATAAGGATACAAGATTGGATGTATATTATTCACAACATACCCACGCCTAAAAAGGAATATACGGTGTGCTGTCCACAAGCCAGAAAGGAGAATAAAAAAAGCGGTTGCCCACACATCAAAACAAGCAACCGCCATCCCATAGGGATTTTTTGGAGCTGATGACGGGAATCGAACCCGTGACCTCATCCTTACCAAGGATGTGCGCTACCACCTGTGCCACATCAGCAAGAGACGGTTAGTATTATAGCAAAGGCAGCTTGAAAATGCAAGCTGCTTTTCTTTTTTTCGCGGCCTTTGCGCTATAAAAAAGTGGCGCGCTTGTCTGCACGCCCTTTTTTCAACCCTATCATCAGCCGCCGCAGCCCGCACAGCCGCTGCAGCCGCCGCCACAGCTGCCGCCGCAGCCGCCGGGAAACTGCACTTCCTCCGCCTTTACCGTCATGGTTACATGCGGAATGCTGCCTTCCTGGTACGGTTCGCCGATCTGCGCAAAGCCGTATTTTTCGTACATGCCGCAGAGCGGCTGCTGGGCCGAGATGTACAGCGCCGGCGCGCCTACCTCCAGGCCGCGATCCATCAAAAGGCGCATCAGCGCATCGCCGATGCCCATGTTGCGGTATTCCGGCAGCACGCATAGGCGGCCGATGGTAAATTTCCCATCGTCGATATACAGCCGGCCGGTGCCGATAGGTGTTTCATCCTCCATGGCAACGACATGCCAGGCGCCGTTGTCAAACGCATCAAACTCCTGCTCAGGCGCAAAGCCCTGCTCGCTGACAAACACCTGCTCACGCACGGCCTTGGCCAGAGAAATGTCATCGGAGCCATGGATCCATTTTGCATATAGCATAAAATTCCCCTCCAGAAATTGAGATTCTTTGCAAAACGCCATGCCCTACCATATTTAGGGCTTTTCTGCGTTCCGTATTCTATGATACACTACCTGTGAGGTGGAATCAATGACAGAAAAAGAAATTGCGCGCATCAACGAGCTGGCACGCCTGAAAAAGGAGCGTCCTTTGACACAAGCAGAGGCTGCCGAGCAGCAGAAATTGCGCAGACAATATATCGACGCTGTGAAAAAGAGCCTGGTGGAGGATCTGGATCGCATGCTTGTGCAGGATGAAACGGGCGCGTATGTGCCCCTGCGCAAAAAAAACCCGCTGTCCTAAACGCCTGCCCGAACGAGGCGCATACAAAAAGCCCGGCTGTGCCGGGCTTTTTCTTTGGGCGGAAATTCCGCTTATTCTTCCTCGCCTTCCAGCTCATCCTCAAAGATGCGCTCTACGACGTCGATGAGCTCTTCCATCATGTCCTCATCCACGGCTACGAACTCCTCTTCGTCGCCGTTTTTCACGATGCGCAGGATGTACAGATCCGGCGCGTCGTCCTCCGTCATGGCTTCCATTTCGGATGCCTCAGTCAAAACCGCGTATTCTTCGCCCTTATGTTCAAAGGAAAACTGGATTTCAAACTCGATCTCGTTTCCGTTTTCATCTTCAAACACGACAATATCCATCATTTCTTCTTCCACAGGCACAACACCTACTTTCTTTGTGGCCCTTCGGCCCATTCAAGCTGCCTAGATTGTATCCTATTTGGCAGAGAAATGCAATTCTACATTTCCTCCCGGTCCGACGGGCTGGAAAATTTGGTGTATTCGCCGTTCCAATACAGCAGAACATTTTCGCCGGCCGGGCCGTTCCTGTTTTTCGCGAGGATGACATACACCCCGTTTTGCGCCTGGGCGCTCTGGGGCTCTTCGTCGTCATAATCGTATTCGTCCCCCGTGCCGTCCACATCCTGCTGGCTGGCCAAAAACATGATGATGTCCGCATCCTGCTCAATGGAGCCGGATTCGCGCAGGTCTGCCATCATGGGGGTTTTGTTTTGGCGGCGCTCGATGTCGCGGTTGAGCTGGCTCAACAGCAAAATCGGCGCCTTTAGGTCGCGGGCCAGCAGCTTTAGCTGGCGCGTCAGCTCTGAGATTTCCTGGGTACGGCTGCCCGCCCGGGACTGCTGGGTGGCGCTCATGAGCTGCAAATAGTCGATGATGACCAGCCCCAGGTTTTTCTTTTCCTTGCCGGAAAAGCGCATGCACCGCGCCCGGATCTCCGGCACGGTAGCGCTGCCGCTGTCGTCGATGTAGATGGGCACGTCGTTAAATTCTGTAGACGCCCGCACAAACTGGCCGAACTCCTCATCATCCAGCGTACCCGCCCTGGCCTTGCCCAGGCTGACCCTGGCTTCGGCGCAGATCATCCTGAGCGCGAGGTCGCTTTGCGGCATTTCCAAGCTGAAGATCGCCACAGGCAAGCGGTTTTTCACGCCGGCGTTGTGCGCCAGGTTGAGCGCAAAGCTGGTTTTGCCCATGCCGGGGCGCGCCGCCAAAATGACGAGCTGCCCGGCCTCGAACCCGGCGGTCAGCTTATCCAGATCGGCAAAGCCGCTGGGCGTTCCTACGATGCCGCCGCCGCGCTGCGCTGCCTCGGCCACGCGTACCAGCGCCTCCGCCACGCCCTCCTTCAAGGGTTTCAGCGAATCGGTGCGGTTGCGCATCGCCAGCGCATACACGGCGTCATGCGCGTCCGCCACCACGTCGTCTGCGCTTTTCTCCGCCTGGTAGCCGCTGGCCACCATATGGCTGCCGGCGTCGATGACGCCGCGCAGCACGCTGCGGTCCTCCACGATCTTGATATACTGCGAAACATTGGCCGTCGTCGGTACAAGGTTAGACATCGTGGTCAGGTATTCCATGCCGCCGGCGCTTTCCAGCGTACCCTGCTGATTCATCTTTTCCAGCACGGTGACAAGGTCTACCGGCTGGCCGTCCAAATGCAGGCTGGCCATGGCCGCATAGATCTTTTGATGGCCGGGGGTATAGAAATCCTCGGTCGTCAGCGTTTCCATCGCCTGGGTGACGGCATTGGCATCCAGCAGCATGCTGCCCAAGACGGACTGCTCTGCCTCGATGCTGTGCGGCGGCACGCGCTGTGCGCTGCTGCTCATGGCCCCTCCTCCTTTGTTACAGGCTTTCCACCGTTACGGTGATCTTGCAGGATACGTTGGCGTACGGCTTTAGCTCTACGGCGTAGCTGCCCACCTGCTTGATGGGCTCGGCAAGCACGATCTTTTTCTTATCCAGCTCGTAGCCAAACTTCTGTTTTAACAGGTCTGCAATTTCCTTATTGGTCACGGCGCCGAAGAGCTTACCGGTCTCGCCGGTTTTTACCTTGAGGGTCAGCTTCTGGCCCTCCAGCTTTTCCGCCTGCGCCTTGGCCTCTGCCAGCTGCACGGCCTGCTTATGCTGGGCCGCCTTTTCCTTGGCGGCGGCGTTGTTGATGTTTTGCTGGGTGGCCTCTACGGCCAAATTTTTGCGGAGCAGAAAGTTGCGGGCATAGCCGTCGGACACTTCGACGGTCTGCCCCTTTTTGCCCGTGCCCTTTACGTCCTGATTCAATACGACCTTCATCGTCTGTTTCCTCCTTTATTTTTCAGGCGACGCGATTTCGCATCCCATGTAGGCTTTCAGCGCCTCCGGGATGGCGATGCTGCCGTCCGCCTGCTGGTAATTTTCCATCACAGCCGCCACCGTGCGCCCCACGGCCAGGCCGGAGCCGTTTAAGGTGTGTACAAACTTCAGTTTGCCGTCGGTATCGCGGAAGCGGATATTCGCCCGGCGCGCCTGGAACGCTTCGCAGTTGCTGCACGAGGAGATCTCCACATACCGGCCGTAGGACGGCATCCAGACCTCCAAATCGTAGGTTTTGGCGCTGGAGAAGCCGGCGTCGCCGGTGCAGAGCTGCACCACGCGGTACGGCAGGCCCAGCGTTTGCAAAATGCGCTCAGCGTCGTTTGTCATGCGCTCTAGGTCTTGGTAGCTATCATCCGGATGGGCAAAATGCACCATCTCCACTTTATTAAACTGATGCTGGCGGATGATGCCGCGGGTATCCCTTCCGGCGCTGCCCGCCTCGGCGCGGAAGCAGGCGGAAAATGCGCAGTAGCGCAGCGGCAGCTCCTCCGCTTTTAGGATGCAGTCGCGGTACATATTGGTCACCGGCACTTCGGCGGTGGGGATCAAAAAGTAATCCTGCCCTACGACCTTGAAGGCATCCTCCTCAAACTTGGGCAGCTGGCCGGTACCCACCATGCTGTGGCGGTGCACGATGTACGGCGGCAGCACCTCGGTATAGCCATGGTCCGCATGGGTATTCATCATGAAGTTAAACAAAGAGCGCTCCAGCCGCGCGCCGAGCCCCTTGTAAAAGGTAAAGCGCGAACCCGTTACGCGGGCGGCGGCGTCCCAATCGAACCAGCCCAGCGCCTGGCCGAGGTCCCAATGCGCTTTTGGCTCAAAGGCAAACTGCGTGGGCTCGCCCCAGCGGCGCACCTCCACATTTTCGCTGTCGTCCTTGCCGACCGGCACGCTTTCGTGCTGAATATTGGGAATGGTCAGCAGGATCTCGGTAAAGCGCTTTTCCAGCGCGTCCACCTTTTGCTTGGCCTCGGCGCCGTCCTCTTTTTTCATCAAGGATAAAAAGCGCTGCTTACTATCCTCAAACGCATCGCCGGCCAGCGCGCCCGCCTCAGCCTTTTGCGCCGCCTCCAAAAGCAGCGCCCTGGCAGCGCCCTCCGGCGTATCTGCCGCAAACTCTGAGCAAAACGCCTGCACGCGCCCCTGGGCCTTGGCCAGCGCGTCCGCATCTCCATTGGCCTTTTTCAGCTGCTGCAAAAGCGGCATAAAATTGGAGAGCCGGTTGCGGGAAGCCTGCAACGCCTCGCTCTGGCCGATGGCGGCCCTCCGCTCTGCGTCCACCGCCATCAATTCGTCGATGACGGCCGGGTCCCCATTGCGGTTCTGTACCGCGGTCTTGACAAACTCCGGGTTTTGCCGAATGAATTTTGCGTCTAACATGCCTCGTCTCTCCTTATGGTATATGGTATACATCCTGGGCCCGGCATGCCGTTTGCGCATCCCCGGCCTTGTTTTCGTATTGCTTTATAGATCCAGCTTCATATCGCCGGGCTTGATCCACCCTGCGCGCCGCATGCCGTTGGTGATGACCAGTGTCAACAAAATGGGCAGGATAAACTGCAAAATCGCCATCTTTAATAAGATCCACACCATCGGCTCGCTACCCGCCATGGCGGCAATGGTGCCAAACTGGCCCACCAGCCCGCTGGTGCCCATGCCGGCGCCCATGGCGTTGTTTGTCATGGCGAACAACGTGGTGGACAGCGGCCCCAAAATGGCGCTGACGATGATCTCCGGCAGCCAGATCACCGGCTTTCTCACGATATTGGGCACCTGCAGCATGCTGGTGCCCAGGCCCTGGCTGATCAGCCCGCCCACGCCGTTTTCGCGGTAGCTGGCCACGGCAAAGCCCAGCATATTCACACAGCAGCCCACCGTAGCCGCCCCCGCCGCCAGGCCGGAAAGATCCAGTGAGATGGCGATGGCCGCCGAGGAGATGGGGGCTGTGAGCGCCATGCCCATCACCACGCTGACCAAAATGCCCATCGGGATGGGCTGTAATTCGGTGGCCAGGTTGATAAAACTGCCGATGCCCGTCATCATCGCATTGATGCCGGGGCCGATCCAGGTCGCGACCAGCCCGCCGGCGACGATGGCCACAAAGGGCAGCACGACGATATCCACCTTGGTTTTGCCCGCCAAAAGGCCCGCCAGCTCCGCCCCGGCCAGCGACGCCAAAAACGCGCCGACCGGCCCGCCCAGCGAATAGCCCAGCGCCCCGGTCGCCGCCGAGGAAAACACCACCAGCGGCGCATGCTTGAGCCCATAGGCCACCGCCACGCCGATGGCGGCGCCCACCACCGGGCTGGAAGCGGACAGCATTTGGGCAAACGGCGTTAAAAACGAAAGCCAGGGGATTTTCCCCAGCTGCTGAATGATGAGCCCGATGATCAGCGAGGCAAACAGCCCCTGTGCCATCGCGCCCAGCGCGTCGATAAACCAGCGTTTCAACAGGCCCTTGATACCGCTTTGCCGTTTGGCCATTGGTTTTCTTCCCCTTTCCTGCCGCCGGCGCGGCGTTGCCTTTATCGTTTGCCCATGCGTTTGTATTCTACCCGGATGCCCTGGTTATCCAGCGCGATGACCAGCGGCTTTAGGTCTAAATATTCATGAAAGGAAATAACCTTTTTATCCTTTAGGTGCAGCTCTACGCCAAGGGCGCTGCCGTCATACGAGGCAAACTCCACCTGGCTGATGGGGATGACGGTCTCTTTGCCGTCCCGGTGCAGGCGCACCTCGGTTTCGCCGGCCCGGTAATAATCGCGCCCATACTTGAGGTATACAGACGCCAAATACACCACAGCACCGATGCACAGCACCGCCGTTAAAATGGTATTCAGCGTGGCGGGGTCGCCGGGCAGCAGCCAAACTGCACCCACTGCCACCAAGACATACAACACGCCGCGGCTCAGCCTGGGCAGCAGCGCTTTCCACGCATAGATCCTCTTTTGTTTCATTGTCTGTTTTCCCCTTGCTGTAACTGTTTGCAGTGCGCCGCCAGCAGCTGGATAAAGCCCTGGACATCCTCATACTGATAGACAAACGCCACGCGCTTTTTTTCATTGAGCACCAGCATCATGCGGGCGTGCATAGCGTCGTAAAACATACCGGTAATGTCATCGTACGCGATCCGGGTGGCCGGCAGAAAGGTTTTGCGGATGGCAATGCCCGTTTCGTCGGTACGGATCTCGGCAAAAAAGCTCTGGGACAGGATCATCAGCCCATACCAGGCAAACAGCGCGAAAAACACGCCCTCCACCGTTTGCATGGGCTTGGCGCGAAACGCTTCCTGGGCCCAGACAATGCCGAGAGCCAGCATCAGCGCGCCAAAGAGAAATTTTTGTGTCCACCGATTTCGGTTGATGGAAAATGCCCGCATGTTACATCCTTTCCGGCGATGCGATGCCCAAAAGCCCCAGCCCGGTTTTGAGCACGGTGCGCACCGCTGTTGTCAGCTGCAGCCGCGCGGCGGTCTGCGCGCTGTTTTCCGTGATGATGCGTTCTTCATAGTAAAACCGGTTGTACGCCTGTGCCAATTCGATGAGCGCCCGGCTCAAAAGATACGGCTCGTTTTTCTCCAAAGCCGCGGCCACGGCGTCCTTCCAGCCCTCCAGCGCGCGCACCACGGCCGTGGCAAACGGTCCGGAAAGCGCCGCATCGTCCGGCTCTGCCTCTTGCCAGGCCGGGTCGGCTTTCCTTAAGACGCTGCAGCAGCGCGCGCCGGTATATTGCAGGTACGGGGCGGTCTCTCCGTCAAAGGAGAGCGCCCGGTCGTAGGAAAACGCGATGTCCTTGATCCTGGCATTGTACAATACGCCAAACACCACCGCGCCCACGCCGACCTGCTCGGCCACCGTCTGCTTATCCTCTAGATGCGGGGATTTCTCCTCCAAAATTTCGCCCGCGCGTTCGACGGCGCTGCGCAGCACGTCCTTGAGCAGCACCACATGGCCTTTTCTGGTGGAAAGCGTGGTGCCGTCCGCCAGGGAAACCATGCCAAAGGCCACGTGCTCCAAATCCTCGGCCCAATCGTAGCCCATCTTTTCCACCACCTTGAACCATTGGCGGAAATGCAGGTTCTGCTGATAAGCCACCACATACAGGCACTTAGCAAAGTCGTAGGTTTTTTTGCGGTAAAACGCCGCCGCCAGATCGCGGGTGGCGTACAGGGTGGTGCCGTCGGATTTCAAGATGATGCAGGGCGGCATGTTGTCCTCGGACAGATCCACCACATACGCGCCTTCAGAGAGGGTGAGCAGGTGCTTGGCCCGCAGCTCGTCCACCACGGGCTGCATCTTATCGTTGTAAAACGCTTCGCCGTTGTAGCTGTCAAACGCAATGCCCAAAAGGTCGTAGATTTTCATGACCTCCCGGATGGTGGCCTGCTTAAACTGATCGAACAGCGCCAGCGCGGTCTCGTCGCCATCCTCGATGCGCTTGAACCAGGCGCGGCCAAGATCCTCCAAGGTCGGGTCCTTTTCCGCTTCCTCATGGAATTTGACATATAGGCGCGTCATCTCCTCCACGCCCTTTTCACGGACGGCGGCTTCATCGCCCCACAGTTCGTAGGCGGCCAGCAGCTTGCCGAACTGCGTGCCCCAGTCGCCCAGGTGGTTGATGCCGACGCTCTTATAGCCCATGAAATTGTAGAGATTGTACAGGGCATGTCCGATGGCGGTGCTGGAAAGATGGCCGATGTGGAACTGCTTGGCGATGTTGATGCTGCTGTAATCAATGCACACGGTGCGCCCATGGCCGATATCCTGCGCGCCGTATCGCTCGCCTTCTAAAAGCGCCTGATCCAGCACAGTACGGGCGTACAGCGCCTTATCCACAGTAAAATTGGCGTAACCGCCCGCCACCTCCGCCTTGACAACGCAGGCCGGCATGGCGCTTTCCACAATGCTTTTGGCAATGATCTGCGGCGCTTTGCGCAGGGTTTTGGCAAAGGCAAAGCAGGGCAGCGCATAATCGCCCAGGGCCGGGTCGGGCGGGGTCTCTATCAATGGCAATATCTGTTCCAAAGGCGTATCTAGCACCTGGGACACGGCCTTGGCGATCTCATGTTTGAATGGCAACTTTCTCGGCTCCTTTGCCCTCTATGCGCTTTGCGGCGCAGAGGGATGCAAACTTTATACGTATACTTAGTTTACTATAGCACAAACCCCCTATGCTTTCAATTCTGCCCCTTGAAAAACGGGAATTTTTTCTGTTGACATTCCCGGGGTTGTGATGTATTATATTTGAGCACCGTGTACCAGTAGCTCAGCTGGATAGAGCGTTTGACTACGAATCAAAAGGTCGGGGGTTCGAATCCCTTCTGGTACACCAAGTCGGAGCAAAGCGGATTTTGCTCCGACTTATTTTTTGTCACAGACAAAAAATAAGTCATCCGCCCGATCCCCTGCCCCTCCTTTTTCGCAAAAAGTCACCCTCGGCTCGCCTGTTTGGTTGTAAACGCCCTCACGACGGCTCGCTGTCGCTACCAACTTTTTGCGAGTTACGAGAGTTCAACGCCCACCTCCGAAAAGCCAAAAATATCTTTTTCATATGGCTTGGACACAAAAGACCCGAAACTGTATGGTTTCGGGTCTTTTGTGATTTACTTTCGTCTGTTATGGGGCAAAAACGACCGCCATGGTATACGGCCCGTCGCTGCCCACGTCTATGCGCGCCACACGTCCGGCGCCGTCCACGGCATACCGGCGGTATTTGGCGCCCCATACCGAGGCATACGGCGCCTGTTCTGTGACAACGGTTTGCTTCATCTCCACGGTATAGACCAGGCTGCCGTTTTCATCCTGCTCACACGCGACGGCCTGTATTTCGCCTTTTTGCAAGGGCGCAAGATCCACCCCAGCGATTTCGGAGAGCGTGCGGTACTGGGTGGTATTTTCCAGCACCGTTTCCGGAAGCTCTCCTTCCGGGAGGATCAGCTTGCCGTCTTGGTATCGCGTTTCGCTTTGGACGCCTTTGGCGTCCCATCCCTGATGGGTAAAACAGGGCGCTCCGTTTTCAAACGCATAATCCACAGCGGCGGACAGCGATTCGCCGTCCTCGGACAGGTTCAAGATCCGAAACTGCCCTGCCTGCTGTGCGTTGAGCGCCTCCAGCGCCTGGTTCAGCGCCTCCTCCGGCCGGGCGGCACAGCCGCAGACGGCGAGAAGCGCAAAGGCAGATACAGCCACAGCACAGATGGCTCTGAAAGGATGACGGTTCATTTTCTTTCCTCTCTTAGTAGTAGAAAGTATCCGTTTCTATAAAGTCACGGATCTGGGCCGCCTCTAAGTGGTACTCCTCTACAGCCCGAACTGCTTTATTCGCAGGGTATTCAGCAAAGCCGCAGCGTTTCATGGTAAGCACCGTAACAGAGGCTGCTTTTGTATGCCAATAATCTGCAACCCCTATATAAGCGCCCGCATCCGTAAAGCCAAGCTTCAACTGAAACGTGCCGACTGTATAACCTGGCTTTGTGATAGGATCGCTGTACCTGCGGATAGAATCTCTCCTTTGTGTACGGCTCTTATTCTCGGGCTGTACTTCTATCCATCTCGCTTCTCCGCTTTGAATATCCTCTAGAAGAGTTTCCAGCTCTGCTTTCTCCGCCGGGTCAACTGACCTATCGATCAATTCCATAAGCCACTGCGTATTCTCATCCGGCACGGCAAACGCCGTTCCCGAGAAAACAAACACAGACATCACAACAGCAAGCAACAAACCAACATATCTATATTTTTTCATCTGTCAAAACCTCCGCGTCTTTTTGGTTCCCTGTCTCCTCCTTTGATCCAGCGCATCGGAATCACGCCTTTCCATCTCTTGGTAATTAAATTATTACATAGAAACATAATAGTGTCAATCTATTTTTCAGCCGAATAAAGCCGAATGGATAAGAGCCTATATAGTACGCACGAAATCCCGGTAAATCTCCTTATACTGCTCGGCAAACCGGCTGCCGCGGCGCCAGAGAAAGGAAAAATCGTGCCGGACGTCAAAATCCACAAGGGGGATGGCACGCAGGGCGCCCTGCGCCAGCTCCTCCCTGACGGCGGTTTCATACAAAAAGGTAATGCCGCAGCCCGCTTTGGCAAGGGCTTTGAGGGCGGTCAGGCTGCTGGCCTCCACGCGGCATGCAAAATCCTGGATGGCCAGGTTTTTCCCCTCCAGATAGTGCTCCAGGATATGGCGGGTGCCGGAGCCCTGTTCGCGCACAAGCAGGCGCTCTGCCAGCAGGTCGTGGATGCTGCGCACGGCTGCCGGCAGCGGATAGGCAGCGCCGCAGACCGGCAGAAAGCGCTCTGTACAAAACAGCAGCGAATCGTATACGCTCTGGGAAAACGCGCCCTCTACGATGGCAAAGTCGATGGCGCCGTCATCCAGGGCGCGGAGCAGCTGCTCTGTATCCGCCACATGCATGGCAATCTGCGCATCCGGGTGCTGCTTTAGGTAGCGCGCCAATACCGGCGGCATGGCATATTCGCCAACGGTCAGCGTAGCGCCAAAGCGCAGCACGGGCTGTTCTCCGCCCAAAGAAGCGATGCGTTTTTGCAGCTGCGCCGCATCCTGCCGCATGGTACGGGCCGCCTGGCACAGCATGCGCCCCGCCTGGGTCAGCGCCAGCTTTTTGCCCCGGTAGGAAAAAAGAGCCGCGCCGTATTGCTTTTCCAGCGCCTTGATGTGCTGGGAAACAGCGGGCTGTGTGATATGCAGCGCTTCGGCTGCCCTGGTGATGCTCATGGTTCTGCATACCATTAAAAAGCTTTCGATGCGATAATCCAGCATGGCGATCCCTCCGCCACAATCATAATATATTCTTATAATTTTATAAATATATATTATTTTTATTTATCGATTTTCTCTGCTATACTGGCAGACAGAATTGGGCATTTTTCCCTGCTGCCCGAGGTTTTAGAAAGGCTGTGAACGCGATATGGAAACGATCAAACGGACTGCGCCCGGCATTGCGCTATGCCTTCTCATTGCGCTGCCCGCCTGGGCGCTGGGGCAATGGCTGCCGGTGGTGGGCGGCCCTGTGTTTGCCATCCTCATCGGCATGGTCATCACGCTTTTGATGCCCCGCAAGGATTGGTGCCGCAGCGGGGTCACCTTTACCTCTAAAAAAGTATTGCAATATGCGGTGGTGCTGCTTGGCTTTGGCATGAATCTTTCCGAGATCTTGGCCAAGGGAAAGCAGTCGCTGCCCATCATCCTTTCCACCATCTCCATTTCGCTTATCGTGGCTTTTGTGCTATATAAGGCGCTGCGTTTGAAAAAGAACAGCGCCATTTTGATCGGCGTGGGCTCGTCTATCTGCGGCGGCTCTGCCATCGCGGCCACGGCGCCCGTGATCCAGGCAAGCGACGAGGAAGTGGCGCAATCCATTTCCGTGATTTTTCTATTCAACATTTTAGCCGCGCTCATCTTCCCGACGCTGGGCGGGCTTTTGGGGCTTTCGGACACCGGCTTTGGCCTGTTTGCCGGCACCGCCATCAACGATACCTCCTCCGTAACGGCGGCGGCCGCCGCTTGGGACGGCATCCATGGCTCCAATACTCTGGACGCCGCCACCATCGTCAAGCTGACGCGCACACTGGCCATCATCCCCATTACGCTGGCGCTGGCGCTTTTCCGCACCCGCCAGGCCAAGCAGGAGGACGGCGCCAAAATCAGCCTGAAAAAGATTTTTCCCTTTTTCGTGCTCTTCTTCGTGCTGGCCGCCGTCATCACGACCGTATGCCAGCTGCCGGCCAGCGTGACCGGCCCGCTGAAGGATCTGAGCAAATTTCTCATCATCATGGCCATGGCGGCCGTGGGGATGAATACCAACATCGTGCAGCTCGTCAAGACGGGCGGAAAGCCGATTTTAACCGGCTTTTGCTGCTGGGTGGCCATCGCGGCGGTCAGCCTGGGCATGCAGACGGTTTTGGGCATCTGGTAAGCGCTGTGCCCAGCCATTGTCCTTCCAAAGGGCCTATTCTGAGGGATAGGCTCTTTTTTCTTGCGCCGTATAGGCAGGCCGCCGCAAATCCGTTTGCATAGATTGCATCCAAAAGGGGCGGGGAGCGCTCCGGCCTTCCCGTTTTTCTGCATAGAAAAAGCCCCCGGGCGGGGGCTTTGTTCCGCGCAAAATGCTCAGCGTTTTGTTGTTTGCAGCGTATCCTTTTTCAGCGGAATCTCATACACATCGGTATACGATTCCACTTCCGCATCATCGAGCGGGGGCGCATAACAAAGGCCGGTACATTCTGTGGCGGAAGCCACGGAAAACAGGTCGTCGGTGAATTCATCGGCAAATTCGACGTTGTAGTCGTCTTTTTTCTTAGAATCATCCATCATGATTTCCTCCTTCCCGCTCTAGTGTGGCCTGTTCTGCTTCGGCTCATACCGATTCTTTCGCGCTGCGCTGCGCCAGGGCGTTTTCCGCCCGTTTTTGCGCAAAATACGCGCGGTTGTAGGCCACGGATGCGTCGTCCGGCTTATAGGCGGCGGCCTTTTCATTGTAGGCGGCCGCCTTTTCCCATTGCCCCATAGCATCGTAACACAGGCAAAGCTGGATATACGGGATATAGCCGTAGCAATCCGGCTGCACAAAGCCGCGCGTTAGGTCCATCGGGCGGGCCAGCGCCGTTTGATACCAAAACGCCGCCGTTTCAAACATGCGCCTTTGGTAAAACAAGTGGCCCAATTCACAGCAGGTCTCCGCCCGCGGGGCATCGTATACAAAGCTCCTCAGCAGCGCCTGCAGCGCCTTTTCATCCTTGCCCAGCTGATGATAGCACAACGATAGATCCTGGCAGGCGCCAATGTTGTTTTCCACCCAGCCCCGGCCCTCTGCCAGGAAAGCCTCGAACACATCGGCGGCTTGCTGGTAGGCGGCATGGTAATACAGCTCGCGGGCGTAATAATACTGCGCCCGCGGCTCCAACGCTTCGCCGCGATCCACCATGGCCTGGTAGATGCGCAGGTTGCGGTCCGGGTCTCCGGGCTTTTCCTTTCGATGCTCAATGGCAATATCGCTATGCAGAATGCGCCCGGCCGGGGCAATGGCCTCGTGCACCGCACCCTCCCACACAAAGCCTGCGCTGCGCTTTACGATGCGCTCCCGCTCGTAGGCAAAGGTAGGGTGGCCTGCCGCATCAAAGGCAACGCGGTACTGCATCATCACCAGATCCACCGCCCCGTCCATCGTGCGCTTTAATTCCCGGATGCGCTCGACGTTTTCCGGCGTTACAACGTCGTCGGCATCCAGCCACATGAGATAGTCGCAGGTGCCTTTGGAAAAGGCAAAGTTGCGCGCCTTGGCAAAATCATCCTGCCAGGCAAAATCATACACCTTCTCCGTATACTGCCGCGCAATCTGCTTGGTTTTATCCACAGAACCGGTATCTACAACGACCACCTCATCGGCAAACTGAACGGCCGAGGCCAGGCAGCGCGACAACACCTCCTCTTCATTTTTTACAATCATACAAACGCTCAGCGTATGCATTTCAAAACCTTCCTTTCGCTTGGTGTATGGCAGCGCCGCGCTCACACGAACACCGCCCCCTTTGCATAGTATGAAAAGGAGACAGATGTCTTCACACAAAAGGAAAGGAATGGGTGAATTCAATGCCAATCTTCCAACAACGAGGTCAATACCGTTGCCCGCGCTGCGGCCGTATGGTCAGCGCTGGCAACTTTTATGGCGATGGATGCTGCTTTTGCTGCCCGCCCCCGCCGGGCCCCCGCTGCATCACCGGGCCTACCGGCCCTACCGGACCCACTGGGCCAACCGGGCCTTCCAACGGCATTACAGGCGCAACCGGCGCCACGGGTGTGACAGGCCCAACAGGGCCGACAGGCGCCACGGGCGCTACAGGGGCTACTGGGCCGACCGGGCCTACGGGTGCCGCCGGCGCTTCTCCCGTATTTTCGATCGGAGAGGTTATCACCGCTGAGCCGGGCGTACCCGCCTCCGTGACCATTACGGGCAATCCCTTAACGCCTATCTTAAACTTCGTCATCCCGCGCGGCGCTACCGGCGCTACTGGGCCGACTGGGCCTACGGGCGCTACCGGCGCTACTGGGCCGACTGGGCCTACGGGTGCTGCCGGTGTTACCGGGCCGACTGGGCCTACGGG
>OLRX01000323.1_pt1 | contig 44838 bp, 38 predicted proteins | sample 1672991 | NCBI WGS metagenome assembly OLRX01 (sample SAMEA3136744, study PRJEB25190) | human gut metagenome | biome: human gut; feature: human-associated habitat; material: faeces | place: Austria | collected 2013
CCTTGATGGCCTCGGCGTTGTCCACGACGTTGCGGATGTCGTTGAGGGCATCGAACACGCGGAACACGTGGATGCCGTTGCGCTTGGAAGCCTTGATGAAACGGTTGCAGATCTCGCGCGAGTAATGCTTGTACCCCACCAGGTTCTGACCGCGGGACAGCATGGCGAGCGGCGTGTTCGGCGTGTTCGCCTTGATAGATCGCAGACGCTCCCACGGGTTCTCGTCGAGAAAGCGCAGGCACGTGTCGAACGTCGCGCCGCCCCAAGCCTCGATGGCCCAGTACCCGACCCGGTCCATCTTCGGCAGGATCGGCAGCATGTCCCCGATCTGCATGCGCGTGGCCCAGAGGCTCTGCTGGCCGTCGCGGATCGTGGTATCCATGATTTGAAGTCTCGGCATGAACTCACACCCCCTTCGATTTGCAGTTAGTCAAAGATCGAATATCCGATTATAGAGGAAGGTTGAGGTCGCGGCGTAGATGCCGGGTGAAATTCACTGCTAAGCAACAGAATAGGGGGACGAGGGGCGCAAACGGCCGTGCTTCGCGCAGGCGGATGGCGGGCCAACCGCCTGCATCCCGAAATGAGCGGCTTTGTCGTCCGGCGCAGGCAAAGTGTATTCAGCTGAATACTTTCATCTTTGGAGGCTCGCCTACGATTTCGATCATGCCGGAGAAGTTACGACAGGCCAAGATGCAGGGCAAGGACCCCCTTGTCCAACTCCTCGCGCGCACGTTCGGCGAGAACGTGCGCGTCCTGCGCGAAAGCCAGCACCTGACGAAAAAGGAGCTGGCGGACATGGTAGGGTCCAGCCGAAGCCACATCACCGACATCGAGGACGGCTTGATAGACGCCGACTTCTCGAAGGTCGTGAAGTTCGCGCGGGCCTTCGAGCGCCCCCTCGACGCCCTTTTGACCCCCGGAGGAGCCCTCCATTCCCTGGGCGAGAACGAGAGGGGCTAGCCCCGCAGCCCAGCCCGCCCGCGCCCGGGCGGATGGCGTTTCGGGTGCCAGGCTAGCTGGAGCGGACGTGGCACCCTAGAGCAGGCACCTGCGAAGCTCCCCTACGTCGCGGCACACGACCTCCGGCTCTTCGACCAGCAGCACCTCTTCGGGGAACATACCCCAGAGGGCCGCGGCCGTGGGGCAGCCGGCACCGTGGCCGGCCTGGAGGTCGAAGGGGCTGTCCCCCACATACACGCACTCCTCGGGGCGCAGGCCGAGCAAGCCGCAGCCTTGGAGGACCGGACCGGGATCGGGCTTGTAGGTGGCGCAGTCGTCGGAACCTATGAGCAGGTCGAACGCACCATCCAGGCCGAACGTGGCCAGACCGCGCAGGGCGGCCTCGTGGCGCTTGGAGGTTACCACGCCGAGGGACAGGCCCCTGCCGCGCAAATCGGCGATCAGCTCGGGCACGCCGGGGAAGATGCGGATGAGGTCGTCGTGCACGCGGGCATTGTAGTCGCGGTAGACGGCGAGCAGCTCGTCGTGCACCTCCTGGTCGTCCGTGAAGTCCCACATCTGCACCGTGAGCGGCTGGCCCACCTTGGCCATGAGCAGCTCGTCGGGGATGTCTTTCCCCAGCACCGTCTGCACGGCATGGCGGAAGGAAACCAAGATCAAACGCTGGGTATCGAGAAGGGTGCCGTCCAGGTCGAACAGCACCCCACGTGCATCCGAGAACGAGCCCATCAGGCGAACAGCCCGCCGAACAGGTCGACCTCGGAGCCCCACACCTTCGTGTTGCGCTGCGCGAACGCCACCGCGTCGGTCAGCGCCATGAGCGAGATGTCGCGGCGCGCGCCCGTCTTGCGGTGCTTGATCTCCACCTTGCCCTCGGCCAGGCCGCGCTTGCCCACCACGACCTGCAGCGGCCAGCCCACGAGATCGGCGTCGGCGAACTTCACGCCGGCGCGCTCCTTGCGGTCGGCGATGACCACTTCCAGGCCGAGCTTCGCCAAATCGCCGGCCAGCTTCTCGGCTGCCGGCTGCACCTCGTCGTCGCCCACGGTGAGCGGCAGCACGCACACGTGCGCCGGCGCCACCGAGAAGGGCCATGCGATGCCGTTCTCGTCGTTGTGCTGCTCCACGATGGCCGCCATGGTGCGCGACACGCCCACGCCGTAGCAGCCCATGAGGAACGGCTGCTCGGAGCCGTCTTCCGCCATGAACGTGGCGCCCATGGCCTTCGAGTACTTGTCGCCCAGCTGGAACACCTGCGACACCTCGATGCCGCGCGCTCCCTCGAGCGGAAGGCCGCACTTCGGGCAGCTGTCGCCGGGCTGCACGATGCAGAGGTCGGCCCACTCGTCCACCTTGAAGTCGACGCCCAGCTGGGCGCCTACGTAATGGTAGCCGTCCTCGTTCGCGCCCACGACCCACTTCGGCACGGCCTGCAGGCTGCGCGCCGCGATGACGCGCGCGGCCTCGGGCAGGCCGACCGGGCCCATGGAGCCCTTGTGCAGGCCGAAGGCCTCCATGTCCTCGTCGGTGAGCAGCGTGAAGCCGCCGGCCACGCGCTCGGCCTTCAGCTCGTTCAGCTCGTGGTCGCCGGGAATGAACAGCACCACCAGGTCGCCCGCGTCGTTCTTGCCCGACAGCGCCTTCACGGTTGAGGACTCGGGGATGTCCAGGAACGCCGCCAGCTCGGCGATGGTGTGCACGCCCGGGGTAGCCACCTTCTCCATGGCCGGCACGTCGTAGACGGTCGGGCGCGCCAGGCAGTCGCCTGCCTCGGCGTTGGCCGCCCAGCCGCACGCGCAGTGCACGAGCTCGGCCTCGCCTGCCTCGGCGAGTGCCATGAACTCGCAGGTCACGCTGCCGCCGATCTGGCCGGAATCCGCCTCGACGGGGCGGTAGTCCATGTCCATGCGGTCGCAGATGCGCCCGTAGGCGGCGCTCATGTCGTCGTAGGTCTTCTGCAGCGACTCCTGGTCGGCGTGGAAGCTGTAGGCGTCCTTCATGATGAACTCGCGGCTGCGCAGAAGCCCGAAGCGCGGGCGGATCTCGTCGCGGAACTTCACCTGGATCTGGTACAGCGTGAGCGGCAGCTCCTTGTACGAGCGCAGCTCGTTGCGCACGAGGGCCGTGATGAGCTCCTCGTGGGTGGGCCCGAGGCAGAACTCGCGGTCGTGGCGGTCGACCAGGCGCATGAGCTCGGGGCCGTAGTCGTTCAAGCGCCCGCTTTCCTCCCACAGCTCCGCCGGCTGCAGCACCGGCATGAGAATCTCCTGGGCACCCGAAGCGTCCATTTCCTCGCGCACGATGTTCTCGATCTTCTTCAGCACGCGGAAACCCAAAGGAAGGAACGTGTACAGGCCCGAGGCGGCCTTGCGCAGCATGCCCGCGCGCAGGAGCAGGCGCGCGCTGTCGATGTCGGCGTCCGACGGGTCTTCCTTCAGGGTGGGGGCGTACAGGTTGCTCATACGCAGAATCTGGGTCATAGGTTCTCCAACTCCTCCATAAGGGCAGAAACAATTTCCGACTCTTGCACTTTGCGGACGATTTTACCATGGGAGAAAACAACGCCCGCGCCCGCTCCGCAAGCCACCCCGATATCGGCATCGGCGGCTTCCCCCGGCCCGTTTACCACACACCCCATGACCGCCACCTTCACCGGCTTGTCCACCGTAGCGAGGCGCTCTTCCACTTCCTGCGCCAGCCCGATGAGGTTCACCTGGCAGCGCCCGCAGGTGGGGCAGCTGATGAGCTCGGGGGTGCGGCGGCGCAAGTCCAGGGCGCCGAGCAGCGTCCAGCAGGCCCGCGCTTCCACCACAGGGTCGTCCGTGAGCGAGATGCGCATGGTGTCGCCGATGCCCTCTTCCAAAAGGACGCCCAGGCCGCATGCGCTTTTGATGATGCCTTGGAAGGCGGTGCCCGCCTCGGTGACGCCGATGTGCAGCGGCACCTCGGGCAGCTCGGCGGCCAACAGGCGATAGGTGTCGATGGTGGTCTGCACGTCGTGGGCCTTCGCCGACACAACGATGTCGTGGAAGTCGCATTCGTCTTCGAAGAAGCGCACATACTCGGTAGCGGAAGCGGCCAGCTTCTCGGGCAGCGTCAGGTCGTCGCGGGCCGCCAGCGCGTCATCGAGCGATCCGGCGTTCCCCCCGATGCGGATAGGGATCCCCGCCGCAGCCGCCGCGGCGATCACCTCACGGGTGGCCTCCAGGCCGCCGATGTTGCCGGGGTTGATGCGCAGCTTGGCCGCGCCGCGGGCCGCCGCCTCGATGGCGATGCGGGCGTCGAAATGGATGTCGGCCACCACGGGCAAGGGTGATGCGGCGCACACGGCTTCGAAGGCGTCCAGGCAGTCCCGACGCGGAATGGCCATGCGCACGATCTCGCAGCCGGCCTCGGCCAGCGCCTCAATTTGCGCGAGGTTGGCGGCCACATCGTCGGCCGGGGCGTTCAACATCGACTGCACCGCCACCGGCGCGCCTCCGCCCACCGGCACATCCCCCACCATCACACGCCGCGTGCGGTCATGGGGCTTCAGTTCCTTGGTCACGGACCACTTCCTTTCCAACCGTTATCTTTCACCAATTATAAGTCCGGAATCCGCCCAAGGAAGTCAGCGAGGGTCCGACAGGTTTAAACCCCTAGCCCCAGTTGCCAAAGACGAACCTCTGGATGTCCTGGTTCAGCATGATGACGAAGAAGCCGAGGAACAGGGCCATACCAGCAAGCGACATATAGTTCATGGCCTTCTGAGACACTGTCTTGCGGGTGCCCTTCTGGAAGATTTCCACCACGAAGCGGCCGCCATCCAGCGGCGGGATAGGCAGCAGGTTCATGATGCCCAGCGAGACCGAGATCATGGCCATGAACTCCAACGCCTCCACGAGGCCCGCCTGGAAGTAGTCCTTCGACATGACGGCGATGCCGACGATGGAGGTGGAATCGGACACCGTCTGAGCCGCCGTGGCCGGGTTGAACAGGCCCGCCACCGCCTGAATCACCATGCCGATGTACATGAAGCCGGCCTGCAGCGCCTGCAGCACCGATGCGTGAATGGTCGTGATCTCGCCCGTTTCAGGATGCTGCACCTGAAAGCCGATGATCGAGAACACGATAATGAACACGAGCATGGCGAACAGCAGGTTCATGAAAATGCCCGCCAAAAGGATGACCGAGCGCTTCCAGAAGGGCAGCGAGCGGTACTGCTGGCGGTACTCGGACTCGTAAAGAGCATGGGGGTCGGCCACTTCTCGGGCTTGGCCCAGCTCGTAGGAAACGGGCGCCGGCAACCCCGCCGCGGCCGCCTTCTTCAGAGCGCGCTTGGTGGGCGCGACGCGCGGAGCGCGGTAGGTGTTGTACTGATCGGCCTTGGCGGGACCGATGACGCTGCCCCATTCCACCAGCTCTTCCAGGGCGTTGTATGCTTCATCGTCGCTGATGCCGCAGTCGCGGGCCACGTCCTCCATGTTAGCGGTGCCGCGGCGGTAAAGCGACGCGAGCACCTCCTGCAGGTGCGGCTGCAAAGGGCCGGCCTCCATGCCACACACCTTCGCATAGCCGCCGAGGGGCACGGCCGTGACGCCATAGCGGGTCTCGCCCTTCGTGAAGCCAATGGAAGGGCCGGGCAGGCCCAGCATGAACTCGGTAACGCGCACGCCGAAGGCCCGAGCGGCCAGGTAGTGGCCGCCCTCGTGGATGAACACGAGGAAGCCGATGCTGATAACGGCGCAGACGATCATGATGAGGATGTCCACAGATGTCTCCTTATATATGAGAGATTTCCTACCTCACGGGGCAGGAACGGGTGTCGCTGGTCATTATAGAAAGCGGGCACCCTTTGTCTTTCCCTTGGAGAGCCGTCTCGGAAAATAACTACAAGCTGGCTACGATCCCTCCATGGTTTCGGAGGGACGTGCGCCGAATCTGTCGGCTGCGCCCGCCGCCTTGACTGCCGTCTCGGCGAGCGCGAAGCACGCGCCTTTGCTGCCGCCGCTTGAGAATCGAGCACCTCGAAGTCCCGCCCTTTTCCCACTGAAGACCCGTCGAAGTCCCTTTTGGCTCCTCGCGCCGACCGCTTTTCCGTCGCATAAAAATACGACTCCCGCACGGTCGGGGGAGGGAATGAACTGGGACATTCCCGCGTCATTTCTGCGGTTCGGCTCTCGTAAGGTTATCGGCGTCAGGCATCGGGCGCCGTACGCCAAACCTTCCAGCCCGCATTCCTTCGAGACACGGACGTCACGATTGCGCCCCACGCCTGACTCTCTTTCGTCAATCGAGCAGCGCGGACACGTGGCCGCGCAGAGAGGAGTCACCGTGGATTCACTCGATCCCGTCCCCGCGCGCCCGCCCCTCCAAGGAGGCCGTGCCCTTTTCAACATGGTTCTTGCCTTCCTACTGCTCGTGGGCCTCATCCCCGCGATGTGTGCCCCCGCGACCTCGGCAGTCGCCACGGAAACCGAGGGGGTGCCCGTCATGTTCCACTTTAAAGACTCTGCGGGCGAGACCATCGACTTCGCCAGCATCACCGCGCCGTACGACCTGCAAGAAGGGCACATTGTCGCCACGGTCGACGAGGGCGGAACGCTCAGCCTCAACGAGGCGCTCGGCTTCGCCGTGTACGAGCACTACGCCACCTTCGGCGACCGCCAGCGCGACATTACCGATGAGTGCTCTCTTGATGCCGCTGCGGGCACCGTGAGCATCCCCGAGTCCTATGCGGACACCCTGGAAACCCTCGGCATCGTCTTCGAGCTGTCGCCCGCACATCCCGCCTATGAGCGCTTTGTGCTCGCCGACCTCGACACGAGTCCGCAGGAGCTCACCGTCGGCGAAGAGACAACGATCATCGCCTCGGACATTCCCGACATCCTCGCCGAGGCTGGCGGCATCGCCCCCTTCGCAGCCGCCTTCCCCGGGCAGGCCGAGAAGCACTACGCGCTCAACCCCTATATGCGCCTCGAAACCTTCGATGTCGACATGCCCCGCAAACAGGAGGCCTACGGGTTCCCCAGCGATCTGGTAGGCTCCTATGGGTTCGGTGCTTTCTTCGGCACCTCTCAGCACTGGGTGAACGGAGTTTCCCAGGGAACGAACTTCAACGACTACGTGCTGAACACTGCATCGAGCAGCTTCGACGCCGTCGTGGACGCGTTCCTTTACGAGACGATCGCCGCCCGCAACGGCGCCGATGTGCCCTTCGCCACCTCGCGCACCGGCAGCGACTACCGCGCTCGCTTCCTCACCACGGGCAACGACTACAAGGACGCCAACTACAGCGGGGGAAGCGCACCCACCAACCGCGCCATGGCCCAAGCCACCTGCGGTACCGCCGGCGTTTCCAACGGCTATGGCGCCGTGGCAAGCAACCCCAACGGCGACAACTACATCACTTACAAGGGCACCTACACCGGCTCGCAATCCGCGTACAACGGGTGGTACAAGTTCTACTACAAAATCGATGCTCGATCTGCCGCCACTAACAAGGAGTTCCAGGACGTTGTCGGCTATCTGCTTGTGGAGCCCATCAACACCGGGCGCGCCCAGGTCGTGAAAACCTCCGCCAACCCCGCCATCTCCAACGCCAACGGGAATTACTCGCTCGCCAACGCGGTGTTCGGCGCCTTCTCCACTCGTGCAAGCGCCGAAGCGGCGGCCGAGCAGGCTGCCAAGGGCGCCTGGGGAAGCTGGCAGGCGGCCCGCACCTGGGCTCAGGCCAATGCTTCGTTTACCCTCGTTACCGGGGCGGATGGCAGAAGTGCGGTCGCCGAGGACATCGAGGGCGGCGACTATTACTTCTGCGAACTGTTCGCCCCGCCCGGATTCCGCCTGAACAGCGCCGTCCAGAAGGCGACCGTGGAGGCAACCAGCGACGAGAGCGTCGTGTGCCAAGTATCCTTTGCCGATGAACCCATGCGCGGCTCCATCGACTTGCTCAAGCAGTCGGGCTATCCCGAGGTCACGATGGGACACCCCGGCTATACCTTGGCGGGCGCCGTCTATGGCGTGTACGCGGACTCGGCCTGCACAAAGCTCGTCCGCGAAATCCGTACGAGCCTGAACGGCGATGCCGACGGCTACGGACGCATCGACGAGATGCCCATCGGCTCCTATTGGGTGCGCGAGACCAAGCGCCCTCTGGAGGGCTATGCTCTGGATAGCCGAACCTATGCCGTGACCGTCGCTGATCGTTCCGTCACCCGCGTGAATACCACTGCCGTCAGCGACAAGGCAAAGTTGAATCCCCTCTCCCTTCTTATCCAGAAGAAGGATGCTCAAAGCGGTCAGAGCCATGCGCAGGGTGCTGCCACCCTCGGCGATGCCCACTTCCGCATCGATTATTATGCGGCCAAGAACGCTTCCCTGGACGCCCTTAAGACCCTCGAGCCGCAAGCAAGCTGGGTCGTGCGCACCAACGACGAGGGCGCCTTCTTGCTCGACGAGGCGGAGGGCAGCTTCACACACACTTTGGCCGACGGAACAACCGAAGAGCTTCCCTACAAGGTGGCAGGTGATGCGTTCTACAAGCTCTCCAACGGCCGCATCGCGCTTCCCATCGGCACCTATGTCATCCAGGAAGTGAAGGCACCGCGTGGCTACCTTCTCGACGAGACCGTGCACGTGCGCCACGTCACCGATGCCGACACCGATGGCGAGATTATCGAGACCTTCGATGCGGAACAGAACGGCGATCTCGTCACCGACCGCGTCGCCCGCACCGATCTGCGCTTCATGAAGCGCGCCGACGGCGCCGCGAAGCTGGCCGGCATCCCCTTCAAGCTCACCTCGAAGACGACCGGCGAATGGCACATCCTCGTCACGGACAAGAACGGGCTCGCTTCCACGGAATCTACCCCGGGCCATCCCCACGACGCGAACACGAACGCCAACGACGCGCAGTTCACCGCTCCTGACGGCAGCTTCCAGATGCCGCTTACGTTGGACACCGAGGCCCTTGATGCCACAGCGGGGATCTGGTTCGGTCTCAATGCCGAAGGGGCGTCCGTCGCTGCGGACAATGGACTGGGCGCACTGCCCTTTGACACGTACGAGCTGGAAGAGCTTCGATGCCCGGCCAACGCAATCTTCGAGATGATCCGCGATGAAATCGTGGTTGACGAGAGCGATGAGGGGCTCGTCATAGACTTGGGCACTCTCAACAACACGGGCACCGGCAAGCCCACGATCCGCACGAGTGCCTACGACGGTCTGTCCGACGATCTGTACGACACGCAGATCAGCGCCGATGCCAAGGCCGTCGTCATCGATCGAGTCACTTATTCTGGCCTAGAGCCCGGAGAGCCCTATCTGCTTCGGGGAACCCTCATGGACAAAGCCACCGGAGAGCCGTTCCTCGTGAATGAGGAAGAAGTCGCCGCCGAGCTTGAGTTCGCTCCCGAGGATTACAACGGGTACGCAAACGTGACCTTCGCCTTCGACGCCTCGGCGATCACCGAGGACACCAACCTCGTCGTCTTCGAGACGCTTCTGCAGGATGGCGTCGAAGTAGCCTCGCACCGCGATCTCGCCGACCGCAAGCAGACCATCGCCGTGAGCCCTATCGCCATCGGCACAACGGCCGTCGACGCCGCCACCGGCACTCACGAAGGCGTGCCAGCCGAAGAGGTCACCATCATCGACACCGTCAGCTACCAGGGACTGACCCCCGGCGAGGAGTACGAGCTATCTGCCGTGCTCATGGACAAAGAGGAAAACGCCCCGTGGCTCGTGGAGGATAAAGTGGTCATGGCAAGCCACCGGTTCATCCCCGAGGAATCCTCGGGCACGGTGGATGTCGAGATCACCATTCCCGGCACCAACTTGGATGGCGTGAGCCTCGTGGTCTTCGAATCGCTGCTGCACGACGACATCGAGGTGGCCCTCCACGCCGACATCGAGGACGAGGGGCAGACCGTCTCCTACGCCTATCCCGACCTGCCGCTGCCGCCGACCGGCGGCGACGAGCCGGAGAAGCCCACTGAGCCCGAAGCCGACGAGCCCGAGCCGACGCGCGTCGCCCAAACCTCGCGCCTCGCTCAAACGGGAGACGAGAGCCTCACGGTGATTTGCCTGGTCGCCCTGCTCGCCGTAGCCGGCGCCGGCGCTGCCTTCGTCGCCTACCGCAAGCGCCGCTGAGAACGCTTCCGGGGCGGCGCCGCTAACTCCGCCGCCCCCGGGCCCACTCGCTTGCGAAGGCGCGGGCCCATGCGTCGACGGCCTTCAGCTGCTCGAGGCTCTCCACGACTTGGACGCCTGCCCCTTCGTGGGCGTCCATGGTCGCTTCGACGCAGCGGGCGATATCGAGGTAGCCGATCTGCTCGGCGAGAAATGCCGCCACCGCCACTTCGTTGGCGGCATTCATGACGGCGGGCAGCGTGCCCCCCACCTCACCTGCATGACGAGCCAGAGAAAGACAGCGGAACGTATCCACATCGGGCGCCGCAAATTCCAGCGAGCCCAACGTCCGAAAATCGAGCGGTCTCACGGGAGCCTCCCACCGCTCGGGATAGGAGAGAGCAAATTGAATGGGAATACGCATATCGGTCGTACCCAAATGAGCCAGAACCGACCCATCGGTAAACTCCACCATCGAATGGATGGCACTCTGGGGCTGCACTACCACCTCGATCTGATCGTAGGGCATCGCGAACAAGTGGTGCGCCTCGATGACTTCGAGCCCCTTGTTCATCAGCGTCGAGGAATCGATGGAGATCTTCGCCCCCATGTTCCAGGTGGGATGGGCCAGTGCCTGAGCTGGCGTGACCGCCTCCAGGTCGGCGATCGTCTTGCCTCGGAACGGGCCGCCCGAAGCCGTCACCCACAGCTTCGAGATCTCGCGCGGATTCTCTCCGAGCAGACATTGGTAGATGGCCCCGTGCTCCGAATCGATGGGCATGAGCGCCCCGGCCGGCCCTGTCGCCGGAGCTACGCCGGAGGCCCGACGATCCGCATCCACCGCTGCTGCCAGCGGCATAATGAGGTCGCCACCCACCACGAGCGACTCCTTGTTGGCCAAAGCGAGCACCTTGCCCGCCTTCAGCGTCGTATAGCTCGCCTCCAAGCCAGCTGCCCCTACCAGGGCGTTCACGACGACATCCACCTCGGGCAGTTGGGTGAGAGCCACGACGGCTTCGGAGCCCACGCCGAAGCTCGCCTCCGCGTCCTCCTGGCCCTCGGGAACGGCCAGCGACCGCACGAGGGCCCGCGCCTCATCGCAACGGGGATCGTTCGCCAAAGCGGCATTCCCCACCGCCAGATGGCGCACGCCGAATTCCCGGGCTTGAGCGAGCAGAACATCCAAGGAGCTGTTCACCGCAAGACCGACGATCTCCAGCTTATCGCCGTGCTGACGCACGACATCGAGGGTCTGGGTACCGATGGATCCCGTAGAGCCGAGTACCGCAATGCGCCGTTTGGCCATGAGAACCCCTTTCACTATGACAGGACACGCAAAGAGCGAACCGGGACGGATCGCCTAGAAAAGAGCATAGGGAATGCAACCGCCGGCTATCAGAAGGATAGCTGCCGTGATGGAGGTGAGGAACAGCGAGTCGCTCCGATCGAGCAGGCCGCCGTGGCCGGGCATGATGGTGCCGGAGTCCTTGAACCCGGAATTCCGCTTGATGCGGCTCTCCGCCAAATCGCCCAGCACTCCCATGCAGCCGGAAATGATGCCGAAGACAATAGCCTGAGGAATGGCCATGGTGATGCCGGGCACCAGCGTCATGAGGCACCAAAATATCACCGACCCCACCAGACCTGCGATGAACCCTTCCCAGCTCTTCTTCGGACTCGTGCGCGGTGCCAGCTTGTGCCTCCCGATTTTGCTTCCCACCAAATAGGCGAAGGCATCGTTGGCCCACACCGACAAGAACAGCAGAAGCACGCAGGCGCCGCCCCACGGCGCCGGCAGCGACACACGGATAATCACCAGTCCGCACAGCAGAAGGCCCGTGTAGGCAGCACCGAAGAAGCTCACCCCCACATCGGGGATGCGGGCCCGCAGCCAGAACACGTACCACACCAAGAGGGCCAGCAGAAGAGCCAAGCTCACCAGCATCGCGCCCACCAGACCGGCAATGTACACACTTAGGGGATAGAGCACGGCCGCAATAATGCCGAGCATCTCGTTGGGCAGCTTCGCATCGGAGCGCAGCATGTAGAAGAACTCGCCGGCGCAGATGCCAGCGACAACCATCAGCATGAGCACCATGGGGATGTTGCCGGCCAGCACGCAGATGACCGTCGCCGCCGTGTAAATTACCCCGGTACGGAAACGCACTTGAAGATCGGAGGGATTGCGCAGCTTGTCCGGCGTCTTGTTCAGCGCCTTCTGCTTCAGGCGATCGCGCTTCTCCTGGCGCGTCTCGCGCTTCTCCTCGCGGGCGGCGCGCTCCTCATCGGAGAGGTCGTAGTGCCAGGGAGGGCCTTCGGGGGCCGATTCCGCATCGCAGACGACGGGAGGCAAGTCGCGTTCCTCATCGGGCTGCAGCCGGTCGAGCAAATGAGTGCGCTCCTCCGAGGGCGCACTCACCTCGTCAGGGGACGCACTCATCCCGTCAGAAGCCGCCGCCCCACGCGCAGCTGACACGCTTCCGCGCTCTTCCGAACGCACACGACGGCCATGGTCGCCTCGGCGCAATCGCTCGCGCGCCGCTCGGGCTCGATCCTTCTTCTCTTCGTCGGAAATCCCCCCGCGCATTTAGGCCACGCCCCCGAAACGGCGGTTCCGCCCCTGATACTCGAGCAGGCACTCCAGGAAGGTGTAGCGGTTGAAGTCGGGCCATAGCACATCGGTGACCACGAATTCGGAATAGGCGATCTGCCACAGCAGGAAGTTCGAGATGCGCATCTCGCCCGAAGTGCGAATGACCAGATCGGGGTCGGGCATCCCGAACGTGTACAGCCCCCGCTCGAACATCTCCTCGGTGGGCTCTATCACTTCCCCGGTCTCTTCGCCCAAAAGCACCGCCTCGCGCATGCAGCCCCGGCAAGCGCGCAGTATTTCCTGACGGCCACCGTAGTTCACGGCCACCACCAGCGTCATACCGTCGTTGTCGCGCGTCTTCTCCCAGGCCTCATCGAAGGCCTCACGCGTCTCTGCGGGAAGCGCCGAGAGATCGCCAATCGTCCGCACGCGCACGCCCTCTTCATGAAGGCCGTCCACTTCGGCGAGCATGGTCTTGGCGAACAGATCCATCAGCCCCACGACCTCATCTTCGGGCCGCTTCCAGTTCTCCGTGGAAAACGAGTAGATGGTCAGATAGCGCACCCCAAGATCCGACGCGCAGCGAATGGCCTCTCGCACCGCCTCGATGCCGGCCTTATGGCCCTTCAGGCGATTCAGCGCGCGCTTCTTGGCCCAGCGGCCGTTGCCATCCATGATGATGGCCACCGACTCGGGAATCCTCTCCGGATCAAGCGCCCGAGGATCAACCCCCTCGGGCGGATCCGGAAATATGTAATCTAAATCCTTATTCATCCCTACCCACCGGTCGTTCGTGAAGCCAGTGAACCCCCTAGATCTCCATGACCTCGGCTTCCTTCTTCTTCAGAACCTCATCGACCTCGGCAACGAACCGATCAGTCATCTTCTGGATCTCGGCCTCGGCCCGCTTCGATTCGTCTTCGGGAAGGTTGTCGTTCTTCACGGCCTTCTCGATCGCGGTGTTCGCGTCGCGGCGCGCATTGCGCACGGCCACGCGCGCTTCCTCGGCGTAGGTCTTGCACTGCTTCACCAGATCGCGGCGGCGCTCCTCGGTCAGGCTCGGGAACGGCAGGCGAATGACCGAGCCGTCGTTGTTCGGGGTCACGCCCAAATCGCTCTCGAGGATGGCGTGCTCGATGGCACGCAGCATGCCCTTGTCCCAAGGTTCGATGACCAGCAGATGGGCCTCGGGCGTCTTCACGCCAGCCATCTGGTTCACCGGCGTGGGCACGCCGTAGTAGTCCACCTTGATGCGGTCGAGCACCATGGCGTTGGCGCGGCCCGTGCGCACGCCCATGAAGTTCTCCTTCAGCGCCGTGATGGCCTTTTCCATGCGCTCTTCCGCGCTCATCAGAATCTCGTCGATATCTGCCATGAGGGTTTCCTCCCTAATCACTCAGGGGCTCCTCCCCCTGAAATCCTTCTAGAATCCGCCACGAGCCTCGCGACCCGCGGCATACGCTCGTCCTCGCTGTCGCGCCGACAAGCGGCTCCAGCGCGGCCTGCGCCCCAGGCGCCTACTCGACCACCGTGCCCACCGGCTCGCCCTGCAGAGCGGCCTTGATGTTGCCCGGCTTGGTGAGATCGAAAACGATCATGGGCACGTCGTTGTCCATGCAAAGCGAGGTGGCCGTGGCATCCATGACATGCAGCCCCTGGCTCAGCACCTCCATATAGCTGATATGGTCGAACCGGTGCGCGTCGGGATTCTTCATCGGGTCGGCATCGTAGACGCCATCGACCTTCGTGGCCTTCATGACGCAATCGACGTCCAGCTCGCAGGCGCGCAGGGCCGCCGTCGTATCGGTCGTGAAATAGGGATTGCCCGTGCCGGCCGCCAAAATGACGACGCGCCCCTTCTCCAAATGGCGGATCGCTCGGCGGCGAATGTAGGGCTCGGACACTTCCTGCATATTGATGGCGCTCTGCACGCGGGAGAAGATGCCGTGGCGCTCGAAGGCGTCCTGCAGAGCGAGCGCATTCATCACCGTGGCCAGCATGCCGATGTAATCGGCCTGGGAGCGATCCATGCCCTCGGCCGATCCGGCCAGGCCGCGGAAGATGTTGCCCCCGCCGACAACCACAGCCAGCTGCACGCCATCGTGAACGATCTCGGCGATCTCCTCGGCAAGGTCATCGACCACTCGCGGGTCAATGCCGTACCCCTGATCGCCGGCGAGCGCCTCGCCAGATAGCTTGAGCAGCACGCGATCGTACTTGTATTCGTTCGCCATCGAGTACATCCCTTCGTCGGCAGGATCTTGTAAACGGATACATATTACCCGAAGTCCCTCGCCAACGCAGCGTCAGCCTTCCAAGATCAAAGAATTAGCTCAGTGCTGAGGCGCGAGCATAGGGGCTTACCCGAACCCTCTCCCGCTGAACCGCAAACCGTCGTGCAGACCACTGCGGGCAGAAACGCATATCGCGCAGACGCCAGGCAGCCACTCTTCCCGTGCGCCCATTCTTCAGAAATTGCCGAGTTATGTCATATATGACCTATGACTGATTCGTCATCAACGTACTCTTGGCCCCATGAACGACGAACAGGAAAAGGTGCAAGCCCGCATTCACTCGCTTGGTCAGCAGATCAGGGCGCATCGCATTGCCCAGAACCTTTCCCAGCAAAGGCTTGCCCTCATGGTGCACACCGACCAAGCCGTCATCGCCCGCATCGAGGCCGGCAAGCACAACACGGGCATCGCCAAATATATCGAAATCGCCGATGCCCTCGATGTTCCCTTGGGCGCCCTCATCAACTTCTAAGGTGAAGAACTTCCTCTCGCCCCCCCATCAATCGAGCGAGCGAGCGAAAGGCTCGTGCAAGCTCTTAAGCATCTTTCCCGTGTCTTTTTAAAGGAAAGATGACGAAAGACGCCTCGGCGACACCCGCCGGCTCGGTCAGTCCTGCTCCTCGCGAGCGGGCGGCTCGTACACGAGTAAATCGCCCGGTTGGCAGTGCAGCTCGCGACACAAATCCTCCAGCAGCGAGATTCGAATACCTTTTGAGTGATTGCAGCGCAAGTGGGAGAGGTTCACCGCCGAACGCCCCACCTTCTCCGACAGCTCGTTGACGCTGATGTCGCGGTCGGCCATGACCACCTTCAACTTCGACACAATAGGCATAGCATGCTCCCATCCGCCCAGAAAGCCGCTTTTTGCGTGTTCCTGCAGGCGCCCACACGGGCGCCTCTTCTCCGCGGCGGTACGGTAACCTCATAATGTATTTAATATACTAGCACGTTTTCAATAATTTTAAGGTGATAGTTTCATACCAGGCCGATAGCATTCGCAGCGGAGGGCAACTCTCCGCGACGCTTTTCCCGTTGTCTACTCGCTCACTTTCAGCCCGAACTCCGCGAGCATTTCATCGCGATAGGCAGCATCCTCGGAAACCCGCCTGGCATCGTCGAGGCGCCCCGCGTCCAGAAGGAGGCCGACGAGGGTTCCCAGCCTGTCCATGCCCTGCTCGATGCCCTGCTCGATGCCCCTGGCCTCTGCCCGGCGGCAGCGCATCTCGGTATCCTGCTCGTAGGTCAGCACCTTGGTCACCCACTCCCGGTCACGGTTGTACTCCTCCACGAGGGAGTCTATCTCGCGGGACAGCGCGCCGTCGGGCCGCCCCGTCGCCACGTAGTGTAGCAAATCGCGCAGGTCGGGGTCGGCGACATCCTCGGCGGCCGACGCATTGAACACGCGCCAGTGCGAGTCGTCCCCCGCGACCAGCTCCGGGGCCTCCAAGCAGACCCGCTCGATCGAGTAGACGGCCTCGCCCGCCCTGAAGGGGTCGGTCGCGCAGAAGAACACGACGAAGCTCTCCGGGAGCAGCCCGTAATCTTCCCCGGGGCCCAGCTCCGTCGCGTCGATCGCCGCCTGGTAGTAGCGCATCCGGCGCCCTATCCGGTCCTCGGGGGAGACCTGCATCTCGATGTCGAACACGCGGCTTCCCTCCCGCGCGAACACGTCCATGCGGACGCCGCGGCTCGCCGCCGCCGGCTCCTTCGCCTGCTCGGCGTTCAGGTAGGTTATCTCGCCCACCTCTATCCCCAGCGCGGCGCGCAGGACCTTGCGGCACACCTCCTTTTCGCATAGCACGCGGTTGAACATCCATCGATCGGAGAACTTCAGAAATCTCTTCGGCATGGCGGAATCCTCTCATCGGACATCACGATTCCCCAAGCCTACGACAGAGCGACCGCAGAAATGACGCGGGAATGCCCCGGTCAGTTCCCCGCGCCGACCGCACTTGTGCCGCAGCAGAGTCGCATCGGAGCCCCCGCCCGCCCCTCGCCGACCTCGGCTATCGACCTTTCGTCACAATAGGGCCTTCCGACAGCTCCGCATTCGCATCCATTTCATATGATTTCTCGCCGAAGACAATGGAACCGAGCCTCACGCAGGGGACGATCTCGACCGCGGCCATGCCCTTCCCCCGTCGCCTTCCTCTACCATCCTTGGCGAACAGGATGCGGAGATAAAGACGGCCTCGCGAACGCCCCATGGGTACTTGACCATCGCGCACAACGTCAGCAGCGTGAGGTTCAAGCGCCGGCTTTCATAAAGACCTGCCCCGCACGAAGCGAATTGGCATTTCCCTCGAAGTAGCGGAGACCCAAATCATCGAGCACCTCGCTCAGATCGCCGTTCAAAGGCCTCATTCCGGTTTGGGGGGGACTCGCCCTACTCGAAGCTGATGTTGCCTATCTTGGTGCCCTCGGGCAGGTCCTTCACGGCCTCCCACAGCTGGTCAGTCATATCCCAGTACACCTCCATGTCGGAGACCTCCATGTTCTCCAGGGAGTCCTCCCCGCCGAGGAAGAGAGGGATCCTGTAGCCGCCGCATTCCATGCGTCCCACGGGCGCATGCCCCTCCAGCCACTCCCGATACCTCCCGACCCCAAGACACGCCTCGCTCTGATTCGGCATAACCTCGTTCAGGAAGACTGCCACGTCTTTCCCGATATAGTACATATCGAGAGTTGCGATTTCCAGGAGAACCACGAGCTCCTTCCCATCGCCGTCCCGTTGATCAACCGCAAAGCACCGCCCCATCCAATCGTATCCGATCAGATTAAACTCACCGCGAAGCTTCGTGAAGCATCCGGACACCACCCGATGCCATCTCTCGAGATCACTGCGCTCGAACACCCTGAACACTCCATCGCCGAACGACCGGCCGCCCAGGCCGTCGATGAACGCGTCGTAGGGATCGGCCGCCCCGTCCTCGAGGACCGGGGCCTCCCCGAAGTACTCCAGAAACTCCGCGAACATCGAGGGGGTCGCCCTCCGCCGGGCCCCGCGGCCCTTCCTCCTCTTGAACAAGTCGAACATCTCGCTTCCTTTCACTCGAATATCACGTTGCCGATTTGGTGCCTTCTGGAAGATCCTTTATCGGATAGCGTATCTGAGCTCCCATGCTCCGGTTGACGCTGGCGTCGAGGGGGCGCATGTTGCTCACATGGTCGGCGCTTCCCAGCTGAAGATCTATTACATGATCGACATCGTAACCAGCAGGCACCGAGTCTTTCCCGTATTCCTTCTTGAAAGCATCGGCTGCCGACCCATTCCTCTTCCCCACGGTCGTCTTCACTGTGTCCGCTCTCGACAGATCCCGAGCCTTCCTCGTCGCCTGGGACATCTGGATCTCGTCCCAGATGTCCTTCCTCTTCAGCACAAGATCGACAGTCCTGTCGAGACGCTCGCCGGCCCGAATCGTGCCCGCCGTGTTGCTCCCGATGACGTTCCCAGCAATCTTCGGCGAGATCTAGACAGCTTGAATGTCATCAGTTGATCCACTGCAAACAGGCCATGTCGAAAAGCTTGGAAAACTTGCCAGAAAGACGTCCTTCATCTGACGAGGTCGATCCTTCTGCCTCTACGGAACCTCCTCGATGCTGCAAAAAGGGGCGTCGGAGCACAGGCGCGTTTCCTGAAAATGTGTTTCTCGGGGGTGCAGCTCTCGGGGAGCACTTTTCGGGGGTGTTTCGCGGGCATGAAAAAGGACGCCCGGTGAGGCGTCCTGTGAGGTGCGGGTTGTGGCAAAGACTAGTTGGCCACGTTCACAGGGATGCGGGAGACGGCGCCGATGGGCTTGCGGGCCGGCTCCTCGATGGGGCGGTTGATGATGGCATCCAGCTCGACGGCCTCATCGGTGCCCGGCTCGGGGGAAACGTACTCAAACAGGTCGCCCGGCTGGCACTGGAGCACTTCGCAAATGCGCTCCATGGTGGAGAAACGCACGGCCTTGATGTGGCCGCGGCGCATGCGCGAAATGTTCACCGGCGAGATGTCGATGCGCTGAGAGAGTTCGTTGACAGACATCTTACGATCCGCCATCGCTCGGTCGAGACGAGGAATAATAGGCATATCAGCTCCCTTACACGGTTTCGTCGCTGAGTTGCTGGAGCAGCGCAGCATATCGAAATATTGCCGAAAGTGAGTACATGATAGCAGAAAAGACGAGTACTCCAACATTAATACTTATAACAGGCTCAGTTGACCCTCTATTTACTATCACATCGTAGCCTATGCGTGGAACTACCTCGAATGTCACCCCGAGGGTAAATGCAAATTCGAGAAGTGCAAACATGAGCGCAAGGAACGCAATGAATCTGAGGCGATCTGCCTGCTTTTCTGTAAATGGCGTTTCGCTATTGACTGCATCCTTGAAGATAAGCTTCAGCATTGCCAAAACGCCAAGTACAAGGACTCCATAAAGCACTATATACGCAACAAGCGACATGCCATCGAATCCTGCCGCGCCAAGCTGAGCGAAAGACATGACCAATGCCGTTAACCAAATGAGACCAGCGCCTATTAGCAATACCGTCAGCATCACATTGATCACTCGACATACATGCGAGGCGTGTTTAAGCGATTGCTCTAAAGTATTGCTCTTCGTCACTTCTCAGACCTCCTTTCGCAGTCAAGCGCAATCCGACGCAAAAGGCCAACGCCGGATTGCACAGATCCATGTACAGCTAAAACCCGATCTGAACACAATGGGTGTGGTCGGGACCAATCACCGCACAGATGCTCAGCGGCTCTGCATCGCTATAGAACAGCATGATTCCTCCTCCTTTCTTTGGTTGCGACCTAACATGGCCTCAAAAAGCAGACGGTAGAACGTCCGCATGAGGGCACAATAGGGATCGCGGGCCTCGACGTCGCCCGTGGCGAAATAGGCGCGAGCGCGGCAACCGCCGCCGCAGAGGTAGCGGATGTCGCAGTCGGCGCAGGCGGCCAGCTCGTCCACGCGCGGGGCAGGAGCATGGCGCGCGCTCAAGCAGCTGGGGTCTTCCACAAGCGACCCCAGGCTGAAGGCCTCGTCGTGCATCATGTGGCAGGGAAACACCTCGCCATCGGCCGATACGCTTACCATGGCGCATCCCGCCCCGCAGCCGCACGTCGTCGTCAAGCGCGTGCTCACCGGCGTGTCGGACAACACGGGCACCCCGTCGCGCGACAGGGCCAGCGTTGCCTGCGCCAAACGCTCGAGCGCCGCATCGTCAGGAAGAACCGCTGCCAACTCGTCGCTTTCCACGGGTGCGGACAGCAGGCTGAAGTTCATGGTGGCCCCCAGCGAGTCGGCCAAAGCCACGTACTCGCCCAAAGCGTCGATGTTGCCCGCATGGGCCGTCGGAATGATGTGCGGCGCAATGCCCGCCTCGCGGATCATCTCAACCGCTGCCACGAGACGCTCGAACAAAGGCTCGCGGCGGATGACCGGCGCCGCCTCGGCGTTGGGACCGTCGAAGGACACCGAGACGCGGCCCACGTAGGGCGCGATGGCGGCGAGCTTCTCCGGCGTGACGGCCGTGCCGTTGGTAAGCACGTCCACCGAAGCGATGCCGCGCTCGCGCACGTAAGCGACAATGGCGGGCAAATCGTCGCGCAGAAAGGGCTCACCGCCGGAAATAACCACATGCCGGCAGCCTGCATCGGCCAGGGCGTCAATGATGCCCCGCAGCTCGTCCAGCGTAAGATCGCACCGCGCATTGCGGGCGTCCACCGCCGAGTAGCAGCCGATGCAGTTCAAGTTACAATGATGGGTGACGTGCAGGTACGCCGACTGCAGCGGCGCGGGCACAGCGGACGCGGACGGCGCGGATGCAGCCGCAGCGGCATTCCCAGCCCCGACGCCTTCCGCACGTTCGACGCCTTCCACGCCTTTCCCCAATGTTACGTCGTCGGCCTCCACATCTTCCACGACAAAGCCGCCACGGCGCAAATGGGCGGGCAAATCCGCATGCACTGCGGCGACCTCTGCTTCGGTCACGTCCTCGGAAAACATGCGATGGCACACGGCGGCGCCCTCCGGCGTGAGCCCGATGGAGTAGCCAGTCGCGGTGTTGCCGATCATGGGGATGGAAAAGGGAGCGTGCTCCACTACGTTAGGGCCGAACCTCACTGCACGCTCCTCTGCGCATCATGGGATAGTGCAGTTAGTATGCGGCAGACGCAAGACCTCGAATGCCGAATATGACATGATTTGCGGCGCATCTTAGCAGATGGCGCTATATTTCCCATGGTGCGCCAGGATTATTAGCCATTAAAATGGCCCCTCCGAGGAGGGGCCGAGATTGATCGAGCTGTGACGTGGACGCAGTGAGCGGCACACGCCCGCGCGTCGCGCCGTTTAGCGCTGGCGGCCGAAGAGGTCTTCCAGGCTGTAGCCGTTCATCGACTGCTCCTGGCTCTGCTGCTCCTGCTTGGCCTTTTGGCTGGCAGAGTCGTCGCCCAGGGTCACCTGAACCTCCTTTTCCTGGCCACCGCTGTTCACCGTCAGGGTCACGGTGTCGCCGGGGTTCTTGGTGCGCACGTCCAGCATGAGGTCGGAGGCGCTTTCCACGGCTTGTCCATCGAAGGCAGTGACGATGTCGCCAGGCACGATGCCCGCCGCAGCCGCACCGGAGTCGGGGGTGACGGCGGCCACGTAGGCGCCGGCGTCGACGGGCAGGCCGTAGCGGGATGCCGTCGCCGCGCTCACCGTGGAGAGGATCACGCCGAGCTGAGCATGGGTCGGCGTCTCACCGGCGATGATCTGCTGGGCCAAGTTGATGGCGTAGTTCACGGGAATGGCGAACCCGACACCGGAGTAGTTGCCGGAGTACGAGGTGATCAGCGTGTTGATGCCGATGAGCTTGCCCTCGTCATCCACCAGCGCGCCGCCGGAATTGCCGGGGTTGATGGCCGCGTCGGTCTGGATCATGTTCGGGTAAATGGTAATCTCCCCCGTGCCGCCGGACTGCATCGATTCCTGGGCGTCCATAATCTGGGAGCGGCTCGTGGCAGATACGATGCCCGTGGCCACCGACTGCTCCAAGCCGAAGGGGCTGCCCAACGTCATAACCCACTCGCCGATGGTCAGGTTGTCGGAGTCGCCAAGCTCCATAACCGTAAGACCGCTGGCGTCCTTGGCCTTCAGCACGGCCACGTCGGAGGAGGGATCGGTGCCCACGAGATCGGCCTCGTAGGTCTCTCCGGCGACCATGACCTCGTAGGCGCTGCCGCCTTCCACCACATGGTTGTTGGTGATGATGTAGCCATCCTCGGTCAGCACGACGCCAGATCCCTGGGAATAGGCCACCAGATCGCCCGACCCGTCGCCCTGGCCACCGTACTGGTAGCCGAAGTACTGGCTCATCGCGTCATTCTGGGAAGCCTCGGCGTACACCGTGATGGCGGCCACAGAGGGCAAGCACTTCGCGGACACGGCCTCGGCCAGCGTCGGATCCTCGCTGGGCGCGATGACCGTCGTCTCGCCGGTGGAGGGGTCGGTGACGACCGTTGAAGTACCCGAGCCAGAACTGCCCGGAATCATCGCACTCGTAATGCCCCACACGCCGAAGGCGAGTACACAGGCCACGAGCGCGCCGGCGAAGGCGATGAGGAAGGTCTTGCCGCCGTTGCCCTTGGGAGCCGCGTGCTGGGCATGCATCGACACGGGCTCGGCCTCGTAAGTTTGCTGGCCATAAGGCTGGCTGGCGGAATGCTGCGCGGAGCCGGGCGCCTGCTGGGCTCCGTAGCCGTAGGGCTGCTGGGCTCCGTAGCCTGCGTGGCCCGCATAAGCCTGCTGACCGCCGTAGGGCTGAGTGCCCTGGGCGCTGTAGGGCGCAGGCTGAGTCGGCTGCAGCGGTACCGGCTGCTGCGATGCGGGGGTGTGGCCGCCCGAGGCAGAGTCGCCTGGAGGCGTGGGGGTGCTATTGGTGTCGGTCATGGAAGGCTCCTTCGCGTAAGGTTGTCCTTATGTGCGCCAAACCTTAGCACGCTCTAGAACTTCTCAACCGTTATGGCAACCCATCGTCACGCTTGCGTCACAGAGATACACCAATCGGTGTACGCGCGCCAACCACTGCGGAGATGCAACGACGCACGCCGACCGTGCATGGGCCACCGCACCCCGCGCCGACCGCCGCCGAGCCGCTTTCGAGCCGTCTTCGAGCCACCCTCGAGGCGATGCGAGAACGCAAGCGAGCGCCTAGTCGCGATCGTAATTCGCCAGAAACGCGCGAGTGCGGTCGTGCTGGGGGTTGTTGATGACCTCGCTGGCCGGGCCCTGCTCCACGATGACGCCGCCGTCCATAAAGATGAGATGGTCGGCCACATCGCGGGCAAAGCCCATCTCGTGGGTGACGATGACCATGGTCATGTGCTCGGCCGCCAAGTCGCGGATGACCTTCAGCACCTCGCGGGTCAGCTCCGGGTCCAACGCGCTCGTAGGCTCGTCGAAGAACAGCACGTCCGGGTTCATGGCCATGGCCCGGGCGATGGCCACGCGCTGCTGCTGGCCACCGGACAAGTCGCACGGCACCATGGCCTCCTTGTCCGCCAAACCCATGCGGGCCAAAAGCTCGCGACCGCGAGCGAGGGCCTCGTCCTTCGGCATCTTCTGCACGCAGATGAGCGCATCGGTGACGTTCTGCAGCACGGTGTAGTGCGGAAACAGGTTGAAATTCTGGAACACGAGCCCGAAACGGGTCTTTGCGGCGGCGATGACGTCTTTGCCCCCGTACACAGCGCGCCCCGCCGCATCGTTGGCGCACACCGTGAGATCGCCGTAGGAAAGATCGCCCGAATCAAGGGTTTCTAACAGCGTCATGCAACGCAGAAGCGTCGACTTGCCGCCGCCCGAGGGCCCGATGATAGCCAGCACATCGCCGGCATTCACCGTCAGCGAAATATCCTTCAGAACCTCGTTGTCTCCGAACGCCTTCTTACCGTTGGTGAGGCTTACGACCGCTTTGCTTTCCATGAAACGCCTCCTAGTCGTGGTAATAATCGAGACGCTTCTCGACACGGTTCAGGATGAATTCGATGAGCAGGCAGAATACCCAGTAGATGAGAGCCGCGATGGCGTAGGGAACCATGGAGACCTCGCTGGCGGCCAGGGCCTTCGCAGCGGAGAACATCTCCATGATGCCGAGCACGAACGCGAGCGACGTGTCTTTCACCAGCGTGATGACCTCGTTGCCCATAGCCGGCAGAATACGCTTGATGACCTGGGGAAGCACAATCTTCATGAAGGTCTGGGCTTTGGTATAGCCCAGCACCTCGGTCGCCTCGTACTGACCACGCGGAATAGACTGGATGCCCGAACGATAGATTTCGGCGAAGTAGGCGGCGTAATTCAGGATGAAGCCGATAGCGCAGGCCCAGAACTTCCAATCGCTGCCCATGTTCAGGCCGAACAGGTAGTAAGGCCCGAACATGATGGCCATGAGCTGCAACATAAGCGGCGTGCCGCGCAGAATGGAGATGTAGAGTTGCGCCAGCCACGCCAGCGGCTTGAACTTGCTCATACGCGCCAGAGCGACCACCACGCCCAAAGGCAGCGAGCCCACCAGCGTGATGAGGAAGATCTCCGCCGTCAGGGCGAAACCTTCCATGAGAATCCCCATCATGACCGAGAATTCCATCTCCACGTCCTCTCGTCGTCGCTCTTAAACCCACAAGAAGGGCAAGGCCCCCAAGAGCCTCGCCCTCCCTTTTAATTAAATTCTCCCTGACTCCGGGATGCGCCCAAGGAAGTCAGCGAGGTTGTTAATTAATCTACCAGCACCCAGTTGTCGATGCTGATACCGTACTCGCCCCACTTCTCGCACAGCTTGGCGATGGTGCCGTCGTCGTACATCTCCTTCAGCGTCTTGTTCACCGCATCGATCATGGCCGTATCGCCGTCCTTGGCGAAGCCCACGGCGTAGTTCTCGGTGGACAGCGGCTCAAGCTTCACGAACATGTCGGGCTTGGCAGCCATCTGGTAGTCGGCGATGGACAGGTCGCAGGCCACGGCATCCACCGCACCGGACTCCAGCTGCATGAAGGCGTTGTTGTAGTCGCCGATGGTCTGCGCCTTGCCGCCGGCGAAGGTGTCGGCCAGATCCTTCTGGTCGCCCTCCAGCACGTCAAGGGCGGCGGAATCGACCTGGGTCATAACGTTCTTGTCGGCCAGATCATCCAGAGAGTTGATTCCCGAGTCCTTCTTCACGACAACGACCTGCTCGTTGTGCATGTAGGGCTTCGAGAACGCGTAGTCGGCCTCACGGCCCTCCATGGTAAAGCCGTTCCAGATGCAGTTGATGGTACCCTGGTTCAGCAGCGCGTCCTTAGCATCCCAGTCGATGGCTTCAAGCTCGAGGTTCCAGCCGTTGCGCGCGGCCACCTCGGTGGCCAGATCAATGTCGAAGCCGGTCAGGTTGCCATCGTCGCCGATGAAGCCATAGGGCGGGTAAGCGTTGTCCAGGCCCACGATGAGCGTCGTGGCATCGGGGTTAGCGGCAGCGCCGTTGTCAGCCGCGTTGCTTGCCGCATCGTTCGAGCCCGAGCAGCCGGCCAGAAGTGCGGCCCCCAGGCACAGAGCCGCAGCCGCAGCGGCGATCTTCGTCAGTTTCTTCATTCGGTCCTCCCTAAAAAGGTACGCCAGGGAAGTCTCTCGTCTTCCCCACTTTACTTCTTTACTGTGCTAAAGCACTAGAGCGTTGGCTAGTATAGCACAGACCAATGCAATAAAAAGGGGCGAAAGCCACAGGTTCGCCCAAGGAACCTACTTGTTCCGGTTGAACAGCTTGTTGCCCTTCTTAGCGGCGGAGATCTCCACGAGGCGCGGCTCGAAATCGAACAGCTCCTCCATGGAGACGACAGGCACGATCTCGATACACTTCTTCAGACAGGCGTCGGCGCACAAATTGCACTGGACGCAGTCGGAAACCTGGAACTCCAAGTACGCCTTACCCTCGTCCGGGTGCCGATCCACCGCCTTGCGCAGCGCGTCGGTGGGACAGAACATGACGCACATACCGCAGCCGGAGCATTTCTCGACATCGATGGCGATGTCGCCGAAGATGCGCGTGAACATCTCGTCGACGGCCGGCTCGTCCGGATCGCCGATGCGGCTCATGGCATCCAGAATGGCGATGTTGCGCTCGGCCTCGATGGTGGGCATCTTGCCCGCACCGTTCTTCACGCCCAGCTTCTCCCGCAGCGACTGCTCCTGCTTCTGCAAATGAAGCTGCGTCAGCTTGTCGTTCACGACCTTCTCGGCCGCCGACTTTGCCACGTCCTTGGCGTAGTGGCCCGAGGAAGTGAAGAACTCGCGCCGGGCGGCGCCGACGGCCTTTCGCATGTCCTCCACCTGCACCGAAGCCGGGAACTCCGAGGTGCGCGTGATCTGCGCGTCCGACCCCATGGCCTCGATGAGGGTGCGGGTCGATTCCACGGTATCGTCGATGGCGGGCACCGCGCCCCGGTACTTGCAGGTGCGGCAGTCGCCGTCCACCAGGCAGATCTCCGGAATGCCGCGAGCCACCAGCTCCACCAGCAGCTCTTCCTCCATGCGGGCGAGGCAGGGCACCACCGCGTACTTATCGGGGTCGCCCACGTTGCGGGCCGCCTTGCGGGCGCAGGCGATGACCGTCAGGCCATCAGCCGCGTTGGTCGTCTCGGCCACAGCGCCGGCCAAGTCGTCGGGCATCGGATCCATGGGAACCAACGCCGAGGTAGGGCACACCGCCACGCAGGCGCCGCAGGCCACACACGCCCCGGCGTCGATATTCAGCTCGTTCTTCTCGATGGTGATGGCGTCGGCCAAACACGCGTCGACGCATTTGCGGCAGGAGGAGTGGCGGTTGCGCACAGCCACGCAGAACGTGGGGATCGTGATGATGGCCTTCGTCTCCAGGGCGTCCATCATCTCCATGATATCGTTCAAGTTTGGCATGGCGCGAACCCCTTTCTGCTATTCGCCGAGGTAGGACTGCTCGATGCGAGCCAGCTCTTCGGGCGTGTTGGCGTTGATGAAGCAGCCACCGCGGGGCTCGACCTCCAGGACGCGGTCCTGGTTAAAGGGCAGCACCGTGACGGCCGGGTCGTCGAAGAAGCTCTGCACGCGCTTCTCGCCCCGCTCGGTGCGAGCGTGAACAGCGCCGAGGCAGCCCTCTTTGCGGTACATGGCATGCAGCGGCTCGAAGCCGTGCTTGTTGGAGGGAGCCACCACGTCGGCTCCGCTTTCGTGCATGGCCAAAGCCTCGGCCACTACTAAGCGGGCGCTAGCGAAGACCATGTCGCAGGCCACGACGGCCACATACGGGTTCTCGGCGGCGGCAAGCGCGGTATAGAGTCCGGGCAAAGCGCCTCGTTCTGCATAGGCGTCGCCCACGAGCCTGATGGTCAGATCGGGGTACATATCATGGAGAAAGCCCAGCCCGTCGGCCTCGTTAGTGGTGATGATAAGCTCATCGGCCACGGGCGACAGACGCTCGACGAGACGGCAGATGAGGGGGCGCCCCGCGAAGGGCACCGTCGCCTTGGATTGCCCCATGCGCCGCGACTCGCCACCGGCCTGGATGACCACCGTGACGCGCGGCCGCACGTAGTGCTCGGAAAGGAAGTCGGCCAAAGCGGCCACATCTTCAAGACCGATGGCGGGAATGCCATAGAGCGCCGCAGCCTCCTCGGCCTCGGGAATGTCGGTCACCACAGCCACCGTGTTGGTGGAAGGCATCTTGGCCGCAGCATCGGCGGCAGCCGAGTAGTCGGACGCGCCCGGCATCTCGCCCAAACCCGGTACTTCGCCCGCGCCGTCGCACCCAGCCGCGTTGCCCGCGCGGTCGACCGCGCGCCCCAGCTGCGTGAAGTCCGTCGTCAAAGGCAGGCCCTCCCGGGCCGCCTTCACGAACAGGCGAGCCGCACGGCAGTCGGCCTCGTTGCCCGAGCGCATGATCTCGATGGTGGGCAACCCGCTTTTGCGGTAGCCCTCCACCACAATGATGTCGTGATTCGGCATCGAGCGCACCAGCTCGCTGCACTCCACCTCGTCTTCCACGGTCTTGATGCGCGCCACCTGCCCCGGAGCCGCAATAACCGTTTCGGAGGCGCCGGCGGCCCTGTGGCGGTAGGAGTCCTTGCCGGGAATATCGATATCGAACCCGCGATGGGAATGGTGCTTGATGGAGCCCACGTCGAACCCGCGGCCCACCAGCTCGGCGATGAGCCGCTCGATGAGCGTCGTTTTGCCGGAGTTGTGCCGCCCCACGACGGCCACAGCCGGACTTGGAATATCGATCATAGCTGTTACGCCCTCCCCTAATGCGGCCGCCCGGGCCGCCGTTTTGTTCCGGGAAAGTATAGCACTAGGGCGCAAGGTGTCGATTGCGGGGCGGCGCAAGCACCGCCCCTACGGGTAAAAGCCTCTACCTCAAGCCCTCCGAGTCGAGCGATGCGGCTTCCTCGATGTACTCCTCCACCGGATTGTCGCCGAAGTTCGGCAGATCCGCAGTGGTCCAGCACTCGCAGGCGGGCATGCCGGGCACGCTGGCAGCGATGAACACCGGATCCTTGCCCTCCTTGCGCTGACGGGTGTAGTCATCCAGCGCGGCCAAGGCCCACTTGCCGAGCAGCAGAATGGCCACAAGGTTGATGATGGCCATGAAGCCCATGAAGATGTCGGCCAAATTCCACGCCAGATCGAAGCTGTTCACGCAACCGTAGAAGATGGCGGCCAGGCACAGCACGCGGAAGATGAGCATGCCCCACTTGGTGTTCTTGAAGATGTAGCGGAAGTTCGTCTCGGCATAGAAGTAGTTGCCGATGAGGCTGGAGAACGCGAAGGCGAAGATCGCGAAGGTGATGAAGTGGATGCCAACCTCGCCGACGGCGTTGTTCACGGCCATCTGCACGAGCGGCATGCCGTTGAGCGCCATGGCAGCCTCGGGATCCTGCACCCAGAACACCATGACCATCATAGCTGAGCAGGTGCAGATGAGCAGCGTATCGATGTACACGGACAGGCTCTGCACGAGGCCCTGCTTCACCGGATGCGACACGCTGGCGGTGGCGGCGGCGTTCGGGGCCGAGCCCATGCCGGCCTCATTGGAGAACAGGCCGCGCTTGATGCCGAGCATGACCACCGAACCGGCAAAGCCACCGGCGATGGACTGGAAGTTGAAGGCCGACTGGAAGATGGTGGCAAACACGGCCGGCAGCTCGCCAATGTTGGTGATCGTGGTCCACAGTGCAATAAGAATGTAGGCGATGGCCATGATGGGCACGATGATGGAGGTGATGATGGAGATGCGCTTCGCGCCGCCGAAAATGACGAACGCGGTCATCACCGCCAGCACGATACCGCAGGCGATGGCCGTGCCGTTCGTGGCGTAGTCGGGGATGTAGTACTCGAGCGATGACGTGGCGTTGAAGGCCTGCAGCCCGTTGAAGCCGAAGGCGAAGCACAGGATGAGCGCCCAGGCGAAAATGATGCCGAGCCAGCGCTTCCCGAGGCCCTGCTGGATGTAGTAGGCCGGACCTCCCCGGAACTCGCCCTCCTTGCCGCGGATCTTGTAGATCTGCGCGAGCGTGGACTCGATGAAAGCCGAAGCCGCGCCGATAAGCGCCATGAGCCACATCCAGAAGATGGCACCCGGGCCGCCCGTGGCCACGGCCGTGGCGATGCCGGCGATGTTGCCCGTGCCCACGCGCGAGGCGGTGGACACCATGAGGGCCTGGAAGGATGAGATGGATTTCTCGCCCTGGACATGCTTTTTCTCCGTCAGCTGAGTGAACATGTCCTTGATGTAGCGAATTTGCACCGCCTTGGTGCGGATGGTGTAGTAGATGCCCACGAACACCAGCAAGATCACCAGAATGTAGGTGTACATAAAGGAGTCGATCTCACCAGTCCAAGCGACGAGCATCTCGTTCAAATCGGCCATAGATGCTTCCTTTCCGAAAGCGCGCCAGGCCCTGCAACCTGGATCGCCTTCCAAACGGGCTCGCCTTTCTGCGGTCGAATCCAACAGAGCGCGATAAACACGCCCAAACCAGGGATTCGTCGCAGGAAAACGGCCTCGGATATACGCGCCGGCCTCTTTCCGACGCAAGATATGCCTGTATTCTACCCTACAGCGGGCTAAAGTTAGGCGATATTATCAGGGTATTTTGAACGCCCCGCGAAAAGTGGCGCTGTTTTCCGCCGGTTTCCCGTCGATGCGAAGCCGAGCCGCTACTTCAGCGCAGCGGCGACCTTGCGGGCGGCGGCGGTGATGGACAGATCGTTCACATCCACGGTAATGTCGGCGTACTTCTCATAGAGCGGCAAGCGCTCGTCGTAAAGGTCGCGCAGGCTCATGCCGATGCCATCGCGCATGACCACACCGCGCTCGGAGAAGTCGGCCAGACGGCACTTCAGCTCGTCGAAGCTGATCTTCAGATACACCACGCGGCCGATTTCGGACAGGTGTTTCATGGCCGGCTCGCTGTAGATGGCCGAGCCGCCGGTGGCGATGACGGAATGCTCGAAGGACATTTCGGAAAGCACCTGGTTTTCAATCTCGAGGAAGGCATCGGGTCCCAGAGTGTCGATGAGACGCTGGAGCGATTTGTCGCAGGACTGCTGAATGAGCAGGTCGGCGTCGACGAAATCCATGCAGAGAATCTTCGCCAGCACGATGCCCAAGGTCGACTTGCCCGCACCGGGCATGCCGATGAGCACGATGTTGTCGCGACCGGGTTCGAAGGACTTCTCTTTCATATTAGGGCCTTTCTCGTAGAAGGTGCCGACGGCCGGGCTATGGCCGCCGAAACGGATGGGCAGCTTCGCCCCTATGATACTTCAGCGCGCTTATGGGCGGCACGTAACGCTTCGTCTAAGGATTGGGAAAACACCGGAGCTAGGGCGGCGAGGAACGCCGCTTCATCGACAGGGGCGGCAGGGGCAGCGGCAGCGGCAGCGGGGGCAGCCATCGGGGCCTTCTCCCGAACCGCCGTAGCGGCATCTCCGGCATCGGCGTCTCCCGCGTCAGCGGAAGCACCGAACCCGAGGGATTTAAGCGCACCGAACAGATAAGCGTACGGAATGAGCGCCGCGCGCTCGTCGGGAGCGAGCTTGTCGCCCTCGAGCGACCAGCCGCCATCGCGCATCCAGTTGCGCAGGGCCTTGGCATGGGCGGCGATGTCGTTGCCCTCGGGGGAGCGCCGCATGGTGTAGTTGCCGAGCACCCCCATGGCCGCCGCCGTGGCCAGGGCGAGCACGCCAGCACGCCAGCTGACCCAAATGATGGCCGCTACCGCGACAACCGCCAGGAAAATCGCTGCCCCCAAAACGATATGCTGAGCGCGACGGGAGGCTGTATCGAAGAAGCCGTAGGGCTCAACCAAAGCGGTGAGGCGGCGCTGCCAAGCAGCACTGGCCTCCAAAAGATCGCGCGGATGTTCGTGAGCCAAAACGGAAAGCTTGGCGCGGCTGAGCGTCCGACCGCCCGTGGCGACCATGCGCATCAGCCGCAGCGTGGCCACATCGAGAGCGGCCTGCTCTGCGTTGGCCGCGTCAGCCGCGACGGCTGCGTCGGGCGCATCGGGCGCATTGGCATCAGCAGCCCGAGGCGCAGCAAGGGCGACAGACGACTCACCCTCGATCCTCTTCGCCGACTCCTCTCCCGCAGCAGGTATGACCAGCTCATCGTCTCGCACTTCAAGAACACCGCGATGCACCATATCGAGCACCGTAGCTACTATGTCGTCGGGGCTCTCGTGGTTCCAGCGCCACAGACGACCGAGCACGGCTGGCGCCATGGCATCGGCAGGCGGGTTCATCCAATAATCGTCGCGAAACGCCGGCGGCCGCTCTCGGCCCCAGCGCCACCAAACGATGAGCGCCGCCAGCAGCAACGCCGCAGACAAGCCCAGCAGCCCCAAAGCCAGCCCAAGACGAATAACCTCCTGAGACGTATCCGTATCGACCCACGTTTCCTCGTAACGGCTCGTCCAGTAGTACTGCAGGGTGCCCTGATTCGCCAGGCGCGCCTCCTCGCTCAGGTTCGTCAGCCACTCGACGGGGAACATCACCCGCGCTTTGGCGTACATCGTGGGCTCGACCGCAGGATCTGTGAAGATCACCGTACCGTCGGAGCGAATATCCACCTCGCCATCGGCAGGGCCGTGACCCCACGCATAAACATTTTCCATGACCTTCACGGAGTCGTCGGCCGCTACAGGCAGCACCACTTCTGCCCGAACATCGGCCAAAGCCACATCGTAGTCCTGGGGAACATAAAGCCATTGGAAGTCGGCCGCGTCGTCAAAGGCCTCGATGGCGTCTTCCACGCGGTAGACCACCTCGAACATGACGCGCTCGGGCATGGCATCCACGAAAGCGTAGAGCGTATGCTGGAACTTGTCGTAGGCCCACGCGTCGTGCTCGGGCCCTCCGCCGCCGCGCCAGGGCAAAAGGAACGTCGTCTCGGGAAGCTCCGTCCACTCCCCGGCAAGCGCACCATCGCCATCCACCGGCGCCATGCGCACCCGTTCGATAGTAACCTCAGCCCCTTCGATGAACCCATCGTAGAGCCACTTCAACCGCTCCGGCGCGCTTTCCCCCTCCGTGAGATCGAAGATGCGCTGATCGGTCATGTGCACCGACCCGTCAGTCTCCACCGACGCCAGCAAGTCCACCTCCGAGCACCGATAATCCGCCGCCAGAGCTGTTGCAGGTGCGCAAAGGACAACGAGAAGAACGATCAGCAACGTGAGAGCCAATAGGAAGCAGGGGGTGCCTTGACCGAGCGAGTTCCGCAGCGACTGAAACAGCCCAGTGGGCTGTTTCACCAAGCGAGGACTGTCTGAGCGAATTCGAATACCCCGTAGCTCCTCCCCAGCGGACTCGCAGCCGCGAATCAAGGTACCCCCTGATTCCGCCCCAAGCGACATGCAACCGGCCCTTTCCACAACCACTAGAGCCCCCGAAACGCCAGCCGCACGTCGTCCAGCACGTCCTCATCCGCCACTACGATGGCCTTATCTCCCGGATGCAGCACCGTCTCGTCGTTGGCCACTTCCACGTCCCCTCCGCTAGCCACGGCCGCGATGATGGCGTTGTCCGGCAGCAGCACCTCGTTGATGAGCACGCCGTCCTCGTTGGAGAAGTGGCGCATGCGCGGCACCATCACCTCGGCTAAGGCCACGTTGCCGTGAGTCAGCGACGACACGACGGATACCGAGCCCAAAAGCGCTTCCTCCTCGATGAGGTTCGCAATGAGCGTCGTAGAGGACACGCATTCGATGCCCACCTTGCGGAAGATGCGCTCGTTTTTCGGATTGTTCACGCGAGCGATGCAGCGGGGCACGCGGAACACGCGCTGGGCGATTTCGCAGGATACGAGATTCGAATCGTCCTGGCCCGTGGTGGCCACGAACACATCGGCCTGGCGGATGCCCGCGTCCTCCTGGTAGCGCGAGTCGCAGCCGTCGCCGTGAATGACGAGGTACGGGCCTGTCAGCTGCACGGAGAGGCGATCGGCCGTGGCGAGCCTTTGCTCGATGACCGCCACCTCGTTGCCGCTCTTCAACATGATGCCAGCCAGATACGACCCGATTTTGCCGCCGCCAGCGATAACGATGTACATGGGTATCACCTAATCCAGAATGTAGCGCGAGAATTGCGCGATGACGTCGTGGCGCACGCAGGCGAGAATGGAGTCGCCGGCGTACAGCAGCGAATCGGGCGTCGGGATGGAGGACGCGGAGCCGTCGGCACGTTCGAAGGCGATAATGCGCACCTCGTGATCGCGCTCGAGTTCCGAGACGCGGATCGTTTTGGCGTTGTCGCGGCTGGAAAGATCCAGCGTGAACCGGAGCACCTCGAATTCACCGAACGTGTCGATGTGGGAGCCGTGGCCTGACACAATCTTCGAGAACACATCTTCGGCCACCAGCGACGTGCCGCAGACGTAGTCGATGCCCAGCTGCATATAGGCGCGCTCGTGGCCGGGATTGTACAGGCGCGAGATGACATGGGGCACGCCGAACAGATGGTTGGCCACCTCCGCGCACATGAGGTTCGTGTTGTCCAGCTGGGTGACGGCGGCCAGCACATCGCACTCTTCCACGCCGGCACGGATGAGCACGTCCTCGTCGAACCCCACGCCCTGCACCGTGCTGCCGTTGAAGTTGCGGCCGAGGTTCGCGAAGGCGTCGGCGTTCTTATCGATGCAGCAGACGTTGTTGCCGTTGTCCGAGAGCATATTGGCCAGCTGCGACCCCACGCGCCCGCACCCGACCACAATCACGTTGCTCATAGGTTGCTCGTCCTCCTACAAAAGAAAATGCCTTGCGGCATTTTCTCACTAATTTAGATCAATTGCATCTGATTCAGCGTATCCCGATACCAGTTGTCGTAGTTCGGGGGGCAGTAGCGCATGGCGTAGGAGTAGCTGATGGTGAAACCATAGCCCCGAGCCAGACCGGCCACGTGGGAGCGGATGGCCGTGTCCCAATCGGGCCAGTTGGTCTGATCCCAGCCCCAAGCGTTGTGGGACTTGAAGCAAACACGGCCCTTGGTGGACTCGGTGTTGGAAATGGCCGGAGACCAGCGCGGGTCGATGCCCGCTTCCCAGGCCGCCTCGGCGAAGGTCTCGCCGTAGCCAGACAGAGGGCTGCCGAACAGGTAATCGTTGATGCGCGCGGACCATTCTTCGATGAACGCCTCGCGACCGATGGAGAAATCTACATCGCCGGCCGGCAGGCTGCCGAAGGTAGCGTAGTAGCGGGAGCGCGTGGCGTCGGCCCGATCGATGGCCTCCTGCTCGGCGACGCGAGCGGCTTCCTCGGCGGCCAGACGCGCGGCCTCTTCCTCGTCGGCGATTTCCTGCACGCCGGCGCTCACATCGCGGGACGAGGCGGTCTTCAGCGCTGCTTCCTCGGCGACGTCTTCCACAGCGAGAACGTCCGCGTCGGACTTGTCTTGCACGGTGTCGGGGGAAACATCGGAAGCGCTGGGGTTCTCGGCGGACTGACGAGCGAGACCGAAGGTGGTCGCCCCCATGTCGTGAGAACCGGCGGACGCCCAACCAGCATCAAGGAAGCCCACGGCCAGCATCGGCAGCACGCAGAGCGCAACCATCGCCAGCACGACGGTTTTGCGATGACTCTGTTTGCGCCTTGTGACCACTCATTCCCTTTCTCGACAGCACGAAACTAAACCGCTCAAGCGGCGCAGCGTGCTGGATTAGGGTGTGGGATTGCTGCAGTAAAGAATGCTATGCTGTTTTATGTCGCGGATATTTTACCCTAGTTGGCTGAAACCGTGCCGAGGCGGTAGCCGACATCCACGCTTTGTTCGCTTGACAAAACGCACTTTCTGGGTTCCCGCAGGTCTCGCGGGTGCGACCCTGAGCGCTGTCAGGCAGTCGTTACCGACTCTTCACAACTTACCGATGGCAACTTCTTCACCTGCACGATGGAAATGCGCGAGCGGCGCATCTTCACCACCTTGAAGGCGTAGCCGTCGACCAGCAGCTCGTCGCCCACCCGGGGCACGGAGTCCAGCTCGTGGATGATCCAGCCCGCAAGCGTCTCGTAGTCGTCGGATTCTTCCACGGGCCAGCCGAGCTCCACCGCATCCTCCACGGGAAAGCGACCGTCGACGCGCCACTGGTTCGGCTCGACAAGCACAATGAGGTCGCGATCGTTGTCGGTCTCGTCGGCAATCTCGCCGACGATCTCCTCGATGATGTCCTCCATGGTAATGAGGCCGTCGGTGCCACCGTATTCGTCCACGACGATGGCCAGCTGCATACGTGCCTCTTGCAGCTCCGACAGCAGCTTCAGTACGTTTTTCGTCTCGGGCACGTAAAGCGGCTCGTACATGAACTCGGCCACCGGGTCTTCAATGCGGCCGTCCAACAGAGGGCCGATGAGGTCTTTGTAGGACACGAGGCCTATGACCTCGTCCACTTCCTCGTGATAGACCGGCAGACGGGAATAGCCCGTGCCGCGCATGCGGTCGAGCGCCGCGCGGGCCGGTTCGGTGTCCTCGGCCATGATCATATCGACGCGCGGCTTCATGATTTCGCGCACCGTCATGTCGGCCAAATCGAGGATGTCGTTGATCATGCGCTTCTCGTCTTCGAGAAGCTCGATATTCTCGGCCACCATGTCCTTGATCTCGTCCTCCGTAACGCTTTCGCGTTTGGGGCGCAGAAAATCGAGGAAGGCCGGCTTCGAATTTGCAGTGTCGTCTGTTTTACTCATGAGCGGTACTTTACCATATTTTCCGGGATTACTGGTTGCCGCCGGGCTTCAGCCAGTCGAGCCACGCCATGGCGTCGGCGTGAGAGGCGTCGATGAGCGTCGTCGTGGTGCCGCCGGAACCGGCCGCCGTCGTGGCGAGCAGCGTGTCGGTGCCCGCACGGCGCTGCAACGGGTTGCTCTTCGTGCAGCCGAACTGGATTTTCTGGCGCGGGAAGCTCACTGTTTCTCGAGAAAGGCCGCCGTTGCTCACCTGCATGAAGCGGTGGTTGTAGGCGAAGCTGGACTCGCGGGCCCACAGCACGGCGTTCACTACATCGACGATGAAGAGAATAGCCGCCAGAACCAGCAGAATCACCAATACCCCACCCCCAAACGTGTACAGCAGCCCTATCAAACGCTCGTCGCCCTCTTCCAGAAGAATCGCACCCGATTCAATGCCGCCGACGAGCGCCGCAAGCCCGGCCATACAAGCCACGGCAAACACGGCCAGCCAGAAGCCGCCGCCGAACCAGATGCTCTGGCGCAGCACGGCTCGGCGCAGCGCCACCTTCGCGACAGGCTTCGCCTCATGGGGAAGGTCGGAGAACTCCGGCACGAGCCCGGCGAGGATTTCCGGCACACGGTTCATCTTCACGAAGGGGTGGATGATGATCCCCTGATTGGCCAGAGTGTTCTTCTGATTGCTGCTGTCCTCGTCGGTGCCGGCGTCAATCTTGCCGAGAGACAGCTCGCAGTAGCCGAGCAGACGGCGGATGAAGCTCTGCTTCACGACCACGGACTGCACGCGGTCGATGTCGATGCCTTGGAAGGTGTGCTGCAGCAAGCCGTATTCCACCTCGATGCGGTTGTTGCGGCGGCGCGCCTTGAAGCCGCCGTACCCAATGCAGGAACCCACCGCCGAGAGCACCCACAGCACGAGCACCAGCACGATGACCCCCGCCGAAACGGCCCCGATCAGGTAGGCCGAAGCCTGGGAGCCGGCAAAAACTAGGGCGCTTTCCACGGCACCATCGGCCGCACCCCCCATCACGTCGAAGATGAAACCGACGATTTGCAGCACGCCGACAACCAGACCGGCGAAGATGAGCCCCACCGATGTGGTGTTGGAAAGACCCGCGAGGAACAGCTCCTTGTTAGTGAGACCGTACTCGTAGGTAACGCGGCCGGTATCCTGAGCAGGGCCGGCGAACACGCCGCCCACTTGGTTCCATGCCTCGGCGCCCACATCGAGCACGTTGCCCGCGGCGGCCGGGCTCGGCACGTTGCCGGCAAAGGTCGCCGCCCCCTGGGCCATAGCCGCAATGCCGGCCCCCACCGACTGCGGAATCGGGTCGCCCGCACCCGCCATGCCCGTCGCGGTCGCACTCGCTGCACCCGCCATGCCCGACGCAACGGCAGCCTGAGCGGCCAGAGCGTTCTTGCGGTTGTAGAGCTCGGCGCGCAGCCACTCGGCCTGGGCCTTGGTGACGTAGGGCACCACGACGGCCTTGTTCGCCGCGCCTCCGGCCGTGTCGATGGAAACCGTACACACGCCGAACAATCGCTGAAGGAGCGTCGCCCGCTGGTCCACGGACTGCACGCGCTGGTAGGGCACGTGCACCTGCTTCTTGTTGAAGATGCCGGAGCACAGCGTGAACTCGTCGGGGCCGACGGTGAAGTACAGGTGCTTGTAGCCAACGACGCGCAGCCCGGCGACGATGCCAAACGTAATGAGGATGACCACCAGCGTGCCGATGCCAGCCACCGCCATGATGAACCCTGCCTCGGCGCCCATGCCCTCTTCGGCAACAAGCCCAATGATGGTGGAGAAGTTCGCCACCACAACACATACGGCAATGATGAAGATCGTGCGCACGCTTTCGAGCCAGATATAGCTGTGGTGCACATGGTGGCGCGGCAGCTCAGTCGATGGGGCAGCCGCCGCAGGGGGCATCGGCGCGGGCGCGGGCACCTGCGGGGGCACGTTCGGCGCGCTCATTTATACGTCCTCTCGGGCCAGACGCGCCAGCTCGGCGGCACGATCGCGCAGCACGTCGGCCTCTTCGATGCCGAGGCCGGGAATCTCGTTCTCGCCGGCGGCAGTTGCCACGGTGACGCTGGACAGCCCGAAGGCGCGCAGGATGGGCCCTTGGCGCGTGTCGGTGTTCTGCACGCGGATGAACGGAATGACGAAGCGCTTGCGCCAGAAGATGCCGCGAGCAATATCCAGGTAATCCGGCGTAAGCTCGTAGCGCCAACGAGCATAGCGAATGGGCGGCAGCACCACCACGCACAGCACAAGCAGCGCCACGAACAAGATAGCGACAATAAGAGCCACCACCCCGGCCCACGCTTCTTCTGGCGCCACCAACGCTATGATAGCGAAGGGCAGAAAGCAGCACAGGAATGAGACAACGATCCAAATGGCATCGTTGATGCGCCAAACGCTCTTAATGCGCGGGTTCAACTGATTGGCGGGCATTTCTCGCATAGCCGAATCCTTCCCTATCCAGGCGGCTCCCCGTTCTGGTGCCTCTGGAAGTCGCCACGTGCAGGCGGCCCCGCAAAGGCCGCCACGTTTTCTCGACCATACTACCCCACTTTTCGCCTTCGCAACGAAACCTCAGGGATTCTTAAGGAAGAAAAGCGCATGCGCCAACGCGCCGGTGCGCCTCGATGGAGAGCGGCAGAGAGCCGAGAGGCCGGCTTCCCTCCGAAGCAGCCGGCCCCTGACATGCTGCGAGCCCGGGGAGGGGGGATCCCGGGCTCGCAAATGAGTGTCCTTGGCGCCCGAGGGGGAGAGGCGCATGCGGACGAGAGAAGAGGAGAGAGGAGGAGACTTCGCATCTCCCGCTCTGTCGAAATCTATTATAACGATGCTTTATTCTATGTCAAGAATAATCTTTGAGAAAAATAATGTCCCCCTGGGAGGCCATTATCGAGAAGGTGCCAGAAGGGTGCCGAACGCTACTTGCGGCAGCTGCGGCCCTTGCCATGACGATGATGGCGACCATGCTTGCGCTCACCGCGGACGCCCATGTCCTTGCACTGGTGGATGATCTTCTCCGTGAGAACGTTCAACGACTCGACCTCCTCGGGCGTCAGGGTCGACAGGATGCGATCGGCTACCTCGGACTGCGCGGCGCAGCGCTTCTCGGCCAGCGCATCGCCTTCAGGCGTAATGCGCACGGCATAGGCGCGTTGGCCTCATATTCCGAGCTCGGCGTAGAGCTCCTCGCGACGCACCTTGTCCTCCACCGCAGCGGCCACGTCTTCGGAACGGCCGTCGGCCAGCAGAGCGCCCACGAGCACGGCGAGACGGGCCTCGCCTTCCTCCCGACCTTCCTCCCGACCTTCCTCCCGACCTTCCTCCCGCGCCTTTCGGCAGCGCATCTCGGTCTCCTGCTCGTAGGTAAGCACGCGGTCCACCCACTCCCTGTCCTCGTTGAACACGCCGACCAGGGCGTCGATCTCCGACGACAAGGGCCCTTCGGCCTCCCCGGTCCGGAGGTATCGTAGCACATCCCGCAGCCCGGGGTCGGCGGAGGCCTCCCACGCCGAGGCGTTCAGCACTACCCACGGGGAGGCGTCGCCCACAGCAAGGTCGGGATGGGCCCCACACCTGCGCTCGATCACGTACGCGGGCTCGCCCTTGCCGTAGGCGTCGTGGCGGCAGAAGAACAGCACGTAGCTCTCGGGCAGCGCGCCGAAGTCCTCGCCCGACCCCAACTCCCCCACGTCCATGGCGGCCTGGTAGTAGCGCATGCGGCGCCCCAGGTCTCGCTCCCTGGCGACCTGCATCTCGATGTCGTAGACCCGCCCGTCGCCCCGGGCGAACACGTCCAGGCGCACGCCTCGTCCGGCGGCGAGCGGCTCGAAGCACTGCTCGGCGTTCAGGTAGGCGATCTCCCCCGCCTCTATCCCCAGCGCGGCGCGCAGCACCTTGCGGCACACCTCCTCCTCGCATAGCACGCGGTTGAACATCCAGCGATCCTGGAACTTGAGCTTCCGCTCTCCCATGGCGAACCTCCCGTCTCGATTCGGTCGATGACGGCATTCTGCCAGAGCACGACCGCGGAAATGACGCGGGAATGTCCCGATCCGTTCCCTGCGCCGACCGCAACGAAGTCGCAATGCTGCGAAGAAGCGTCGTCGTCGGCGAACCAGCCCTGAATTGCACGAGATCGCCAGTTATAAGCGCCTGAGCACACATTTTCACCCCTTCTTTATACATTACTCGTTAATTTCATCCACATTTTTCTTCTGCAGACGCTTATAACTCAAGATCTCAGGCAAATTCTGCCCATTCGCTTACTATCGAGCAGTCGAGCACGCCTTCCGAGGAAGCTGGTAACCAACTTACGGTTGCGTAAGGTTGGAAGTTGCTGGGGGCGGGAACGGCGCGCAGGCTTACAATGGGCTGCGATGCTTGCCGTCGCGCTTGAGCGCACGAACCTCGCGCCCACGCTACCGCGCCCGAGCCTTGCGCGCGAGCCCCACGTCCGAACCTCGCGCCTGGGCCTTATGCCCGAGCGCCACGCCCTGCGCGAACGGCACCTGCGAACACCGCCGAAAGAGAGGCAGCCATGGCCCAGCGCATTTATCTCATCGAAGACGATACCGCCCTGCGCACGGAGCTGGCCCACGTGCTGGAGCTCTCCGGCTACGCCGTGGCGGCTTACGAGGGCACCTGGGGCGACACCGCGGCACGCGCCCTCGCTGCCGAGCCCGACTGCATCGTGCTCGATCTGAAGCTGCCCGGCGCCGACGGGCATTCCATCTGCCGCGACATCCGGGGCAAAAGCTCGGTGCCCATCCTCATGCTCACCTCTTCGGAAAGCGAGTTCGACGAGGTCATGGCCATGAACCTGGGGGCCGACGATTACGTGACCAAGCCCTATCGGCCCGCCGTGCTGCTCGCGCATCTGCAGGCGTTGCTACGGCGCAGCGCGAGCCCTGCTGCCGGTATGACGATCCTCCACAAAGGCGTGACGTTGAACATGGGCGCCGGCACCGTGGAATTCCAAGGACGCACCGCCGAACTCACGCGCAACGAGCTGCGCATCCTACAGACGCTCATGCGTAACCCCGGCGTGGTGGTGCCCCGCAGCGAGATCATGTGTGCCCTGTGGGAATCCGACGCCTTCATCGACGACAACACGCTAACCGTGAATGTGAACCGCTTGCGCAAAACCCTCGGTTCCCTAGGCGTTCCGGAGGACTTCCTCGCTACCCGCCGCGGTGTGGGGTACACGGTATGAGCGGGCACAACACAGTGGCACGCGAGGACTGCGAGAGCTCTTGCGCGTCGCATGCTGCGGAAGGGGGCCGCGACGCGAGCGCTGCAGGAGAACGCGTCAACGCGCACACCGCCAATGCGCCCATCGCCGCCTTCACGCCCGCTTCCTATGTGCGCGACAACGTCATCGGTCTCGCGGCTTTTTTGCTCGCCCTCGCCAGCACCGTGCTCATTCTGCCTGCGCTCGGCGTGAACTCGTCGGGGGTTCTGCTCGTCGCCGACATTCTTACGCTCATCGCGCTGGGCGCCGGCTTTCTGGACTACCGCCGCAAAGCCGCCTTCTATCACGAATTGCACCACCTTACCGAGCAGCTGCGCCAAGCCTGCGTGCATCCCTCCCTCATCGCCGAGCCGCCTTTTCTGGAAGGTGAGATCGCTTACGATGTGGCCCGTCGCCTCTCCCAGCTTTCCGCCGAGGAGACAGCGGCCCTGCGTGATGACGCGGCCGCCTATCGCCGCTATGTAGAGCTTTGGATCCACGAGATAAAGACGCCCATCGCCGCCATCAAGCTCATGCTGGCCAACCATCCCGGGCCGGAATCCGCCAAGGTGGCCCGCGAGCTGGAGCGCATCGAGGCCCAGGTGGACCAGGCGCTCTACTATGCCCGCTCCACTTCCGTCGAGCGCGACTACGCCATCCGCGAGATCAACTTGGCCTCGGCGGCGCGCGAGGCCTGCAAGCGCCACAGCCGCTTCCTCATCGAGAAGGGATGCGTCCCCACATTCGACATTCCCGACACCATGACGGTGCTGGCCGATGAGCCCTGGCTCGTGTTCATCTTAGGGCAAGTAGTCACCAACGCAGCGAAATACGGCGCGGGCGCCCTCATCTTCACCGCCCGCGAAGAGGAGGCGGGCACCTCTCGCGGCCGCACGGTGCTTGAAGTGCGCGACAACGGCTGCGGCATCCCCGCCGCCGACGTGCCCCGCGTCTTCGAGCGCGGATTCACCGGCCAGGTCGGCCGCGCCCATGGTTCGGCCACGGGCATGGGCCTTTACTTGGTAGCGAGCTTGTGCGCTTCCATGGGACTGCACGTAGGCCTCGCCAGCGAAGAGGGCACGGGCACCCGCGTCATCCTCACATTCCCCCACGACCGCACCCGCAAGGAACTCTTCGGCGCATAGAACCTAACACATTCGTAAGTCAACCGTAAGCCCGATCGATGGAGCCAAAACCGTACCTTCCTTAGGATGAATTCAGGCTCGCGAACGCAAAAGACGGAGACAACCTCCGGCCATGCAGGGTGCTAACCTCCAGCATGCAGGAGACGGATACGCGGCGTTCCGACCGAGCGAGTTCCGCAGATGGTATCGAAGGCAGAACATGAAAGGGAACAGGCAATCCCAACGCCTTCGATACCAGCGAGGACTGTCTGAGCGAATCGGAATGCCGCGTAGCCGTCTCCGGAGGGATGGGACGATCCATCGAGCCGCCTCCGGACAGACGGAACGCGAGCCGCACATCCGAGAGAAAGGACTGTCGTGAACACTGCAGGGAAAATCATCCTGACGCTTGCTATCATCGGGGCCGTGGGAGCCTTCATCTCCCACCAGCTGCCCAAAACCGAGAGGAGCTACTAATGGCCGAAGTGTACACCGAACCCACCCCCTCGGCCTTCGGCCCGCGTCCGACCGATCCTGGCACGCCTGTGCCCCTCGATGGCGACGGCACGACGACCCTCGACGGCATCGCCGCCGCTTTCTCCCGCGAGAACTACGTGGCTGGCGCCGCCTCCGCAGCCAGCGCCGCCAGCGGAAGAGGAGCCCACACCGCCCATGGCGCCCACCGTGCGGCCGACCCCTTCCGCGCCCCCCAAGCCGCTCGCCCCGTCAACGCAGGCTCCCCCATCCTCTCGGTGCGCTCCATCGAAAAAGTCTTCGGCAGCCGCGACTCGGTCACCCACGCGCTGGCCGGTGTCAGCTTCGACGTGGCCGCCGGCGAGTTCGTCGGCATCATGGGTCCCTCGGGCTCCGGCAAAACAACGCTTCTGAACTGCGTCTCTACCATCGATACGGTCACGAGCGGGCACATCATCGTAGGCGGCCGCGATATCACCGGCATGTCGAAGCGCCAGTTGGCGAAGTTCCGTCGCGACGACCTGGGCTTCATCTTCCAGGACTCCAACCTGCTGGACACGCTCACCGGCTTCGAGAACATCGCGCTCGCGCTCACGGTGAAGGGCGAGCCCACCGGCCGGGTGAAACCCAAGGTGGACGCCATCGCGGCCACGCTCGGCGTGTCCGAGGTGCTGGGGAAGTACCCTTACCAGATGTCGGGCGGCCAGCGCCAGCGCATCGCCGCCGCCCGCGCCATGGTGGCCGATCCGAAGCTCGTGCTTGCCGACGAGCCCACGGGCGCGCTCGACTCGCGCAGCGCCACCGTCATGCTGGAGACGCTCGAGATGATGAACTCCTCGCTCGGCGCCACCATCATGATGGTCACGCACGACTCGTTCTCGGCCAGCTACTGCAACCGCATCATCTTCATCAAGGACGGCGGCCTGTTCGGCGAGCTGCGCCGATCGGGCGCCGACCGCGGGGCGTTCTACCGCAAGATCGTGGAGATGGTGTCGACCATGGGCGGCGCGGGCGATGACGAGCCTGCCGAAGGCGAGGTGGCGCGCCGTGCTTGCTAGGCTCGCGCTCGGCAACGTGCGCAAGTCCCTCGCGGACTTCGGCGTCTACTTCCTCACGGTCATGCTGGGCGTGGCCGTGTTCTACGCGTTCAATTCCATGACGGCCCAGCAGGGCGTGCTCGCGTTCTCCGAGACGCAAAGCAAGATGTTCGATCTGCTGGGCATGGTCATCGGCGGCGTGTCGGTGTTCATCGCGTTCGTTCTCGTGTTCTTGGTGGTGTACGCGAACGGATTCCTCATCAAGCGGCGCAAGCGCGAGTTCGGGGTGTACCTGACACTGGGTATGAGCACAGGCGACGTGGTGAGGATCGTGGCGCTTGAATCGCTTATCGTGGGCGCGGCGTCGCTCGCGGTGGGCCTTGCGGTGGGCGTGGGGCTCTCGCAGCTTCTGCTGCAGCTCACCAGCGCGTTGTTCAAGGCCGACGTGGCGGCTGCCGGCGGGTTCGCGTTCGTGTTCTCGGCCGGCGCGCTGGCGAAGGCCGCCGTCGTGTTCGCGGCCATCTTCCTGGTTGCCGCGTTGCTGAACGCGCGCACGGTGGCACGGGCGAAGCTCATCGACCTGCTCCACGCAAGCAGCAGGAACGAGGAGATGAAGCTCAAGAGCCTGCCGCTGTCGCTCGTGCTGTTCGCGGTGTCGATCGTGCTGATCGGCGTATCGTACAAGCTGCTCATCGACAACGGGCTCATGGAGCCTTCGCCGGAATTCGCCGCGGCCACGGTTCTCGTGTGCGTGGGCACGG
>OLRX01000327.1_pt1 | contig 44715 bp, 21 predicted proteins | sample 1672991 | NCBI WGS metagenome assembly OLRX01 (sample SAMEA3136744, study PRJEB25190) | human gut metagenome | biome: human gut; feature: human-associated habitat; material: faeces | place: Austria | collected 2013
GAAGATTTTTTGTCAGTTGTGCCCAAATTTCTGAGGCGTACGCGGTGCGTACGTTGATTAAATTCGGGTGCAACTGGCGGAAAATCGGCCGCAAAAGCAAGTGCAGGAAAGACTCCGAGAGTGCATCTATACTCTCAGGGTCTTTAAATATTCCTTCTGCTCCGGCGTAATGCGTAAGCTTTCTCTTGCCTTCTGGATAGTCTTATTGTGGGTCCACTGCTCTAAAACCGGATCCTGAAGATAAGGAATTGCTGCATCCCACTGCTTTGCAAGAGCTGTTGCAAAGAACCATGCGATCATCATATTTACATAATACTCTTCTGACCGGACGGATGCAGGCATTTTAAGATATTCCGGTCTGAAATCTTCATCCAAAAACCAGCGCATCAGCATTTCCATGCCAAAACGACAGATATAGGTATGCTTAGAGGGGATCCACTGCTTTATTTTTTCCAACAGCTCCTGCTTATGGTCTTTAAATACCTTTGGTGAAAGGCCGTCACAAACAGCCCAGTTATCAATATAAGGCAAGAAAGCTTCTACTGCCTGTATGCAAGCAGCGTAATCCTTTATTTCTGCGATCAATAATCCATGAAGCATATACTCTTCATAGTAGGTATGGGGCAGCTGCTTTAAAAATACTTCTGCCTCTGCCTCCTTTTTATATTCTTTGGCAAACTTTTTAAGGACTGGTACCCGGATGCCGATAAAATGTTCTTTTGGCAGTTCTGGGATCAGCCCGCTGTGAAAATCCCTGTATGCCATATCTTGTAATTCAAATAAGCGTTTCTGAATGTCTGTCATATTATTAACCTTTCGGAGATAACGTAGCTTTTATCTTCTTCATCACGAAAAGATAAGACACACCTGTAAACAAACCGGCACTGATCCATGCAGCCGGGTCACAGAAGCAGGAAAGTGCATAGCTGTGGACTCTCATAGCGATCATTGCCACCAGCATTCTTGCCACCAACTCTACCACGCCTCTCATCATAGGCAAAAATCCGTAGCCACAGCCCTGCATGGTATTGCGGAAAATAAAAATCGTACTGAGGGGAATATAAAACAAAGTGCATATTGTAATATAGGTTCTTGCCCATGGCATCATGGCTGTAAGATCCACGTCTCCGGAGAAAAACAGCCCCAGTGTGACTCCTAATAAAAGAGAAACAGCCACTGCAGATACCACAGAATAAATAAATTCAATAATAAGAGCCGCTTTCACACCGGCACGGATGCGCCCATAATCCCCTTTTCCATAGTTCTGTCCGCTGTAAACTGCCATGGTCTGTCCCATTGCCACCATCCCCTGGGTCAGAAGGCTGTGTACCTTGCAGGCTGCAGTATAAGCTGCCACTGCTTCTGAGCCAAACAAATTAATGGCTGACTGCATGATCATAGTGCCGGAAGAGGTAATGGCAAACTGTAAAGCCATAGGGATACCCATCTGCATCTGGTAACGGGTATCACCGGCAGTAAGACGCCAGTGTTTTTTTTCCGGCACCAGGGCAGGAACCTTACAATATATGTATACAATACACAACAAAGCGGAGATAGCCTGTGACAGATTAGTAGCCCAGGCAGCTCCTGCAACTCCCATTTTCAAAACAACAATAAAGAAAAGATCCAGACCTACGTTTAAGCAGGCGGAAAATACCAGGAAAAATAAGGGCGCTTTACTGTTTCCAACTGCCCGTAAATAGGAAGAAAACAGATTATAAAATACATTGGCGATCATTCCCAGACTGATCAAAGTGATATAAGTATAAGCCATATCAAAAATATCATCGGGAGTGTTCATCAGATGCAGCAGCGGATCCATAATAGCGCAACCTAAAACTGTAAGTAAAATGGCTCCTATAATGGATAATAAAATACCATTGGTAACGCTTTGTTTTACTGCATCCTTTTTTCCTGCGCCAAATCTCTGGGCCGTTAAAACAGAGAAACCGGCAGTGATCCCCTGGGCAAAGCCATTGAGCAAAAACATAATAGTTCCTGTGGAGCCAACTGCTGCTAAGGCATCTGCTCCAACAAAGCGGCCTACAATGATGGTATCTGCCATATTATAAAGCTGTTGGAAAATATTTCCAATTGCAAGAGGCAATGTAAACATAAAAATAACTGACAGTGGATTGCCTCTGGTCATATCCTGTTCCATAATCTTCTACCTTTCATCTTCAAGACAGATCATTTACATTTTACTGTGCACATTATATTAGCACAGTGTCTGCCCGCTGTCATTGGTTTTTTCTCTGTTTTTCGTATATTTTTCCTCTTTTTGATCCATACTGTCTAATGTACTCCTGGAATCTTTCTGTGCCTGATTTTGCGAGAAGATTTTTTGTCAGTTGTGCCCAAATTTTTGAGGCGTTGGCGTTGCGTCCGCCTCTGAAATCCGGGTGCGACTGGCGGAAAATCGGCCGCAAAGGCAGGTGCAGGAAAGACTCCGAGAGGACATTCTACGTATAAGGAGGTAAACTACCATGAAAAATACGGCACTTGACGCTGTAGCTCTCACCTTATCTATCATCGGAGCTGTAAACTGGGGGCTGATCGGTCTTTTTAAGTTTGATCTTGTTGCATTTCTATTTGGAAGCATGACATTATTATCGCGGATCATCTATACTATTGTGGGCATATGTGGTGTATATCTTATCAGTTTTTATGCAAAAAAAGAATAAGGGGCCATTTCTGACCCCTTTTCCTGCATTTATCCTTTTATCCTTCAATCTCTGTTCTTTTATGTCTTTATCCGTTCATTCTCTTATTATAAGCATCTTTCAGGCTGCATTTTAAGGTAATTCCCAGATCCGCAAATACTTTATCCAGTCCCGACATAACTGCTTCTACTTTTTCAGGATAAGCATTTTCTCCCATATGGCCGATACGGATCACTTTCCCTGCAAAAGCACCAAAGGAACCAGCTAACATGATATTGCATTTTTCCTTCATAGCCGTAAGGATAGCTGTGTCTGTGGTCCCTTGGGGAACATTAAATACAGTGACTGTATTGGAAAAACCGGTCTCCTGATATAATTCCAGTCCTGCTTCCACTACCGCAGCTCTTACTGCTTCACCGATCTTTCTGTGACGTTCTAACATGTCCGGATCATTTTTAATATTATCAAAAGCCTGACGCAGACCATAGATATCACTGATGGGCATTGTATATGGAAACCACTGCTTCTCATAATAGCCATCAAACGCCAAGATATTTGCATAAAAAGATGCAACCGGTGTCTTTCTGGAGCGCATTGCCTTATATGCATCATCACTGATGGTCACAAAGCTTAATCCCGGAGGTGCTGAAACTGCCTTTTGGGAGCCGCCGCAGAGAAGATCGATCTGGTAATCATCCACACACATTTCTTCTCCGAACATGGCAGAAACAGAATCCACCAGAGTCAGGATACCATATTTCTTTAACAGCGGACAAAGCTTTGAAACATCATTTAACATACCACTTGGGGTATCGCAGTGTACTAAGGCAGCATATTTAAAATCATGGTCTTTTTCCAGATATTTTTCCAATGCCTTTACATCAAAGGCGTTACGGTAGTCCGTGGAATAAAGGACTGGTTCTCCACCATACATGGTCACGAAACCGGCAAACCCCTTTCCATATTCTCCATTATCCATTACCAGCACCCGGTCACCTTTTTCTGTGAGAGTGGCACAGGCTGCTTCCAGTCCTAAAATGCCTTCCCCGTCCAGGATCAGGGTCTCATTTTTTGTATAAAGGAGTTCACTGATCTCTTCACAGGTCTCCTTATAAAAATCGTAAAAATCCGCATCCAGGTCTGGATTAGTGCAGGCAAGCGCACGGGCCTGCCGTACATTTTCCCTTACCTGTGTGGGGCCAGGTGTCATGATATCATACATAGCAGTATCTCCCTTCTCTTATATATGTTCTCTCGTACGTATATACTTCTCTCGTATATATTTCTCCCGGAAAGTCCGTCTTATTTAAGAATAGGACGAAGTACCTTACGAAGCTGCTCTACACATATAAGAACGATCACTGCTGCTGTACCGATCTGCACCAGATTTCCGGGAATAGAAGCTACAGGAGCAAACAGATTGTGGTAAATGATCACTTCTGCAATATAATAACCTGCTACTTTAATCACACAGGCTGCTGCAATGGCTGCTGCATCTCTTGCTGTACTGTGGTGACCTTCTGTCATGGCACCTACTACGTAACCCATAGCACCTACAATGATAAATGTAAATGGCGCCCATGCAGTCCAGCCGGATAACAGGTCAAATAATCCCATACCAAAAGCACCTGCTAACATACCAGTGCGCTTTCCTAACAGGATCGCACAGATAAATAAGGGTGCATTTCCTAAATGGATCAGCCCGCCGTTTGCTGCAATAGGCAGTCTTACATTTACAAATGCTGTAAATACATAGGTCAGTGCAATAAACATTGCATCTAAAACAAATTCTTTTGTGTTGTATCCGCTTTTTGAAACCGCAGCTGTCTGTTTTGTGTTCATACTCATCATCCTTTTCCTCTCTTCCTGACGGGTTCTCAGGGCCCTGGGAGAATGACATCAGGCTTTCTTTTTCTTTTATTTTGCCTTATCAGCTTGATATAAGGATAAAGGATAAATGGGCTTTTTAAAACATCCAGTTTTTAATTAATTGACCAGTCCAGTTTTGTTGCTTAACCCAACAGTTCCCGAACCATTTTTCCGTCAAATACCACTTTATCCACATGGTTTACCTCGATCTGATAAAGTGCATTGGCAGCAATATGCTCTGCTGCCTGCTCCAGATCACGGATGCCGGTAGTATCAGAATAACGGCGGACCACTTCATCTAAGGCTTCCGGAAGGATCACACATTCTTCTTCCTTCATGCTCATCCTCTTCAGTATCTTCGGAAGAGCAAATTTTGTGAAAATGATCTTCTTTTCATCTTCTGTATAATCCGGAATATCGATCACTGCAAAACGTGACATCAATGGCGCACTGATGAGAGAACGGTCATTTGCTGTAGCAATTGGGTATACACCGGCTGTAGGCACCATACACTCCATATAATTGTCTGTAAATCCAAGATTATCCAGTAAGGTCAAAAGCACATCGGCTGGATTGCCGTTTCCTTTGCCGGAAGCAGCTTTGTCTAATTCATTGATGATAAATACAAGATTAGACTGGCCGGACAGTGAAAATGCCTCCATAATGATACCCGGCTTTGCATTTGCATATACACGGGAACTTCCTGTCAGCTGTTCCGGATCATTAATAGAGCTCATATCCAGAGTGGTCCACGGCAGTTTCAGGATCCTTGCTACTGCATAAGCGATCTGGGACTTTCCTGTTCCTGCAGGTCCGATAAGAAGAATACCATAAGCAGGCAGTGTATGGGTACGGTTGATCTGGATAATAGTTTCGATGATACGTTGTTTTACCCGTTCCATTCCGTATAATTCTTCATCCAGGATCCGTCTTGCTTCATCAGGATCAATGGCCTCGAAATAATTGCTCTTCCACTGGATGTTCATCATAATAGATAAAGCTCTCTGTGCATGCCGGCGTTCTTCCGGTGAGACCTCATGGGAATTGGCAACTGCCAGGTTTCTTCTTGCCCAGAGACGGATATTGTCAGGAAGTGTCCTTCCTGCGCAGGTCATAAAGTCCGTAATACTCTGCAGGCTGGTCAGCTTCATATGGTCGCCATCTTCTTCTGCATCTTCTTCCCTGCTCTCTTCTGCCGGTGCGCTGCTGGCCTGAAGCCGCCCGATCATGTACTGTAAAAATCCGTCCTCTGCGGAAAGCTTGGTACCGCCTCCAAAGGCGATCTCGCGGATCTTGTATACAGCATACCCCGCTGCTTCATTAGAACCGGAAAGGCGCACATTGATATGGCTCTCCCCCAGCCATTTAAGAAGGCTCACAAAGCGTGCATCTACTTTTAAGATATCAGCACTGACTGTACCACCGCCTTCTGCCTGAAATTCAAACGCTGTTTTTCTGACCGGGTTTGTAAATACACCCCAGGAATGGTGCTCCCATTTTCTGCTACTGTTGTCAAGGACCAGGATCGGATGTTCTGGGGAAGCCTCAGTTTCATTGGAGCGGATCACTGTGTATGTACACTCCGGTGCTTTCTTTTCTTCTTTTGGTTCATCATTAAAATCAAAAACTGGCATTTTTTTCTCCTTACAGTTAAAATATACTCTTGGAATCTTTACTCCCATTTTTTACAAACCTGTTTCCAGTTTACCACGGTTTTATCATATCAACAACACCTCTTTTTGACCCTTCCTGTAAAGCAAAGACACAAAAAAACAGCCCAGGATCAGTCACCCTTCTTGCACAGTAACGTAAAAGCACCCCTGAGGGTGCTCCTACTCTAAACCGTATTTTTCTTTCAGCCTGTCACGGATCTGGGGAAATCTTTCCGGATAGGCCATATGGGTCTGATGTTCTCCAATGATATGCTCCATCCATACCATATTGTACCAGCGGTCAAATTTATAGCCACATTTTTTAAACTCACCTACCATGCGGTATCCCATATGGGCATGGAACCGGGCGCTGTTTTTGTCCAGATATCCGTCTTCTTCTTCAGGATAGCCGATGCAGGCTTCCATATTCAGAATGCCCTGCTCTTTTAAAACAGTTTCCAAAGCCTCATGAAGCTTTCTTCCAACGCCTTTGTGCTTTACATTTTCATCTACATAAATAGAAGTTTCCACAGCCCAGTTGTATGCGGCCCGTTCTTTAAAAGGACTTACATAGGCATATCCAAGTATCTTACCTGCTTCTACTGCTTTCAGATACGGGAAGCGTTCTAAAACATGGGCGATCCGTCCTTTAAATTCTTCTACAGACGGAACTTCATACTCAAAAGTAATGGCTGTTTTTTCTACGTAAGGAGCGTAAATTGCCAGCAGTTCCTCTGCATCATCCACAGATGCCACCTGGATCTTTACATTTTCATTTTTCTCTCTCATGCTTTTTGCCTCCTGTATTCAGATATGTTCTCCCGGAATCTTCCTGTGCTTGAATAACAATACCACTTCTTTTCTGGCTTGAAAACCCTTTTTTTAACTAGTTTTTACTGCTCTTTTAATAATAACTTTCCTGTCTTTATTTTCTAATATCCAGGCGCCATTTCCACCGGTCTCATAAAAAGAAATATTTTGTTTCTTCATCTGTTCTGTGACTGCAGGAGATGGATGACCGTAGGAATTATCTTTTCCATAGGAAATAAATGCAGCCTTTAAAGGCATTTTCCCTAAAAAGCCGGGACTGGAAGAGCCTTTAGAACCATGATGGGCAGTTTTCAGGATCTGTACATGTTTTAAATGTTCCTGCTGGATACTGCCTTTTATTTCTGCCATTTTTAAAAGCTCTTTTTCTTCTGATATTCCCATATCACTGGTAAACAGCATATGCAAATCTTTATAGTGGGTACAAAGCACCAGTGAATGAGCATTGCGCTCTTTTTCTGTTTCTTTTTCAAAAATACAGGTAAATTCCATTTCTCCGGCTTTTATCCTATCTCCCTGATGCATGTAATACGTCCTTCCCCCGGCTTCTGCCTGCATCTGTTCCAGCTTACCGTAAATATCTCCTCCCTTTCCCCCGGCAGGCAATATTAATATGTCTATAGGCATTTTCTGTTCTAAAAGATATAAAAGCCCGCTTATGTGGTCATTATCCCCATGACTTACAATGGCTATGTCTAATCGTGAAATACCTTTAGATTTAAGGCATGGCTCGAGGGTTCTGCTTCCCAGCTTCTTTTTATCAGAACTTCCGCCATCTATAAGGATACTGGTCCGGCCAGACCTGAGAAGAAAGCCATCTCCCTGACCTACATCCAGACAGAGAAGTTCAAACCCCTTAACCGGACGGGGAGAAAGAATAGTAAAACCAATGAGAACTGATATGATCAGAACAACAGCTGCAAATACTGCTCTTCTTTGTCCTTTTAGCTTTCTTCCCATAAGCCATTTCAATGCAGCTATCCCTATTCCCCATACCACAATATAACCCATGATCTGTCCCGGACCAGGACGTCCCGTTATCCTCACTGCTCCCGGCAATTTCATGGAACATCCACATATCCACTTGTAATAGACAAGGATCACATGTCCCACCTTGACAGCGGTTTCTGCTGCAAAAGGCCAGAATCCCCCGGTAAGCAATATCATGATCCCTGACAGCATTAAAAAAGCTACAAATGGCAATACCAGAAAATTTAAGAACATCCCATACAAAGGATACTGGTAATAATGCCAAGCCATAACAGGCAGAAGAATGATCTGCACCCATAAGCTGATCACTACTATCTTTTTCCAGTTTTTCCCAATATTAAACTCCCGGATCATCCATTGTCCCGGTCCGGAAATTGCCAGAACTGCTGAAAAGGAAAGCTGAAAACCACTGTGAAAGATCAGATAGGGATTTTTTCCAAGAAGACTTAAAGCTGCAAACCCCAGGGCTGAAAGACTGTCATAGGTACGCCCCCGTTCTGCTGCCAGCCACAGGCAGCAGATCATAAGGACTGCCCGGATGGCAGAACCTCCAGAACCTGTAAATATGCCATAACTGATCACAAAGCTGCCGCCTAATATTCCCGCAGCTTTAAATCCGCCTACCGTCTTTCTAAGGAGCAGATATATTCCTCCGCCAATCAACGACAAATGCTGTCCGCTCACTGCCAGCAAATGAGCGATCCCGCTGCTGCGGTACAGATCCAAGGTATCTGCTTCCATAAAAGAAGTATCTCCCAGCAAGACCGCCTTATAAATACTGCTGTCTTCCTTTTCACAGTATTGTTCCAGAATGCAGCTGCAATATTTTCTGAACCTGAGGATAACACGCATAAAGGGCCGGTCCGCCCCCCAGCTTTCCTTTAAAGCTTTTATATATCCGGTACACACCACTCCCTTTGACCGGTAATACAGTTTTGCATTAAATTCTCCCGGATTTTTTTCAGATTCCGCCAGATTTAATGAACAGGCTATTTTCACTTTTTTTCCAGGAAGAAGACTCTCTTCCCAGTTTTCCAGCTCTCCCGGCACTCCATATAGCTGTACCGGAAATTGAAGGGTCAGCCACTGTATCTTTACTTTATTTACAATTATTTCCAGTTTTTCGCTTTTTTCCCGTACATCCATTACCTGTCCGGTCAGCTGCACCACATCCCCAAATTCTGCCTGTGCGATCCGGTCTTCCTCCCGGTCCATCTGGTTTCTGGACTGTACTCCTAAAAAACTTCCTGCTGCCATTCCACTAAAAATAAACATAAAAATAAGCAGAAGTATCCTGTATGTGACACTCCTGCCTGAATTTCCAGCCAGATCCCGGTTCTGGTCTCTTCCCAGATACCGGTCCTGGTCTTTTCCCAGAAAATGCCTGGCAATAAGCGCTGCTAAAAACAGCGCTCCTGCAAACCAGAAACATTTTCTGTATACAGCCTCCTGTAAACACAGGGCAAGCACCTCTCCAAGTACAAAACCTGCGGTTATCACCACAAGGGGCCGTTTCATATTCTTTTTTCTCCGGTTTATCTTATTTTTTATTTCTGCTCAATATAATCTGTATTCCGCTCAAAAGCAGTATTTAAAGATACCACTTCGCGGAACATTACATCCTGTGAACCATTTACCATGATCTGTACCTTGGAAACAGAAGTCTTATCCACCAGCGAATTAACAATTGCGTAAATAGGGATGTATTCATTTACACTCTGGCTGCTGTTTAAAAAGGCAGAATCAAAATTGATATAGCACACATTATCTGTCACTGATACGCTGAGTATCTTACAGTCAGAAGGAAGTACCGCCTGATGGCCATTGCCTGACGGTCCTGCGATCAGCTGTTCCATGGAAGTATTTATATTATGGGCCACTTCCCGCTTTTCCTCCACCAGTTTATCACCTGTACTGTTGGCAAAATACAAGGTCAGTTCTGTTTTCTCGTAGGTATTTACATTACTTGTATTGATAATGAAATCTCCTGCTGAGATAAAGCCCACAGGATTTCCCTGACGGTCCATAAGAGGCTGGTCTCCACAGTAAATACTGATATAATCGATCCCCGGTATCTGGGTCATTGTCCTTGCCAGAGCTGCACGGCACAGGATCTCCTGTTCCGGCTTCATAGATATATAGCTGCCATCAAAATACAGATACAGTACCTGTTCATCGATCCTGCAGGTTTTAAAAGATACCTTTTCATTTACAGCAGGCTGACAGTCCAGATCTCTTGGTACATGGAGCAGCTGGCCCATCAGTTCTTCTGCCAGATCTGCCTGATTCTTTGTTTCTGTTTCATATTCCTGTGCCACCAGCTTGGTCACAGAGGAATTCAGATAATATATGAGATATTTTCCTGAACCTGGATCAGGTTTTGGCTCTGTCTTTGCACCGCACCCGGAAAGAACTGCCATGGTGACCATAAGGATCCCCAGAAATACACCCAGAAGGAACTTATCTTTTCTATGTTTCATGAACGTTCCTCCTGTCTTGATACATATTTTAAAGGAATACGCATGCTGAAGGTAGTCCCTTCTCCCTGCGTACTTTCCACATCGATCACACCATGATGCATCTGTATTACATTTTTAGTAATAGAAAGCCCCAGTCCGGTACCGCCAACCTCTCTGGAACGTGCTTTATCCACACGGAAGAAACGCTCAAAAATGTGATCTACACTGTCCTCCGGTATACCAATACCGGAATCTGCAACCTTCACGTAAAAGTATTTATGGTCAGCATCCAGTGTCACCCGCACCCATCCGGAATCCACATTATATTTAATTGCATTTTCCACCAGATTGGTCACTGCAAGGTTCAGCTTCACCTTGTCTACATCTGCTGTAACTTCCCTGATGCTCTCTAAGATCAGTTCCACATTGCTGCGCTTGGCAATAGGCCGCAGTCTCTTTAAGATCATTTCCAGTTCGTGATTAATATGCACCTGTGAAATTTTCATCTGGCTTTCTGCTGATTTATCCATGCGGACTAAAGTAAGCAGATCTTCTATGATCTGGCTTTCCCTGTCGATCTCATCAGAAATATCAGACATAAACTCCCGGTACAGTTCCACCGGCACCTCTTCCATTCCCATAAGGGAATCTGCCAGCACACGAATGGACGTGATCGGTGTTTTTAACTCATGGGACACATTGGAAACAAACTCCTGACGGGACTGGTCCACAGCCTTCAGTTTGCGAAGGGACTTCTGCACAGCATGGGACATCTGTCTTGTTTCGCTGTAAGCATCTTCCCTGATATCTGCATCCAGATCCCCCTGTGCCACCCGGTCAAAGGAACGCAAAAGCCGCTTAAAGGGCTTTACCAGGAAGTAAGCTGACACTATAGAGAAAAGAACTGCCATTAAAGCCATACACATGAAAAACAGCTGTGCGCTGCTTTTTACACGCTTGGTCACGGAAGCCACATTTTCCATGGAAGCTGTCACTGCTATCACTCCCTGGATTTTTTTATCATCAGCCGGATCATAAACAGGAATGGTCTGATAAAAATAACCGGCATCTTTATTAAACCTGTTGCTTATCTCTCCCTTAAAACAGCGTATGACTTCTTCAGATATATAATATTTTCCTGTTGACAGATTAAAGGTATCTGTCATGATCTTATAACTGCTGTTGACGATAACAATACGTCCGTTATACAGATCTGCGATCGTCTGCATCTGAGCATCCAGACTGACATTATTGGTCTTATCTGCTGTCAGATACCCTGAACGGGTCATTCGGTTGCTTAAGATCACACACTGATTCTGTATCTCAATGCCTCTGGCCTCTATCTGGTTCTGTTTAAAAGAGCCTATGAGTATCCAGGTCTGCAGCAACAGCGGGATGACCGCCACTGCGATCATTAAAAGCGTCATGGGGACAGTAATGCTCTGTCCCCTTGTTTTCAGCTTTTCATACCATTTTTCTTTATTCAACTGTTTGCTCCTATTCCAGCTCCTTTAACTTACCGGAGCAGGCTACTGCAAGGCTTCCTGGTCCAATATGACAGGCAATGCTTAAAGAAAGAGGTGCCATGGTGATGTCTGCTCCCGGATACTGCTCTTTTAAAGCTGCTTCCAACTCTTTTGCATCTTCTTCATTGCAGGTGTGGGCAATCTCCAGGTAAGTATGTTCTGCATTCTTGTCATGGAAACGCTCATCCAGATCCTTAGCAAGGGCTGTGAGCATAATGGATCTTGCCTGCTTTGCAGTACGTGCCTTTGAAAAAGCGTCTAACTTTTCGCCCTGAATGGTCAAAACAGGCTTAATACGCAGCAAAGTTCCCAGTGCAGCTGCAGCCGGAGTGATACGTCCACCCTTTTTCAGATATTTTAAAGTGGTAAGGGTAATATAAATACTGCTCTCATACTTAACCCGCTCTAAGATTTCTTTGATCTGTGCTGCCTCATAGCCCTTTGCAGCCAGGTCTCTGGCATCTAATGCAGACTGCTCCTGAGTAACGGAAATACGCTGGTTGTTTACAACCTGTACCTTGCCGTCATAATCATCTGATAACATAATAGCAGTCTGGCAGGAACCGCTTAAACCACTGGACATAGGAATATAAAGGATCTCATCATATTCCTTTAACAGCTTATCCCAGAAGTCAGTTACTACTCCCGGTGATGGCTGGGAAGTGGTGATATCTGCTCCTTCTTCCATCTGTCTAAAAAATTCTTCATGGGTCAGATTTACACCTTCATAAAACATTTCCCCATTGATCATAAAAGGCATAGGCAGCACGTAAATCCCTAATTTTTCTGCCTGCTCCTGTGTAATACCGCTGTTGCTGTCCGTAGCGATCGCTGTTCTCATATCTGTCTCCTTGCTATTTATCATTTCTTATCTTCTTTAAAAGCATTTACTTCCTGGTAATGCTCTCTGGCTAACTGCATTCCGGACTGGTAATGCTGTTCCATGAGCAATCTTGCTTTTTTATAATCCCCGGACTGATAGACCTGGGTGATCTTCCTGTGTTGTCTGATGCCCAGTTCTCTCTCTTCTTCTGTGCGGATGGCAAAACGGATCAGAAGAGTCCGGATAAAATTGTACTGCTTATATGTTTCTTTCATAAAACGGTTGCCACAATAGTCAAAAAATACTTTATGATAGCGGAAATCCGCCTCAAAATATTCTATAGACGTTTTCGCTCTTGCCATTTCTTCTTCATACATCAAAAGCTTTTCCACCAGAATTTCCGTGTCCGACTCTGTTCCGGAAAGCATCACAGCTTTACTGGCTAAAAAAGTGATAAAGTCATTAAGTTCGTTGGCATAGGAATAATCAAAGGTGATAAGCTGTGCTCCGCTTTTTGATACTTCCTGAGTCAGTCCATCTTTTGACAGTCGGTTGATGGCATCACGCACTGGTGTGGATGAAACCTGAAACCGCTCCTGAAGTTCCCTATTAGTAAGCTTATCGCCCATTAAAATCCTGCCACACAGAATATCTTCCTTCAAAATATTATAGATCTGTTCACTAAGTGTCTGCTTGACAATTTTTTCGGGCATAGCCTCGCCTCCTTTTTTCTTGGTTTTGTTTTTCCTGTTTTCCTTATTCTGTTGTATTGTTATCAGTGCATCACAAATGGACACATTCATATTTTCATGATACTACACTTTTTACAAACGGTCAAAATATATTTACCTAACTCCCGGCCCTGCACAGTCTCTCTTTTATTTTGCATAAATATTTTCAAAATAGGTATTGACTTTTATGCAAAATAGTGTATTATATGAATCACAAGATATGTGATGCATCACGCATCACGCAATAAGCATCATCTACAGAATCAGCCGCCAGCGGTTCCTGCAGATGTATGATCGTGAAAGACATGTCAGAGGGCCCTGACAGTTTGACGCAAACGTAAACTTATACATCACAAAAGGAGGTGTATCTCATCAACCGAATACTCCACATGATCATCAAACTTGTGGGAGCTGTCAACAATCTGTTATGGGGAGATTTGATTATTCTGGAATTCTCAGGGGGAGATATCCAGTTTGGACTTTCACTTCTGGTACTGATCCTTATTCCAGCAGGATTATACTTCACCTTTAAAACCAGATTTCTTCCATTCCGCCTGTTCCCAGAAATGATCCGGGTCACATTGGAAAAAGATGAAACAAAAAAAGACGAAAACTCTATATCTGGTGTTCAGGCACTTATCGTTGCTACTGCTACCCGCGTAGGTATGGGAAACTTAGCCGGTGTTGTTGCTGCTATCTCATTTGGCGGCGCTGGAGCTGTTTTCTGGATGTGGCTGACCGCACTCATTGGCTCTTCCAGCAGTTTTATCGAATCCACGCTGGCACAGATCTACAAAGAAAAGGATCCTCTCTACGGCGGTTATCGCGGCGGTCCGGCTTACGTAATGGACCGTATCCGACTGGTGACAAAAATCAAACGAGAAGATGCTTTCGTAAAGAATGTAAAAGAAGAAGCTGAATATGTGGCAGATGATGAACAGACTTATTACACCCGTGGCTGCAAATACGGTCTCTTAGGGACCGCATTCGCACTCTCCGGACTGCTTTGCTGGGCTGGTATCAGTCAGGTGATCGGAAACTCCGTTACCACTTCCTTCCAGAATGCATTCGGTATCCCGCAGGTTGCAACCGCTCTCGTACTGGTAGCTATGTCCGCAGTCATCGTTCTTCGCAAAAATGCAACTGTTAAAGTTTTAGACATGGTAGTTCCTGTTATGGCAGGTGCTTACTTCTTAGTAACTCTGTTCGTTATCTTCAAAAACATTACACTGCTTCCATCTGTTATAGGAAACATTTTCTCCCAGGCATTTGGTATCAGACAGTTTGCCGGTGGCGGACTTGGTGTGATCGTTATGAACGGAGTAAAGCGCGGACTTTTCTCAAATGAAGCAGGAAGCGGTTCTGCTCCATGTGCTGCAGCAGCAGCAGAAGTCAGCCATCCGGTAAAACAGGGACTCATACAGGCACTTGGCGTATTTATAGATACGTTAGTGATCTGCAGCTGTTCCGCATTCCTGATGCTTTTAGCTCCGTCTGAAAAAATCGAAGGTCTTATGGGAATGGATCTTTTACAGGCAGCTATGAACCATCACCTTGGATATGCAGGTGTTGTATTTATCGCAGTTGTACTTTTCCTGTTCAGCTTTTCCACTTTCCTTGGCATTCTTTATTATGCCCGCTGCAACGTATCTTACGTTTTCGGTGATACATGGACAGCTCAGACAGGATATAAGATTTTTTTACTTATCATGCTCTTTATCGGCGGTGTGGCAGCCTATGAATTTGTCTGGGAACTCGGCGACCTTGGCGTAGGCCTTATGACAGTATTTAATATGATCGCGATTGTCCCACTCTCCGGCCAGGCCATCAATGCCTTAAAGGATTACGAAACCAATTATAAGAAGAAAAAAATATAAAATATAATAAAAGCGTAATGTTGCGCTTTAAAACAAAAAACTATATAACAAAACTATATAATAGGAGGATTTTTTAATGGAGAAGAACATGGATATGATGAAATTTGCACCGGAGCCTTTCAAGATCAAAATGGTAGAAAACATGGCACGTTTAGACAAAGAAGAGCGTAAACAGGCGATCAAAACTGCTGGCTACAATACATTCTTGTTAAAGTCTGAAGAATGCTTTATCGACCTTTTAACTGATTCCGGAACCAATGCAATGAGCGATCATCAGTGGGCTGGTCTTATGTTAGGTGACGAAGCTTACGGCGGATCCCGCAACTTCTATCACCTGGAAGAGACCGTTCGTGAACTGTTTGGCTTTAAATATGTAGTTCCTACTCATCAGGGACGCGGTGCAGAGAACATTCTTTCCTCTCTGACTATTAAGCCAGGCGACTATGTTCCAGGCAACATGTATTTTACTACTACCCGCTTCCATCAGGAACGCAATGGTGCTACATTCCGTGATGTTATCATTGACGAGGCTCATGATCCAAGTGCGATCCTTGACTTCAAGGGTAACATTGACTTAAATAAATTCCAGGCACTGATCGATGAAGTTGGTGCAGAGCATATTCCTTATATCTGCCTAGCTGTTACTGTAAACCTGGCAGGCGGACAGCCTGTTTCCATGGCTAACATTAAGGCTGTTTCTGAACTGGCTCATAAATACGGGATCAAGGTTATGTACGATGCTACCCGCTGCGTTGAAAATGCATACTTCATCAAGACCCGTGAACCTGGCTACGAGAACAAGACCATCAAAGAGATCGTTCATGAAATGTTCTCCTATGGCGATGGCTGCACAATGTCCGGCAAGAAAGACTGCTTAACCAACATCGGCGGATTCCTGTGTATGAACGATCATGACCTGTACGTTCGCGCAACCGGAATGGTTGTACAGTTTGAGGGAATGCCTTCTTACGGTGGTATGGCAGGAAGAGATATGGAAGCAATGGCTATTGGCCTTCGTGAATCCATGAACTTTGATTACATCAGCCACCGTGTAAACCAGATCCGTTACCTTGGAGAAAAATTAGACGCTGCAGGTGTTCCAATGGTTAAACCTTACGGCGGACATGCGATCTTCGTAGATGCAAGGGCATTCTTAGATCACTTAAATCAGGAAGAAGACTTCCCGGCTCAGGCACTCTCCGCAGCTATCTACGAGTTCTCCGGCGTTCGTACAATGGAGCGCGGCATCATCTCTGCAGGACGTGACCCACATACCCGTGAAAACCACATTCCGAAACTGGAAACTGTTCGTCTTACCATTCCACGCCGTGTTTATACATATGCTCATCTGGATTACGTTGCTGACGCTATCATCGGTCTGTATGAAAGAAGACATGACATCAGCGGTCTGAAATGGGTTTACGAACCAGAAGTTCTCCGCTTCTTCACCGGACGCTTCGAGCCAAAGAACGGTGAACTTATTAAAGGATTCTAATGAAAATAATGAAAATGCACGTAATCACCTCTTATTTATAGCAGTTACTCCTAAAAAATCCGGGGACAGCCCAAATAGGCTGTCTCCGGATTTTTGTGTCTAATGCTGTTTTTTTCGGCACTTCCGGCATCCATCTGCCATCTGTTCCTACGAAATATCCATCAGGTGTATATTCATTGCTGTACATTGCACCTTCCGGACGTTCTGCCTGTCCTGCCAGATTAAGGTAATACCAGAAACCGTTGATCAGGTTCCAGCCTGCTGCCATAGAGCCTTCACCAGGTGTCAGATAATACCAGCGGTTTCCGTAAAGGAACCAGCCAGTATGCATCCGGCCATCTTCATTAAAGTACCACCAATTACGTCCAAGTTTCAGCCATCTGCTCTCTACATATCCCTGAAGGGTTCTGTATTTCCAACTTCCGTCTGTCATCTGGATCCATTTTCTGGCTGTTTTAATTGCATTGCTGCTTGTTCCACGGTATGTTGGGAAGCCGATGCAGGTGATATTTCCACTCAGGCTGCTGATATTGTAATCCCTTGTTGCAAAGGTATAAGTCTGTCCTTCTTTATCTGTTACTTCAAAGGTATATCTTATGAAGGTATCATTTCCCATACCGCCTGTGAGATAGAATTTTTCACCACTCATCCAAAGATGCCAGGTATTGGATCCGCCTTCTGTGGCAATATCCAGTCTGTGAAGATTTCCTGCACCCATAAAGCCATTTTCATCTTTATACTTATAGGTGTACTCTGAATCTTTTTCATCTTCCACCGGTCCGCCCAGGATAAATGTATCATCTCCATTTCCTGTCTGGATGTCTGTAGGAGCCATGGTAGTGGTAACATTTATCAGGTTATTTCCACCTGGAACTCTTACTTTCAGTCCTGCAGGAACCTTTGTAAAGTTTAAAATGGCATTGTTTGCTCCACCAGTTACCTGGATACGGTCTGCAAAGAAGTCAATGATCTCATCTGCTTCTGTGGTAGTAAGTCTGACTTCACCTGGTGTAGTGATGTTAATGTCCTGGCTTCTGTCACAGCTTTCCAGCTTAATATCTGCAGAAGAATCTTCACGGTCAGATGTTTCCACACCCAGATTTCCCATGGTGTCCTTTACAGTTACGATGATCTTTGCCGCACCTCTTAAAAATGTATTAGCTGCATGGATGATTCCACTTACAGTAATATTTCCATTTTCTGCTGCCTGGATGCTTACATCCTCACCTGCTGTCAGTGTGCCTGTTACAGCGATACTTCCCTTATCTGTTACAGAAATGCTTCCTGTTACATTTCCGGAAAGATCTTTCACATTTGTGGTCAGGTCTGCATTATCTGCTGTAATATGAAGGTTATCTGCTTCTAAAACTGCTCCGTCAGCTGTGGTCACATCCCCGTTTACATCCAGATCTGCGTCTTTTGCAGCTTCTGTATTGTCCAGGATCAGAGAACCTTCGTTCTTCAGATACAGGTTTTCTGACTTCATTGCGGCTTTTTGGGCTTCTGTTATAAGGAAGTTGTCCTTTTCTCCAATATCTCCACCGACAGTTATTCTTACTTCTTCTGCCTTTACATTGACTCCACCATCAGTCCGTCCATTTACAATGTCAGAATCAGAGATGATGTCAATGATCTTTGCTGCACTGAGACTTCCCACTTTCAGGATACCTTCGGCTTTCGCTTTGATGGAATCCTGCGCGGTCATGTTTACCAGATCTGCAGCTGCCAGATGTTCAATTTCAATGTTTCCGGCTACTGTCAGGTCAATAGAACCATTCTCAGATACCAGGTTCTTAAAGTTACCTTCCGGGTTGTCAATAACAATGTCATCTTTTGCAATGATATCCAGTAATCCGGTTCCGCCTGTAGTCATATTTCCTGCATTCAGGCTTCCTCCTGCGTTTACAGTCACATTGCTTCCTGCTGCACTTGCTATTTTTGTATCCCGCTCAGTTTTTACAGTTACATCTTCTCCGCCTTCTGCATCAATTGTAGTCGTTCCGTCCTCTGTGTTGTTTTCATGGATATTTACCAGACCGCCAGCTTTAATGGTTACAGAATCTGCAGTAAGCTCAAGAGCTTCTTCTGCGCTTCCTGCATCTTTCGCAGTTGTCAGCCTGATCTCCCCGGCTTCCAGATTGCCTGATCTTAAGCTTTCACTTGTAGATATATCCATGTAAGCTCCGGCTTTCAGTTCTGCCCGGTCTGTAAGAAGATCTGCTATGGTCATATTTCCGGTGGATTCCGCTTTTACCTTGTCAGCTTTTAAGATTCCAGCTTCCAGATCTTTTGCGGAAGATGCATGGATCAGGTCACCTGCCTGTGCATTTTCAAGCGATCCGCTTACTCTCAGAGCCCGCTCATCGGTTCCGATATTTCCGGTTCCAGCATTAAGATCGATTTTACCAGCGGTAATATCATTTTCGCCTTCCGCTGCTGTTCCTGTTATACCGTTTGCGCTTATCTGTGCAGTATTTCCTGCTTTTACCTTTTCTAACTCCAGAGAACCGCTGTTTACCGTATTATCAAGATACAGGCTGTCTGCTGCCTCTGCTTTAAGAGAGTTCAGATCTGTCTTAAGGATATTCTCTGCTGTTCCAATACTTCCTGCTGTGGATGTCAGCTCTGCGCTGTCTGAAATAACAGCTGTCTGTCCATCAGACCCAGTAATAGCTCCTGCTGTCTTTAATACCACTTTGTCCTTTGCTTTTACCTGTCCCAGCTTCATATCCTTGCCAAGGTTATTCAGGTAAATGCTTCCCAGGTCAGATTCTGCATCCAGAGTTCCATTTCCAAGGTTTACAGACAGATTGTTGTTCGTGCTTCCAATATTTCCATTTCCGGCATTCAGGATAATGTTTGCTGCCGTGATCGCAGCATTTCCTTCTGCTGCGCGGTTTGCAATACGTTCTGCTGTTATGGATACAATGGAATCACTGCCAGTGCTTGTAATGTTTTCCACATTGGCAGCTGACTTTTCATTAACATAAACATTTCCACTTGAAAGAATACTCATATTGCCGGAAATATCCGTTTTTAAGCTGTTATCTTTCCCGCCAACTGCTGTGCTGGAAAGGATCTTCAGAGCAGCTGCCCTGATATTGCTTTCCTCTGTTTCCAGTGCCTTGATAGCTCCGGCTGCTTTAATCTGCACATTGCCATTGGAAATTATATTTCCAATAGTCAGCTCCTTGGCTGTTTCCACTGCAAGATAGATGTCTCCTACGCTTGATGGTGTAGTGTTAAAACCGCCTGCTCCTGTTTCTACTCTCACTGGTGTACCAGCTGTTCCAAAACTATCCTTTACCTGCACGGTAATGATACCAGCCTTTAAGTCTGCATCCTGGTTTCCTTCTCTTCTTACATTGTCTGCCCTTAAGTTTAAAGTATTTCCTGCAAAAGCAGTTCCTGTAAGATTTACATTGGTTCCATCTGCACTGATCTTAAGATCATCCTGTGCAGTGATAGTTCCCAGATTATAGGTTCCATCAATATCATAGCTGTATCTTAAGGTATTCAGATTCTCTACGCCGCCTTCCAGTTTTTCGGTTATTGTCTCCGTCTTTCTGGTAATTCCCTTATAGCTGTAGGTATTGGTCTTTTCATCGTAAACCATAGCGATGTATTCATAAGATGCAGCTACATTTCCATCCTTTAATGCTTCATACTTTCCATTGTCTGGATTGTACCGGATAGAATCAAAGTCAGCTGCAGCTGCTGATACCGGTTCATACCAGGTATTATAAACATCGTCCACCAGCCAGTAGCTCTTTGGCACCTTATCAGTATAAGTGCTGCCGTCTTCTTTCTTTAAATAACTGATAGCATCACCTGCATCCAGCGTAATGATCCGTGTTTCACCGTTAATGGTCACTTCCACTTCGCCGGTACGGTTTCCATCTTCATCTGTACGATAAACAGCACCTGTATCCAGCTTTTCATACCTCTTGCTGCCATCTTCATTTTTTGTAACAAGATAATATCCAAAGCCTTCTGTATTGTAGCGCTCCTCAATGTGCTTTCCGGATGGTACAGTATACTCTGCAGTGCATTGTGCATCTGTATAATATCTGGTTTCCCATCTGCCGGTATCTTCGTTGAATACTTCTTTTTCATACAAAGCCCCGGCATCTGCTTCACTGCGTTCACTCTTAACTACAACATCTAGTGCTGTTTCCACAGCTGTGGTCTTTTCATAGGTGTAAGTACTGTCTAAAATATCTTTTACCAGAACACCTACGATCAGCTGCGGCCTGTTCAGGGTCAGTTTTATATTCTTTCCCTTAACTGAATCGAAAATTCCCTTTGATACGCTGGTGATCTGTGCTGCTTTGGCATCTGCCAGTTTCTTTGCACCTGTTACATCCTTACCTTCAACTTCTGCGTAACGCACTAAGGTTCCGTCAATATAAACATTTCCTGCTGCGTCTACAGTAAGCTTTGGTGTCTTTAAATTATTTTCGTCATCTCCTGTTACAAACAGGTTGACTTTCAGCGGACTGCCGTCAGCTCCCACATTTAAAGCATTTTTGATGTACAGTTCTGCTACATCCAGCTGTCCGTTTTCCCCTAAATACACATTTCCTGCTGCTCCGTTAAAGAGGACATTCAGGATCGCGGTGTAATAAGAGAACAGTCCGTCAAATGTAACATCCTTTCCGGAATTTGTAGTAATAGTCACTACCGGCTGTACACTGTTTTCAGCATCAACTACGTCTGTCATATTAAACTTGCTGTAATCACTGCAGATAATATTGTATGCACAGTTGTCCGGATCATACTCTGCTAAAAGATCCAGATTCTTTAAGATCAGGTTCTTTGCAGAGTTATTGATAATATTTAACTCAGTGATCAGGTTGTTGCTGTGTACGGTTACATTTCCAAGAACTTTGCCGTTTGTTGATTCAATCTGCAGACTTCCCAATGCCTTGGTATTTATGGAGTCAATGGTTATTGTATTTCCATTGCCGGTCCATGTTACATTGGCATTTTTAACTGTTCCGTCTTCTTCCACGACAACGGTTATCGGAGCATTACTTCCATAGTAAATGTTTCCATTCAGCTCTACCTGGTTTTCACCGGTATAGGAGCCATTTTCCCGTTTATCTGTTTCACTCTGTAAAACCTTCTCTACAATAACTTCCTCGAACCAACGGACTACCTTGACAACCGTTTTAGTAATCCATTTTACGATCTTGTTTAATGGCCATGGAAGCTTCTTGCAGATCTTATCAACTACCTTTTCAACCTTGGTAGTAACACGCTCCACCGTCTGCTTTACAAATTCTGTTACAGTTACTGCCTTATACTGGGCTTCTTTACTGTAGGAAGTCTCACTTTCTGACTTCGCAGAAGCCTTTACCCAGATATCTTTTGCTCGCAGTTCAGAACTATCCCCGTAAATCTGGATATAGCCGTAAAGCTTTGTATTGTTGGTTGCTGTAGAAATAACAGAACCTGTTCCTCCTGCAGTATAGCCATAGCTGTAAGCTCTGGTATAAATGCTCTCCTTGCTTCCGTCTCCTGTCAGTGCCAGCATAGTCAGCTGGTTTCCAGCCCGAAGCTTCGGATTTGTTCCTGTTATTTTTGCAGTTCCCACTACATTTACTTCTGCTGTTGGCTTTGACTGGGTATTGATAACAGATCCAGTCTCAGAATAAGCTTCTGCAAATGCATGGATCCGTTCAATCCATGCCTGGATCAAAAGATCTTTTCCAGATGTCAGCTGTGTATAGGATCCCAGATCTACCAGCGCATTGATGGTCATCTTGTTTGTTGCCAGTGTTGCAATATTGCTTAAACCATCTACCGTAAATTTGATCCGTGCATAAACATTTGCCTCTGTGTTGGTCTTTGCTTCTATAAACAGATCTGCACTGACTGCACTTATCACAGCATGATCTGCAGCTGTTCCGTTTATGAACTCTACACGGGCTGCTACATCAGTAACTGCCTCTGCTTTTACGTTGGTTCCTGCTGCCAGACCACCTGCACCGCCATAAGCAGTCAGATTTCCCGTGATATCCTTTGCATATGCATAGATATCCACATCTCCTTTTCCTGCTTTGATAACAGATGGATAGATCTGAACCCGCACATCATCGGTTATCTTCTCATAAGCAGTGGCTACACCTTTGGCAACAATAGCCCCTGCAATAGCAGTTGCATAACCTTTATAATGGTTATCAGTTACTGCACTGATAGTTACAGTATCAGCTGCCGTTAAATTGCTGCCTGTTCCTGCAACAGCGTAGGTCTTATTGGTTACTGTGGTGTTATCGCTTACGTCATTGGCTGATCCGCCTAATGCCCCAGATGATGCTGTTGCTTTTGTATTTTTTGTAATCCCAGTTACTGCATGCAGAAGAATATCTGCAGCTGTTACTGTGCTTGCGGTTATCTGGGCTTTGGTAGTATTGGTCAGCTTTGTATCGATCTTTGTAAGACCACCTGATGCAAAAGCTGCTCCACTGAAACCAGTGGCTGTTCCGCTTATATTGTGTGTATCCTGTGCGATCACAGAAACGTTTGCAGATGCATTTACAGTGCTGTTTGTAAGAGCTGCATCTGTTGTCACATTCTCTGTGAGATTTAAACTCTGGGCTGTTCCTGCTGCTAAAAGTCCGCCTGCAACACCTTTTGCTGTTCCTGTAAGGCTTCCTGTATAGTCAACAAAAACTGATACATTCTGCGCCTTTACGGTACTTCCAACGATCTGTGCAAGAACCTTAAAGGTATTGGACAGGTTTACAACAACACCGCCTACTGCCAGTGAGCCAATGGAAAGTCCCTGTCCGGAAGCAGAAACACCTGTGTCTGCCTTTCCATGAACCAGGGCGTCTCCTGTCAGTGTGACACCAGCGTTCTTTACTTCTGCTGTGGTTTTTCCGTCTAAAATAACATCTGCAAATGCGCCGCTTCCCCCAACAAGTATGCCTGCTGCTCCGGCATAGGCATCTGCGCACATATATCCGGTTCTATCATTTCCGTTATCTGTCACATTAAACAGTGCACGGACATTCAGGTTCGCTGCATTGATAGTACCGCCTGTTACTGCCGCACAGATGACTGGTTTTACCTTCAGTCTGGCTACTGCTGCTCCTATGGAACCTGCAAAGGAAACACCGATTCCTTTTGCAACAGCCTGGGCATTTAAGACCTGTTTAGCCAGAATAGAGTAATTTCCCTTTGCTGCCTCTACATTTGCAGCACTGTCAACTGTTGTTTCGCTGCTTACATCTACCAGTGCTACAGATGCTTCTGCTGCTGCATAGCCGCCACCAGCTGCCATAGATGATGCATTGGTTGTAAGAGTCTGGTATGCAGTCAGTGCCACATCACCATTCGCTGATGCCAGTCTGCTGCCTCCATCTGCCTGGATCAGTGTCTTTCCAGCTACTTTCAGTCTGGCAGCTGCCAGTCCTGCCGCTGCCCATCCACCTGCAAAACCATCTGCAGTTGGATTTACATTGACAACCAGGCTTGCATTTCCTGCAACACCACCTTTTCCGGAAATATCTGCTGTATTTCTGATCAGGATCTGTGTTGTTCCGGTCACATCCATATATGCAATGGCTGCTCCCAGTCCGACTACGCCTGCAGAACCTGCTTTTGCGCTAAATTCAGTTCCGGTAATGCTGTTTTCAGCTGTTATGGTTACAGTTCCATCTGCTGTTATGGTTCCAAGGATCTCTGCCTGGGATGTTCCCTTTAAGATAGCAATGGCTACCGATCCGCCTGCTGCAAATGCGCCACCTGCTGCTCCAACAACTGCTTTTAAGTTTGTCTTTTCACTTGCAAGGATCACTGCATTTCCTGTAAGTGTAATTTTAGTATTGCTTCCGATCCTTGCTGTGGTGGCATTGGCTGCATCAGAAGTAAAATAGCCTGTTACACTGACAGCAGCCTTGCTTCTTGCCATAGAATTGGCACCCTTTAATGCCTCATCAATGTTTTCCTGGGTGGTCTTAGCCATACTTCCAAGAGCTGTTTTACTGTCACTGTCTGCTTCACTTCCTACCAGAATAACAAAAACACCGCCGGAAACAGCTGCTCCGCCTGCGCTTCCTGCAAGTATATAGGAAGTGATGTTGCGGATGGATCCTGCTTTCAGATTCAGATTAACTGCCTTGATCCTGTTGTTCTGGCCAATTTCTGCGAGAACGGTATTCTTAAAGATCAGTACTGCTGCCGCTCCACCTGCAGAAACACCGCCACCGCTTACAGTACCAGTGGTCATAGTGATAGTAGCGGTATCAGATGCAACTACATTCAGATCACCTGTAAGAGTGATAATTACATTGTTTCCTGTAAGAGCCTTCGTCTTGCTGTCTGCAATAATGAGGACCAGTGAGCCGCTTGCTGCCCCGGAACCTGCCGCTGCTGCAGCTACGGTTCCCGTTATGGTCTCCCCAGACTGTGCATTAACTGCCAGGGACGCTGCTGTTATCTGAGCGCCATCTAATACTTCTGCTGTAGTCTGGCTCTTAAAGAGGATCGTTGCCACTGCTCCGCCTGCTGCCACACTTCCACCTGCAGCTGCTAAAGCTCCCGTAGTAATATACTGACGGCTTAATGCTTCTGCCAAAACTGCGCCAGCTGCGTTAATAACACCGCCAAGTGCACTGTGTACTGTATTTTCAATATTTAAAACAGATACACTTCCTGCTCCGCCTGCTAAACCTGCTCCCAGACTTGCAGATGCCAGGAATGCGTTATTATCGCTGACTGCCAGGACTTTGATCTCACCTGGTGCATAGACAGTTCCGTTTAAGATGGCTTCTGCTGTCTTTGTAAGATGAAGTACCACAACAGTTCCTGCTCCGCCTACGATGCTGGCTGCGGCTCCTCCGGCTTCCACCTCTTCCTCTGTAGAATCCATGGCTATCACTTTTACACCAGAGGACTTATCTTCGCCTTCTCGACTGCCCTGGTTTAACTTAGCACCGCTTTCCACCTTTGCAATGATCTGTGCATTAGAGATAACGGTTACAGTCGCTGCTGAAGCTTCCCCTCCTACACTTACGGAACCGGAAGCTGCAACTGTACTCAGATGCGTATTGTTAAAAGCACCGATCAGGATGCCTCTCTGCATTGCCCTGATCCGGCTGCGGTTTTTCTGGCCATTGTTTCCAGATAACTGACCAGTATAGAAGCTGATCTCCTTATTTCCAAGAGCATTCAACTGCGCCCCGCTGCCAACCAGTGCTTTTACCTGATTGGATGCACGGACTACCACCACGCCTGCTGCTGCGCTTAAACTTCCCGTTGGGTTTACAGCTGCACTTGCTGCACCTGCTGCTGCAAAGAGGTTCTGGTCATCCTCTGCCCAGACTGCGATGCTTCCGTCTGCATTAAGGGTCGCTGACTTGATCTCAGCAATGGTTCTATTCTCAATGACGATCACGGAAGCTGCACCGTTAATAGCTGCCACAGAGCTGACGCCTGCACTTGCCACTACCACTACATAGGTCTCGTCACTGGCTGCTTTTACTATAATGTTTCCTGTGCTGTTTAATACTGCACCATCAGCCACATATGCATTTGTTAATTTTCTAAACGTAATGGTATCACTTCCTGCACCTGCACTTACTGCACCGCTGGCTGATACATTACCGGTTACATCCTGGATGGAAGTAGTATCCACTGCGATCACCAGGATATCGCCTTTATTACCTGTGGTGATGTTTGCTCCCCTTCCGATCCATGCACTGGTCTTACTATTAAATGTCAGTACATTCACAGATCCCGTTGCTGCCACAGTACCGCTGGCTGCTCCGCTGATGACCCAGCTGCGGATCTTCTGGGAAGATCTTGCTCCTACTAAAACTCCTGTCTGCTTTGTAACATTGGATGTTGAATTTACATGATCGGAATTCTGGGAACTGCTTCCATTTAGATTCTTATAACCAGAATCTACAGAAGAAGTAATATTTCCATCTATAAAATCAACACCTGCTAACAGGCCTTTTGCAGTTACTTTTGCATTCTCATTAATATAAGAATTAGTTTCGTTTGCAAATATGATCACGTTTGTTGCCACACCTGCACTTACAGTACCGGATGCAGTCACATTTCCGTTGATCACTAAAATATCCTGGACACTTTCTGCCAGTACCACTACACTGCCTGCTGCAGTTACATTTGCGCCATTTGCAATGCGGGCAATAGTTCTTTCTCCTACTTTCAGTACGGTAATGGTACCTGCTACAGATACGCTGCCGCTGGCTCCGCCGCCTACTGCCATAAACTTCTCTATATTCAGTTCATTGATCCCATGAACCTGGATATTTCCATTTACAGCTTCCACAGTGCCGCCTAAATCTGCCTGTGCAGTACCATTTACAATAGCAACGATCATGGAAATTCCTACAGATGCACTGCCGGAAACATTTGCTGTTCCTGCTGCTGCATGAATGGTAGTCTTTTCAGACGCTTCCACAAGAATGTCGCCATTTATTGCTGTTGTACTGCCGCCATTTCCGATCCCTGCATAAGTCTCATCAGAAACATTGGTTTGGTTAAAGTATCCACTTACCAGACCAGAAGTCTCGTACTTAAGGCCTGCTAACTCGTTATTTACTTCATCTACATACTGGTTGCTGCTTCCTGCGCCGATTTTCTGGCCATAGCCTGCATCTACTGCGCTCTGGCCCATCTTTGCTGCATCACTGCTTGCATTGGTGGAAGAATTGCTTCCGCCGTTGGAATTTGCCTTATCTGCATCCTGGTCTGTGGTAGCTGCTCCTACAGAAATGATCAGGATACTTCCGTTTACAGATGCGCTTCCGCCAACACCGGCCATTACTGCACTGGATCTGATGTTGCGGTCTGCTGCTGCTGTAACCCGGATATTCTTTCCAACTACAATATTATTGTTTCCGATCATTGCGGTTACAGTGTTTCTGTAAACGGTTGTTCCAATGGCTGCTCCTACTGCTGCACTTCCGCCAAAGGAAGCTCCGCCTACGATCAGGTCAAACTCTGTCTTATCAGCTGCGCTGATCTCAACAGAACCAGCTGCTGTAAGACTTCCTTTTGCTGCTGCATTGCTGTCCTGAACCATAGACTGGGTAGTAACATTCATGATCAGGATTGCAAAAGAACCTGCCACTGATGCAGAACCACTGCCTGCTGCACCGGCAACTGTAAGGTTCACTTTTTCATTAGACTGTGCACTTACTTTAATGCCGCCATTTGCAGCTGCAAGATGTGCGCCCGGAAGAACAATGGCACGGGTAATGCCCTTAAATACGATAGTTCCTACAGATGCGCCTGCTGCTGTGGAGCCGGATACTGCTGCACTCATAACACTCATAACAAGCCGTTCATCTGCTTCTGCCTGTACTGTGATAAATGCACCTTCTAAGGTCCCGCCTGCACTTGCAGTAGTCTCATCCTTTAAGTAAATAACAGATACAGTTGCACCTGCTGCTGTAGAACCGCTTCCTGCAACACCAACAGCTGTTGCATACAGCTGATTGTCTGTATGTGCTAAAACAACGATCTCTTTTTCAGCAAATACATTTGCCCCAGAGCGGATCGATGCCTCTGTAAACTTCTTTCCGGTATAAACAACTACACAACCGGATATGCCTGTGGAACCGCTGATACCTGCCGAACCACCCGAGACGCTCTCCACGGAGTCACCGGAGGCAACTACGTAAACTGCCGCCTGGCCACCGTTTCTTCCGCTTTCGCGGTTGATCCTTGCGCCCTCATTGATAATAGCCTGTGTTCTTGCAGCTTCTACTGTTGTTACACTGGAAGCTCCTGCGCCTACGGTACTGCCTGCTCCTGCACTGACAGCCAGTGCGTGGATATTAGTCGTACCAAAAGCACCGATGAGGATACCGTTTATGGTCATCTGACTATGCTTGCCGCTCTTATAAGTAATATTTCCGCTGGTGGAATCAGTTACCTCCAGCTTACCGAAATTACCGGTAATTCCATTTCCCTGTCCAAAAGCATCTAATACAGCATTTCTTCCTGCTTGCGCCCATGCACGATGAGAATCTGTAATAACGATGATCCCGGCTCCCATTCCCACATTTCCTGTGGTAAGGGCAGCCGAACCAGCTCCTGAAAGGATCAGATGCTCTGCCTCTGCGGTTACGCCAATACTTCCATTTGCCTTGATGATAGTTCCTGTGGCATCTGCATAGTTATTTCCGCCATCTGGTGTTCCGATCAGCGCAAATACATTCTGTTTTGCCACGATCACTGCTACAGAGCCGTTCACTGCCGCAGAACCGGTACTTCCATCTATACCAATTACCAGATCCACCAGCCTGTCATCACTCTTTGCAGAAACGATCACATCTCCTGCAGAAATAACAGTGGTTCCTTTTCCAACTCCGGCATAGACCGTACCGCTGTATACAATAGTATCAATAGAAGCACCTGCTGCCACACCTTTTGAAAAGCCAACGGTGCCAACGATATCTGTGATATCTGTGCTTCCCTTTGCCGTAACTTTTACATCGCCAGCTGCATTTAATACAGCATTTTCCCCGGCTGCTGCTTTTACAGTATCTCCAACTACTACAACTGCAACTGAACCAGTAGCTGCCACAGAACCTGCAGTTACCCCGCCGCTGACTACGATATTAATAAAGTTCTTATTAGAATCTGCTGTAATAACCAGATTCCTTCCATAAATAACTGCATGATCGCCGATAAGAGCCTGTGTCTTTCCACTTACGATCACATCTGCATTTGAAAGACCTACTGCCGGACCGCTTACGGAAGCTGCAAATCCTCCTGCTGCTACCACCAGCTCCATGTCATCTCTTGCGCTTACAGTTACATCGCCGCGACTGTCAGTACTGCCGGCTCTGGTGTATTTTCCGATAATAGCTTCTACATCATTTTCAACTACTGCTACACCTACGGAACCAGATACACCAGCGCTCTTTCCTCCGCCAAGACCTATGATAAAAAGATACATGTCCTCTTTGGAATCTGCGCTTACAGTAAGGCCGCCAGGTGCAAGGATCACTGCGCAGTCAGAAGCACCTGTTCCATCTCCGATCAGGGCTTTGACCGTCTTTAAAAATACATCTACCTGTACAGAACCGCCTGCTCCTGCTTTACTGGTACTTCCTACTGCACCGCCGCTGGCGATCACGATCTTTGTAGCATCTTTTGCAGTTACATTCATAGCGCCGGTGAGAGTATAATTTCCTGTTCCCACTTTTGCTATGGTCTCACTCTTAATTACATTCACTGCCGGGCTTACTGCTACTGCCACGCCATTTGTTCCTGTTGCTGCTGCGCCGTTTACGATCACAGCTACGATGGTTTCCTTAGCGTCTGCACTGACAGTCAGGTTTCTGGCTGTAATGTTTGCGCCTTTACCGATCTCTGACAGTGTCTTTGCATTGATAACAACAACGCTGACAGAAGCACCTACACCATGGCCGCCGCCTGCAGCCAGTCCGCCTACTATACCAGTATAGCCCAGCTTGGAGGCTGATGTGACTTTTATATCACCCGTTGCGTTAATAGTAACATTCTGTCCAATTGCTGCTGTTGTCTTATTATTATTTACAAATACATTAACAACGCCATCTCCTGCAAACTGCTTTCCATTAGCCCCGCCTCTTGCAGAAGATACAGCAGCTGCTACCAGAATGGATACCAGGTCCATATCACTGTCTGCACTGACGGTTACATCACCGCCTGCATTAACATTAGCGCTATCTCCAAGACCTGCGTTTACAACCGTATTATTTACAACTGTATTGATTCCCACACCAGCACTCTTATTTCCGCCATAGGCTACAGAACCGGTCACGGTCACTGCATTTACCTTAGAAGAAGCTGTGATGGTCAGTCCATTTGTAAGTACCAGAACTACATTCTTTCCTACCAGTGCCTCCACACTGTCATTCATTACCAGAACAGTAAAGGAGCCTGCGCCTGTGAACTTGCTTCCTACTGTAGAAGCTGCGCCGCTGGCTGCTTCCAGATAATAGTTCTTATTTGCCAGAAGATCCCATAAATCTTTTGTAACGCCTGCCAGATCTTTCAGAGTGATCTCTTCATTGCTCTGGGCTTTGTCTGTGGTATTAATGGTTACAGTACCCTTATGTCCGGAACCGGTAGAAATAACACCGTTGATCTCAATGTTTCCAATCCCGTCCTTAAAGTTTGCATTTACAGCCTGTTTTTCTGCATTGACTGTAAGGCTGCTTGCGTAGATCTGCGCACCATCGCCTACACAGGCTTTGGTCTTATTATTTGCATAGATAACAGAGAATGCTGCACCTACTCCGGCACCGCTCTTTCCTGCACTGCTTCCAGAGGTCTGTCCACCGGACTTATTCTGCTCATCAAACTTTGCACTGGTAAGAGTTGCTCCCCATGCACGGGCTGCCAGCTTGCTCTGCTCTGTGGCTTCTACTTTTACATTGCCGTCAGAGTAAATAACAGTACCATTACCGATCTCAGCTGTAGTAGCTGCATTGGAAGTGATCACTGCAACTGCTCCCGCTACTGCTGCGCCTCCTTCCTCAGAACCGTTTCCGGCTCCGGCAATGGCCTCTGCCCCAAGCTTTGTAATATAGTCGCCACTCATGTTGTGCTTTGTATCCGCCTTAACGGTTACATCGCCCACTTTGTTATTTACATCACCCAGATTTCCTGTAAGGGAAGCCAGAGTTTTGCTGTTGTTTACTACGATAGCTGTCCCCAGTGCGATGGATGTCTTTTTAGACACTGCCGCGCCGGTTGCCAGCGTTTCAAAATTATCAAGATTCTCAGCTTTGATGGTAACGTTCTTTGCCTTTGTTACATTTCCGGTCACCTGTGCAGTCACATCATGAGAAACGATGGATACACCTACTGCTGCTGCCACTGAAACAGGATTTTCTTTCTTTTCCGCATTTCCAACAGTTCCTGCTTCATTCTTTGCATTAGCTGAATTAGCAGAACCTGAACCTGTCGTTCCCACAGATCCGGTATCTACTGTAGTGGTCTCATTTGTCTTTGCCCCTGTAGCTGCCAGCACTTTGGAAGATAAGCTTGTATCATCACTTGTCTCACTGCCACCGTTGTTCTTTGCTGTCTCAGACAGTTTTTCGTCTAACCTGCTGTTTGCTTTTCCAGTTTCAGAGGTACTTCCGGATGAAGCTGTGCCGGAGGTTGTTCCTGTATTCTTGCCAGTGCCGCTGTTTCCAGTTCCAAAAGTTTTTCCGGATAAAATATCTGCTATGGTGGAATTGTACTTATCTTTGTATCTCTTAAGGTCCAGACCAGAGGCTGTTGCATATGCTTTTGCAAGATCCTGGGCCAGTGCTTTTGCTGTCACTGTCAGGTCTGTGCCTAAAGCCGCATTTCCTGCCAGACGGGCTGTTACTTCTTCTGCCACCAGGTTCACTGCTGCAGATGCGCCTACTGCTGCGTTCTTTGCTTCTGCCTTACCTGTTGCTGTGGTAATTGTTGCAGAAGCGCTTTCTGCGTTGATGGTAAGGTCTTTACCTGTTTCAACACCAGCGCCTTATTCGATCTCAGCTTTTGCCTTATTAGATACAAGGGATACGGATACTGCCGCATCCATGGAAGCGTACTTATCGCTGTCTTCCTGGTTTGTCTTTGCAAGTACGAAAGTCTTTGCAAATGCAGTGCTGTCTGCTGTCAGTGTAAAGGTAACTTTGTTGTTTCCGTTTGACGGCATTTTATAGCCACTTGGAACAGAAATGATCTCAACCGTATATTTGGTATCTGCACTGATGGTTCCTACGGAAATCTCAACATGACCGTTCCCATCTGTTTTCTTTGTCTCTGACTGTCCATTTACAGTGACTTTGATATCTGCATTTTCCAGAGCTTTTCCGTCAGAATCTTTTACAGTGATGGTAATCTTTCCATCCTCTGCCGGTTCTTCGTATGCATCATTTCCTGCTTCTACATAAGTCTCAACCTTGCTGTTGATAACAGACTCAGCTTTGAAGCTTCCACCGGCAGTATTTACGGTGCTGTTTTTCTTTACCAGTGCCTGGGCTTTTGCATCTGCAATGGTCAGTCCAAAGGAAGTTCCGATACCTACGCTCTTATTGCTATTATTGCTATCACCTGCCAGATCTGCACTTGCGCCGGACTTTGTAACTACATTCTGGTTTACCTTTGCAGTCACATCGCTTACACCGGTTCCGGAAGCTGTCAGTTTTGCATTTGCCCCATCAGTTCCAATACCTGCAAGATAATCTGTATCAAAAATATTGATAGATACTGCTCCTGCAACTCCTACGTTGGAAGCGCCTGCACCGGATATGCTGATAACGGTAATATTGTTGGTTCCTTCTTTTCCATTCTCATCTGCCATTCCGGCTTTGATGGAGAATGTACCCGTTGTATGGGTTCCTGTGATGATGGCCTTGTTTGTCAGTTCTCCTGCAAGGATAGCAACGCTGACGCCTACACCATTGGTTCCCAGTACAGCAGATGCGTTTGCTGTAACTGCAACATCATTTTTTGCTTTTGCATCTACAGTCAGTTTTCCAGTGGAAGTGGTATTGGCATTGACTGCCGCTGCAGTATGATCCTTCCATATATCTACACTGACTGCTGCTGCCACAGTGACTTTTCCTTCTGTGATCTCTGCAGGCTGCGGTGTCTTAGAATCAGTTCCGGTAATATTCCCGGTTCCGCCGCCAGCCCGTTTTCCGCTTGCCAATGCTTTATTTACCAGATCATCAGGTGAGGTCTTCGAGTGACTTTCCCCATCATCTTCTCCTGATCCAGTGGAATCATCTTCCTCCGGAGCCGCAGCTCCATTGGCACCTGCCACACTGGTGGTCTCCGATGAGTTAGTGCTTTCCGCCGTTACGGTGATATTGTTAGCCCCGGTAAGATTTCTCTCCATGTAAGCGTACTGGTTCATGCTTCCTGCTGCCACGGATACTGCTCCCCCTGCTGCCTTTCCGTTCGCCACAGTTTTACGCTTTTTACTGGATTTTGCCCGAAGGATCATATCTCCCGTAAGGGCGATCATGTTCTTGCTTACATCATTGTGGGCTGCTGCTTTTGCCTTTGTTACAGTATTCAGGACGTTCACTGAAACTACCGGAACAACTGCCTTCCCACCTGCTGCTCCTGCAATAGATGCTACTTCAACAGTTCCTGCTGCATCTGCTGTGATAGCCACATTTCCGATAGATGCATTATCCTTTCCAGATACAGATGCACTGCTTCCAAGTTCTGCAGATGTTTCATGATTTACAACACTTACTGCAATAGCACTTCCTACACCTGTGGACTTGGCCCATTCAACCAGAGAGTCATCAGAACCTGCCTTTGTATTTCCATCACTTTTACTCTCTGCACTGATGGTAATATTTCCGTTTCTTCCTATTATAATAGCCGCATTGTTTATGTACGCTCTTGTTACATCGTTTACTACGTTTACTGAAATGGCTCCGCCGATCCCGAATTTGCCGGAATTGAAGCCCGATGCTGAGCTTACGTCAGATGCATTATCATAAGTCTTCTTTACTTCTTTTGCCTTTCCGTCTTCTGTCGTTGTGACGGTCAGTTCCTGTCCGCCTGTTTTTGCTGATACATTAAGTCCGCCTGCTTCAACAGTGGCATTTTCAATATAAGCTAAATTGTTGCTGTTAATTACTCCTACGCCGATACCAACACCTGCTGAAACGGTAGTTCCTGTTTCCTCTGAAGCTGCTCCTGCTGGTTTTGCTGCCGTCATGGTGATAAGCTGCTTAAGGCCTTCTATAGAATTTGCTGCTCCTGACTTGGCTTTCAGAGTAATGTTCATTGTGTAAACATTATAATCTATGCCATCAATCTTCCTCTTTACTGCTGTCATTCCTGACATATCCTTTGGAGTGAATCCAAAACTGGTAGGAAGCCTGAAAGTCAGTTCATAGGTTCCTACTGTCAGCTTCTGAGAATTCCCGCTGGAAGTAATTCCGTTTCCAAATGTGATCAGACCGTCTTTATCGTTAAAGGTCTGACTGTAAGGATTGCTTGTATCTCCCTTCTTTTCAAGGGTGATGGTAAGAGGAAGCGTAGTTGAACCGTCTTCCGTTACTGCTGCCACCAGAACCTGATCATCCCCAGGATCCTTCTCAAGACCGGAAGGAATGGTAGATGCGTCTGCTGTGGTGGTATTGTTTGAAACTGCATTGGCAATGACTTCTACAGTTCCACCTGCCTGGATCTTTCCTGTTGTAGTAATAGATGCTTCGTTATCAGAATTAACTACCATCACTGCCAGGGCGCCTACCAGCTGGTTCTTACTATTGTTTGTCTTTGCCAGTGTAATAGTTCCGGTGTATCCTTTTCCCTGAAGGATCTCAATGATCTGGTCTTCTGGAACAGAATAACCGCTTGGAACAATAATAGTTACTGTATAGGAACCTGCTGCAAACCGACTTCCATCATATACATTTCCTTCCAGTGTCTGCAGACGGGAAACTCCTGTGGTTCCTTCATTTGGTGTGATTTTTACGGTTACACCATTTACATCTTTTCCATTTCTGTCTTTAAAGGTAAGTTTTACATTTTCAGCAATCTGGGATTCTGCTCCTTCAAAGAGACTTCCAATTCCCATATCCCCGGAATCATCTTCTGCTCCCGCTGTATTTAATGCTTCACTTACTTTTCCTTCTACTTCGTCTTTCTTAAACCAGCTGCTGATCTTTGTCTTTGCTGCCGCTGCTGTCTGACCTGCTTTATCTTTGATCTTTGAAGTCAGCTCAATGTTGTCCAGCGACTGATTCACAACACCTAAAATGGTATTTAATGCAGTCTGCTTTACGGATGAGGAATCTCCTTCGCTGTCAGCTTTTACTGCACTTGCGGTAGTTCCGTTTACTCCGTACTGTGTAGAATTTACTTTTACATCTTTTACTGCTGTTACATTCACATTACCGCCAATGTTTGCGCGGGTATTGTAATTAACCACTGCCACTCCTGCGAAAGCCCCTCTCTGACTGGAGTTGGTTTTCTTTCCTGTGGCATTTGTATTTGCTTTTGCGTTGCTGTCTGCATTTAAAATAAGGCTTCCTGCAGAAATAATGTTATTTCCCTTATTGGAATCGATCACTACTTCTGTTGTGCCGCCCACCACAGAAACGCCCACTGCAATATTTCCAACTTTTGCATCTGCATCTACATTAGACTCAATGATGGATTTTGCTGTCATCGTAATATCGCCTGCTACAGACTTTAGATTGCTGTTCTTTACCAGAACCGCTGAGGAAGCGTTTGCCACATTTACCGCTACACCTACACCTACGCTTTTGGTGTTCATAGTCAGCTTGTTGGTACTGTTTAATGTAATGGTCCCTGCTGTGATATCACAATCTTCGATCTCAATGATGGTCTCCACATTCTTTACATTTACCAGATAGCTTCCAACATCCTCTATCTTGCCGTCAATGGTCTTCCACACACCATCTGCTGTTACATTTCCGGTACCGTCTGTAGTATTTTCATCTCCGGAAGCCGCCAGTGTTTTGTCATTTGTTGCTGATATAGTAATGACTCCCGGTCCCGCGGCCACAATGTTCATATTTTTCAGTCCCACATAGGTGGTATCCGAATCATAAACTTTCTTAACTACGTTTAAGAATACATCTCCTGCATCCGTACCGTCTGAATCCTGTGCATGGATATTCAGTTCCTTCACTTTCAATGTAACCTTGGAATCCGGCTGCAGGGATATCTGTTTTGCAATAAGTTCTACAACAGCATTGGCTAAGTCTAAAAGCCAGCCGCCGTTTGGTGCAGTTCCTTCCGGATTCTTGAAACTGATATCATTATTGGCATTGATTGTCACTTTTTCAAGTTCTCTTGTGTTTGTGTAAGTTGTTTTATCAGCACCCTTAATGATCTCCAGCTGATTATTTCCATTAACTGAGATCTGAACACTGTCACCAAAGATAGAAATAACCTTCTCTGTGCTGCTGATGGTATTGGATGTCAGCGCCGCTGCAGTCTGAGGAGCTGCTGCGCTTAACAGTGCTGTCTCTGGTGTCTGGGCTGTTTTTGTGAGAAGCTCTTCCTGAGGCATTTTTGCATCCGTTGTTTCTGTAAGAGGTGTACTGGTTACTGCCTCTGGCTGCTGGATATCGTGGTTTTTTTCTTCATTATTGCTGTTATCCAGGCTTTCGTGAGTTTTTTCCTCATTATCGCTATTTTTCAGAGCTTCGTGAGTTTTTTTCTCATCCTTTGACTGATTTTCTTCTGTCTGTTTATTTTCCGGCTGCTGCTTTTCTTCTGTTTCAAGCACTTTTGACTGAGAAGTTTCATAAATCCCAGAGCCATCTGACCCACTTACATTCTCAGTTTTACCTGCAGCTTCCGCTGCATCTGATTTTTCTTCAGGAAAGCTCTTCCCGCCATCTTCCATTTTATCAGATCCAGTGGTCTGATCTGAAGTCGCACCACTGCCAGCCTCTGTGGTCTGGTCTGCTTTTTCAGTATTTTCACTGTTTTTATCTGTTTTTTCTGAAGATTCGTTGTCTGCTTCCACTGATCCGCTGTTTTCCAGATCATTTTCCGGTTCATTTTTAGATCCGACCTCTGTTCCATTGTCCGAACCGGTTCCAGAACCTGCCTCTGTTCCATTATCTGAACCGGTTTCCGGGGCACTTTCACCGCTCCCATTTTCCTCATCTTTGGAATCAGCTTCTTCTCCCCCTGCACTGCCTTCATCATTAAAGCTATCATTTTCCTCTTCAGAGGCGCTTTCTCCGCCGGGGTCTTCTTCACTGCCCGGTGGACCGGCCCCCTCCTGTTCTGTATAGCTGTCTTCCCCCAGCCCATCCTGGGCATAGGCAGCCGACGTAGAGAGCAGTGCTCCGCTCAGCATCAGAGCCAGCATCAACCCCCTCAGTCTTATCCTTCGTTTCTCTGGTTTCCATTTTCTCATACTCATCCGGCCTTTCTTTCGCCCGCATTTTGTGCGTCTGTAAATTGTGCATTTTTAAACAAATTTATTTATAATACGCTATTTTCAGTATAAATAATTTTATTTTTCATTTCAACAGGCCGGTAACGAAAGACCATAAATCCGTAACAAAAAACCTGTTTTTTGTGATTTTATACCACCTCTGGTTAACTATATTTTCGTTTATATATGTTCATGCTCCTGTAAAAGTATATCCCGGATTTCCTTATACCGCTTCACTGGAAGAGGAATGATATCCCCATTTGTCATAACCACCTCGTACCTACGCACAGAAGAAACATACTGGTTATTGACTGCATAACTGCGGTGTACCGGTATCAGCCTGTTACCGACCGCTTTCAGCACTTCTGTGATACTCATATGTACTTCCATTTTCCCCTGGGAACGGGAGACGATCATGCAGTTTCGTCCACATGCCATTACATACACAATATCCTGATAACTTAAGAAATGAACATGATCATCCATATCTGTCACAGCCAGTCTTTCTTTATCCTGCAGATCATGAAGGTGTTTTAAAAGATATTTCTTCGCCATTTTTCCCATCTGGTTCACGAAAATCTCCCCTTCTGCAACCTTCATTTCTCCAATAGGATTTGATACATGAATATGCCTGATCTGGGGTTTTCCTTCGATCAGCTCCCATACACAGGTGCATCTCTGCTGGGCCTGAATAAAATATTCTTCCGTTTCATCTGTAGTCACCAGATAACGCCCTGCTACTGTACACACATTCCCCGTATTCTGTACAACAAGGAATTCCTGTCTGCTCATATGACAATGCTTGATCTCCTTTTTAAGCGCCTGAAGATCTTTTGTCATAGCTTCTTTTCCTTCCATGAACTCACTTTGCAGAGCGCCGGTCCACATAACATCTTCATGGCAGTAACTTAAAATAAAGTCAATATCCAGCTGCCAGTAACGACTTAAGCATTCTTCTGTTAACCGGAGCACTTCCTGTATCATCTTTTTGTTCATACTTCTCCCCCTCTTTCGCAATTTTCTGTCTACATTAAACAATAAAAATCATTTTAAATCAATACCGTAGTTGAATACCTATTTTTTTTATGTTATTCTGTCCTTAATCAAAACGTCCGTTTGTTTTACCTCAGAAAGGAAAAGCCTATGAAACACAGTCTTAAAAATTCGAAGAATCTTCTCTCAAGGGTATCTGCCCATAAACGAAAGATTGCTTTTTTGCTGGCCGCTGCTATTATCATTCCCTATTTTTCCCAAATTTTTATGAAATGGCAGGAACGGAAGGAATTTTTAAAACAGAAGGAAGCAAGCCAACAGGAAGATGCTACCAGGGATGAAGATGCTGCTATGGCTCGTTTTTCCCAGTATGTAGACCAAAGTGATTATGAAAATGCTTTAGGAGAGATTGATCTTCTCCTCTCTGTTGACCAGTCAAATCCACAGTATTATTTAAAACGTGCCGGTCTTTATGTACTTTTAGACCGTTCCAATGATGCTCTTCTTGATCTGGATACAGCCCTTGTCCTCTCACCGGATCTGTACGATGCCCTGCAGCTGCGTGCCCAGATCTATGGTGAAAATGCCCGGTATAAGGAAGCCGCTGCTGACTATGAACGAATGTATAAGCTGGACCCTGAGCAAAAAGATGTTCTCATGTACAGCGCTGACTGCTACCAGCAGATGGGAGACTATGAGAAAGCCATCTCCGCCTACGATACAGCAGCAGAAGCCCTGCCGGAATACGCTGATGCCATCGCCTATGCCAGAGGTGTCTGCTTTTACTCCACAGAGAACTATGAAAAGGCTGTTACAGACCTGCTGCAATATCTGCCTGTTACCCCTGAAGATGGAGAGTTAAACTTTCTCATTGGTTCCTGCTATATGAACCTGAAGCAGGAAAATGAGGCAGAAAGTTATCTTTTAACTGCCTTAAACGGAACCAGCTACCTGCCGGAAACCAACTTCTATCTAGGTGCTATTTCTATGGATAAAGAGGACTACGAAAAAGCGATCCCTTACTTCACCACCGCCATAGAAGGCCAGTGTTTCACAGATTTCTCTACCTACAACCGGGGTATCTGCTATCTGAATACCGGACAGACTGCCCTGGCAAAGGAGGATTTCCAGTATGTAACAGAGCACAGTGAAGACACCAGTCTGGTTTCTGACTCCAAGGATGTTTTAAAGACGTTATGATATTAAGGGCAAAAGGTATTTTGACCCTTCTGATACCGAATTGCTATACGCTTTGCACTCCCTGATACTAAATTGTTACATGCTTTGCACTCCCACAATTCTAAAAAAATCCGGAAACACTCCTCCCTGGACTGTTTCCGGATTTTTATTTACGGCAAAGGTGCCAAAAGGCGCGCCTGCTTATTTTAAATTCAATTACTTTCTAAGGATCAGTGACTTACCAGTCATTTCTTTAGGCTGCTCCATACCCATTAATTCGATCAGAGTCGGGGCAATATCACACAATGCGCCGCCTTCACGAAGCTTCATGTCAGCGTCTGCATTTACCAGGATAAATGGAACCGGATTAGTAGTATGAGCGGTGTATGGTTCACCTGTTTCATAATCTACCAACTGCTCTGCATTACCGTGGTCAGCACAGATGAACATAACGCCGTTTACTTCCTTTAAAGCCTCTACAGCGCGGCCTACACACTCATCTACTACTTCAATTGCCTTAATGGCAGCTGCTTCTACTCCGGTATGGCCAACCATATCCGGATTAGCAAAATTAATGATGATCACATCGTATTTACCAGACTTGATGGCTTCAGTCAGCTTGTCGCATACACCGTAAGCACTCATTTCCGGCTTTAAGTCGTAAGTAGCAACTTCCTTTGGAGAAGGAACCAGAATGCGGTCTTCCCCTTCGTTTGGCTCCTCTACGCCACCGTTAAAGAAGAAGGTAACGTGAGCATATTTCTCAGTCTCAGCGATCCTTACCTGCTTCTTGCCGTTTGCTGCCAGGAATTCACCAAAGGTATTGGTAATGGATTCCTTCTTAAATGCAACCAGCTTATTGGTAATGGTCTCATCGTAATCAGTAAAGCATACATATACCAGATCTAACTTCTTCTCTCTTGGAAAACCGTCAAAATCATCATCGCAGAATGCATGGGTGATCTCTCTTGCACGGTCCGGACGGAAGTTGAAGAAAATAACAGAATCGCCATCATTGATCGTTGCCAGTGGCTTTCCGTTTTCAGTCACTGTAAATGGTACAACGAACTCATCAGACTTTCCTGCATCATAGGAAGCCTGGATGCCTTCTGTTGCACTTACTGCTGTATTTCCTTCACCCTTTGTAAGCGCTTTGTAAGCTAACTCTACACGGTCCCATCTCTTATCACGATCCATTGCATAATAACGGCCCATAACAGATGCCACTTTACCTGTGCCAAGCTCCGCCATCTTTGCTTCCAGCTCAGTAACAAATTCCTTGCCAGATTCCGGTGGTGTATCACGGCCGTCTAAGAAGCAGTGTACATATACCTTTTCCAGGCCATTTCTCTTTGCCAGCTCTAACAGACCGTAAATATGATTTAAATGGCTGTGTACACCACCTGTAGATACCAGGCCAAACAGGTGCAGGGCAGAATTGTTTTTCTTGCAATTTTCTACTGCTGTTAAAAATTCTGGTACGTTAAAGAAATCACCATCGTTAATAGACTTGGTAATTCTGGTCAGCTCCTGGTATACAACACGGCCTGCGCCCATGTTTAAATGTCCTACCTCGGAGTTACCCATCTGTCCTTCCGGAAGTCCTACTGCAAGGCCGCTTGCCTGGCCTTTAACAAATGGACACTGGCTCATTAACTGATCCATAACAGGAGTTTTTCCTTCGCATACTGCGTTGTGCTCACAGTTATCATTCAGTCCATAGCCGTCCAGGATCATTAATACTACTGGTTTCTTGCTCATATTTGTTTTCTCCTCTTAAATCTGCCTTTGTACAAAGACTTTATAAAATGGATACAAATGCCCTGAGACCCGTTTTCACGACCCCAGGGCTAGATTCCGCAACCACCCGGACAACGCATTTTCTTACGCGGTTTTGCCACACAAGAAGCATCGGATATCACTCCAATGTGAAATCTGCTCCAAAAAATACTTGCAAGCAAGCCTGACGTTCCTTTTCGGGTCAAATTTCCTGCCGTCCTGAGTAATTATCTGTTGTAATTAACAATTTTTCCAAAATCTGGCTTTAAGGAAGCACCGCCTACCAGACCGCCGTCGATATCTGGCTGTGCAAACAGCTCCGGTGCACTTGCTGCGGATACAGAACCACCGTACTGGATACGGATGGCCTGTGCAGTTGCCTCATCATAGATCTCGCCGATGCATGCACGGATTGCTGCACATACTTCTTCTGCCTGCTCTGTGGTAGCTACCTTACCGGTTCCAATAGCCCAGATCGGTTCATAGGCGATAACAGCTGTCTTTGCCTGATCTGCTGTTACATTTAAGAAAGCGATTTTGATCTGCTGACGGATCCAGTCAATGGTAATGCCCTGCTCTCTCTGGGTTAAAGACTCACCGCAGCAGACAATAGGAGTAATTCCATGCTCAAAAGCCTTTAATACTTTCTTGTTCACTGTCTCATCTGTTTCTGCAAAGTACTCTCTTCTCTCAGAATGGCCGATGATAACGTACTTAACGCCTGCATCATTTAACATATTAGGGGAAATCTCGCCTGTATAAGCACCTTTTTCCTCAAAATACATGTTCTCAGCACCGATCTGGATGTTGGTTCCCTTTGCTGCTTCCATTGCCGGGATAATATCAATAGCCGGTACACAGAATACTACATCTACATCATCATTTACTACTAATGGTTTTAATTCATTTACAAGAGCAACTGCCTCAGAAGGTGTCATGTTCATCTTCCAGTTGCCTGCGATGATCTTCTTTCTTGCCATAATGTTCTGTCTCCTTTATACACAAATACGCATATACAACACGATTCACAGGCGGTCTGTTTTATCCCCAGTTATTTTCAAAACAGCCGCCTGCAATATCAATTGTCCTTATTTATCATCTGCTGCAGCTACGCCTGGCAGTTCCTTTCCTTCCAGGAATTCCAGGGAAGCACCGCCGCCGGTAGAGATGTGGCTCATCTTATCAGCAAATCCTAACTGATTCACTGCTGCTGCAGAGTCACCACCGCCGATAATAGTGGTTGCATCCGTATCAGCTAAAGCCTGAGCTACTGCAATGGTTCCCTTTGCAAGAACAGGATTTTCAAATACGCCCATCGGTCCGTTCCAAACAACAGTCTTAGCGTTCTTAACAGCCTCAGCATACAGCTTTGCACTTTCTACACCGATATCCAGACCCATTTTGTCATTTGGGATAGCGTCTACAGAAACATTCTCTACAGGAATCTCAGCATCAATAGGATCCGGGAAGGAAGCTGCTACTACAGCATCTACAGGAAGTAAAAGCTTCTTACCAAGCTTCTGCGCCTTTTCCATCATTTCCTTGCAGTAATCTAACTTAGTATCGTCTACTAAGGATTTACCGATCTCTTTGCCTTCAGCCTTTAAGAAGGTAAATGCCATACCGCCACCGATGATCAGTGTATCGCACTTTTCAAGGAGATTGGAGATAACATTTAACTTATCAGCAACCTTAGCACCGCCTAAAATAGCAACGAAAGGTCTTACTGGATTTTCAACTGCATTTCCTAAGAAATCGATCTCTTTCTGCATTAAGTAACCAACTACGTTGGAGCCACCCTTTGCAGTGATGAACTTGGTAACGCCTGCTACAGAAGCATGTGCTCTATGGGAAGAACCAAATGCATCGCATACATAGTCATCAGCCAGATCAGCCAGTTCCTTGCTGAACTCTTCGCCATTCTTGGTCTCTTCAGCGCCGCGGAAACGTGTATTCTGCAAAAGAACCACATCGCCTTCCTTCATAGCCTCTACAGCCTTGGTAGCTGCTTCGCCGGTTACATTGTAATCAGATACGAAAACAACTTCCTTGCCTAATTTCTCAGACAGTCTCTTTGCTACAGGAGCTAAAGACTCACCTTCGTTAGGACCATTTTTAACTTTTCCTAAGTGGGAGCACAGGATAACCTTTGCACCATCATTGATCAGCTTCTGGATAGTTGGCAGAGCTGCTACAATACGGGTCTCATCTGTGATCTCGCCATTCTTTAACGGTACGTTGAAGTCGCAGCGGACTAAAACTCTTCTTCCCTTTACATTGATATCATCAATAGATTTCTTGTTTAACATTTTAGATATCTCCTTTCAGTAAACTGGCAAACTTGTAAATGTATTTCGCGAAAAAAGGGCCCGGTCCTAAAGACCGGACCCCTTATGAGTCTTTAAAATCTGGATTATGCTAACTCAGCGAAGTACTTGATAGTTCTTACCATCTGGCTGGTGTAAGAATTCTCGTTGTCATACCATGAAACAACCTGTACTTCATACAGATCATCAGCGATATGGGAAACCATAGTCTGGGTTGCATCAAACAGAGAACCAAATCTCATACCGATAACGTCAGAAGATACGATCGGATCCTCGTTGTATCCGAAGGACTCAGATGCAGCAGCCTTCATAGCAGCATTGATCTCTTCCTTGGTTACGTCTGCCTTCTTAACAACAGCTGTTAAGATTGTGGTAGAACCGGTTGGTACAGGTACACGCTGTGCGGAACCGATCAGCTTGCCGTTCAGCTCTGGGATAACCAGGCCGATTGCCTTAGCTGCACCAGTAGAGTTAGGAACGATGTTAGCTGCGCCTGCACGTGCTCTTCTTAAGTCGCCCTTTCTGTGTGGTCCGTCAAGGATCATCTGGTCGCCGGTGTAAGCATGGATGGTGCTCATGATACCGCTCTGGATCGGAGCGTAGT
>OLRX01000341.1_pt1 | contig 43883 bp, 39 predicted proteins | sample 1672991 | NCBI WGS metagenome assembly OLRX01 (sample SAMEA3136744, study PRJEB25190) | human gut metagenome | biome: human gut; feature: human-associated habitat; material: faeces | place: Austria | collected 2013
ATATTCAGCAGATGGCACGCCAGCTGGAAATAAATCATCAGGCTGCACGCATCCACGATCGTCGTGATCATCGGCGACGCCATGATCGCCGGGTCGAGATGGATCGTCTTCGCCGCAATCGGAAGCACACATCCGATCGTCTTCGCGATGATAACCGTGCAGAACAGGCTGATAACTACCGTCAGGCAGATGAGTACCTGCCCCGGATACTGGATCATCAGGCGCACGAAATTGACAAGCGCCAGAGAAAGTCCACAGAGCATTCCCACGCGGATTTCTTTCCACATAACTTTCAGAATATCCGCCGGTTCTACCTCGCCGACCGCCATACCACGGATGATCATCGTGCTCGCCTGGCTGCCGGAGTTTCCGCCCGTATCCATCAGCATCGGAATAAACGTAACCAAAAGCGGAATTACCGAAAAGGCATTCTCATATTTTAACAAAATACCGCCGGTCACCATACTGCTCAACATCAGGATCATCAGCCACGGAATACGGTTTCTCGCGAGCTGGAACACGCCCGTCTTCAGGTACGGCTTCTCACTCGGCAGCATCGCCGCCATCTTCTCGAAGTCCTCCGTCGCCTCCTGCTCCATGACATCCATGACATCATCGACCGTGATGATGCCGACCAGACGGTCTTCGCCGTCCACAACCGGTAAACTCAAGAGGTTGTACTCATTGAACGTCTCCACGACCTTCTCCTGATCTTCCGTCGTATATGCCTTGATCACATGCGGATCCATGATATCGCCCATGAGCGCCGCATAATCATTCATCAGAAGATCCTTGACCGTCACAACGCCCTCTAAGCGGCGTTTTTCATCCATGACATAGCAGGTGTAGATCGTCTCCTTGTCCACACCATATTTCCGGATATAATCAAATGCCTGCTCCACCGTCATATTTTTCTTGAGTCCCACGTACTCCGCCGTCATGACGCTTCCGGCGCTGTTTTCCGGGTAATTGAGGAACTGGTTGATCAGTTTTCTCGTATCCGGGCTGGAGTTCTGAAGTACGCGCCGCACGATCGTCGCCGGCAGCTCCTCCAGCATATCGACCGCATCATCGACATACAGGTCGTCAATGATGGCACGCAGCTCATTATCCGTAATACTGGTAATGATGTGCTGCTGCTGTTCGACTTCCAGACAGGCAAATACCTCCGATGCCAGCTCTTTCGGCAGCATACGGAATACAACGACCGTCTTTTCTGAATCCAATTCTTCGATAAATGAGGCAATATCCACCTCATTCATCTCGACCAGCTGGCTTTTCAGCTCCCGGTACTTCTTCCCGGTCAGCAGAGCCAGCAGCTCTTCTTTCTTCTCTTCTTCTAACATTCCCGTCTCCTTCCAAAATATTGTCATTTTGGAAATCGGACAGGCTGCTCCCTTCCTGCTCCTGCACACAGGCAGAATGCCGGAAACTTATCCACAGATGCGGCAGTGTACACAAGGAATCCGCTGTTTGCAGCTGTCATTCCTGCAAATGCATGTGTACGCTGCCTTCGGTTCTGGGTAGCTGCCGTCTGATTCCGCCTTATGACTCCGGCTTTCCATTGTGTTCACTCCTCTCCTGATTTTCTCGCATGAAAACATCCGGCAGATTGATGCTCGATACCGGATGTCTCTTTTTATTATAATAATTGAATGAAAAAATAGCAATCTTTTTATCGAAGTTATCCAAAAAAACGTTGTTAAAAAGTAATTGTTCACGGGTAGACACTTTGGGAACCGAAAATGCCGCTCAGATACCACCACGGCGGCAGCAGCTTTCGCATACCCGCGGCTCCCGGCAAAAAGACTGAAGCGTCAAAAAAGATCGGGCAGAGCAGGAGGCTCGCAAGGATAAAAACCGGAATCAGCGCCGCCAGAAATCCCGGCTTCCGGCAGACTGCCAGGCATCCAAAGGCATATATAGTCACGAAAACTAGATAAAAAAGCAGCTTTCCCGCCTCTAAAAGCGGCTCTGCCCCATTTCCCGACGCCAGAAGCGCCGCATAGGCCGAAATGGATGCTAAAAATACAAACGCCGCGATCTCCGCCGTCTGCAGCAGCCACCGCTCCCGGCTCCGGACCGCCGCATAAAGCCCGCGCTCTGCATCCTCGCCCGCCATGACAGCTGCCGACAGCCCCATGATAAAAAGGAAAACCGCCGTCAGCCCGCGCACTGGAAAGACCACCTTCATCGCCCCTGTCTGCAGTGCCGTTCCTCCCTGTAAGGTCTGATAATCAAAAGTAAAGGTGCTTCCGTTGCTGCGGTATTTTTCATAAAGTTCCATCAGCACGCCGCACGCCTTTTCCCGCGCCTCCGTCGTCTGGCAACGGGCCATCACCGTCTGGAATGCCGCTCCATTTTTCCCATAGTCTGCCAGCAGTTCCCGCCCATACACCTCGAACAGTTCAGAAAATATCTTTTCTGATATAATTTTCTCTGCCACCGTGGACGGCGACACCAGCACGCGGACCGCACGGGTATAATGCCCCTCGTCCAGCCGTTCTTTTAATCTCTCTGGAAACAAGTAGGCGCACTCCGCCCGTCCGGTCATAACCGCCTTCTTTGCCTCTTCCTCCGTCCCGCACGGATAAAAGAAAAATGAACGGCTCTCTTCCGATTCCAGTCTTTCTGCAAGCGCCTGATTCCACGCATCCGTTCCCGGACAGAGCGCCACCGCGATCCGCCCGGAATCCCGTTTTTCCACCTGATGGAGCACGCCCATTCCCACTGGAAAGGTCAGAAGAAACAGGAGGAACACCGGGCGGTAAAGAGCCCGCCGCAGCGTCATTCCAAACATACAGAACCACCACGCCAGCTTCCGCATCCGTCAATCCCTCCTTTTTCCGGCGGCAAGCGCCAGTGCAAAGCATGCCAATGCCGCCGCAGCCAGTTTCCACAGCACCGGAACCGCCCCTGTCTCCCCGCCCGAAGCAATAAAGCGGATTCCATCCATCCAGAGCGCCGTCACCGTCATATTTCCGACTTTCTGAACCAGCTCCGGCAGAAAGACGGACGGGATGATGCCGCCCGCCAGAAAGAGAAATACCACATTGACCGCAAACAACGTCAAAATCGCCGCTGCCAAACTTCTGCACACCTCATAAAACAGCAGAATCCACGCCGAAACTGCCGCGCAGGTCAGCCCCCACGCCGCCAGTTCTTCCCGCCCCGCCAGCGCATATCCCTTCTGCACCGCCCAGCCATAGCCGCCCGCCGTGACTGCCATCAGAAGAAGCGTCATGCACAAGCATTTGCAGAAAAGCGGATACCACCGCCGGATCCCGATGCGCCGAAGCCCCTGTTCCAGCGCCTCCGTCTGGGGAGCCAGAAACGGCGCTGCCGGGATTCCGGTAAGAATCATCAGAAATACAATCCCCGAAATTCCATAAAAGACCGCCGTCGATACATTTCCTGCAGCGCTGACCGTTTTCTTCCGGAAAAGTACCTCGCGGTTCATCGCATATTTTAAAAAGATACGGTTCAAATCCTGTTCAGACACCGAAATCTGTTCCGGCACTCCCTGGATATTTAAACATTCATTTGCCGCGTAGATCGCCGCCTGCGAAGTGCCAAGCATCGAACTGCCCGACTCTGCCAGTTCCCGGAAAACGGCGCCTTCCAGCCCGCTCTCATCCGGAAACCAGATCGTGGCTGGCTGGTTCGTACCGTCCAAAATGCCGCGCGCCATGCCGGACGGCACCTCGAAAACCGCTTGAAGCTCCCCGCTTTTCATCTTTTGGAACGCTTCATCGTGTTCCAGATACGAAAAGTCGCAGAGACTTTCCACGCTGTCCAGCGAGGCAATCATTTTGGTTATCTTTTCCGAAAGCGCATCGTCCTCCGGAAGCACCACGCCCACCTCGATTTTCTTTAAAGATGTTTCCCCATATAAAACCTTAGACGCCGAAAATGCCGCCATGCCGACGAGCAGCACCATCACCGCCTGCCCTGCCAGAAAATACGGCAGCTGGCGGAGCAGGCGCTTTCCGGTCAGCAGCAGATATATCATATATGTTCGCATTTTCCGCCGCCTATGACATGACTTTCAGGAGAATTGCGAACAGGTTGCCTGTTATCTCCGTTGTGACCTGGTTATAATCCTCCTCGGAGGAAGCCAGCACATCAAATGGAACGCCGTCCGGCTGCGCGATCTCATCCTCCAGCGGGTTGACATAATAGGAACCGGCAAATTCAACATAAGAACTGCTTCCATTTAACAATGTCGTTTCCAGACGCAGGGAATCCATATCGATATGGACGCTCTCGCCCTTCGAAAGCTCGCTGACCGCGCCATTCGCCGTGATCGACGCCTGAGACGCACCGTTACTCTGCAGATCCAGCTTTACCTCATAGCTGCCGTCCGCGATCTGATAGTCGCCATCCAGGATAAACTGGTATTTCTCTTCGTCGCCTTGCAGGGTCGCAATTACCTGACCACTCCAGCTCTTTCCAGCCTCGTAAGCGCCTGTTTTATCCAGGGAAACCGTGATAATCTGACCGTCCGAATCCTCAATATTTAACGCCCCATTCACATTCGACAGCATGTTGTAACCGCCGCCAAAGGAAACATCGCCGTAAAAACGGACATTTTCTTCCTCAACCGTTGCATCCGTCTCATAGGAAAATCCAGCCATTTTGCCATCTTTTCTCACATAGACATCCATCGTCACATCCCCGATGGTATTTTCCATTTCCTCTACCAGATTGTCCAGCACCGCTTCCGCCTGCGCCCAGAGTTCCTTCTGCTGTTCCTCCGGATCCACGCTCTCTCCGTCCCCGTCCGCTGCATAGATGCTGCTTGCGTCGCCTGCCAGTTCCAGATAGCGCACCACATCCTGTTTGAGTGTCTCATCATTCAGGAAAAATTCTCTCGTCGTCTTTGCAAAGCGAATCAACGCATCCTTCGGCAGAGTCACATGGTAACCGCGGCAGTTCTCGCTCTGTCCGTCGATCGTAAACTCTTTTTTGTCATTCTTAGTGACGGTCATAGCCGTTTTGAGGTCATCAATCGCCTTGCTTCCCTCTTTGTAGCGGTTCCAGAGTGCTTTCAGATCCATCATCGGCTCCTCGTCCGAAAGCGCTTCCTTGTACTGTCCCAGATAATTTGCCAGCCCCTCAATATCAATCCCCTGCTCTTCGAGCTTCTGCGCCGCATACGGAGAATTAATGAGCTGTCCTTCCAGATCATTGACATAATCAAGGGTAAATATACGGCTGGAAAGTGCCGGAATCGCCGCCATGATCTGTGTATCATCCATGTAAAGCTGTGCGTCCGCCAATTCTCCGCCGCCATACTGCAAGGAAAGATTTAGCAGCTGCCGTCCGCTGTCCACATCGCGCTTCACATCCAGACCGATGCCCGCACCGCTCATCTGGTTCAGGGATTCATCGGAAATACCTGTCATGCTTAACTCCATCCCCGTCTGCGCGGATCCCTTCTGTAAAAGTTTTTCCAGCTCTTTCGTCCCAAAGATCTCCTCAGACGGATTTAACTGCCCTTCCGCCGTGATGCTCTTGAACGCATCGATCACTGTATCCTTCGGGTCTGCCTGATGGCTGAGCATCACACCGCCGCCGACCACGACCACCGCTGCGGCTGCTCCGGCTGAAATGAGCCATTTCTTCCTGCCAGAACCATTTCCACCCGTTCTGCCACCGTCACTGCCGCCTGCAGCATTTCCACCGATTCCGCCGCCAGCACCAGCGGATCCGCCTGCACTGGTTCCATCCGCTGTGTCAGATGCGGCCGTAAGCGCCTGCGCCGCTGCCTCTGCCGGGTTTAGCGGGGTTGAATTGCTTGACATGTTTGCATTGTTTGTATTGTTTGCATTATTTCCCTCTTCCATCTTGTACCTCCTCCTGTTTTCTCACTCCTAAAACGTTACTGTTCACGCATACGTGCCCAGTAACCTTAAAACCTCTGTATCAGCTCCCGCGCCGAAAGCCCTGCCTCCGTCAGAACCAGCACACCGTCCTTTAATACATAAAGGGTTGTACACGCCCCTATCTCTCCCATCTCATGGGACGTTAAAAGAACTGTTCCCCCTGCTTTCACATAGCTCCTGATATAAGTCAGGATCTGCTCCTTTGCCTCCAGGTCAAGCGCTGCCCCCGGTTCATCGAGAATCAGGATATCCGCGCGTCCAGAGAGTGCCGCCGCGATGCTCAGCCTCTTTTTCTCTCCGCCTGAAAGCCGTCCCGCCTGCGTTTTCAAGAATCGGTCCACACCCAGCACATGACCGACGCCGCATTCCAGATCCCGCTCCATCTCCCGCCGTTTCCCCCGGAACCAGAGACGGTAATTATCAAATGCCGTCAACTCCGGGATCAATGGATTTTCCTGAGGCACATAGGCGATTTTTTCTTCTAATAGACGATGTCTTCCAAGCGCCTCCTGCCCGTCAATCCGAATACTCCCCCGATCCGGCTTGCGGATCCCCGCGAGGATCGAGAGCAGCGTCGTTTTGCCGCATCCATTTCCGCCGACAATCCCGATGCATTCCCCTGGATTTGCCCGAAAAGAGACATTTTTTAGGATCGTCCTTCCGCGGTACCGTTTTTCTATCCCTGTTACCTCTAACATATTTTTCCTCTTTATAAAGTAAAAAGGAACACCGCAAAGCAGAAGCGAACCGCTTCTCTGCCTTGCAGCATTCCTTACTTTATCTGGTCTGCGCCGCAGTGATGCAGGCACATTGATTTTATGATGGATGATTGCAGCACATCGTGTGCATTTGCAATCTATTTATTATTTATTTTCAGCCAGATCGCCTGGTTTCATGCTCAGGTTGATACGACCCATCTTATCGACCTCGATTACCTTTACAGTAACTTCATCGCCGATGTTGACAACATCCTCTACCTTCGCTACGCGCTTGTCCGAAAGCTTAGAAATATGAACCATACCATCTTTGTTCGGAGCCAGCTCTACGAATGCACCAAAATTCATGATACGGACAACGGTACCTGTCAGAATCTGACCCGGCTCGATATCGGTCACGATGCCCTTGATGATGGAAACTGCCTTGTCGATCATTGTCTGATCGGTGCCGCATACAGCTACGCTGCCATCGTCCTCGATATCGATCTTAACGCCGGTCTGCTCGATGATCTTGTTGATTACCTTGCCCTGTTTGCCGACTACATCGCCGATCTTCTGCGGATCGATGGAGATCTGAACGATCTTCGGAGCATACTGGCTGACGGTCTTTCTCGGCTCGGAGATAACCGGCGCCATAACTTCATCCAGGATGTAGAGTCTTGCCTCTCTCGTCTTAGCGATTGCCTCCTCGATGATCGGGCGGGTCAGACCGTGGATCTTGATATCCATCTGGATGGAAGTAATACCCTTGTGAGTGCCGCCTACCTTGAAGTCCATATCGCCGAAGAAGTCTTCCAGACCCTGGATATCGGTCAGAACGATGTAATCATCATCGGTGTCGCCTGTTACCAGACCGCAGGAAATACCAGCTACCGGAGCTTTGATCGGTACACCTGCTGCCATCAGGGACAGAGTGGATGCACAGATACTTGCCTGGGAGGTAGAACCATTGGATTCCATCGTCTCAGATACGGTACGGATTGCATACGGGAACTCTTCCGCAGTCGGAAGTACCGGCACAAGCGCACGCTCCGCCAACGCACCATGACCGATCTCACGGCGTCCCGGTCCTCTGGACGGTTTGGTTTCGCCTACGGAGTAGGACGGGAAGTTGTAATGGTGCATATATCTCTTGGATGTCTCGTTCTCATCCAGTCCGTCGATCTTCTGTGCCTCGGACAGCGGAGCCAGTGTACAGATATTTAAAATCTGTGTCTGTCCACGGGTAAACATACCGGAACCGTGTACACGCGGCAGAATGTCGATTTCTGCTGCCAGCGGACGGATCTCGGTGATACCGCGGCCATCCGGACGCTTGTGGTCTTTGAGGATCATCTTGCGGACAGTCTTCTTCTGGTACTGATATACAGCCTCACCCAGAACAGCCAGCCACTCCTCGTTATCAGCGAATGCCTCTTCCAGGCGCTCGGTGATTGCGCGGATATTCTCTTCTCTCTTCTGTTTCTCGTCTGTAAATACAGCCTCTTCCATCTCTTCCTGCGGAACCAGCTCACGAATCGCTGCAAACAGCTCTTCCGGAACTGCACAGCTCTCGTAGGAATGTTTCGGCTTGCCGCACTCTGCTACGATGGTGTCGATGAATTTGATGATCTCCTGGTTTACTTCGTGTGCCTTGAAGATCGCGTCGATCATGATGTTCTCCGGAACTTCCTTTGCGCCAGCCTCGATCATGATAACCTTCTCGCGGGTGGAAGCAACGGTCAGAGCCATATCAGATACTTTCTTCTGTGCGTTAGTCGGGTTTACGATAAACTCGCCGTCGATCATGCCGATCTGGGTGGTCGCACACGGACCATCAAACGGGATATCGGAAATGCAAGTTGCGATTGCAGAACCTAACATCGCGGTATACTCCGGGCTGCAGTCCTGGTCAACGGATAATACGAGGTTATTTAAGGTAACATCGTTGCGGTAATCCTTCGGGAACAGCGGACGCATCGGACGGTCGATAACACGTGCAGTCAGAACTGCGTTCTCAGATGCCTTTCCCTCTCTCTTGTTAAATCCGCCCGGAATCTTTCCGACCGAATACATCTTCTCCTCAAACTCAACGCTTAACGGGAAGAAATCAATACCGTCACGCGGCTTGTCAGAAGCCGTCGCGGTTGATAATACGGTTGTATCTCCATAATGCATAAATGCAGCACCATTTGCCTGAGCTGCTACACGGCCAACATCCACTGTTAAAGTTCTGCCAGCCAGTTCCATCGAAAAACTCTTGTACATCTCATATCTCCTTTCATCTTGTTTTGCAGAAGAACCTTCACATTCTCATACGCCGCTTTCGGTTCCAAAAGTGCCTTTCTGTGAAAAGTAATACCGAAACTACTGCTCTGCCCGCAAATATGTTTTTCTGCTTTACGGGTACAGCAGCGGTCTCGGACTTTTCTTCTACATAAACAACTAGGGTGGATTGCTCCACCCTATACGTTTTAATCTTAATTACTTTCTGATGCCTAACTTCTCGATCAGTGCACGGTATCCTTCCAGATCGGATTTCTTTAAGTAATCCAGAAGACCACGTCTCTGTCCTACCATCTTCAGAAGTCCGCGGCGGGAATGATGATCCTTCTGATTGGATTTTAAATGCTCTGTAAGCTCAGCGATTCTAGCGGTCAGAATTGCGATCTGAACCTCCGGTGAACCTGTATCGCCTGCTTTTCTTCCGTACTGTTCGATAATAGCTGCTTTCTTTTCCTTTGAAATCATTGTGATTTCCTCCTTAAAATAATTATTCTTACCGTATGCTAAGTTTATGTCGGAGTCGTCAAAAAACTGAGCACCGGCGGACTCATACGTATTTAGTATAACACAATATGTTTTCGGTGTAAATCATTTTATGCAGGTTTTTTCTCGATTTTTATTCCCGTTTCTTCCTATGCTCCTGGTCCCACTTCAATCTTTTCACCATTATCCCCCGAAGGACCTCCCGGTCCTGCCTGGGTCGGTGCCGCAGTCTCCGGCGCTTTCGTCTCCGCCTGCGTCGGCGCTGTGGTCGGTGCCGGACCCGGTGCCTGTGTTTCTGCCGGTGCTGGCGCCTGCGTCTCTGCCGGAGCTGGTGTTTCTGCTGGCGCCGTGGTCTCTACCGGCTTCGTCTCCGCCGGCTTCGTCTCCGCCGGTTTTGCCGTACCGCTCGTCGTACTCTTCTCCGTACCAGGCAGATTGTAGCAGATCACCGGAGTTCCTGCCGAAATATTGTCAAAGATCGTCTTTGCAACACTCGGCGGCAGGTTGATACAGCCGTGGGAACCGCTCGTCTTGTAAATCGCACCGCCAAAACTGCTTCTCCACTTCGCATCATGCATACCGATACCATTATTGAACGGCATCCAGTAATTAACCGGCGTCCGGTAATTCTCACCCTTCAGGATCGCATTTTTCTGCTTATATGCCAGCGGATACGAGCCTGCCGGGGTTCCCCAGCCTTTCGCCAGGTTTCCAGATACGAAATCCGACTCTACCACCAGCTTTCCTTCTTTATAGAAGAAGAGGTGCTGTCCGGTCAGGTTGATCTCCACATAAGTGTCGCCGTAGTCATTTGCCCCATGGCTCGCCGCCTTCTGGGAATACTCCGGCTCACGCGTCGTACTCTCGCCAGAGGCAATAATCGCTGCCAGCGCTTCCGTCTCTGCCGCCTGGTTGATCTTCCAGCCATACGTTCCGCCGCTTACCTGAATCGTGGAACCATACGATGTTTTCAATGTTTTCGCTTTGTTTGAAGTATTGTGTGCTTTCGCCATCTCAGACACGTACTCCGACACCTTGGAAGAATCTACCGAAACACTTCCATCTGCATTGGCAATCAGCCACGCATGAATCTGATCTCCATTTAAGGTCTCCGTCGAATCGCCAAACTGGTATGTCACGCTCATTTTCGCGTATTTATTCATCTTATCCAGCTGTTCTGCCAGAGATGCATCATCTTTCAATACCGTCGGCTTCTTATAGACATCTGCTTCCTCCAGCGATAAATGATCCTGCAGATTCTCGATCGCACCCGTTACCGCCTGTGTCAGCTTCTCCGCCTCGACTGCCGTTCCTTCCTGTTCGGGCTCAATCGAATATCCCTGTCCGGACACATACTCTGAAATCTTTGCATTGACCGGTTCTACCGCTTTCTCCGGGTCTAAACACGATAAATTCCGGATCTGGCTTTCCAGCGCCGCATCGTCATACGCCACCATCGTTCCGATCGTATATTCTTCCTGTTTCATATGCCACAGCCATGCGAACGGATTCTGCGCCGCTACCATCTTTTCCAGGCTGCCGTCAAACTCCGCATGCAGCTTGATATCGATTCCGGCGAGCGTTTCTGTCTGATTATTTCTCTCATCGATCGTCAGTGTGTAACCATTCACACCTTCCGAAATCAGTTCCTGCACCTCTGCCGCTGTCTTTCCGGACGCGTCAACACCGTTGATCTGCGTATTCGGAAAGAAACGGGCCTTATATTTCTGGGACATTCCCACATAGACGCCTCCGGCTGCCACGAGCAGAATGCCCGCCGTACAGGCAGCGATCCATGCCGCCTTTTTACCGTTTTTTCTATGCTCAGCTTTCAGAGCTGCCTTTTCCGGGGTGGTTTCCGTCCAGGATGCCGTCTTTCCGGAATCCTGTCCCCGCTGCGGCGCCGCATGAGCTGCCTCCCGCCCTGTGCCCGCGCTCTGATTTCCACGGGCGCGGCTGCGCTTTCGACTGGCTGTCTCCTCCGGCTCTTTCTCCGGCAGGCGTTCCGGCTCTTCCCACCGGTTCTGATCCTGACGCTCTGGCTGGTGTATGTTTTCCATGTCCAGCTCTGCTTCCCTCAGGATCCGTTCTTCCATATCCCGGTCGAAATAATCATCATCCAAATAGCCCTCATCCGGCTCATCCAGATAATCTTCATCTTCCAGCATAATCTCCCGGCTGTTCATCGCCGTATTTCGTCTTACCGGCTCCCGCCCATCTTCGCGGCTGCCGGAACGTGAATTTTCATTCAAATTCCCGTTTCTATCTGTCATCGTCCTATTCTCCCTTTAAAAATCCAATACGGGTTCCTATTCCCGGAAGGATCTGCCATTCAAGTAATGGTTTTATCATTTGGCATATTTTTCTGACAAAAATCCATTCTATCTGTGTTGCTGGTCCTCCATTGTCCTATTGTATATAAGTTTTAAACGGAAGTCAACTTACAAAACTCTGTCATTTTCTGGTATATTCTGTTACGTTTCTGTTCACGGGTAGGCACTTTTGGAACCGAAAGTGCCGTAAGAAAACGTGGTGGCAGCAGGAATTTGCCGTATTTAAATGCGAAGCCACGGCAAATTCCGTTACTGGGCACGTATGCGTGAACAGTAACTATATTCTGTTACAGAACGCGTAATGGGACGTAATTTTCTATGAAAGAAAAAGCAAAGAGCTGCCGCGCCATATTTTCATGCCAGCCCGACAGCTCTTTTCTATTTTCGCCCTGTCCGTATTCTATTTCTCCAGTTTTCCGAACAGTCCTTTTTTCTTATGTTTCTCGCCCTCCGGTACAATTCCGTTCATGGCATCGTCAAACTTGCGAAGCGCTTCCTTCTGTGCCTCGGTCATGCGCTCCGGAACCTGTACCACCAGCGTCACGAAATGGTCGCCGCGCACGTTGCGGTTACGCAGGGACGGAACACCTTTTCCTTTCAGACGGACTCTCGTATCTGTCTGGGTTCCCGGTTTGACCTCATACTCTACCTCGCCGTCCACCGTCTTGATGCGGATCGGACCGCCGAGTGCTGCTTTCACGAAGGAGATCGGAACGGTTGAGTAGATTGTTGTATCCTGACGCTTGAAGACCGGGTGCTGGGATACCACTACTTCTACCAGCAGATCTCCGCGCGGACCGCCGTTGGTACCCGGTTCACCATTGCCGCGGTCACGCAGCATCTGACCGTTGTCGATACCTGCCGGGATCGTCACTTTGATCTTCTTTCTCTTCGCTACATAGCCGGTTCCGTAGCAATCCGGGCATTTATCCTTGATGATCTTTCCGGTTCCGTTACAATCCGGACAGGGCTGTACATTCTGAATCTGACCAAAGAACGACTGCTGCGTGTACATGATCTTGCCTTTACCGTTACATTTCGGACAGGTCTGCGGCTGGGTTCCCGGTTTTGCACCCGTTCCATGACATTTCTCACAGGTTTCCTTTAAGTTTAACTCCAGCTCTTTTTCACAGCCGAAGATCGCTTCTTCAAAAGTAATCCGCACACTGGTACGCACATCCGCGCCGCGCATCGGTCCGTTGCTTCTGCCGCCGCGGCTGCGTCCGCCGCCAAAAATATCTCCGAAGATATCTCCGAAAATGTCTCCCATATCGCCGCCGTTGAAATCAAAACCACCGAATCCGCCAGCGCCGCCTGCACCGCCGTCAAAAGCCGCATGGCCGAACTGATCATACTGACGTCTTTTCTCCGGATCACTCAGTACGCTGTACGCCTCCGATGCCTCCTTAAATTTATCGGCTGCCGCCTGATCGCCCGGATTTGCATCCGGATGATACTTTTTGGCCAGGGTTCTGTATGCTTTTTTGAGTGTCGCATCGTCCGCATCCTTCGGGACGCCTAAGACCTCATAGTAATCTCTCTTACTCTCTGCCATTTCAGCTCTTCCTTCCCAAAATCCGCCGGTACATTTGACCGCATCCGGCAGAGTTTCTATCGTATCTATTTATCTTCCCACAACGTAACTGTTCAGTACCTTCACAGTCACGCGCAAAAATCCATTAAAAATTGCCTACGGCAATGGGATTTTTGCCTGCTGGCCCATGTTTTCGTACGGTCAGCGCAGTAAATGCGCAGACCTACTGAACAGTTACCCCACAACCTACAAATGGGGGTCTGCCGCAGATTCCTGCGACAGCCCCTCACTGCGTTTTTCTATTGATACCCCGATGTCCCGGATTGCTCCGCACTGCGTGCTCCCGCAATCCTCAAAAACATTCGTAATCCGCTCATTTTTCTTTGAAAAATGGCTGCCTATTATATTATACCTCTTTAAAGTCTCCGTCAACTACATTATCGTCGTGCGGTGCACTTCCTGCATCAGCTGCACCCTGAGCTCCGCCCTGTGCTCCTGCTGCGCCAGCTGCCTGTGCCTGCTCGTAAACCTTGCTGAAGAGTGCCTGTGCGCTGTTCATCAGTTTTTCCTTGCCAGCCTTGATTTCATCAATCTGTGCATCGGTCATCTGGTCGATCGGAGCTTTGTTGATAGCTTCTTTCAGTGCATTTAAGTCAGCTTCTACGGCTGCTTTATCGTTTGCATCGATCTTATCGCCTACATCCTGCAGAGCCTTCTCGGTCTGGAATACCATGGAGTCAGCTTCATTTCTTGCATCGATGCCCTCTTTTCTCTTCTTATCCTGTGCCTCGTACTCAGCTGCCTCTTTGACTGCCTTATCGATATCGGAATCGGACATATTGGAACCAGAGGTAATCGTGATGTGCTGCTCTTTACCTGTACCAAGGTCTTTTGCAGATACATTTACGATACCGTTTGCATCAATATCGAAGGTAACCTCAATCTGCGGAACACCTCTTCTTGCCGGAAGAATGCCATCCAGACGGAAGGTTCCCAGTGTCTTGTTGTCCTTTGCGAACTGTCTCTCGCCCTGTACAACGTGGATATCAACAGCGGTCTGGTTATCAGCTGCGGTAGAGAAGATCTGGCTCTTCTTGGTCGGGATTGTGGTATTTCTCTCAATCAGTCTGGTTGCTACACCACCCATAGTCTCGATGGACAGGGACAGCGGAGTTACATCCAGAAGAAGGATATCACCGGCACCGGCATCGCCAGCCAGCTTACCACCCTGGATAGCTGCACCGATTGCTACGCACTCATCCGGGTTTAAGGATTTGCTCGGCTCTTTACCAGTCAGACGTTTTACTTCTTCCTGTGCTGCCAGCATACGTGTGGAACCACCTACCAGAAGTACTTTGCTTAACTCAGAAGCAGTGATACCAGCATCTTTCAGTGCGTTCTGTACCGGAATTGCGGTTCTCTCGATTAAGTCTCTGGTCAGCTCATCAAATTTAGCTCTGGTCAGGTTCATATCCAGATGCTTCGGTCCCTCGCTGGTTGCAGTGATGAACGGAAGGTTGATATTGGTTGTAGTTGCGGAAGAAAGCTCTTTTTTCGCTTTCTCAGCTGCTTCTTTCAGTCTCTGAAGCGCCATCTTATCAGCGGAAAGGTCTACACCCTCTGCTTTCTTGAACTCGTCGATCATCCACTGGGTAATACGGTTATCGAAATCATCGCCGCCCAGATGTGTATCGCCGTTGGTTGCCAGAACCTCGATAACGCCGTCACCGATCTCGATGATGGAAACATCGAATGTACCGCCACCTAAGTCATATACCATGATCTTCTGCTCTTTCTCATTATCAAGGCCATACGCAAGCGCTGCTGCCGTCGGCTCGTTGATAATTCTCTTTACATCCAGACCAGCGATCTTACCTGCATCCTTGGTTGCCTGACGCTGTGCGTCGTTGAAGTAAGCCGGAACAGTAATAACTGCCTCGTTTACCTTCTCGCCCAAGTAGCTCTCTGCATCTGCTTTCAGCTTCTGCAGAATCATCGCGGAAATCTCCTGCGGCGTATATTTCTTGTCATCAATGGTTACTTTGTAGTCGCTGCCCATGTGTCTCTTGATAGAAGAAATGGTCTTCTCAGCGTTGGTAACTGCCTGACGCTTTGCCGGCTCGCCGACCAGTCTCTCGCCTGTCTTTGTAAATGCCACAACGGACGGTGTAGTACGGATACCTTCTGTATTTGCGATAACAACCGGTTTACCACCTTCCATAACGGCTACACAACTGTTTGTTGTACCTAAGTCAATACCGATAATCTTGCTCATAGTTATTTCCTCCTGAAATTATCTTTTTCTGGCAGTTCTCTTTCTCCTCATGGGAGCTAAATTCTGCCGCCTGTCTGTCTATATTATATCAAATCAACCACCAGCACCGAATTCTGGGTGCCAGCTGTCTACGTGTTACCTATTTTAATTTGCTACTTTTACCATGCTGTGGCGAACCACGCTGTCGCGGTATACATAGCCTTTCTGGAACTCCTCGGCTACCACATTCTCACCCAGGTTTTCATCCTCAATATGCATCACTGCATTGTGGAAGTTCGGATCAAATGGCTGACCAACCGCTTCGATTGGCTTCACACCTGCATCACCCAGTGTTTTTACGAGCTGCTTGTAAACCTTATCCATGCCCTCGGCGAAAGCACTTTTTTCTTCGCCCTCCGGGATGGTCGCCAGACCACGCTCGAAATTGTCCACCACCGGGAGAATCTTCTCGATGATGTCCTTTGCGCCAATCTCATACATCGCTGATTTTTCTTTCTCCGTTCGTTTCCGGAAATTGTCAAATTCAGCCATCGTGCGCTTCAGGCGATCCGTCAGCTCCTCGATCTGCTCATCTTTCTTATCCTTCTTCTTGGAGAAAAATCCTTTTTTCTCTTTTTCTCCCTCCGGCGCTTGTGCGTCTTCCGAAGAAGCTTCCTTTTCCTTCACTGCCTCAGCTTCTGCCTGGGTTTCTGTTTCTTTTACCTGCTCCTCATTTGCTGCCTCGGCTGCTTTGGAATCTATCTCTGTCTTTGCCATGTCTCTCACCTCTTTATTTTGCACATCCGTGCTACTCGGTATCTTTATGATTGAATGTCTGATCGAGCTGGCTCTTTAATGAGCGCAGGGTCGATACAACTTTGTCATAATCCATTCGTTTCGGTCCAACGATTCCTATCGTTCCCCGAAGTCCGTCTCCCAATTCATAATTGGCAGTAACGATACTGCAGTCCTTCATCGACTGCACCTGTGTCTCACTTCCGATGTAGACCTGAATCTCATTTTTCTTATCGCTGTCCGCATCGTCCTCAGTAAGAATCTCTCTCCAGAGGTCTTTCTGCTCCAGTGTCCCGATGAGCTGGCTGGCTTTCGCGCCATCGCTCAGTTCCGGATATTTGAAAATGTTCGTCGTACCTTCGGTGTAAATCTGTAAATCTTCCTCGCCGGAACGAATCGCCTCGGCCACCTCGCTTAGTACCACATCCACGATGTGGCTGCGCTCGCCTGCCTGCCCTTTCATCCGGGTAATGACATCCAGATTAATCTGCTCCATCGTCAATCCGTTGAGACCGCTATTTAAAAGAATATTCAGATTCAGGATGTCCTCATCGGTCAGTTCCGCATCAAGTGTCACAATCGAGTTCTTGATAATGTTGCCTTCTAAAACAGTGACAATCAGGAGTTTCCCGGCTTCCACTCTGGAAAGCTGTATAAACTTGATCTTCGTCTGGTGATACTGCGGTCCGCTGATCAGCGTCGCATAATTCGTATTGCTCGCCAAAAGCTTTGCCATCTGCTTTAACAGAAGCTCCACCCGATCCGCTCTCTGGATGACCATATCACGCACTTGCGTGACCTCCGTCTCTTTCTCATGAATCAACTGATCCACATAGAAACGATATCCTTTATCTGAAGGAATCCGGCCTGCCGATGTGTGCGGCTGAATGATATATCCCAGTTCTTCCAGATCCGACATCTCATTTCGAATCGTCGCCGAACTGAGTTTCAAATCGGAATACTTGGAGATCGTTCTGGAACCAACCGGCTCTCCGGTCTCCAGATAGTTCTGGATAATCGCTTTCAAAATCTTTTCTTTTCTCTCATCCAGTTCCATCCAATCTCTCCTTCCGTGCATCCGCTTCCGCCGGTCTCTTAAACCCGCTCTGGAAGTTTTCTGTTAGCACTCAATCTATCAGAGTGCTAATATCTACAGTTCATACTATATTACTTACGCAAGTATTTGTCAATGATTTTTTTCGGTTTTTAAAAAAAATTTTTTCTTCTTTTTTCGAATAAAATTTTTCATTCTGCATACCCTGTTTTTAGGCACGCTGATTTTCACACTTTCTATAGGTAGAAACTCACTCACCCGCTTTCCTGTTTGCGTCCGAACAAGCTTTCGACTTGTCGAACCTCCGACCGCTCCCAGAGCCCTATTTCCGGCTCTCCGACTTGACATTTAACATTTTTGTAATATAATAGTAATAAATTATAACATTTGTAAACGCATTGCAATATTTGTGAAATACACAATCGTTGCGGTGAGACAAATGAATCTAAATTGAAATGAGAGGTTTTTATTTGATGAATATGATGAACACCATGCGGCGCGGACTTGCCACAACGGCAATGAGCCTGGTCTGTCTCATGGCAGGCACCATGAATACACTGGCAGCCACAGATGCCGGAACCGAGCTTGTCTCCCAAATAGATGCGGCAGCCGGTGAAGAAACAAACGGCACTTCCACCGAAGCAGCCCAGACACCATCTGGTCCGGCTTCCGATCCGGAGCTGATTAGAAAGCAGACAAACGCTGCTGCGGAAGAAGCAGCTGACACGAACTCTTCCGAGGCAGAAGTCGCTGCATTTTCAAATGAGTCTGCACAGGTGGAGGCAGAGAACGCTGGCGAAGCTGCAATGACTGAAAATACTGACACAAATGCTGCTGCCGAGGCACAGGAAGCAGAGGCACCTGCTGAAATCTACGCCGGACGTTTTACGACAACTGCTTACTGCAGCTGCCGCAGATGCTGCCGTGGTGGAAAGAACCGCACTAAATCCGGCACCATTCCGCAGGCAGGACATACCATTTCCGCCGACTTGCGCGTATTCCCGCTCGGAACCAAACTCCGCATCAACGGCGTTGTCTATACCGTCGAGGACAGCGGCAGCGGCATCCGCGGAAACAAACTGGACATCTTCTTCAATTCCCACAGTCAGGCACTGCAGTATGGAAAGAGAAGCGCCGATGTCTATATTGTCCGCTAAACAACTCTGTCTGCTATATAAGGTTATAAAATGGCAGCCTTCAGTTTTCACTGGCAGGCTGCCATTCTTAATTTTCCCTTTTCTTCCGAAGCTTTTCACCATAATAAAATATATTCCTAGATACCATTCCTAATAAAAAGTCTTTTCATAGAAGATAATTATACCCCTCCATATATACAATTAGATTTTTTACAATCCACTGGACGATAATAATTCCAAGAGCTAAATAAAAATATATGGCTCGCAGTCTGATACCTTTTATTTTTTCTCCAGAAATATATTCTATCGTTTTCGTTACCCAGAATATTCCTGTTATAGCACTACTGTACAATACAAATGGATGATAACAAAAACTCTCCCACAAATGAAAATGAATTAAAGAATTTAAAGCACGGGTTCCTCCACAACCAGGGCAGTTGTATCCAGTCAATTCCTGCCAAAAACATTTTGGCAGGGATTGCTGAAGCACTTTTAATTCTTTATGAAAGAAAAAATATATTATTACTCCGATTACTAACAGTATATTTAAAATAATATAACATTTCTTTTCTGTTTTGCTACCGATATATTCCATTGTTAAGTTTAAAGTGCAGATAAACCTGCCATCAGGCTTGCTCCCATTGCCACAACTATAACCGCCGGAACTAAAGAAATAATCGAAGTAACAAGACCCGCAATCGCCATACCTCTTCCAGCATTATGTGCGTGTAACGATACGCCACCTAAAATGACTCCAATTAATGCCAAAACAAACGGTACATACGGTATACAGCAGGATAAAACCAATGAAAGAATACCACATACCATAGACGCAACTGCCATTCCAGAACCGCCCTGCGGCTGATTATATGGCATATCCGGTACATTATATACCTGTTCTTCCTGCTTAGGTGGTTGTACTATAGGCTCACTTTTTTTTATTTTTTGTCCACATTGGGAGCAAAAAACAGCATCGGACGGATTCTCTGTCCCACAATTTGTACACTTCATCTTTTATCTCCTCTTTTTCTTTACATTTATACAAAACCTATTAGGTGCTATATTCATTTCTATTCTCTGGCTGCTCCACAGTTCGTACAGAACTGACACTTCTCCGACATTTCAGATCCGCAATTTGTACAAAACCATACCTGTTCCGAAGGATTATCCTGCTTTGGTGTAACTTCTGATTTCTCAACAAACTCCGCTTCTGCCACTACAAGTTTTACCGCTCCTAAATTCAAACGATCACCTGCTTTAACTGCCATTGGAGACGTAATCACATTGCCATTTAATATTGTATGGTTATGAGAACCCAGATCTTCTACATACCATCCATCTTCATGGCAGCTAAATTGACAATGCATTCTGGATACCGATTTTTCATTTTCAATCACCATACAGCACTGTTCTGCACTTCTTCCCAAAATCCCCGAATCTGTACTTTCACAAACATATAAATTGGTTGGTTTTTCCAAATCCTGTAAAACAATTCTTCCCTCTATTTTCTTTTCTTCTGGCTTTTTGAGAACCGGTGGAGTCCATACTGGTTCTGCTTTCGGCTCTGGCTGTGTCTTTAATAAGCTGCCACAATAAATACAAAATTTAGAACCATCCATCACTTTTTTTCCACATTTTGTACAAAACATCCCACACACTCCTTTTCTATACAGCAGCAGTTTAAAATTTCAAAAAATTTTAAACTACTGCTATTGCAAGTACAAAAATTACCAATCGTATTCTTCCGATGTTTCTTCTTCATCCGGTCTATATGTACCACTCTCAACTTTAAGAATAAAATTACTGATGTCGCCTTCATCTACATACAGTTCAGCAAGTCTTTTTCTCGCTCTTGCTTCCCACTTCTGCTTTTTATCCGTTAATTTTTTATAAGACACTCCAGCCGTTGCTTCTTTGTATTGCTCAGCCAATTCTTCTTTTTTATCTTTAATAATATCAACATTGTCCTCCTGGACAATCGATCTCTGATCCCAAAGTGCTGAACCAGCTAGTAACGGAAGCCACTGTTCTCCTCCACCCTTGCTGTTAATAATATTTTCCTCATTGCGGTACCACTCTTTTCCCGAATCATCATAACGAATGGTAATGCTTCCATTCGTCTGCTGGGTATTTCGTCTTAATGAGCCATCCGGTTCTGCATAATATGTATATCCTCCATATTCAATGGATCCGGTTTTCATTGCACCACTATCGTTCATAATGTATTTCTTTCCATCAACCGTAATAGCCCCGGTTAACATCCTGCCCTGCTTGGATGGATCCATATAATACCATACGCCATTTACCTGCTGCCATCCAGTTAACTGAGCACCATTTTCGGCAAATAAGAACCAGTTTCCATTTCTCTGTTGAAGCCATCCCTGAGCCATATTTCCGCTTTCATCAAATCCATACACTACGCCATCCAGCGTAATAATCTGATCACGGGCGTATTCTCCGCTGTCATACCGATACTTATATCCGGTTCCATTTGCCTCCCATCCAGCAAAAGCAGGAACTACCGTCATTAATGAGATAATTGCTGCCGATAAACCTAATACACTCATTTTCTTTTTCATAACCATTACCTCCTGTTTTTAATTTTACTCCAGACGCTCAAATGCCGGATCCAGAGCTGGCTGCGCTGACTGTGCTGGTGCTGCCGGTTGTGCTGACTGTGCCGGTGCTGCCGGTTGTGCTGACTGTGCCGGTGCTGCCGGTTGCGCCGACTGTGCCGGTTGTGCTGGTTGCTGCGTCTGTGTATTTGACTTTTTCTGTGTCGGTTGGTTGACTGGTTTTTGTTCCCTCACTGGTTCCGCTCCCATACTGACTGTTAAAACAATCCGGGCTCCTTCCTCCAGTTCTTGTCCTGGTTCTACGCTTTGTGAAACAACCAGATTCTTCTGGTCGTCCGACGTATAAATCAGTTCATGTTCAACAACAAATCCCAGTTCCTCTAAGTTTCTAACCGCCTCTTCCTCACTCTGGTTCACAACGTTAACCATTTTTTCTCGATGCGGGCCACGGCTTACAACTACTTTTATCACATTTCCCGTCTCACCTTTTTCTCCTGATGAAGGTGATTGCGAAATAATTGCTCCCTGGGGTACATCTGCGCTATACTCCAAGCCGGTTTTCTCAATAAAATAACCGCTTTGCTGAAGTTTTTCCCTTGCTGAATCCATATCCAAATTTACAATTTCAGGTACGGCACTTTCCTTTTTTTCTAATTCAGGAGTTTTCTTCAGTACATATACAGTTACCTCGTCTTCATATGCAATTTCAGTTCCCGGTGCCGGATCAATACGTGTAATCAATCCCTTTTCTCCCCAGCTTCCAGATGAATCTTCCTGGACTTTTACAGAAACAATTCCATCTGCTGATAGAATTTCGCCGCCTTTTTCTTCTGACATCCATACAATATCTGGAATCACTGTTTTTCCATTACCTGTACTTAAAATCACATTGATCTTAGATCCTATCTCTACCTCATCGCCTGGTTGAATTGCATTTCCTTTCTCGTCCTGCTGTCCTAAAACATAGCCTTTCATAATGGTATCTGATGCCTGTGTTCCTGCCAGTCCATATTCCAATCCTAACTCTTCCAAACGCTTTTTAGCCGCGCTCTGAGACATATTAACAAGGCTTGGCATCCATACCATTCCCTCATTCTTCTGAAAACTTGGAAGTTTCGGCATAGATGGCGTGATAACACCTGTTGCCAGCAACAATGACAACAATATAATCACACCTGCTCCTGCCCCGCATAGAATTTTCAATCCCCGCGGCCATTTACCAATATCTTCTTTCTCTTTTGTTGCCTTTGTTCTTACTGTACTCTGCGATGTCAAAGCCTGTTCAAATTCTGCAGCTGACTGTGTCCTGTCTTCGATACGGACCTGCAATGCATTCATCAGCGCATTTTCTATATATACCGGGATTTTCACCCCAAGCTTTGACGGTTCCTTTAATGTATCTTTTGCCCGACGTTCTGGAGATTCAGGAGGGCGAACTCCTGTAATCATTTTATAAAACGTCGCTGCCAATGAATATACATCCGTCCACGGTCCCTGATTTCCACCACTTTGATACTGCTCAACCGGTGCATACCCCAATTTTAAAATGACCGTTAATGATTTACTATGGGTTGTTGTCACCTGTCTCGCAGCGCCAAAATCCAAAAGTTTTACTTCTCCTGATTTAAGAAGATAAATATTATCTGGTGATATATCTCTATGGATAATTCCCTTTTCATGGACTTCTTTTAACGCTGCTGTTACCGAAAGAATAATAGGAAGAGCTTCCTCCACTGGCATTTTTTTCTCACGTTTCAGCCTTTCCTTCAGTGTCTCTCCTTCCAATAATTCCATGACAATATAAGCTGTACTGTTTACTTCAAAGAAATCATATATCTGCGTAATTCCCGGTGCCTGCCTAAATTCAGCCAGATTCTTCGCCTCGTCTAGCGACTTCTTCATCCCCGCTAAAAACTGTTCTTTCTTTTCTCCCGAAAACACATGCACCTCTGTTTGATGAGGCATCCGTGTTGCAAACTCCGATGGAAAATATTCTTTAATTGCTACTCGATGTAAAAGTTTGGTGTCAAATCCTATGTACGTAATACCAAATCCACCAAACCCCAACACCCGGCCAATAATGTAACGGTTATGCAGCATCGTTCCCGGTGAAATGTGGTATGCCTCTTTTGCTTCTGAACTTTGTCGATATCCACAGTATGGGCATATATCATAATCACCTTCATACTCCCGCATACATCCCAAACATAGTGTTTTCATGTCTTATCCCCCGGATACCCTTATTTCCATACAAAATCTTCATCACAAAGCGGTATATACATAAATATATTCTCACCCATCTGAATCCGATCCCTGGAATGTAATCTCTTGGCTTCTAAGAGAACATCTTCATTTACATAGACCAGTTCTCTTGCATTTCCAATCTCTGCCATAAAACATCTATTTTCAGCGTCATAAGAAAGAAGCAATTGAGAATCGTTTGAAGACTCATCCTCTTTCAAATATATGTCCATGCTGCCCGAAGCACCTATCACATATTTTTTCATCTCCAGTTCAAATATTCTACCATAATATTTTCCCTTTATGCCTACCAGCCATGCCGCTGTTTTCTTTTTTTCTTCCGTTCGCTTCACAGTCACAGAAACAGCCTTTTTATTTTCCTTCGCTGCCCCCTCTGCTTTATTACACCTAGGGCACTCACTGTAGACACTTGCATCATAATAATGTCCGTTCGCACATCTCTTTAAATTCATACGTTCCTCCCTATTTTATCTCCATTGTCGCTGCTCCATTTAACAAATTAGCAAAACTTCTCAGATTATTTGGGACCTGCTGCTCCCACAAAATACGGTATAAAACTTCAAACCACTCGGATGGACACCTGGCTTCCAGTATGTCTATTTTCTCCTGTTCTTCCCCATTTTTCCATTTATCCAATCCTATCAGGCAACATACCGCAAGGGAGGATAATGCCTTCACATCCTCCTTCGCACTTCCTCCTTTAAATCCCATAAGTGCCAGCTTTCCATATAAAGTTAAATAACAGCACTCCGGCATTATCTGCCCATGAAAAACACCTATCTCATGTGCATTATACAGCGCATAGACCATTTTCTCTACCATTTTTTCTACTTTTTTAAAGGGAAGGGAGTCTATCTCTTCCAATACATTGAAAAGAGTTCTATCTCCTGGATATTCCAGAATCTGAAACACACCCTCATCTTCCTCAAAAGCAGACAAAACCTTTAAGATCTCTGTCACTTCATCCAGACGGATTGAATTTTCCCAATTTTTTAAAAGCAATGCCTTTTCCGTCTTATTTATATAATCGTCGCTTTTCCGAACAAATACTTTTCGCTCAAACAACGTATCCCACCCCAGAAAAAGCTTTTCCCTAGGATTCTGGCTCCTCTCTGTTCCTAACAGATAGCGTCCATGAAGCATATTCTTTCGCATATCCTGCTCACATCCAAGATTCTGTGAACCACAAACCGGGCATACGTTATCATCATCCATGCAATTTTCCATACAATTCAGGCATCTTTTCACTTTTTTTCCTCCCACCGCTATAATTGTATGTGTCATTTTGTTATTTCTGCTTTAAAATTCTTTCCCGCTTTTCTATATTCCGTCATCCATTCACTATCCGCATATGTACCTGCACTTAATGTATCATCGATTTTCTCCAAATCACCTTGATAAACATCTAAAAACACTGTGCCAATTTTATGGCTTAACGGAACCCCTTCTCCACCCTGCACAGTCAAAATACTCTGTGCGCGATCGCTCAGCATATAATAAATCATCCATTCAGCTGCTTTCTTTTGTTCCTTACTAGATGAAGCATTTACACTCCACCAATGATCGGGCCATAAAACAGAATTTTCCAAAACCGTAACTTCAAAACGTCCCGGAATTTGTTTGGATATAAACTGATAATCTCTGGTATCCGAATCATATTCAGCGATGGTACCTTCCAAAAATGCATTCAATGCATCCTGGGCGTTCAGCTCTTGCTGATCTCCCTTTGCAGCAGATTCATTGTCTTTCTGCTTCAGATTCTCGTATATAAAGCTATCTTCCGGTCTCACTGCATAGGTATCAGCCGCCTCCAGATCCGAACGCTTATAAACAACTGCCGCCTGCAGGCAGAGAGGCATTTGTTTTTTCTCTGGAAACAACTGTTCATATCCAAATAGCATATAATAATTCAATGGATTTTCAATCATTTGATACATCGTATCCAACGGCTCTAATTCATCGAAATACGCCTCATCCAGCAATGTGCTATCAAACACTTCCGGAAGTTCTCCATCTTTTGCTGCTTGATTTAACACATCTTCATACTCTGATTCTGGATATACCCGGACATCCAGCTCTACCTGCGGATACTGTTCCTTAAAATCTGCCAGCATAGCATCAAATCGTTCTTTAACCGTTTCTTCTGTATCATCCTCATCTGCGCTCAGCCAAACTTCCAACTCCGCTTTCTGAAGCGTTGTCTTCACTTGTTCTTTATGATACATCTGCCAGCATACACCTGCCCCAGCTGCAAAAATAACTGTAATTACTCCAGCTTGTGCAAATCGATAAAGTCTCCTTCTCTTTATCTCTTCTTCCACATCCCGGACGGCATTCATACTCTGTAGAGCTTTCTGAAAATCAGCCGCATTTTTAAATCGCAGTTCCGGTTTTAGCGCCATCGCACGCATAATAGCATTACTGATTGATTTAGGAATCGTATTATTCAATTTCATCGGCGGCACAAGTTTATCCTTGTGCTGACGATCTGTGGATTCTTCCGGCTTAATGCCAGTCAATGCAAAATACATTGTTGCACCAACTGCATAAATATCCGTCTGTGCTCCCTGCTTGCTTTTTGTCCGATACTGTTCTGGCGGCGCATAATGTGGCGTCAGAACGGTAGACATATCCGTCTGCTCAAATCTAGCGGCACCAAAATCAAATAGTTTGACTACGCCGCTTCTGCATATAAAAATATTGTTAGGATTTATATCCCGATGAATGATTTTCGCCTTGTGAACTTCCTTCAATGCATCCAAGACAGCTAGCGATACTGCTGTCGCAAGCTCCAAACTGACCTTTCCGCCTTGTTCTCTGATATATTCCTTGTAGGTAACGCCATCCATATATTCCATAACCATATATACCGTGTCGTTTTCCTCAAAAAAATCATACACATCTACAATGTTTGGATGTTCATTGAACTTTGCCATCTTTCTGGCTTCTCCGAGAAAACGTTTTTTTCCCTTTTCAAATTCAGCCTCATTTTTAGGTGAATATGCCCGAACCTCGTTGGTTTCTGGAATACGCGTTGCTATACTGCTGGGGAAAAACTCCTTAATCGCCACCATTTTTCCAAACGTCTGATCCCAAGCTTTATATACGATACCGAAACCTCCGGCATTGATCGGGACCCCTATCATATAACGTCTTTCACTCAGCAAAGTTCCTACATCTAAATAATATAGATCTTTCTGCTTCTGTTCCAATTGATAACCGCAATGTGGGCAATATACCGTACCATCTTCTATTTCCTGCATACAGTTATAACAACGAGCCATTTTCTTCCCCTCTTATTCCTTTTTCTTGTACTGAATTAAAATCGCAGTTGTATTGTCCTGTTTTTTAATTGCCTGCTCCAAAGCCATCCGTATCAGCCGTCTTGATGATACCGTCATATCCACTGCATTGTCACACATCATTGCCTCTATCTGCTCAAAACTAAGGCTCTTATACAGACCATCACTGCATATCAAAATTTGATCGGATTCCTGCAATAATTCTTTTTCGTCGCTTCTTCCAATCCGCTTCAAGCCATTCATCCCTATATAACTGGTCAATGCTTCTGCCTTGGAACCATGTACTTCTCTTTGATAAAATTCTTCTGTTATCTTTCCATGATAGCGATCTTCATTTAACTGTTCTTTATAATTATGATCCACACTTATCTGATGAAGCCGTCCATTACGTAGCAAATAAATCCGGCTGTCCCCCACAGAAAGCCATTCAAAGCAGCCTTTTTTCACAACTACAGCCGCCATCGTTGTACCTGCTCTTAAATAATCTCCCTTCTCATTTTTGAGCTTTGCAACTTTTTCGTCTGCCGTCAATGCTTCCTCTTGAAGAAAATCGCCATCTACTTCGGTTTCCTGCCGGCGATAAGCTTCCGTAAGCGAAGATACTGCTGCCTGACTTGCGCGCTCGCCGCCATTCAGTCCTCCCATTCCATCACAGACTACTGCTAATAACTCATCTTTTTTTTCCATAATCGCAGCAAAATCCTGCTGAGAATTTCGATTTCCCCAGATACTATAGACTCCTATTTCCAGTTCCAAATCTGTTTTTTCATTCGTTTTCCAGAATATAATATTATCACTGTGCATCTGCTTTCCAGACTCTTCCTTCCCTGCAAAAAGCTACAAATTCAAATTTTTCCTGTAAAAACTCTATTTCATCACCTGAATGAAGTTCCATAGACGATTGGATTTGTGTCCCGTTAAGCTGAATTTCATCCTGCTGCGGCAGAACAAAAAATTGATTTTTGCGATTATCATAGACAATCAATACCACTGCCCTATCAGCCGCTGCAGCTACACCCTTAACTTCAATTTTTCCATTCGAAGCAATAACCATACGGTTAAATCCCTGTACAATCCTATAATCCATGCCCTTAGCAGAACCTTCGATTCCAACCAGCCATCCAGCTACATAATCCCGTACTTCCAATTCCGAATCTGTTTTATATTCTTCTACTTTCTGTGGATTTTCTGGCTCTTCCGGCTCGCGGTACGAAATCGTCACATCATCATCTTCCGTATCCTCCGGTTCTTCTGGCATCTCCGGTACTTCTGGCATCTCCGGTACTTCCGGCTCATGGTACGAAATCGTCACTTCGTCGTCTTCCGTATCCTCCGGTTCTTCTGGCACCTCCGGTACTTCCGGCTCATGGTACGAGATCGTCACTTCGTCATCTTCCGCACTCTCCGCTGGAGGAACTGTCCCTGACTCACTATAAAACTCTGTATCATCATTTTCGTCCTCGCGAGTCATCGCAACCGTCCGTTCTTCCTCTTCAAGCGCAACTGTCCGCTCCTCTTCTTCCATCTGAGAAAGTGCCACGGTAGGCTGCTCCTCCTGCTGCTGCTGAGAAAATGGAATCGTAACCTCTCTTTCCATATTCGGTGAAGGTTCTGCCGTCTTCTCTTCTTCCACTCTTACCTCCGGCATCGGCTCAGGCTTTTTTCTCCCGAAATGAATTTTCTTAAAAAAACCACCCTTATTAGATGTAAAACTACTATTTTCTTTCTGTATAACTGGAAGGACTCCGCAATGAGGGCATTGTGCAAATTTAGCCCCATCATAATAATGTCCATTTTCACATCGAATTGTTGCCATACCCTTCTCCTCCGTATTCCTATTTCAGGCAATCTTCCTTTTTATCTTATTTCTAAAAATTCTGCTACTCTATCCAGACCGCAATTGCAGAATAATTATCCATATCGGTACCGCGTCCATTTTTATTTACAATCTTTTCCATTGCATCCAGCCAAGACTGCGGATCCTTCGCCCTTCGCAGGGTTGCTTCCATCTTCTTTTCCTCGATCAGTTCCCAAAAGCCATCCGAACATAAGAGAAACTGTTGATTCGTCTGCCTTTCAACCGGCTCTTCCACCTCGTATTTTATTTCGTCCATTTCCATTCCCAGGACACGAAGCAGCCGGTTTCGATCCGGATGATGGCGAATCGCCTTTTCTTTTATTTCGCCAACTGCAACCAGCATCTGTGGAACGCTGTGATCCAAGGTCCTGCGGACTATTTTAGAATTTTTAAAATAATAGAGTCTGGAATCACCAATATGTCCCCATGTAATCCGTTCATTTCCGATCTGAAGAAGAACCAGCGTTGTCTTCATATCAAAGCAGCTTCTGTCCTCTTTCTGTCTTGTCATAATCTCATCCTGTGCTGCTTCAAAGGCCGCATCTATGAACGAAATTTCTCTCTTTCCAGATACAAATTGATCAACAATCGTATCTACCGCCAATCTGGAAGCCACTTCACCTTTTCCATGACCTCCCAATCCATCGGCCAGAGCAAAACACCATTCATCTTCGTCGTTATACATACCGATACTATCTTCGTTGTTTTCTCTTCCACCTGGACGGCTCAGCATTGCAAATCTTACCATTGCTCTCCCCTGTTTTTCTTCCTGTAAACTCTAGTACCAATATTAATATTTTTTATGCATTCTTTTTCTTGTTTCTAATTTCTGACAATTTCTGGCGAAACGCAATCTGCTGTGCATTCTGATACCCCAGCGAATAAATCTGTGCAATATCTGAATGGTCAAATACCGCTGTTTTTTCTGGACTTATAAATCCCTCTGGGTATGTACATCCACAATAATCATATATCCGGGTCTGATCGCCAGCACGATAGCGGAGGTATCCGAGAATCATTACCCGCTTTGTTCCGTTCTTCAGCAATACAACTGAGCCAATCGGAAGTGTTCCTTCAAATCTCTCCATCTATTTCTCCTCCTCTTCCGTCTCATCCGGATATTCTACATCATCCATCTGGGCCTCTATCCGCACTTCTTCTGCCATCTCTTCTAATTCAGCTGCAAAAGCAAGCTGTTCTTTATCCTGATATCCGATCGCCTGAATCTCCTCAATCTGTTCTCCATCAAAACAATATACTTCATTATTATCTACATATCCAATCGGATATTTAAATCCTGAATAATCCCATACATAATTTGGCTGAGAAGGATTGATCGGAAGATACCCTGCAATCATAACATCCGCCGTAGATTCTTTCAGACGGACTACCGTACCGATTGGTAAAAACTGATTTTCCATATTTCAATCTCCTTTTTTTTTTATTATACCATAAAATATGTTCTATTTCCGTTTAACTTTGTTCTATAACCACGACGTAACTTTATTCCAGGCTGCTTTCGCCTGTCCACCGATTGCTTTCACAGTTCCGCCTATGTCTATTTCCACTGATGCACTTGCTCCCACACCTAAGGTAGCTCCCACATCCAATGAAATTTTTCCATCCTTATATCCTACTTTTGCATGCGCTCCAATTCCATAATTCAGGCTTCCGCTTGCCTCCACCTGTGTGCCAAGGATTTTTCCGCCTACCGCACCTGTAATTTCTCCGGCAATCGCTTCTGCTGAAGCTCCCGCATATAGGCTCGGGTTAAATTTTCCATCCGCATCGACCAAACCTGCAGATGCTTCTGCGGTTCCTCCTACTCGACCAATCGTCTGTGTTGATTTCGCATATGCCCCCAGCATATCGCTGCCAATCTCTGCTTTTTCCTCGGCTGTAAAAGCACTAAATGAGGCTCCGATTTCACCTCCGACTCCAGGTCGAAATTCCATTTCTCCTGTATCCGGATCTCTCTGGTAAAGTCCTGCATATCCTTTCGCATGTGCTTCGCCCTCGCCAAGCGAAACTTTTGCCGTGACAATATCTCCCTCATCGCCATATTCATACTGATATAAAGCACCCGAAACAGCTGCACCTGCTGATGCACCTATCGCCACATCTACTTTCCCAGCTTCCAGATAGTCGTCAAATTCATCCTTAGCAGCCTTTTTCTTCTCTTCCGTTCCTTCTGCTACAAATTCAACAAACTCTTTCTGATCTTTATCATAAACAGAACGCTTTCTTTTCAACTCCTTTGAATGCTCGTCTTCAAATTTTTTGATTGAATCTTCTGCTATATCCTTCCCATAAGGCGTCGCAACTAAATCCCCTTCTAGCTTTACGTCACCCACAAGCCCTTTTCCACCAGACGAAGCATTCTTACCACAAAGTCTCAGTTCCGTTTTCTTATACTCTCGTGCTACTTTCTTGAGGCTGTCCACTGTATTTTTCGTTGAACCGCTCTGAACATTCACTTTTTCTGCCACCGCATTTAACCTGCGTTCAACATCTCCCCTCTGGGCAATCTTAAACCGCAGTCTCCGTCGGATGCTGTAAACTCCATCGCTGATTCTTTCCAGCTCTTTTGCCAACTTTTCACTATTTTTTGCTATATCCTCTACGGTTCCGGGCTTAACCTTAAACTCACTCATACCTAATTCACATCCTCTTCTACTAATTTTCAGTATTCACATATACCAGGGAGAAATTATCCGGCGCTTCTTTTTGTTCTATACGACTCTGTAATTCCCCCCAAAAATCTGCTTCTGATTTTTTTCGATAGAATTTCCTAACTGCTTTTTTTAACAGCGAATCTTCTACATACTTATAAATACCATCACTGCATAATAGAAACAAGGTTCTTCCTTCCAGCAGCCCCGTTCGAATACTACAGGATAACTCCGGTCCAGCCCCAACAGCCCGAATCAGCTTTCCATATTCCGGCTGTTTCCTTAAAACCTCCTCCGGCAGCTCTCTTTGTTTTGATTCATTCTCCCATACATCATCAATCGTCATTTGATCCATTTTCGGACAGAACCAATGCTGCCTAATCTGGTAACATCGGCTGTCACCCGCCCAAAACAAAGCATAACAGCCCTTTTTTATCCACAGAAGCGTTACGGTTGACGCACTGTCTTTTCTACCATCTGTTGCTCCGTAGATGTCCCGGTTCAGCCTTTGAAGGCAGTTTCGAATCTCCTCTACATCATCCTCAAACTCCGAATGTTCCAGGGCACTTTTTTTCTCGTCCCACCACGCACGAAATGAGCTGCAAATCATCTCACTCGCCCTTTCGCTATGTAACCATCCACCGACTCCGTCTGCCACAATAAAAAGTCCTTTTTTTTCGTCCGATAAATATAAAATTCTATCTTGATTTATCTCCCGGCTCCCTCTCTCTGAAAAACCGCCTATTTTATCAATCATCTGCGAAGCCTTACCTTTAATTCAATCTTTCCAACCGTTAAAATCGAACCATTTTCCAAATCCACTTCTTCTTTTACCGGTACACCATTGACACTGATTCCATTTCTCGAATGCAAATCACGGACTTTCATTTTTCCATTCTTCATGAAAATCTCGCAATGCTGTCTTGAAACAGAGGCATCATAATCTAATACAACCTGACAGCCATGGTAAGCACTCCGTCCTAAAATCACCTTTCCAGAAAGCGGCACTTCAAAACGCCTTGATGTATTTTGTATATCGGATAAAACAAGAATCGGATTCACTCTATCCTGCCATACCATATCGGTCTTGTCTTCATCATTTTCCTCCGGCTCTTGTTTCACATTTCTGGCAGCTGACTGAATCTGCTCTACTCCGCTTCGATACTGGTACGCATCATCTGGTGCTGATTTAAACTCTGTTTCTTTTTTCTTTTTCTTACGCCATTTAAAGAAAAACACAAGGCCTGCAAGCAAAATTCCTATCCCTGCAATTCCAGATATCGCCATTGTAATGCGTTTCTTCCAAAGTACCGCTTCCTCCGCCTTTAAAGCGTCTACATCCACCACTGCTGCTTCCTCGGTTTCCGCAATGCTCTCTGCTTCTGTTTCCTCACTCACACTGCCAAATGGCATCTGCATCTGCCCCGCCGCATTGATCGTTTCCCCATTTACATTTAAAGCTAATTGGATTCCCTTTTCTGTTCCGTCACAGATATTCTCCGGAAGCTCCAGTGCAATTCGCAATACCTGATTACTTGACGCTACGCTTTGTGCAATCGCCGCTGTATCCGTATTATCATCCAACACCCAAGAATCTGCTTTTGTAATCCTTGACAAAGCCGACATATACTTAGATGCATCCTCACTGCCAGACGGGCTTATAATTGTATATATTGGACAGCCATACACCCTGAGGAGACTATATAGTTCCTCTTTTGTATAACCGCCAACTTTGTTATCCACTCCATCGGAAACAAGGACGATCCGCCGAAATGTACTATCCCCTGTGTTTTTCCAATCCTGTATCAAGCTATACAGAACATCCGTCAAATATGTTTCCTGATCTATATATTCCACCCCATTTATTACCTGACCGACTGATGATACATCTTCACAATCCTGCAGCATATATGCGATGGTATCCGAAAAAGCCGCAACCGATATCTGCTCACCCTGCATTCGATTTGCCGCTATTGTATTCATAATTTCTTTTATTTTTTCCCGGTATTGTGATTTTACTGATAACGAATTGTCCAGCAATAAGAGTGTCTTTACCGATACCGGCTGTTGTTCAATCATTTCATAATCTTTTATACCACAAGCTGTTGTCCCTATCTGGCAACTTATATCCTGTACTTCTCCCGGAGACTGTACGTAAACAACCGCCGTTCCATTTTCACTGCGTACTTCTACGATCTCTCCAGGCTGGGCGGCTTTTACTGTATATGATGGAAGCACTACCAACCCAGCTGTCAATATCCATGTGCCAACCATTTTCCAGATTTTTGCTGTTTTTTTCATCTCCATCAAACTCCCATCGGATGTGTAAAAATCTGCTGCGCTGCTCACATATGCAGCGCAGCAGTCATTGATTGTTTTATATTTCCGTTCTACTAATCGATTAAGTTAGATGACATACTGTTGTTTGCCTGTGTATTGGCCTGCTCAGCAGCCTGATATTTCTTTGCCATCTCCTGTAAATCGTCTACGTGCTCTTTAATCTTGTTATTGATTCGAGTAATATCTTTTGATAACTCCGAGAACTTCTTCATATATGCACCGGATGCATCACCTTCCCAGTTCCCACTCAGACCAGATACCAGTGTCAGCATCTCCTGTGTCAGCTTAGATACGGTAGTACCTCTATTATTAAAATCGCTCGATGTGTTAATTAAATCCTGCGGATTAACTTTAATCTGTCCTGCCATTCCTCTTCCCATTTTTATTCTCCTTTTCTCGTCAATTTATTTTTTATAGATACTTTTTTTCGTTATTTTTTACAAAACATTATTTTGCTTTTCTGGTTGTAGCAATGCTTACATTATCAGCCTCTGCCTTATCATATGCCTCTGCAGCCTGAATAAGGCGCTCTATATATTTCTCAATTCCTGTATAGAATGCATCAAACTTGGTTTTATCTGCCTGAAACTGTGTATGGAACTCTTTCTGGGCATCGCCTTCCCACATACCAGCTAAACGGGATTCGCTTTCATTTAATCCAGATACCTCGCTCTTAAACTTGGTATTTAACTCCTTCAGATCCTCTGCTCTCTTTTTTAAAATAGATGTTGTTACTCTTAATGTTGCCATTCCTTTTTCCTCCTTGTTTTTTATTATAGAATCGACAGGTTCTCCTATCGTATCTTATCATTTTTATGAACGTCTTTTTCTTGCGATTCTAAGCGCTGCCATCTCTGCCAGATATACGGTTCTTGCAATGGAGCGAATCTCAGCTGCAATGGAGCGAATCTCAGTTGCCGATTGTGAAACCTCTCCTTTTAACTGTTCCTCTTTTTTTAGAAAAGCAGTTGCATTTTCTCCCTTCCAGGCCGACGCCAGCGCCTGTATGGAAGTTTCCATCTGATCCTTGGCCAGCTTATCGGCCCGGTCCGCCAGATTATCCAACTGTTCTGCCTGGTATAAAGCTTTTCGAAAATTAAATCGTATCTCACTTTTACTGCTCATCGCTCTTTCTCCTAATCAATCAAATTGCTTGACATTACCTTAGACTGATCTGTCTGTGCAGATTCTGTCTCTTTATATACACCCGCAATTTGCTGAAGGTTGCGAGGATGATCTTCCAGACGTTTTATCATCGTATTGATATCTTCCTTTTTTTCTTCAAACATCTTACGGTGCAGGTTCCCGGCTTCACCGATCCAATAAAACTGAGTCTTTTTTACATAGTCCTGTATATCGCTAAAAAGCTGTTTCATCTGCCCTATTTCCCCCGTTACCTCCTGTGCTTTCGCATTCAGGATTTCCGGCGAGACTTTAATTTCGATTGAATCATTCATCCCTTATCCCCTATATCTTCAGCTGAAGTACCAAATCGTTGACTCTGTTTTCACAATTATCATATTCCGTCTTCGCGTGTTTTAAACTTTCAATCATTGCCCTAAGCTCTGTACACATGTCCTTGCAAAGTGTATGATCTTCTTCAAATTGTTTGTTAAACGCTGCGTTGGCTTCTCCGTCCCACATCTGGTCTAATTCTTGAACTGTGCGAAACATTGACTCAATCTGCTCTTCCAGCTTTCCTGTTGTTGTTTCCAGCCCTTCTATTGTTCTAGCCAGTGTCGAAGTATTGATTTCTATTTCATTTATCGTCATCTGTATCATCCCTTTCTAAGCAAAAAATCATTTATCCACTCAAAATCGTAATAAACCATCCGCTTCCCACGATTTTTTATGCCGCTTTCTTCACAATAGCAGATTACCGAATTTTCACTCCGTCGATACTCCTGCACAACCATCTCAAGCAATTTTTCTGCCTGTAAAATCTGGCTGGATAATTTTTCCAGTTGTTTTTCTGCCTTTCTGATTCTCCGACAAGGTTCTTCCATATAGGAAAGTGCCTGTAGACTTTGCTCAGCCCGTCGTATATCTTCCTGGCAGGTATCTAACTTTCTTGGCAAAAGCTTCATTGTCTCCGCTGCCTCCGCCATGGAATTCAGCCTGACCTCAAACACTTTTTTCATCCCCCCTGTCATGACTATACTTTACCATTCATCTCTCCCAATAAGATCAATTTCTGACGAATGGACTGTTTTTCGGATAAACGGACTGTTTTATATCAAAATCAGCCTTTCTCCATTCAAAATTTCCTGTTGTTCCAACGATCCTTCCGATACAAGAATCTTATCCTTGTCTAAACTACACAAGATAAAGTCGGAATGCTCCGCCTCCAGCACACATCCTTCTTTTTGACAAACCATTTCTGTAATTTCCATAATCAGCGACGATACAGGCACCTGCTCATCTAATTGGAAGTTATAATTACGACCAACTGATGGAACCTGAATATCTACCATTATCATAATTCTTCTCCTTCCCCGTGAAACATCTCTTCCGCAAGCCTTATCCGCCCCTCTTTAGAGTCATACAGGAGTATTTCTTCTTCTCCCTCCTGCCGCAAAATCCATGAAAGAAATTTTCCACGGATAAAGACCACCCGCTTCAGACATTCTGCATTTTTCATCCGACGAAGAGACCATATAGCCATCACTGTCCTCTCTTCATTTCCTTTCCAATTAAATTCCTCTTTTAGTCCAGGAAATTCGCTCTGGCTTAAAAACGCCCTCTCCGCCTGTACTTCCGCATTGAAACTTTCTATCTGCTGTCCTTCTTCATCCTTATCCAGTAATTCCTGTTCCCAGAAATTCAGTTCAGGCGCATGCCCGCTCAGGTAAAATTCGTCTTTTTCTTCCGATAATTCCACGCTCGCTGCACCTTGCGGAGCTATATAAACAATTTTTCTGACTTTCTCAGCTTCTTCTTCACAAGTCCAAAAGCACTCCGCTTGTTTGATGCATTCCATCAGGATATCAAGCTGTTCTTCTAATTTGTATTCACCCATTTCCCCCACAGAAAGAAGCTTATTTCGAATCATCTTATAGAGCTCCAAAAACAGCTCTCTCTGATCCATCTGATCTCTCGTCGGCAGCTCCATACAATACATACGCCTGATTTCTTTTATTCCTGCCAAAAGCAGAAAATCACTGGGTTTTAAACAATATATACGATCCATTTTTATGTCTTCACATTTTGCTCTTTTGATATTCCCGGATTGACTTTTTCAAGCTTTTTGAAAGTAATACGGTATCACCCGAAAAGAGTTCAATTATCCCTTCTGAAAATCGCACCTTATCTACCTTATCCATATTAACTATATAGCTTCGATGGCACCGTTTAAAATTATCCGGCAGTTCTTTCTCCATCTGTTCCAGCGTTTGGTAAAAACCATATTCTTTCATTCCTCTCCGAATATATATTTTTTTTTCCCTTGCCTCTATATAATCAATCTGTTCATATGGTATACTGGTATTTCCCTCTCTCGTCTCGACTAAAAGCGAATTTTCTGTATTTTCTTTCCGATAACGCTCTGAAAACACCTCCATTGCATCCGACAAAATCTGCCGGATCTCACCCGCATCAAACGGCTTCAATAGAAGGGCGGATGGTAAGATTCCAGGCCTGAGGTAATAGACCGGAGGAACCGACGCATCTGCCACTATCATTAAGAAAGCCTGCGTAAACTTTTTTCTCTCTTCTTTTAGTTCCTGTAAAGCCCCCTCCGGTGTAACATCCCAGCTTACCATATCAGGCGGCACTTCTGCTTCTGTATAACTCTTTAATCTTTTAAACTCATCAAATAGACAATATTGCCAATTCTCATCCGTCCAGATTGCCGCCTGTGACTGCACCTGTTTTTTCAGCCATTCATTTTCTTCTTTATTTTTCATAAAAGAAAGATATGTAACCATTTCATTTATTATCCTTTTGCCAGCGGTACTAATACCTTATGCCATGCCTCATTATCCGCCGGTGGTACTGCACCAATACCAGCTTTTTCAACATTTGACTGCTCTGAATATGGCATACCGTTAAACTCAAACAGGCGCTGTGCCGCAACATTTCCGCCCATATGGATGCCCCGGCAGGAGCGTACATAACTTTCGTATACATCTTTTCCTATCAAGTCAACCCTGCGATCCTGGTCAAAGCAGGCAAAGAACCAAAATCCATGCATAAATCCTTTTTCAAATAGATTCGCCATACCTCCCCAGAGATTATCCTGCGCCACAGCCGGATCGTGAAGTGCATTTACAAAGGCAGTTAAATCTGAAATAAAGAAGTAATAATTCTCCTCCTGTGCAATCCGGGAATAAATCTCTTCTTCCTCCATTCCCTGAGCCAGGCACTCTTTACGAATCTTATTACGCCTCTGGAATTCCGGTACAAATTCAAACATATATTCCTTATAAGCCGCATAGCTGTCTACATAGCGCACTCCCAGATTCTCTGAAAACCGCATCAATTCCTGACTGCCAAATTCTACAACTGCTAAATGACCTCCTTTTTTGTATGCACTCATCGCCATAATCTTTAACAGATTTGTTTTTCCTGTTCGGCCTTTTCCACTTAGTATATAGCAATATACTCTTGACAAATCGACTGAATATACATCTGCTGTTTCCATTTCATATCCAATCGGCAGGCTTCTATCATCTGCCCATGCCTTTTCTGCGTTTTCAAGCTGTTCAAATTCGCTCCATACTGCTTTTTCTGGAAGTCTTGGAATTCTCTTTGCCTTTTTGCCGGTCCATTTCTTCGCGAAACTACAGCACTCCTCCTGCAGAAGCTCATTTCTCTTATAATCATCTTCCGCAATAAACGAAAGAGCCGTCTGAAACTCTAAAGGCTCTCCTCCAACAAGGGCCAGACCTCTTCCATGGATTCCTGCATCTGGAATAACAGAAATCTGCATTGTATTCAAAGCATCTCCATACTGGAAACGATCCTGCATTTCAAGACATACCACATAATGAACATTATCTCTCATGCGTGTCGGAATCTCTGAGGCGCTAAAGCCGGCCCCTGAAAGAAGCAGATATATTCCATACGCGGCGCATTCTCTCGAAAGCTGCATCAGCATATCATCATACGCAAACTCTGTTTTCTCCCTAAAACCAGCCACATTGTCAATTACAAATAACACAGCCGGACAAGTTACGCCATGAGTCATCACATACTGGCTGTAATTACCGCCTTTAAACAATCGTTTTCTTTCTTGTATCATCTCATCGATCAGGTGGAACATTTTTCCGATTGCATCCAGATCGCTTTCATATAAAATTCCGCCCACGTGAGGCGCCTCTTCAAAAACACTCAGCATTCTGCTGGAAAAATCCAGGATATAAAGATTTAAATACTCCGGCGAATATCTGCAGATCAGGCTGTATACAACACTCTGCAGGAACGTGCTCTTTCCACTCATCGCCATGCCACACACCGCATGATGACCCATTTCTGTAAAATTAAGTTCAAGCGGCATCTGTGCCTGCTGCATAGGTGCATCCACAAGTCCTATCTGCGTCTTTAATTCCCAACGTTTCGGATATTCCTGCCATCCAGTTTCCTCTGAATATCCCTTTTCGTATCCCATCAGTTCACTAAATGGAAGCTGCTCTGGAAGAACCGGAAGCCATAACTGCTGCGGTTTCCGATACTGCTGTTCTTTGGCGACTTTTGCCAGATACTGGACTACGGCATCCAGCTGGGTCTTCTCTTTCTGCTCCGGAAGTTTCAGCTCCCGTTCCTCTGATTTTTTCAAAATCCACTCAGCAATTTGAATTGGGGAAGTAATATTTTCCTGTAATGCACTTTCCAGCAGGTGGCAGCAATTCTCAAGCGCACGGGTATTGTATTCATTCTCTGCATACTCAACCTTATCCCGCTTCATGCACTGATATACATATTGGCACAGGTGTTCGAGTCTCTCTTCCCTTTCTTCTCCCTGTTCATCCGGGTAGCTTTCTATGTAATAGCAAAGCTGCATGAGCCAGTTTAATTTTGCCGCTTCTTTTAATTTACGCTTGGTATGATTTCCCGTCAAAGCTGCTTTTCCTGTATTTCCAAGCATCACGGCCAATGTTTTTTTCGTATTTTCAATATTATCATCATAAACAGCTCCACTCCAGCCAGACTGGAACAGCTCAAATACTTCGTCATTTCCAACCTGAAGATAGCAGCGGCCTGCCTGCGTCAAATATGCAGCATCTGGACGATGCAGCATTTCAATACTATCCTGACGATCCTGCACACGTAAACACAGCCTGAACTTAGAGTTACTCCATATATTCTCATCGACCGTTCCGCCCGGCTTCTGTGTCGCAAGAATCAAATGAACTCCCAGGCTTCGTCCAACCTGTGCCACGCTAATCAGCTCCTTCATGAAGTCGCTTTCTTCACGTTTCAGCTCAGCAAACTCATCGATAATGATAAACAAGTGCGGAACCGGCAGCTCGGCTTCTCCATTTTTGTACAGGGTTGTATAGGCATTAATGTTATTAACCCCATTTTCATTGAATATACGCTGTCTACGTTTATTTTCACTCTTAATAGATACCATCGCCCGGTGTACCTGATTTCCAGACAAGTTGGATATCTGTCCCAAAATATGAGGTAATCCATTGAAAAGGTTCGCCATACCGCCGCCTTTGTAGTCAATGATAAAAAATCCAATATCATCCGGGCTAAAATTAATTGCCAGCGAAAGCATATAGGTTTGCAGCGTCTCTGACTTACCAGAACCAGTCGTACCCGCAACTAATCCATGTGGGCCATGGTACTTTTCATGAACATCCAGATAACATGGTGCCCCTCCTGCTTTTTGACCAATCAATGCTTTCATATTTTCATAGGTACGATTCTTCTTCCAGCGTTCCTCCACGTGGAAATCAGAAAGTTTCGTTACTCCGTACATATCAAAGAAATTAATACTGCCCGGAATATCTCCTCCTGATTCAATCTCATTTACGTGCAGATTTGAAAGCTTTCTTCCTACCTGCTCTATGGTTTTCTGTTCGATATAATCTAACTCTATCGAATCTCTTTTTCCGCCCCGTACATAATACAAACCTTTAAAATTATCGTCATTCTCAATCACACATTCACAGGCATTCGGAAGCTTTTCATGACTTTCATCCAGCAAAATTGTAGTCAATCCAAGATCCTGTTCCGCATCAAACACATATTTCGCAATCAGTTCTCCCTCTAAGAAAGAAGCATCTTCTATAAATAATACATAATGCGGCTTATACAGCGATGGGGTGTTCGAAGAAGAAGCTTTATATTCTTCATTTCTAACCCGCAATTCTTTTACCAGCTCATAAAAGACCTCGCTGGCTTCGTTTTTATTGCCTGCAACCAGACGGTTTTTCTTATCCTGTGACCATACATGAGGAATCCATCTTGTAAATTCCCAACGGTGTGCATCTTCTCCCTGTGACTCTGAAAAAACAAACGCCATTTTCACATCCGTATAACAGTTCTGCGCCGCCAACTGCATTGCTAACGCGTAAAGCACCGGATAGGCTCCTGCTTTCTCTTTTCCCCCAACAATTCCAATCAATTTTTCTTTCAAAAGATCAATGCATACAGGTACTTTGTGCAGCGTCCGGTAGCTTTCACGTATCTGAGCCGGTTTATCTGCTAACGAATCATTGATTAAGCTAAATTTTTCATGTGGGATCTCTATTTCAACCTGAAACGGAACATCTCCAATTCCAAGACGACATACCAAAAAATCCTCATGCGTCTGATTTTTTCCCCATAATCGGCTGCTTCCGCGAAGGGCTTCATCTGCCCATTCCTGCGCCGAAGGATACATCTCCATCAGGCAATTTCGATTATATTCATATTTTTGTCTAATATCCTCTGTGCAGCGGATTAAATACTCACTATACGCTTCAAATCTTCGATTTTCCTCTTTTTTAGCCTTTCCTCTCGTATAGCGGATATTATTGATTGCCCATCCGGCACCAATCAAAGCTGATGCCACCGATGTAATAATACCTGTGTACATAAATGTACTGGAATATCCACTTGAACTTTTGGCTCCAATAATAGCCAGGGCGCTGCTCATAACCATTGGAATTGCCATTGTCAGCGCCGGTCCTACCGCCATCATGAGCGGCATATCATCTAATTCATGCGGTGACGGAGGTGCCTCTATCTCAACCTTTCCTTTTTCAAGTGCAAACAATTCACGCGGTGAACGGTGGAAATCTTCCTTGACTATCTGCAGTTCTCCCAACGCTCCTGCACTCTCAAAGCCCATTTTCCATTTTGTCAACTTTGCATTTTTTATTCGAACCCGCGCATCCATACGTAAGGCCAAGACTGAACCCAGATATATCATATCCAGTCCCCACATATGAATATTATCACCAAACAGCAATTTTCGCTCTTTTGGCACCCGGACATCATTAACAAATGTTCCGTTTTTACTACAATCCTCTAAAAACGCTTCTCCATCCCGTATCCGTACGATCGCGTGTTTTCTAGAAATATATTCGGTTCCATCTTCTCCATAGCTGTATTGAATCGATACACTTTCTCCACTTCCTATAATCAGTTCGCGGACATCTGAAATCGTATACTTTTCATAGGATACAAACGCTGTTTTCTTCTCTTGAACACCCAAAAATAAAATACTGCCGCCCGCCGCCTGCATTCTTATGTATGCATTATGATGCAGCATAACCGGAGCATCTTTTTCTCCCTCATTTTCATATATATAATCCGAAGAAGCGCATAAATACCATTGATTGTCCATCCGCTCCAAACATAACTCAATATCTTTTCTCAGGCGAAACATCTTCGCAGATATATGAAGTTTCATCTCCGCGTTGTGAATCGATGGCAATACAAATTCTTTATATGCATTCTGGCTGTACACAGTTAAAACAACACTCATTTTTCTCCCCCTACGGTCCTAAACTTTTGGCATTAATTTAATCTGATACGATGATTTTCCAACTATAAACACGTCTTTATTGATAAGCTTTATTCCATTTCGGTTCACGATCGTCTGATTCTTTTTCCTTCTCAGCACAACCGGACATCTGTCGAGAGAACGAATATAATTATCTCCCTGATAAAAAAATATTTGACAATACATGGAAGTAGTTTCTACATTTTCCGGAAGTACTGAAACACCCCCATACTGATATCCTATCGAAACCACCTCTCCGTTTCTATAAATATATGTGCGCTGTGAAAGCTCCGTTGTTTCTGTCAGTTCAAACATTCCCCCACTAAACTGTTTTTTCTCTTTCAGTTCTTTCACATACTCTACTTTTACAGGTCTTTTATTGTTCGAAAAAGTTTTGTCATTTTCGGCAAGCGGATTTGCAAGCGCCTTGTCTAAGGCATCCTCCTGCAGGCGTTTTGCCGCCTGCTGCTGTTCTTCTCTTTTCCTTTTTCTATTTCCCTTTATGAACATACATAAAAAACCGGACGAAAACGCTGCAATAAATAGAACAATCGTCCCAAGTATTCCCGGCAATTTCATCTGTTGTATCAAATTAAGTAAACTAGGCATATCTATACCCACTTTCTGTCTTTTATCTCATGCGATTAACAGGATTCCTGGCTCTCCATAGACGCGTTGTCACATTTCATTTCTGTAGATTTTCACTGGTTTATAGTCCACAACATAGTTTCCCTTATCATCTACATAGACCGGAATCTGGCTTCCTATTAATTCCTCGTCTGGCCGCTCCCAGATGGAATCACTGACAAATTCCCTCTTGCCATCTAATTCCTGATATTCGCAATACAAAACATATGGATGACGATAATTACTGCTTATTTTTCGGTTAATTCCAATTCCCACGACCGTAGCATATATACGCCGTCCTTCTTCTCGGAGGTTCTTCTGTGTTTTCGCTTTCTTTATCGAATATCCCAGCAAACAAATTCCCAGAATCAGCTCTATTCCCCCTACTAATATAAAAATCCACAGAAGAGCATCTCCTATACGAGAGCGGATTTCCAGCGGATTTTCCTTATTCACATAAATTGTAATAGGATCTCCTATTCTCATATTACTGGAATGAAACGACAGTCGGCTTTCCATCTCCTGACCATCCACCTCATAAGAAACCACCGTTCTTCCATCCCACAGCTGCTCTATTCTGCCTTCTGTTTTTTGTGCATTTTTGAAAAATTCACTCGAAGAAGATATAAATACTCCTCCGACCAGCAATAAGATCAATCCCACCAAAATAAAGATTCCCCCTACCGCTGCATAAACATTCTTGAAAACAACTTTGTTGATAGGAAATACCATCTTTTCCCCTTTCATTTTACCTACTTTAAAAAATCTTACACCATTCTTTTATTCAATGTGCTATAAATGAGCAAGTTCGTGATTTTGCATAAAAGAAAGACACCTCGATTCCATG
>OLRX01000342.1_pt1 | contig 43778 bp, 40 predicted proteins | sample 1672991 | NCBI WGS metagenome assembly OLRX01 (sample SAMEA3136744, study PRJEB25190) | human gut metagenome | biome: human gut; feature: human-associated habitat; material: faeces | place: Austria | collected 2013
GCTCCGAAGATAACAGTGAAGAATCCGGAGATTCCGGAAGTGGTAGCCAGGGAGGTGGCTCTGAGGATAACAGTGAAGAATCCGGAGATTCCGGAAGTGGTAGCCAGGGAGGTGGCTCCGAAGATAACAGTGAGGAATCCGGAGATTCTGAGGGAACTGATACGGGAACGCCAATGGCCAGTATAAGTTTACATGGTAAATCCTTGCTCTTGTCATCCATAGCTACACAGAGCAATGCAAAAAAAGAATCGGAAGAAGCCATAGAAACCCCGGATACGGATGAGGAAGAAGTAGAAGAATATGAAGCGTATGAGTATGTGAGAAATCCTTTGGAAATATCCTATGAAATGGACATCAGCATGACCAAGACAGATGAACCAGAGGAAGAGGGGAATGGCATTACACGCTTCCTGCATTCCTTGTTTAGTGGGGATGATGATGGTGATAGCATCATAGCCGCCTTGCCATCGTTTGTAGATGATGACCTGGACCCCATAGATGTATCCGGATATGGAGCATCAGGAACCATCCTTTATACATTTAAAGTGTGGGACCATCGGACCGAAGGTAGAATCCATATAAATAAACGGGACCTGGAACTTTACAATGCGGACCAGGATGGAAGCTATGGTTTGACTCAGGGAGATGGGACCCTCGAAGGGGCGGTATATGGTTTGTTTGCCGGGCAGGACCTGTACCATCCGGATGGAAAGTCTGGAATCGTCTATAACCAGAATGACCTGGTAGCTGTGGCAACCACGGATAAAAGTGGTGATGCATCGTTCCTGGCCTTTACAGAGAAGCCGGGGACACGTCTGGATGATGATGGGAACATAAAGCCGCTGGAAGGTGTGACAGGACCGGAAAATTTGTACGATGGTTCCTCCATCACATCCTCAGAGGAGGGATTTGGCACCATTACGTATCCGGATTATGTAGCGGCTAACGGTGACCAGTGGATTGGGCGGCCCCTGCTGATGGGGAATTACTATATTATGGAATTAAGCCGTTCTGAGGGATACGAACTGTCAGTAAATGGCATATCAATGTCAGAGACAAACCGGACCCAGGTTGGAACTACAATAAGAGAAGCTGGTCAGGCCCAGGTAGTAGGAGGGTTGTCCGATTATAATGATATGAGTGCGGATGGCTCATGGAATGATTTTATTGTAGAGAATTATAAGACAGAAGAAGGTTATGATATTACAATAACTGGTTATCCAGAAGGGGCAAAGATATACAGGGTAGATATTGAAAACCGGACCGAAACGGTAAAAGTAGTTACCGGCAGCTCTTTGCAGCCGAAAACAGATGACCATGGAAACATTGTATATCAAACGGCCAAGGGCGGGGAGTATAAGATAGGACCGGATGGGAACCCCATCATAAAAACAGGGACAGCTACGGACAGTAGTCCGGACGAACAGGTACCTTATGGAGAAACACTATATTACCGTTTCCGGACAGCTCCATATCCCAGTGGCAGCGCAACACCAGGGGATATGAGTAAGTGGGGCCAGGCAATTGATGGGAATTACCTGGCAGACCAGGTGAATGATATGCTGGGGCAGATTGGATATAAGGCAGCTGCAGACACATCCCCCTGGGCCGACATAGAACTGACTGGGGCAACGAATGCTCTTGCAGCCCAGGAAATCATGGACTGGTTCACAGCGCATAACTTTTTTGATTGTGGTGCCGTAGAATCCATTTATCAAAAAGATGGGGAATACCATGCAAGGCTGCTCTATGACTATTCCGCAGCCAGTGATACATATCCAGCGGTGTATGATTCCGTAAACCAGAAGCTGTATGTCCGTAAGGTGGCAGAAGTAGAGGGTGGACCTGCCGGTGAGGTTGGGTATTGGATTGAGTACCAGAAAGGTGAATATAGCTTAAAGAGCAAGACTGTATCTATTAAGGAAAAACGGCAGGTTACAAACAGCATACCTTATGGTGATGACATAGCAGCATTCATTGAAGTGGTGTATCAGCCGGTTTATGAGACATACCAGGCTGGAGAGGTATTGTTGGACCGCTCCGGAAATCCCATACCAGTGATGGAGCGTGTATATATGTATGAGGACCAGGAGCAGACGGTAGAGCGTGAAAAATTGGTACCGTTGGATGCGGTTTATGATGCACAGTCTGGTACTTATACAATCCATATTGCTAATGATATGGATTGGAGTGGGACAACAGATGCGGTGAGGACCATATACCGTATCGTTACTACAGAGAAAACCATTGAACATGATGGGGTAGAAATGCCCTATAACCAGTATATGACGGATGTTGTTGGTGCAGGAGTAAGCGCATATGCTTCCATGCCAGAATTGGATGAGGGCAGCTACATCAAGACACAGGCTTTGGTATATCCAGGCCAGAATGAACCTACACAGGACGGGGGAACGGGAGACAGGCCGGTTCAGGTGCTTCAAAGAGCCATCAAACAGTCCATCAAGGTGACAAAGGATATCTCCCAAGCGTCCTATGATGGGGTTAATACCTATGGAGCAGTCCACAATGACCCGTTGACGGTATTACTGGGCCTGTTTAATGGGGGAAGCAGTTCTCAAGGAACAAAGATACTGAATCAGTTTAAGTTTAAGGCATACCTTAAGAGTAACCTGGAGGACATCTTTGTGGATGATGCCGGTACCATTGTTTCGGAGTACATTGGAACAGATGGATTCACGGAGGAAGTACAGAAGGTTTATCTGCCTCCTAAGGATGGGAGCGGACATCGGCTGCTGGAGACAAAAGAGGATGGGACCTATAATTATACAAAATTCTTTGATGCCTTGTATGCAGCAGACCGGAAAGCTGGAGGGTACCCGGTAGAAGTGGTCAGGCAGTTTGCGATTGACTATTACGACATAGATAGTTACAAAAAAGAGATTCTTGCAGCAGAACCGGGATTAAACAGTGATGTGGCCTATGACCAGGCATTACAAAGGGCCTCAGAGGCCGCCGCGGCTTACTTGGATATCTTTGTGGGATTGGATGACCGTCTGGCCATTGCCTGGGATAAGGATGCTGGTGGTGGAGCTGATGGTGATAGGACTACGCTGCAGTGTAATACCAAGAACGGGAAGGATGACTATTATAACAATTCCATCATGCTCCCATATGGTACCTACGTGGTTGCGGAGCAGACACCGGCTGATGTGGGGAAAGAACTGGCAAACAGGCATTTTAATAAAGATTACCCAAAGGAAGTCACTCTGCCTTTTGTTCCGGATATCAGTCAGGACGGGAACACTGGGGAAACGGATATCAACTATCAGACAGGCAGCCCCTATTACCGATATGATAGCACAGATACCCCAGAGGAATTGATAAGAAAGTACAAGATACGCTTTAATGAGGAAACTCATATTATCCAGGCACATGGCCAGGATGGTGATTACGAAGTGTTTAAATATGGTCTGGATAAGGAGGTACGACCTGGACATAGCCTTACGTCCACGGAACCATATGAGGCAGCTTACATGGATGGACGGAATGAGGCAGTAAAAAGCTATTATGCCGGATATACATCCCAGAGCGAGGACGCTGGTACCATGGATGATGTGATATATGATGGATATGAGACAGACAGCGGCCAGATGGAGGTTAGGGATGGTGTGGCAACCATGGAAGGGATGCAGCTTGCCATTGACGGTAAGTTTGCCCCTATGTTGGTACCATGGACCGTACTGGCACCAGCGGTGGACCGGGTGAATCCGGATACCGGTAACGTAGAAACCCTGACACCATCAGGAAGTGGAGCAGATTTTAACTTTGTGGCGTTTGCGCAGGAAGATTTTGAGGATACCTACTATAACACGAAGCTGCGGATTGAGAAACTGGATGCCGAAACAGGGGACAATATCATCCATGATGGTGCATTGTTCAAGATATATGCAGCTAAACGTGATGTAGAAAAGAACGGGACCAATACTGTCACTGGTACCGGTGATGTGCTGTATGGTGAGGCCGTGGATTGGAAAGGAAACCCAGTTCTGGATGCGGATGGAAATAAGATACTGTATCCAAGGGTTGGTGAGAGTAATGGCAGCATGGATGACCTGCCTGTCCGCCTGGATAAGGAGGGGATTCCACAATACGATGAAAGCCAACTTATTAGGCAGGAGGACCAGGATGGCAATGAAACCGGTATTTTTAGGGCATATTCCACTATCCGTGAGGTGGTTGTGGATGGTCAGGTTCAGAAAGTCCCAGTAGGATACATTGAAACTTATAAGCCATTAGGAGCTGGAGCATATGTATTGGTGGAGGTCCAGGCCCCGGAGGGTTATACAAAGAGCCGCCCTGTGGCATTTGAAATTTATGCGGATGATGTGACATATTACCATGACCAGCGTAATCCGGATGGGACTACAGATGGATGGGAGCCTGAAACAGCAGCAAAGTACCAGTATGCTGTGCCTGTGGCAGGAGATACAAATAAGTTCCAGACGGAGATAGTAAGCCAGATTGTGGTTGAGGATTATCCTTCCAGGATGGAAATCCATAAGGTGGAGGATGGTGATTCCATGGTGGGGAACCAGAATGTGCTGCAGAAAACGGATGCCCAGGGGCAGACGGAAGCAAGCGGAGGATTCGAGGGGGACATCATGGTGAATGATGAGGGTGACCTCCTCATGTACCGGGTACATGGCAGAAAGGAAAAGCTGGAGGAGCGTGGAGACGTAAGGGAAATTACCTATGACCCAGATACCAAAGACTGGTATGGGTATGTAACGAAACCATTCGATGAATACTCTGAGCATATCGTAGAAGGGACGGAAAAGGCCCTTAAGGCCATGCCGGGAGTGAAGCTGCTGTACGAGCTGGATGGAACCTACACAGGGAAGGGAATCCGGTTTGATATACCGGTATCCGGAGCAAGGCTGTCTCTCTACCATGCGGTAGAACTTGAAAAGACAGGGGAAAACCAGTACGAAGGTGTGATGGTAGAGTATGAGGATGGGAAAGTGACCAGAATCATAGATACGAATACCGGTACCCACAAGGAAATCCGAAGGACAGGCCAGGACAGCGGACCAGCTGGGCTGAATGTTTGGGATACCATAATAGTGGACAACAATCCGGTTGACCTGTATTTCTATGACCTGGAACAGGTAGATACGATGGAGGACCCAGATACCGGTGAGATATGGATATTGGATGACCGGGGCAACCAGCTCTGCTATGCAGATGCCCAGTCTGGTATGGCATATGTTTATGATGATTATGGGCGGATGCTGGCCTATACAGCGGATGAGGAAGGGAACAAGGAACTGGTGAAGTCCATCCAGGTCATGGATGATGGAACTGGAAACGGGCAGACCATTTATGAAGATAAGAGCACCGTGGATGATGAAAATGGACTGCCGATTTACTATACCGCTGGGAAGGTAGTTACAAAAGATGAAACATGGATTACAGATGACAGTACGGACCCTTATGGAAATCCAGAATCAACCGGTGCGGTTCATACTATCACACGTCTGCCCTTCGGCGCCTACATCCTTCAGGAGGAGCTGGTACCATATGAGCAGGGATATATTCAGGCCAAGCATATGGGCCTGGTGCTGGAGGACACAGATGAGGTACAGAAATATTTCATGCAAAATGTATTTACCAAAACTGCGTTTGCCAAGATAGACGTGCGTACACAGAAGGAGATTCAGGGGGCCACAATGACCTTGTACTGCGCCCAGCTGGATGGCGAGGGGAATCCACTGAAAGAAGAGGACGGAACCTATAAGAAGGGGGATGCATACACCACCTGGCTAAGTGGCTATGAATATGATGATAACGGAAATCTGAAATTGGATGACCAAGGCCGTCCAATCCCAACCACGGAGCCACATTGGATTGACCATATCCCGGTAGGATTCTATGTGCTGGAGGAAACCATTTGCCCATATGAACAGGGTTATGTACAGTCCGTATCCGTGAACATTGATGTGCTGGAGACTGGAAATGTACAGAGTTTTGAAATGGAGGATGATTTTACTGCCCTGGAAATACGGAAATATGACACTAAAAATGAGGATGTCATATATGAGGATAGTGAGGCGTACCTGACTCTTTACCATGCGAAACTGGACGCGAAAGGATATCCGGTCATCCAGGATGGTATCCCACAGTATGATGAATTTGGGAAGATATTTACATTCCGGGCAGCAACGTATAAAGATGGACAGGATGTAGCGTCAACCGGGCGTGAGGTGCCAGATGCAGGTGGGAATCACCCCATCATGAAATATGATTATGACTTCCAGCCCATCCAAAATACGTACCAGGGACGATACTACTACACGGAGAATGCAACGGTACGGATGGAATACCTGCCAGTAGGAAGCTATGTACTGGTAGAGACAGACAATCCGGATGGATACGCCACAGCAGACCCTATCCTGATAGAAATGGAGGATACGGGACATCTGGAAGAAATCCAGTATGCAGAAATGGGGGACAAGCCCCTAAGTCTGGAGGTATCAAAGGTCAATATCACTGGCGGTAAGGAAGTCAATGGTGCTGTCCTTACCATATACCCGGTAGAACGGGGGAATGTGTCGGATACCCCCCTGATACTGCACCAACCGACCGTGGATGGGAACTACCAGGATATCACGGCTACATGGGTATCTGGCCTGGACGGTAAATACACCGATGCGGACCGGGTGGCAGGTCTTATCCCGGATGGATTTGAGGTAGGGGACTTGAAGCCGCACCTGGTGGAGTATATACCGGAAGGTGATTATATCCTAAGGGAGGAGACAACCCCATATGGATTCCTGCAGTCCGTGGATGTACCCTTTACCATTACGGATACCCAGGTGATTCAGAAGGCCGAAATGATTGACGAGATACCGGATGGAATCCTTAAGATAACGAAGAGTGATACAGACCGGCCAGATGAGAGGCTGCAGGGAGCACAGTTCCAGCTGGAGAACATGACAACCGGCACCCTATGTGAGACTGTTACCACGGATGAGCAGGGAATGGCACAATTCCAGCCACAGCCGATTGGTTATATGGACAGAGATGGAAACTTTAAGCCATACACCTATAAGTGCAGCGAGACAAAAGCAGCCCCAGGCCATATGCTCACTTTAAGCCCATATGAGTTCCAGTTTGAATATGTAAATGAGTTGACAGACAAGATTGTACTGGACTATAACCCTACAAATGATTCCAACCGTGTGGTCACAGACAAACGGATAGGGAATACGGATGAGCTGCTAGATGGTGTTACGTTACGTATCGAGCGTAAGGTGGACAATGGATGGGAAACCATAGACGAGTGGATGACTGGTAAGCAGGGCCACTATACGAAGGACCTACAGGCCGGTGATTACCGTTTGGTGGAAATCAAAGCAGCGGAGGGATTCAAGCTTCTGGCAGAACCAATTGAATTTACCATCAGTGACGGTATGACGGAAGTCCCGCACTTTGTTATGCGTAATTACTCAACCATTGTGGACATAACGAAGGTACAGAGTGGTACGGATACCCTTCTTGCAGGGGCCAGGCTGCAGCTGATAAGAAAGGACACCGGGGAAGTAATCCGGGAATGGACGACCCAGGAAGATGGTGGCCAGAAATTCTATGGACTGGAGCCGGGAACCTATGTCATTCATGAGCTGCAGGCACCAGCTGGATATGTCATGGCCGGGGACCAGGAGATAGTGGTAACAGAGAATAATGATACCACTCAGGTATTCCAGTACGAAAACCGGCTTAAATCCTCATCTGGAGGCGGTGGAGGCGGTGGAGACAAGCCAAAACCCAAGGTGGACTATATTTCATTCAAGAAGATAGATTTAGGAGGGATGCCAGTAGCAGGGGCTGAATTTACGTTCTATCGTGGTGATGGCAGCGTGTTGGATACAGCAGTATCTGATGCAAACGGAAAGATTACGATTAAACGGCCAGAGTCCGGAACCTACACAATCCGAGAAACAAAAGCACCTGATGGATTTTATATAAGTGACAAGACTTATACAGTCACGATTGGCCATGGTGTCCAAGGGGACTATGAAATAGTCAATGTCCCCAATACAACGGTTACGATTAACAAATTGGACGCTGAAACGCAGGAGCCACTGTCCGATGTGAAATTACAGATTTTGGACGGCAGCAATCATGTGGTGGCCGAAGGATGGACGGATGATAATGGCCAATTTGGTTTTGTGGCACCATATGTCGGGACATATCACATAAAAGAGCTGGAAGCACTGGAAGGGTATAGGAAATTGCCAAGTACCTATGAATGCGGCGTACAGGAAGATGGAAGTATCACAGGTACAACAACGCTTTATAACTCTAAGACACAAAAGATTGGCAAGGTAATGGCCTCTTACACACCACACCTTACTGGGAAGGGTGCTGCATCATTTGGCGTTCCAGGAATAAGAGTACCAGGTGCAAAGACAGGAGATGATACACCAATTATGCTATATGTAGTCATGCTTATTCTATCAGTGTTGATATTAGCCGGTTTTGTTATCACTTACTGGATGCGGAAGGGAAAGAAGAAGAAAAATCTCATGATGTTGGTCCTTATCATAGGATTATCCGCTGGAATGCATTTTGAGGGGAAAGCAGCCCCTATGGACACATTGGAGGCTGCAACCTCATCTAATGCTTCCAGAGTGGAGTTACAGCAAAAGGAAGGAATCAACACATTGATAGTGGTATCTGCGCCAAATATAGATGCGGAAAGTATCCCCAGGCCAGAAAAGACCTACCAATATGAGGGAAAAACTTATGAATTACAGGATTATAAGGTTATAGAAACCTCCATCCCTGAGAGGGAGGAAATTGCAAGGGATACAATTACCTATAATGAGGTAGAACAGGCTGATACGATACCAACAACTGCTGTAATAGAGGTAGAGGATACAATTACGGGAACGGTCACAAAAGTGACCGTCCCCCTCAAAGATTATGAATATACAGATTACCGGTGGGTAGATGGGTTCGAGTTTCTGATAACGGTCGAGGCCGCTGACGCAGACAGTTATGCCCTGGGAGACATACTGATTCCAAGACAGGAGGAAAATCCGTTTGCAGGGTATGAAAACAATTTGCTGGAACTGATACAGGTTAATCCTGCTTATTATCAGATTCATACAGTGGAGTGGACCGGGGAACCATGGGTAGCCGAAGATGGAGTTACATATAGACAGGCAATTGCCCGTGGCTTAAAGCAAGTGGCCACAGTCAATGCTACATATGAGGGCATTGTTCTACTTGATTCGGTACCGGCCAATGCCGTTGAAGCAGTGTATGAAGAAGATATGTCCCAGGTGGAAACGGAGCCAGAGAAGCCGGTTGAAAAAGTTGAGGTTGAGGTGGCCAAAAAAAACTTATGGGATTTCATTCTGGAGTTGTTAGGCAGACTATTAAAACATCCCATAATTGCTATGGTTACATGCATTGCATTGATTATCCTGATATGCCTGGTTGTCACTATTTTGCAAGTATTATCAGCAAAGAAACGAAAGAAGGGGAATGAGGAATGAAAACGGTAGGAATTGTTGGATGCCAGCCACGTATTGGAACAACAACACAGGCACTGCAGCTTACATTATGCCTTATGCATATGGGATATAATGCCGCATATGTGGAAATGGGAGAAAGAGATTACATTGAAAAACTGGATGCATTATATCAAGGTATTACAATTGATAAAAACGATATAATATACTGCCAATCCATACCCTTGTATACAGGAAGTCGAATCGCTTTGGCGAACCGGGGACGATACGATTATGTGATAAAGGATTACGGATATATAGGAAATCCAGGTTTTGAAAAAATATCATTTTTGGAACAGCAGATAAAGATTGTGGTAGGGGGAGCCAAGGCCAATGAGGTTGATTATGTGGAACAGGTCATAGAGGATGAATGCTATGAAGATGTGAACTACATATTTTCCTTCATCGGATTAAGTGAACAGCGGGACGTGAAGGAAATGATGAAAAGCAAGAAAGAACGGACCTATTTCGCAGTGTATACACCGGACCCCTTTACCTATGTAGAGAATGATATTTATGAGTACATCTTAGGAGATTAGAGATGGAATATAAAAAACGGTTAGGTGAAAAAGTCGAAGAAAAAAGGGCCTTTGAGCAGGAACAGCAAAAATTACGAAGGAAATATAAAATCCATGAAGATGGAACGATTCTGGTCAAAAAGAAGCGTCTGATAGAAATCCTGCTTAATACAGGAGCTGCGACCATTAGAATAGGAGCCACCATCATTTTATGTAGTTTGGCAGCCATCGGATTGATTTCGCTGTTGTATGTCGGACCTAGAACGGAATTACTAATAATCATGCAGGAGGTAGTTGAACAGCTGCATAGTATGTTAGGAGTGTGATTTATGGGGAAGTTAAAAACAGGAGCCTATGCAGCCGTTTTTGTGTTAGCCCTTGTAGGATTAGGCATATCTAGCACAAGATTGCTGGATATATCTGCAGAGTACCAAAGGTCAAACATAGCATATAGGCAACTAAGGGAAATAAAGGGTATCAAGGGGCCGCGGGAGGTGGTGGAGGATAAATTAAAGGATATAAACCCTGATTATATAGCCTGGCTGCAGATAGAGAATACCCCAATTGATTATCCGGTGGTAATGGAATCTGATAGGGACTATCTGATAACTGGATTTTATGGGGAGAATAGCATAGCCGGGACACCATTTATACGCAGGGCGCAAAATGCATTTCAAGATAAGAATACAGTGATTTTTGGTCATAACATGAGGGACGGAACCATGTTCGCTGCATTAAAGAACTACCTGAAATCAGAGTACTGTAAACAATATCCGACCATTACTATTTTGAATAAAGGAAGGGAATATAAATACAAATTATTTTCGGTACAGTTACTTAATGAGGATGATGGAAGTGTATTCGCATATACATTTGCAAATGATGAATCCTACAGGGAGTATCTGGATTTAATGATACAAAAATCATTGGTGCAGCTTACGGAGCAGCCAGACACGGACAGAAATATAATAACCCTATCAACCTGTTATGGAAAAGACAAAAGGCTTGTAGTACAGGCATTTGGGGAGGGATAATATATGGCCCAGAGCAGTTTGGATAGACAGTTGGATATGGCAATGGGGAATTTGGTTATCGTTATAGGAAAAGTTTTAAAATCTGTTTGGTATGGATGCAAAAAGTTAAGAGGCAGGAAAATCATTCCCTTTATGCTATGTATAATACTGGCCGTGATTGGCTGGATGCAATGGGAGCAGATATCTTCAATCCTTGATGTCCTGAATATGCCAGGGTGGATGCAAAAGATATTATACATACTTATCCTTTTATCTCCAGCCATAGACCTTGCCCTGCTAGGAAGTGTCATCACCAGAAAGCAAATGGAATATTACCAGAAATTTGAGGAAATTGGATTTAAGGAAAAAACAGGAAAGTATCCATTGTATTTAGGCGAAGCCGAGGAACCGGATGGTCGGATGTGCTATACCTTCCGTTCAAATATAAACATAGGTGAGTGGAAGAAACGTGCTGAACAGATAGAAACCGTGTTAGATTGCACTATCCTGCGGATTGAAAACAAGGGTAGTAAGCGTGTTGTCCAAATGTTGGCCGTGTCCAGTGAATATAGAATACCAGATAAATTACTTTGGGATGAGGGGTATTTATCTAATGAAGATGGTGTTTGTGTAATAGGTCAAGGGATGTTATCCCAGATATCATTTAATCTGAATCGTACACCGCATGTACTGGCAGCCGGCGAAACAGGCTCAGGTAAATCTGTAATATTACGTTGTTGCCTTTGGCAATTAATACGCCAGAATGCCAGGGTGTATATGATTGATTTTAAAGGCGGTGTCGAATTTGGCTTGGATTACGAACGTTATGGTGAAGTAATAACGGATAGAGAGAGGGCCGCCGAAGTATTGGAGATGTTGGTTAAGGAGAATACTGCAAGGCTGGCATTATTCCGGCAGCTTCGGGTGAAAAACTTACCAGAGTATAACAAGAAAACAGGAAAGAATCTATGCAGAATAGGTGTTTTCTGTGATGAGATTGCTGAGATGCTGGACAAAAAAGGTGTGCCAACAAAAGAACGGGAGATTTATGAACGGCTGGAAGGTTATATATCGACACTGGCCAGACTATCAAGGGCAACGGGCATTAATCTTTTTCTGGGGGTGCAGCGGCCAGATGCCAATGTGCTGACTGGCCAAATAAAAAATAACATTCCCATACGTATATGTGGACGTTTTGCAGATAAATCAGCCTCAGAGATTGTACTAAATTCTACAGCAGCCATAAATCTTCCAGACATAAAAGGCAGGTTCTTATATCTACAAGGAAATGAATTGATAGAGTTCCAGGCATATTACTTTGATGATGAAACGATGTTGGATGAATCGGTGGAGGTATTACCTGGGAGTATGCTTACAGAAAGCTACACAGTTAATCATCCAAAGGAGCAGATTAAGGTTCCTTCTACAAAGAACGTCACGGAAGAGATAAAACAAGTCAATTATGAAGAGTATGATTTTAATTTTGGTGAAGATGAGGAAATAGAATGGAGTGTGGATAAATGAGCCTGTTACCAATACATAAAACTGGAGAGGCCACAGAAACAAAAAAGAAGCTGAAAAAGAAAGGGGAAAATCAGGAGGCAGAGAACGTACAAGAAAATACGAAGGATACAGTAGCTGTCAAAAAGAAAAAAAAGGAAAAGCAGCCAAGAGATACTACATATGTTTTAAAAAAGAATTTCACCATGAAGATTTTTCGATGGGTATTTTGGTTTATGTTAGTATGTGTATTTGCAAGAGGCGCATATCAAATCATAAAACCCCAAGCGGCCGATGAGCTGAGACAGATGATAAAAGATTTTGAACAGACTCAACAGAGCCAGGGTGATGCAGCGGAGGAGGTGATGGACTTTGCCCAAGATTTTGCAAAAGAGTATCTGACCTATGAGAAGGGAGGCGAACAGGATTTCAGAACACGGATAAATCCATATATATCTCAACGTTTGAATAATGCACCTGGTATATACGCATTCCGGAATAATGCTAAAGCAGTATACGTGAATGCATACCGTAAAGAGCAGGAAGGGGAAGTCTATAATGTGTATGTCAATGCTGAAATACAGTACGATAAGGGCGAGGATGGAATAGAATATGCAGACTGCACCTTAAAAATCCCTGTTGTGGCCACGGAATCAGGATATAGTATCACTGCATTGCCTATGTATATACAAGATAAGAGGAACAGTGATGATTATACCTTGCCTCAGATTCCGTTGGGACAGGAAATAGATACCGCACTGGTATCACCCTCTATTGAGAACTTCTTATCCGCTTATTACTCACAGGAGCAGAGCATGATTAATTATCTGCTTACTGCAGATGCAGACCGCAGCAAATTTGTAGCAATAGGTGGTAGATATGAATTTAAGAAGGTTGAATCTGTAAAAGCATATCAAAGGCCAGAAGCAGCAGATATCCTATGCTCATTAACAGTCCGTATTGCTGATACAGTGAATCAGGAAGAAATAAGCCAGGAATATATGATAACTCTTGTCCAAGAATCAGATAAGTACTATGTCAAGGATATAGATACAAAAATATATTAATAACAAATTATCTAACTATTAAAATAACAAAATAATAAAATAAATAAAAAGAAAAGAGGACCAAAATGAAATTATTAGAGAATACGAGAATAAGGAAATGCATAACAATTTTGCTCAGTATACAACTTACCTTGTCCATGGCTATGGTATCTTTTGCCAGTGGCGCAAATTATGCAGAGAATGCAGCTAAATGGGGGTTTGAACAGGCATTTTGGGTAGTACTATTCGTTACTTTGGTTGTAGCAGCTGGTGCATGGATGAAACATGCTTTATCAACAGCAATAGTTACCGTGGTTATTGGCGGCATATTAGCTTATCTCTGTAAACAACCAGAGGTAATATCTACCATCGGAAATGCAATTGGCAGTAGAGTATTTGGGGGATGATTATGGATAACAGTGAGCAGAAAAAGGTGACAATATATAGCTACAGCAAAGTCTGGAAAGTTGAGAAACGTATATATGCTATACAGAACCTGGTGCTTCCTGTCCCCATAGACCCATGGCAACTGCTATATTTTGGTATCACATGGGCTGCAATTAACTTGATATTTGGTGCACTGCCGGGATTTAGTAGTATCCCGGTAGTCATTCGGTCATTATTGATTCCCTATCTCATTTCAAAATTTCTATTAACCAAAAAATTAGATGGTAAGAATCCAATAAGGTATATGTTTGGTATAGTGGTGTTTTTGTTTTCTGAACAGGACCAGGCACTGGAACATTTCAAGTTACAGCCGGTAAAAAAAAGACAGGCCATTAAGCTATCCTGGAATTGTAGCCAGGGAGACAGGAGGTGATTGGATGTACCAATGCCCGATTGACTATTACATTGATAACCTGGTATTCAATGCAGATAAGAGCTGCTGGGCTATTTACCGATTAAAGGGATTTAACTATGATTATTTAAGTACCCAGGGAAAGGTAAATAAGCTGGTGCAATTGGCCAGGGTATATAGTGGAATTATGAGCTATGCACAGATATTGGTGATTCCAGTGGAAAAGGATGTTCAGGAACATTTTAGAAATTTAAGGGAGCGTCTGCACCGGAATGACATTTTATATGACAGCGCAATGCAACAGATAGAATTGACAGAATCATATTTGAGGGAAAAAACAGAACAGTTAGGACGTGTAAATGATTATGCCACATACTTTATTGTAAAGCTAAGTGAAGCTTCGGAATATGAGGCAGTAGAAAAGATAAGCGAGTTCCTCTTGTATTTCATTAAGGACCCGGTCAATGCAATTAATGTACAGATGAATCTGGATACCAAGGATATACTAAAAAGTAAGATAAAAGCTTATGAAAAGATGGCCAATAAATGGTTGGATGAGAATAAATATAAAATGAGCATGGAAGCTGTTTCAACAGAAGAAACACAATGGTTGTTCAGACGCATTGCATACAGGGGAACCGGAATACCGGCAAAATTATTTTATAAGACAGTAGGAAGGGAAAAATGGGAACCGGATGTAGATGAGGTAGTAATCAATCAGGAAAGGATTGTACGCCCTTACCATAGAGATACGGTATCACTGTTTGAGGGCAGCATAGAAGCACAAAACAGGAGCCTCAAGGTATCAACAGGATTTTCTACGTCATATCAGACATTCCTTCCCATTGTATGGCTTCCGGAACAAAATGAATTTCCGGGAAAGGAATGGCTTTATGAGCTGCAGGTAAGAAATTTGCAGGCGGAAGTGTGTATCCATATTAAAACCATCCCGCACAAATCAGCCCTGCATCAGTTGGAACTGAAAAAGAGGGAGATAAACAGTCAAATTGAGCATATTGAAGAGGCGAATGCTGATATCCCAGAAGATTTATATACATCAAAGGAATATGCTGATTGCATGGAGCAGGAATTGAAAGATGACAGGTCCCCCCTTTTGGAAAGCAATATCACTGTTTGCCTATCTGATTCAAGTTTAGATGGATTGGAAAAGAAATGTGCCAGGGTAAAAGAACTGTACGATGATATGAACATAATCATTGAACGTCCATTAGGGGACCAGCTTAAATTGTATATGTCTTTCATTCCATCTGTACGTATTTTAATAAAAGATTTTGTAATGCGGCTTACGCCGGTTACATTAGCTTCCGGTATTGTGGGAGTGACAAGAGAATTAGGAGATAACCGGGGCGGCTATATCGGCTCCACTGGAAAAGAAGGAAAACCCGTATACTATGCTCCAGAGCTGGCCTGTCTCCAAAATATGTCTCCAGCTGCTACGTTTTTTGGAGATTTAGGAACGGGTAAATCATTTAATGCCAATATATTGATATATCAGATGGTCTTATATGGCGGCTATGGATTGATTATAGACCCTAAGGGAGAACGGTCGCACTGGGAGAAACAGTTGATTGTTCTACGTGGTTTGATTAGTACAGTCACATTAGGAGCAGCAGCCAGTGACAGAGGAAAACTAGACCCTTATAACATATATCCGGATGACATACGGGAAGCACATGAGCTTACACTAAATGTACTGAGCGATTTATTTGGGCTGGACCCAAAAAGTGATGAGTATATTGCTATACTGGAGGCCCAAAAGAGGATGGAGAAAAGTCATGGGGCGCACTGTATGTTAAAACTGGCCAAAATGTTGGAGGCGATACCAGAAGAGGATAATTTACATGAGGCAGCAAATAATCTGGCCAGAAGGATTATATTATACAGGGATAATGGAATGGCGGGCCTATTGATAGGGGATGGAGCAGAACATGCCATTACATTGGATAATCGCTTGAATATAATACAGCTGCAGAATTTAAAGATGCCATCACCAGAAACACCGAAACAGGATTATACGAGAGATGAGGTTTTATCGGTTGTTATTTTTGGTGTTGTATCTGCCTTTATTAAGAAATTTGCTTTAGTGAAACGGCCAGTACCAAAAGGTATACTTGTAGATGAATCGTGGGCAATATCAGCGTCAAAGGAAGGGCGCAACATGGAAGAGTTCATATCACGTATGGGACGGTCCCTTTATACTTGCATTATTTACAATGGCCATTCTACGAAGGACTTGCCTACAGAAGGAATTAAAAACTCAATTACATATAAGTTTGTATTCCGCTCCCGGAACAATAGGGAGGAAGCAGCCCGTCTATTGGATTACCTGGGCCTGGAGGTGACACCAGAAAACATGTTGGTAATTCAGAATCTGGGGGCAGGACAGTGCCTGTTTAAAGATTTATATAATCGTGTGGGTGTGCTTCAGTTTGACCCCGTTTTTCAGGATTTATTTGATATCTTTTCTACTACGCCAACAGAAGATGCCGATGAAGAACCGGAACCGGAGACACCGGAACCGGAGACACCGGAACCGGAGGCACCGGAACCGGCGGTACCGGAACCTGAGACACCAGAGCTACCAGAGGATAAAATCATTTCAAAATCAGAGCCACTATTAGATTTTGAGTTTACAGAAGATGACTTATTCACAAAGGAAGATATCTGATGAAAAAGAAAATGTTTTTAATCGCTATGGCCATAGTGGTTCCATTCCTACTCATCTGTATTGTTCTGGGAGGTTTAGTTGGTGGAAATACAGAGGTTGTCCCTGCAGATGAAGAAACAGCAATGAAATACCAAATGTGTGCTAGTCAATTAGGTGTGGATTGGTCATGGGTGATGCTGATAGACATGTACATAGCCGACCAGGAGCATACTGACATAACTAGCCAGAATATGGTCTATACCGCCCTCAATTGCCTTAAAGTGACGATTGAGGTGTATACGGAAGAAGAGGATGAGGATGGTGAGACACATTGGGAATATGACCATACAGATTATGCATATGGTGCAGATGCCATAATGGAATACTTCGGACTACCTAAAGAGTGTCGGGATGTGCAACAGGTGGTCCGGACGATACAAGGAAAAAATTCAAGTCAATTCCATATATCTACGGCCCCCTATGATGATTTAAAGGATGTACTGGATACATATTACGGCTGCTTTGATGATGAAGCAAAAACAGAGATGCTTACATTAAACGAACAGAAATATTTGGTGGAGCTATATGAGGATATCATAGGGGAGTGGTCGGGAACCGGCTCCGGAGATGGGCTATTTGGCGATTATGAGATAGGGGATTTGGTTTATCCGGAAACGGGAATGGAAATACCATTATACTACCAGTATCAGCAGCCATGGGGGGACGTGAAATTTGGCGGCAATACAATAAGGACATCCGGATGTTCTGTCACCTCAATTGCCATGGTGTTCAGCTATTTAAGGGATAGCACTATAACCCCCCCGGATATTGTGGCCTGGACTGGTAATCGTTATTACGTAGGAAATGCTGGACAGAGTTGGGATATATTTCCCGCCACGGCCCAACATTGGGGCATAAAATGCTATGGTTTAGGTACATCCCTGCAGGGCATGATAGCAGAACTGGCAGCAGGACATCCTGTTATAGCAAGTATGCGGCCGGGGACTTTTACCCGGGCGGGACATTTTATTGTATTGCGAGGGATTACAGAGGATGGAAGAATTTTAGTTAATGACCCAAATGATAATGCCACAAAACGATTTTTTTATACATCGTTTGCACCGGCTTTGATACAGAGAGAGTCAAAACAATATTGGAGCTTTAGCAATTAAGGGGGATGCAGATGAAATACGGAAACATTTATAAAGTGCTTATCATGGCGGTCCTGGCCGCAATAATATTGTCTTTAAGCATGAGGCTTTTTAAAAATCCCGAAGAGAGTAAGGAGCCGATTGTGCAGCCTGAAACTGCCGCTGAATTAACAGAGGAAGATATAACAGCAGAAACAGAAAGAAATCAAACAACCATGGCCACATTTCCAGATGAGGTTGAGGCAGAAGGGGGGAATACGCAGCCAGAAATATATTCGCCGTGGGAGGAAGAGGACTATACAGCATGTTACTTTACAAATACAGAAAACACAATTGATGTAGACAGTACATTGCCAGTTGGCGCACAAGGACGTTTAACGGATGATGCGCAGCGTTATTTGGACAGTGAAGGAATCAAGGCTATAGAGTTACGCTGTATAGATGGAACGGTCATAACGGAAGGGCCAGAAACATCCTTCCAGGTACAATGTGATGACGTGGGAAAGACTATCATTGTAATGACATACGATAGGAATCTGCATACGTGGACGTTCAAGCGGGAATGAGGGATACGATGAGTCTTGTTAAAAAATTTAATAAGCTGCAGATTATAGTGGCCATGTGTGTTATGATTTGTCTCATGGTAAATATTTCAACGGTAACAGCATTTGCAGCAGGGGGAGGAGCCTTTGGAATAACAGATGAATTGGATGGCCTGGAAGGTGATGGGAAATATCTATCACAGGAATACAGGGACAATTATCAATTAGATATTGAAAAGTTAGGTATAAAGGATGCCGGTTACGGAATCCTGAATGCAATTTCAAATGGAATATTTAGTGCTATTACGTTCGTAGGACTAGCCAGTATTGCAGTATTTTATTATGCATTGGACTTTGATATAGCGGCCCTGTTAGAGCCTATGATAAGCAGTATACAATCGTCCTTGCGGTTGAATGTATTCCTTCCAATATTTCAATTAATATTAGTTGGCGCACTTATCCTGGCTATAGTACGTTTTGCCCGAAGAGATTTTTCCGGATTGATGGGACAATTTGGGAAAGTTATATTTGTACTTTTAATGTCCATTTTGTTGGTCCATGATTCTGCTACATTTCTAAGTTACACAAGTAACATAACTAAAAGCCTATCAGTGCAGATTATGACTGGTGTCAGTGGCGTTGATATAGAAAGTGGAACCAGTGAGTATGCAGCAACGGCAGCTGGGGTGTTGTGGGTGTCATTAGTCCATGAACCATGGAAGTCCCTGGAGTTTGCAGGATATGATTATGCCGATGAGGACGTGGAATTTTTCTTGACGGAAACGGATGAGGATACACGTAACAACAAGGTACAGGAAATAAGGGAGGATAATCCAAAAGCATTTAGCAAATCAACTGCAGGGCAAAGGATGGGACAAGGGGTCATCATGTTCCTTACCATGTTGTTTAAATGCATTGTATATATCTTAATAGCTGTGATACTGCTGCTATTTCAGATATTTACAGTAATCCTGGTCCTTTTAGCTCCGGTCATATTATTAATGGCTCTGATGCCTGGCTATGATTTTATGATTCTAGGGGTTTGGTGCCGCAAAATGCTGGAAATTCAGATAGGAATACTTGTAGTGACTTTTTTAATGGGTATCATGGTGTTAATGGACCAGCTATTACAGGATATGTCACACACCTTTGGGTGGTATGTTGCATTGATTTTGCAGGTCGCAATATGTATTGGCCTTTACTGTTTCAGGTATGAGGTTCTTGGCATTATTTCCATGGCCACTATGGTGGCCGGTAATCCCCGGAGGATGCGAACCGGATTAGGGTATATAGGGAATCCGTATCGTTACATGGCTAAAATGCACCGTAAAGCACAAAGAATGCAAGGTAGGGACATAGGCTTTAGAGGACTGCCCGGAAAATATAAAAGTCAAGAAGATGGTGAGAAATTTGATAGGGATGTCGAAAGCCCCCGTAGAGAACCGGTAGATAATGAGGGACGCACAGAACGACCATCTACATATCAAACATCCGTGATAAAGAAACGGGAAGGGATTCAATCACATTCCAGGCCACCTGAGCCGAAATTGGAAACAACAGGGATAAAATCAATGTCTTATTACGCTCCCAGGGAGATTACAGATAATTGGAGGGAGTTGTGGGATAAGGCAGAGAAACCGGGGAGGCCGAAGATGGAAGAAAATATCAGAAGAAAGAAAAATGAATCCTCAGAACCTATATCCCGGCCTGATTCACTGAATGGAAGTAATCCGGAAATGAGGGAAGAGGATGGTGCATCGAAAGCAAGTGTGAACCGGCCAGTGAGTTATCAGCCAGAATCCAGAGAGCAGCCAGGAAAGAAAAGGGATGTGGTTGTGGAGAAGCCTACAAAGGTCCAGGAACGTCCGGTAAGCTATCATCGGGTTCAGGAGGGAGGAGAGAGGACGGAGCCGACCGGTGAGAGTAATCAAAGGCCATCGGAACAGACAGAGCGGACATCAACACGTCCAATAAGCCATCAGGTGATTTCTAAGGATGTACAAAAGGATTTACCAGCTGCAGATGAAAATAAGTCGCTTAAAGATGTTCCAGAGCGTCCGATAAGTCATTTATCTATATCCCAGGTGAAGGAGAAAGGGGAAGCAATAGAGGGAGCAGAGCAGGGGACAGTTGTCCAGCAACGTCCAATAAGCCAGCAAACCACTACTACAGAAAAACGTAAACATCTGGAGGGTGAGCATACCAGAAAGCAAGACAAAGTAGTCCACAGTAGACATCCGGATAAATTGCAGGGAAGATTAAAGAACGTGGGTAAGAACAAAGTAACTGCGGATGCTATGGAATCAACAGATAATCCATCTTCCCGTCCGATGAGCCAACCGGTCCGGTCCGAAGATGGTAAAATAGAGGAATTTAAGGCTGGCGAAATGTAGCCAGGCCGTAACACTTAATAACGGGGGGACTGCTGGTAACGGTCATCCTGAATCTAAATATGAATTAAAATGTGTGCTGCGAAAAAAATAGTTTGACAATTAGTACAGATGTTGATACAATCTGATTTAAGAGTTGTGGATATCGGTGGGAAATTTGGACAAGTTATCCACACATGAGGTTTTAGATTTTCTGTAGCTATACACTGTGAAATGAGTGTACAGAAATTAGGACAGACAATTGAATAAAGAAAAAGAGAAGTACCAAATGGTACCTCTCTATGATTCGGTTCCTCTCTAACGTTTACCAGACGGGAGAGAGGCAACTCAAGTATTCACACGATACAAGAATCTTTTAACCGTTTAGTGCATGTGTAATGCTCCTGACTAGATAATAGCAGAGCCTTATGATTTTGTCAATAATAAAAGCGGAAGAATTTCATGTAAATGTAGGCCCGAATACTTGAGTATTCGGGCTTTTTCGCGCTTTTGAAAAGTGTATGAATTTATAAAATTTTCCTGGGAAGGAGGGCATAATGAAGATAAAATATTCTTTATTAGATAAATTAAATAGTTTGACGAACAAAGAAGTTGATTTTATTTTGTACGTTGCCCGTTACCAGGATGATTATGGCTGCATCCGTGGCATGTATTATCGTGATGTATGCAAAAATGCGGATATGTGTAAACAGACGTTCTACGATACGTTACGTTCCCTGCAGGCGCAAGGTATCATTACATATAGCCGTGTAAATCAGGATTATGATATTACAATCCTGGATAATGATTTTTCGTACCCAGGTGCGTACCATGAGGGCTATATCAATGTATCCCGGCAGGTATTTCATACCCGCCGGTTCCATGAGCTGAAAGCCAAAGAAAAATTACTGCTGCTGCATTTTATGAAAATCACACATAGTGCATCCGGAAGCTACCAAATAGGAATTGGTAAGCTGTATACAAAGTATATGCAGCTCCTGGGGGTAACTAAGCGGGTATTACGTGGCTATTTACATTCTCTTAAAAAGTTCTTTGCAATCGGCATTAAAGATGGAAAGTATTTCATATCCTACTTGCGGACTGTATTTAATGATAGAGTTGAGATATCGGAAACTGACCAATACATGAGGCATTTGGTGGGGGTAAGCTGCAGACGGGCAAAGATAAAGAATTGTGCACCGGCAGCCGTGAAGGATGTTGTGACCATCATGAAGCAATATCGTAAAGAGGCCCAGGAAAGCATTGGTAGAAGTATCTTTGAGATTGTTGACGATTGTATTTGCCAGGCTAAAGAATTGAATAGTAAGTATATACATAAACTGGTAAGGCACACCTTGGGATTAATTTGGACTAGCCAGGAAATGGAGTTTTAAGGCTTGTAGTAAATGACAAGCCTATTTGGCGTTGGCATAAAGCTTGAGGTAATGGCAGCCACGGACGTTTTTTAGGAAATAAAGCTGTCTGCAGGTGAAAATATGATATCAAGGGAGGGAACAGGAACCAGGAAAGGGGCTTGCTCCCTCCTTTATGCGATTTTAGTAGTCCAAAAATAATGACGTTTAAAAAAAGTAGTCCAGAAATGCTGTAGTCAAGAAAAAAAGTAGTCTAAAATCTAAGATGTTAAAAGCATTTATTAGTCCATTTTTATGCATCTTAAAAACACAAGAAAAGCCTTTATTTATAAGGATTTCAAGGCTTTTCGAGGGCTAGTATATTTATTCTTTAATTCTTTATTCTTTCTCTTTATATATATAATCTTATCTAAACTACCGTAATAATTCTTTGTCTCATAATCAAGATAAAACCAATTACTAAGAATTTCATCGAGCAACAACAACAATTCTTAACATTCCCTATCTGGCTAAATCAAAAAGCCAACGGACTACTATCCAAAAGTCAAGGGTATATAAACGGGGCAAGCCCCGCCCTTGACTTTTGGATTTCCGTGTGCTTATCCACTCCTAAGCGATGATGAAGGGAAAAGACAACCTCTAATAAATTCCTTATCATCACGTCATCTAGTATAGCACACGGAACCATAGCCCTGATATTCCCCCATAAAAATTTAAGCTCAGAATCAGCTAAAAAAACAACCTCTCACTCCTAACCACTAAACCTCTCAAACTTCCTAAAAAGATTTCCAAGGTAGATTTTAGACCAAAGAGCAGAAAAACCGATTCTGGGGCATTCTGGTGCGCCACAGAGGCATATTACTTGGATGATGTCCTGGCCCAAAATCACACCTTGATATTTTAAAGCAGCGGCCCCGGCTCCGGATGATGAAAGCTGGAACATTACAACTGCGATGCATCTGCCACTCTTCTGCGACATAACTGGTTTCAATCTTTTTCGGAAAATCTGTGATTACAGCCTTGTATAATATACCCTTGTGACGCACCAGAATGCCCCAGAATCGGTTTTTCTGTTATTTGGCCATCGAATCTACACTGGAAACTGCCAAATGGCCTATTTTTGAATTTTACACATAATGAGAATGAGGTAATGAGGCCCGCGCTTGATATAGCCTAAAAAGAAATAGAGATAAAGATTACTTTTGTAGGAATAAAAATACTGCAACGGCCAGGAGCTGCTGCAGTATTTTTTAAGATTTGAATTGTTTAAGGAATATGTCTATCACTTTTAGAAGGTCATCTTCTTGTGAAGGGGTGAGTCCATCAAGTGTGATAGTAGTACGGTTTTCCAGACCAAGGATATAATCGGTTGAGGTATGATATAATAGCGCAAACTTTGTGACAACATCCGTGGAAGGAAATGACGTGTTGCTTTCATAATTAGCAATTGCGGACCTGGAGAGATTAAGGCGTGTTGCAACTTGTGTTTGTGATAATTTGTACTTTTCTCGTAATCCCTTTAGGCGTAATCCTAAATCATAGGCATCCATAACCGTCCCCCTTTCCATAGTTTTAATCATTTTAAATTGCACATGCTTTCTAATAGTGACAAAAATGCAAAAATTTGTCCTTATTGGTGAGCAAAACATCCTTTGATTACGTTATTGTTATAGGAGGGGGTGCAATATGCAACGCTTATGCAGATTGATATTAATGCTAGTAGTATTGCTTTTGATAAGCGCATATATTCAGAAACCAGAATATATAATATATAGCATAATTAGTGGAAGTGGGGGAGACACAAGGGACACAGAACTATTTGTGATTGTTTATCAATCATGGGATACTGATGGAACCGTGACCGAAATCGTAAGGAAGCATTGTACAATGAACGGTACACCTAACAGGCTGACGATACATTTATATCACAGTATGTATGCGCTGAATCATGGACAGGCATATTATACGAAGACATTTGAGTACCCAGAAGATGAAATAATAGGACCGCCACCAGCATGGTAAGTAATTAAAAGTCACAGGGCTTCTGGCGGCTCCGTGACTCTCAGTAAGAAGGGCGGTATGGAGTAATAATCCATACCGCCCTTCTTATGGCAATAATTTGTTATTATAGTAATTTGTTATTATAATAATTTGATAATAAAATAAAATTTTATTAAAATAAATCACTATGTGAACCAGTCCGCAACAATTTTAGCGTTAAGATATCTTTATTTGTCTGATAGATGAGTAACCAATCAGGCTGTATGTGGCACTCTCTCACATTTTTATAGTTCCGTGAGTTCGTAAGGTTATGGTCCCTATATTTTTCAGGGAGTTCTTGCTCATTGGCCAACATAGATATAACCTCTGTAAGTAGTTCAGGATTACATCCACGTTTTAATGCTAATTTATAATCTTTCTTAAACTGGCCTTGATACTCAATCTTAAGCATTAAGGTCCTCCATTAGGGCCTCTACAGATTCAAACGGACCATGCATGTCTATCCCTTTGTCCGCATTTTCTATAGCAGCCATAGTTGTTGCGTTTGGTTCCTGGCGCAAGGTTACATCGAAGGGAAAGCCCTGGTAACGTATAGATTGGCGCAGAAATACGTTTACTGCAGTGGTTAAATCAATTCCAAGGTCACTAAAAACTTTCTGTGCCTGTAGTTTCACATCTTTATTCATTCTGATATTCATACTTGTGTTTTTTTCAGACATACCATCATCTCCTTTTTTATAATATTATAATACATAATATGCCTAATGTAAAGACGTTGTGTGCATTGCTTAATATGGAATAATACAAAATAATAAGTTATTAAAATAATAAAATAATTTATTATTGACATTTGACTGATTGTAATTTAAACTATATATAAATAGTATAATAATAAAATAACTTAATAGAAAAATATTTTATTATTAAAATAATAAGTTATTAAAAAATTAAAAGGAGGATAAGAGAAGTATGGGAAAGAATCCAGGCACGGTCTGTAGTATGATGATTGGTGGAGGCCCTTACAGAGTTTGAATCAGAGTAGTTAGCTAAAAATTAATTAATAATAAAATATTTTTGTATTTTAATAATTTGTTATTGACATCCGACCGATAAAAATGTAATCTATACTTAAGCTGGGAAAGGAGAACTAATGATAATCAGATACCATAATGTGCTTTTTATTCTGGCCGACCACCAAGAAGGTGACAAATTCAAGCTGGAATGGCTAAAAGAACGCATTGAAAATGGTGATAGGATGAATATGCGGGAATTGTACCAGTGGTGCCAGGCACATGAAATAAACTATGTGACTAAATTCAGATACCGAATGGATTATCCAGTAAAAGCGAATATTTGGAATCTGTATAGTTATCTGAGAGCAAAGGTGGATTATGAGTTGTTCAGATGAAAAAAAATTGGTGAGATTATTGGCCTATGCAGAGCACTATGGCTGCAGCCTGCAGGGGATAAAAAGACGGTGCCAAAATGGAGAAATGAAAACAGCAACAAAAACTGGAAAAATATGGATGATAGATATAAACGAGGAGCCACCAGCAGACAGGAGATTGATAAACGGTTTTTTTGTTGATTGGAGAAAAAAATAATTAGATAATTTATTATTAAAATAATTTGTTAGTAAAGTAGTTTGTTATCAAATTGAAAGAGGAGGAGATTGTTATGATTATTGCAATATCGAACCAAAAGGGTGGTGTAGGTAAGACAACCACAACACACAATCTGGGGGTTGAATTAGCAGCCAATAATAAAAGGGTTCTGGAAGTGGATGCGGATGGACAAAGTAGCCTTACAATAAGTTTTGGGAAGGAACCATTTGATTTTGAACATAGTATATGTGACATTTTGAAGAGGGACCCAATTGGGATAGAAGATTGTATCTATAATATTAAAGATAATCTTGACATTATACCAAGTAACCTCTTCCTGGCATCAATGGAGCTAGAGTTGACTGGCAGGACAGCACGTGAGCAGGTATTGGCCAGGGCTTTAAAAAAAGTTGAAGCAAATTATGATTACATACTTATTGATTGCCCGCCCCAGCTATCAATTTTGACACTTAACGCTTTAGCTGCAGCTGATAAGGTATTGATTCCATGCCAGCCTACGTATCTGTCATATAGGGGATTGGACCAGCTTGAGAACACAATCAATGACATACGGGAGCTGGTCAATCCGGAATTAGAAATCATGGGCGTTATCGCCACTCTATATAAAGTGCGGGTGAAGGACCAGAATGAAATCCTGCACTTGTTGCAAGAAAAATATAATGTAATAGGTATCATCAGGGAAACATCAGAAGCGGTTAAGGGAATATATGATGGCCTTGCGGTAGTAGAAAGAAATCCGAAACTTCCAATATCTCAAGAGTATAAGAAAATCGCAGAATATATTATGTCTATGTAAAGTTTCTGCAGAAGCTTGTGCCACATATAAAAACCACCAATCACAAGGACTGGTGGAAAAAATGTCGAAAGGGACTATGCCCCTATCAGATTTATTTTAACATAAAACGGAGATATATACAATCAATATTTTCTGGGAAACAGAAGAAGGGTAATACCATGGATGAAAAGAAAATTGAGAAGTTATATGAACTTATGGAAAAGGCTAAAAAAGAACATGATATAGAAGCCGTTGCGGCATTACGTTGGGCAATTTTTAAACTTGAGAATTACCCGGAAATTTAAAAGGAGGGTATAATGCTATCACATTGAAGAAATGTAAAGTAGGGGGTTGGCGAAGAAAAATTATCTAGTTTTATAAGAGTTAAGCTAAAGTGATGAAATATTAAGATTTTGGAGGATAATATGAGAGAAACCATCGCTGATTGGAAAAAAGATTGGATAGATGCTAATGGGTTAACAAATGAACTGGAAGTAATTATAAAAGATAGTCATCGAATAAAATCTGATACTTCGTCTGATGAAGGACAAAGTATATACGAGGGTTGTTTTGCGAACATACCAGAAGAATTGCTTGACAGAAAAGTAATAGAATGTGGTCAAATTCTAGCGTCAACCAATCCAGAACGTGAGGGCTGTTACTCGTTAATTATTTAAATTAAAACTTAGGAAAGGATGTACAAATAATTGGAGAAAAGCAATATAAAAAAAGAGTGGGACAATGAAACACTGCTGGAATACTATGCCGTCCTATTTTTCAATTTGCAAGAAGGGAAGGATGTTAATGACGAGTGGATGGATGTAAAAAAGGAAATACTGCAACGAATGGAAAAAAATATTTATTCGACTGCAATGTCTGCTTTAAGCCATTCCGTTTCACTTATGGAAGCACAAAAAGATAAAGATATGATAAGGGCATCTTTTCACAATATTTTGGGAAAAGTAGACATCCTGCATATTTGCGGCATCATTTCAGATGAGGAAAAACAATTTTGGGAAGATAGAGTTTATAAGGCGTATGGATTTGAATAGTTTTACTTAATACTGGAACAGATGAAAATTAAAAAGAGTTAGGAGAATATGAAAAAATGAATTTGAATGAAAGAGAACAGAAAAGGGCTAACAGCCCAGTTAGTGCTATGATAGGCGTTAATAAGCCAGAGAAAGCAGAGAAAGAAAAAAAACAGAAAAAGGGTGAGAAAGAGGGACTTATACAGCGTGGATACTATCTCACACCTGGTGTTGCTGCTCAAGTGAAAATTAATGCTGCAATGACTGGTAGGAGGGATTATCAAGTAGTACAGGAGGCGTTGGAATTGTATTTTAAAAATAATCCTACTAAATAATTTAATAGTAAAATAATTTGTTATTAAATGCTATTGGATTGCCCTGGCCATAATGATGTGATGTTGCAGGGCCTTGAAGCACGTGTTAGATAGCATGAGAGAGGAACGAGGATGGGACGAGCCATAGAAGAGATGAAGTACATGCAGACTAATACATATTGTCTGCATATATCAAGGGATGAATTGGAAGCATTATATTTTAAGGCCAGCTGTGTAAACGTGACCATTGAGCAGCTGTTAAAGGATATTATTGCTGATTTGGTGGGAGGTACCTTTACGCATGGTTCAGATGAACGTATGTATGCAGATTTTTGGTACACACGTTGGGGAGCTGAAATATATCCTCATAATTTTCCAGACGCCGGCAAGTCTATAAAGGCCAGGGAATTAAAGGGAGCAGGAGAAATACACATTCCATTGCAGTTAACAAATGCAGATACTATGAGATTGCAGGACAAAGCTAATTGTGTAGGTTGTAATGAAAGTCAGCTTCTGGAAGCTTTTGTAATGGATTTGATATCTGGCCGGTTTACGCATGGTTCAGATGAACGTATGTATGCAGACCAATGGTTTAGGCGTTGCTACATGTTTCCGGATAAGACTTTTATTCGCTATCTGATTATACGTGACAAGGTTGACGAATTATTAGAGGACTATGAGAAATTAAAAGAATACCAAAATGATTATGTACAGATGCAGAAATCACCAGATGTGTATGAGCTGGATGAGGTAATGGCCACGCAAAAAGAAATTGAAGTACTCAGTGCGTATATCAAGGAAATATATGAATCTTACTTAAAGAGTTTAGATGATGAACTACCAGAGGGTTCATTGGAGGAGGTAATAAGCAATGTGCAAGTTTGGAATGATAAAAGGCTAAAATTATTAAAGGGTGAATATGAAATATGATATCTTATTAGGATTCAAGCGATATTTGCAGGATAACTTGAATCCTAATACCGCAAAAACTTATTATAGTGCAGTAAAAAAGGTGTTTAATAATTGTAACATTTCGTCCATGGGAGATGTACCGGAAAGTTACATACTGGACCAGCTTGAACACTTCCGGACTAAAAATGAGGTAAGTGCCGCCAAAAATGGATTAAAGCATTTAGCCAAATACGATTCTTCTTTGAAACTTCCAGATGACGCAGCATTTAAAACTATTAAGAAGCGAAATTATGTAAAAAGTAAGGGAAAAATAGTTAACTTTGATACCATGATGAAAAAGACCAACGCTTGCAGGGACCCAAGGATGAGGTATGCATATAGGTTGGCGGCAGTCAGTGGATTAAGGGTATCGGAGTTGGCGGCATTGGACCCTGGAGACATTATATTTCAATCCGATGGCCGGTTGAAAATTCATGTAAGGCATGGTAAAGGAGGAAAAGAAGGATGGGTTACATGCTTAAAAGATGATTATCTGTATGAGCATTTAAAACACCACATCGAAACATTACAGCCAAATGAAAGATTATTCTACGATGAATCCTATATGCGTAAATATGCCTGGGAGCATGGGATGGAGATGCACGATTTTAGGCGGGCCTTTGCTGTCCTGCAAAAGCGGGAGCTGTTACAGGATGGATGTAAGGCAAAAGATGCTGATAAGATTGTACAGGCGCAGCTGCGCCATTCCAGATTTTCTAACACAAAACGTTATTTGTATGGGCGTAAGATTATGGCCAAGAAAAAAGGGCCTAAAGAGAAAACTCAAATAGAGGATGTAGAACCAATAACTGATATAAATTTAGAGGACTACAGTATACAGGAGTTTTATGATTTGGCCAGTGGGTTAGATTCCAGGGACCTTACCGACCAAGAAAAAAAGTCATTGTATAATTATATGGGGAGTGAGTACCGTGATATAAATAAGGTACTAAACAATAAGGATTTTAATGTACCCGATTATATATTACAGGACATTGATACAATAACTGAATGCCTGGAAAGAAAAGAGATACCCAGAGAGGAGATTGTATATAGGGGGATGGATAATCTGGGGGTATTGTTTGGGGATGACGGAAAAAAGCTGTCAAGCGAGGAACTGAATCAAAAATACAGCGGTACACTATTTATAAGTGATGGATTTTCTTCCACGTCAATGGATAAACAGATAGCAACTGCATATGCGGGTTTTGAAGAAGGGATTTTGATGCGAATTAAAATACCTAAAAGAATGCGGGGGATGTACCTGGGGGCAGTGAATCGTTATCGGGAGATGGAGTTGCTGTTACAGAGGAGCAGTATATTTAAACTTGATGCGATTGAGAAAAAGGGTGATATAACCTATGTGGATGCTTCACTTATATACCAAGTTAAGAAGAAAGGAAAAATGTATGGAAAAAAACATAAATAGTCAAGATTTAAACCAGGAGAGGTTTAAGCTAAAATCAGGAGATATGCGCCCAATATCACTAGATGAATTTGAAAAATTAGTGCGGAAGGATGAGTCTGCAGATGGTGATGATATAGATGGTGATGAATAGGGAAAATATACATATTGCATAAAAAAGCATCTGTAGATAAGAGTGAAGCCGCTCCAGGCCGGGGCCGATGTATGACTGCTGCAGCTTAAAAAGCAGTCAATTCTTTGTGCATTCTGCTATATTGGCGATATTAATGTTCGAGGAAAAACGAGGTTTAAGATGAATGAAAAGTGTAAATATTGCGAGTGTTATAATTGCAGGAAACATAATGAATGTTTTGAGTGCTATAGTTGCAGAAATAATGCAAATTTTACAGAATCAAATAAAACAAAATGTCAGGACAGACAGTGCAAATGAATCCATACACTGCTAAAACTCAGCGGTGTGTGGTACACAGGTCCAGGTTCGATTCCTGGTGTAACCAAGAGGGTGTAAGTTCGACTCTGGCCGCCGCCAAGATTGTCAATAACTTTAATCCGCAAAACTGAGATTTTGGTAAAAATAAAAGGTACCAGGATGAAATTTCACTGATACCATTTTACTATGAAATAAAAGGTAATTTTTATTACCAAATCGTTACACTTAACATATCATTTCTGGTATTAAATGTCAATATTAAACCACCATATAACGAGTGAGGTTTATAAAAAATAGTTTGCTAAATCCTTATAAAATCAAGATTCTTGAGACAATTCTACATATCAAAAATTTTCCAATATCAAAAAATTCAAAATACATAGGTTGCATGTAATATTTTAAAATTCTATTGTATTATATAGGCGGTCTTTGTCGGATTGTGTTATCCCAATATACTTCATTGTCTGCCGGACTGTAGTATGCCCATATACTTCCATGATTAATGCAATATTTTTGGTTTCTTTGTATGCGTAATATCCCCAAGTTTTGCGTAAAGAGTGGGTGTTGAAATTATCAATATGTAAGGCCAGGGCGGTAGCCTGGAATACCCGATGAATTTGCGTGGTAGTAACTGGATTATATCTGGTCTGCCCTGGGAATAGATAATCATCATATTCTAAGCACATTTCTTTTATATACAGGCGAAAGGTCGATTTTAGAGAATCGTTTGTAGCTATGCGCTGGTGGTGTCCAGTCTTATCTTCTTTCAAGTTTATATACTTTCTGAAATTACCACTTAAATGCATGACATCTGACACTTTCAAGGGCAATACATCACTAATACGTAGTGCGGTATTTAATTGGGTCTTTGCAATCACAAAATTACGTAAGCGCACCTTACTGCGAGATGAACTACATTCTTTTAAATAACCCAAAATGGCATATAATTGTTTCTTATTCTTTATCGGTTCTGTAGTAATATTCATCCTCGAAAACCCCTATCATAAGATGTAATATATTCACCATAATCTGATGAATATATTACATCTAAAACACCTGGTTTTAAATACTTGAATTATATTACCAAAGAAACCCTTGAATTACAAGGATTTATAAGCTTTTTTAAGCATTATTACATGTAATATAAATTACCTTATATTACATGAACTAAAAAAATGGGGTGACAGAATGCTTACAGGGATGGAGGTACAAAGAGAATCAGGGCAGAGCAAAGATGAAAATAGTGAGGTTGTAAGGCTCAAAAAGAAGATTAATGCACTGATAGACCTTTTAGAAAAGACACAAAAGGAAAAGCAATACCTTAACACTTTTGTTGATGGCTATATACGGAATAATGCGCCGGTGGAATTGAGGATTAAGGAAGTGATACATGTTTTAAATATACTTACCAAGGAAGCCAAATGGCTTGATTCCTCCTATCAGACATCGAGCAGCAGAAACTATTACCGTATTAAGACAGAGGATTTTGAGGATGTTTTGGATAGGACATTGGTAAATATCCCTAGAAAAAAAATGATAAAAATCATGGCAAATATAGGGGTATTGAAATGTGATGATGGACATTATACGTACTCGGCTACGATACAGAGGACGATGTACAGGGTGTATATGCTCAAAAAATCAGCAGTAAATACCTTGATAGGAGAACAGGATGAATAAGGGGGATGTATGTGTACAGGAATTTGTGAGGATAGCTGATTTCCTTCTTAAATCCGGAAAGGTGACGATACAGAGGGGCTATATACTGGCCCCCAGGAATGTCATTGATAGGCTGCTGGCCAGGAACCAATATGAAACGAATGAGACTAAGCTCCAATACTGGAAGAAGCTGCACTGGATAGATGCAGATAGGGACCGGTTCACTAAACAGGTATCAATAGGAGGCCAAAGGTTTCGGATGGTAAAAATTGATATCCAGGTATTCCAGACGTTGGGCATATTATTTGAGGAAATTTTGATGGAGAAGTAGCGGAAATCTATATCATCAATATTCCCCGGTCAGAATGCCATATATAATAAGAAGTTTTTAGGAAATCTACACCGTCACGATAATAGGCTACAAATATGTAATATTTGTAGCTGTAGTGGTAGGAGGAGAACTATAAGGGACCGGGGAGGCAGCAGCGTAAGCTGGGGCCGGTATAGAGATGGGGGATAGAGATGGTGTGGGGATAGACAGAGTGAGATGGATGAGTATTATGGCTGGAATAGATGTTAAGGGAATCTTAGGAATATCAGCCAACAGGAATCGGTAAGAGAGCAGAGCAGCAGCCCGGGGAGAGCAGAGCAGCAGCCCGGGGAGAGCAGAGCAGCAGCCCGGGGGGAGCGGAGCAGCAGCCCCGGGGGAGCGGAGCGGCAGCCGGCAGTGCCGGGAATGGCTGATTAATAATAAAATAGCATGTTATTAAATTATTTTTTTATCAGGAGGGACAAGTGACATATGAGAATAAGAGGATTTAATGAAAAAAAGCAGGAGTGGGTAATTATAGAAATCACGGATGGTGGAGCTATGGTTGGTCTTGAAAATTGGTATGATATTGCGATTCGCAGTGTTGGGGTAAGCACTGAGAAAACCGATATGCGAGGCAAGGAAGTATTTCAGGGAGATATCATTCTGTCATATAGCACAGACATCGAAATGGAAATTAAGTATGGATGTTACCAGGCATTTTGTCCAGAAGATAGATGTGTAATGAATAATATAGGTTTCTATGCAGTTGGTGAAACTTTGAAGGATATGCCTATCGGGCCACTTGATGAGTATGCAATTGTTATTGCAAACACATATGGTAAATAGATATGGTGCTACATATCAAAAAGAGGATAGTTGTGAGCATTAGAAAAAGTACCATTAGATTGATTCTGGTTTTGTATTTTATCCTGCTTTTTTCTTTTGTTGCATATCTGGGAAACTGGGGGTACTGGAAGCAGGATAAATATAGTGAAACGGCATATATGGAAGAACTGGAAGGCGAGGATAGAACCTTTGTGTTACCGAAAGACTAGGAGATATGAAAATTTAGAACGTAGGATATTTAAAGGGGTAGGCCAGTTTGACATTCCACAGATACAGCCTGTTTCATATAGAGGCCGTTATGAATGGATTGGATTCAATTATGCAAAAAGTTGTAAAACGGGAAGTATGGGAAAAGGGATACATTTTTTTCTGGATGATTACCAGTTTAAACGCTTATGGCCAGATATTGACAGGTACATCCCATTATTTCATCGGTTTGGCTATGTTATGTCTCCAGATTTTTCAACCTACACAGACTATCCTGTAGCCATACAGATATATAACCACTACCGTAAACATTGGATAGGGGCATATTTACAAGATGAAGGTATACAGGTTATTCCAACTATATCCTGGGGTGAAGCACAATCCTTTGAATGGTGTTTTGATGGAGAACCAGTAGGCGGTACGGTGGCGATATCATCTGTGGGGTGCATGAACAGCCGGTATAAAAAGCAGCTGTTTTTAATGGGATATCAGGAGATGATGCAGCGGCTCAAGCCAGAGCAGATACTTTGTTATGGTGAAGTCCCTGAGGAATGCAAAGGTAACATTTTGAGGATTAGAACTTTTCAAGACAAATTTAAAACATAAACCAAGGAAGGGGAGCCGATGCAAAAAAGTGTGTTTTTACATGAATTTAGACAGAGTTTTGGTTTGCGTCTGACAGATGATTACATTTTATTCCGAAAGCCATTGGAATTATATAATCTGAAAACAGGGGGCAGTAAGCTGTTTAAGAGCATGGAGGAAGTGTATTCCCAGTCCATTAATGAAATCACAGTGGGTGATATGATTTCAAAAATGACACTTGAAACATTCTACATGCGGTTGGATGGAGGGCGTGGCGCATCCAGCGGTTTAGGGCAGGATAAAAGCTTTAAATTTAGCCATGCAGATGATAAGGGAGCACGGACAGACACTTATGATTTTCCATCCAGGGTGAATATTAACACACGTAATCCAGATAAAACCTTAGAAGTGTTCCGGAACTTACACGTGAACGATAAAAAGGAACATGCTTTTACTGTAGATGAGCAGGGATTTGTAACAAGCTATGTGCATGGGATGGCTCATAGTGTGATGGTAGCGGGTAGACGGGGAGAAATGGTGTATCATAATCACCCAAGCGGTGGGGCGTTTTCAGATGCAGACCTTATTAGTACAGCTCTTACAGCCGCAAAGGGTATCGTAGCGAGTGGAAAAAGTGGTGACTATATATTGCAAAAGGGTAATCATTTTAAGGCCAATGCATTTGTTAAGGCAGTAAATAATGCACATTTAAAAGGAAAAGATTATGACGATGCAGTTGATAGGTGGCTTAAAGCAAATGCTAAAAAGTATGATTACAAATATGAATTTAGAAAATGCCAAGATGAACTAAAGACTTTATAGGGGAGGAAGGAACTTTGAAAGTGTATGGCTCACTTTTAGATACACTTGCAATTAAGATGGGATTTGATTACCTATCCAATCTTCGGAGATTAGATGAATATAAAAAAATCCAATTAAGGAATTTAATAAAATCAATCCCGGCTAATGCATTTTCAGAATGGGAGTGGAAGGATGCTTTGCAATATCTGACTGAGACGACATTTATTCAGGATATGCATAGTGCATATGATGTCCGGCAGAGATTGCTGGCAGTACTGGAAGAGGAAGGAACGTGAGGGGGATGAAAATGAAAATCAGAAAATTAGGGATTATTTTATTGGCAACAATTATTACAGTTACCAATATGGTAGTTTATGCAAATGGTGCGGATGATTCAATTATACATAGTTCTGATGATGTTATCAAAGAGTATACGAAAAATAAAGAGATGGAAAAAAACAAAGAGGAGTATCCAAAAAGTACGCCATCAGAAGCAAAACCCAAGCCGTCCGAAGAAGAAAAATTCGTCTCCACACCAACTGTATCTATTCCATCGGAAGCTACGCCATCGGAAGCTACGCCATCGGAAGCTACGCCATCAGAAGCAGTACCGGTTGAAGTGATAGAGTTTGAGAGTATAGAGCCGGATGAAGTACCAAGCTGGTATACAAAGGTAAAAAAGAGGCTGTTTGGTGGAAAGAAACATTATCAATTCACAGACCGGTATGGAGAAGAACATCACCGAATTTATGGATATTATGAGGAAGAAGCAGAAGCTGCATGGTATGAATGCCAGCCAGATGGAAGTGTAACTAATGAGAGTTTTTGGATTGATTTGGAGTGGGAAGATTTGAATCTTGCCCCCTTGCGTTGGGAAGCTGCAGAGCCTCAAGCAGATGATATCCGGGATTTATCTGAGCGAATATTTGGGGATGCAGAGATGTTAGGCATTGACATTGATTTGGCGAAATTAAACCATGAAGCAGAAAATTATGATGGAACCATGTACGATATCTGGAGCCTGGATGAAGAGGAACTGGCTGAACTATATTTTTTCTATGGACATGCTGTAAATGGGATATTGCCGGGTGAAAATACATGGTTTGAAAGTACAGAAGATGGTCAGATACTGGATGAGGTTTCTGATTTGGTGCTGTCAGTTATGTCTGCAGATGCAAGGGCAATAGATGCCACGGCAACCGAATTTGAGTTTGGTCAAACCTATTTTGGCGTGAAGGACCATCCAACAGGGACTCTTTATATACCGTGTGAATTAGGAGCAAAGTATAATTGGCAGATTACAGTCAATGTGAAGCGTGTAAGCTCAACCGGAGGAAGCAGCATTAAGTATTATCAATGCTTTAAAAAGGATGGAAATGGTTCCTGGTATCTTGCAGATACAGCTTCTGGACATACAGGATATTTTCCCGTGACAGTGCCATATGGTGCAGATAGTAAATATTATTATACCGGTTCATCAAGATATCTGACTGCGGAAGAAGTGAATCAGGGTTGGTATAAAACGGAATCTTCCAGCGAAGGAGACCGAATTAATTATATAGACCCGGAGGGAGATTCCTTCCGGATGGTGGCCCAACATCAATCCTTTGGAGATTGGTATATAACAAAAGAGGCTAACTGTACATCCAAAGGAACGAAGCAACGGACCTGCATGGGATGTGGAGCTGCTGAGACTGCGTATATTGATGCATTAGGACATAACTGGGAAGCGGATTATTATACAGGTGCTAATAATGGTACGTATTATAAGCGGTGTACCAGGTGTAGCGAAAAAACGGATGTAAGAAACAATCCATATACAATTACTTATCATGCAAATGGTGGTAAAGGCACGATGGCGGTCCAAAACTGTACCTACACTGCAAACCTGAATTTGTTATCCAATACATTTCAAAGAGATTATTACACATTTAAAAATTGGACAACAGAGCCGGACGGTGGGGGAAGGATATATAGTGATACGCAGCCAGTAAGTAATTTGACAGCTGTATATGGAGGGAATATTGATTTATACGCACAGTGGCAGCCAAAATCATACAATATTACATTTGATGATGGATTGAATGGTATGCAAAATATAACGCAAAGCTATGTGTATACCCATCCATTCGGTGAACTGCCCGTATTTAAGCGGCTTGGATATACCCTATTGGGATTTTTCACAGAACCAGAAGGAGGAGAAAAAATCACAGCGGAATCAGAAGCGCCGCATTCAGACACAACTTATTACGCGCATTGGGAAGCCAATTCATATGATATTTTTTTCCATACAGAAAAATCCTACTGCGGGAGTGAAAAGAAGAGGGTTACATACGATAAGAAAGTAGGAATTCTCCCGGCAGCCTCCATGGAAGATTTTGAATTCTTGGGATGGTATACAGAGCCATACAGCCAAACATATGTAGAGGGAATCATGTGCGGGGATGCCAATCCTCCAGATGACAAACAGATAAAATCAGAGGATGTGTATGGGATAGTAGGACACACACAGGCTTATGCATATCTGATTCTGCAATATGAAGAACTGGAGAATGGTGTGAACCGCAGGCCAGGTCCAGATGGATATATGAATACAAAGGACGATAATTATTATCTGAACGGAGAAGATGGAATTGCGGGAACTCATGATGATGAGAAGCTGTATCCAGGGGAAGATGGGAAATATGGAACAAAGGATGATTATTATTTAGATAAAGAGGACCATAAGATATATCCCGGAAATGATAGTATCTTTAGGACAGAGGATGATTATAGAGATAACGGGGATGGGACGAATACACGTCCTGGACCAGACTGTAACTTTAAGACAGAGGATGATGTGGAAGCATCCAACGGTCTTGATGGTTTGCCTGGAACTATGGATGATTGGATTGATAATAATGAAAACTATCCAGATACGAATCTAAGGCCAGGGCCGGATGGAGTGTTCGGAACGGAAGATGATGCAGTGTACTGGAACGGACCGGATGGAATACTAGGGACGGAAGATGATGAGCCGGTGCATCCGGGACTGGATGGGAAGCTGGAAACCGGGGATGACTGGGTAGAAAACGGCCACAATTATCCTGAAACCAATCTAAGGCCAGGGCTGGACGGAGTGTTCGGAACCGAGGATGATGAAGTGTACTGGAATGGACCGGATAGAATACCGGGAACCGAGGATGATAAGAAAATTCTCCCAGGGCCGGATGGACAATATGGAACTGAGGATGACTGTTATGATAACAAAGATAAACAGGAAGGAACCAACATTCGGCCAGGTTCAGATGGAGTGTTCGGAACGGAAGATGATGAATTATGGTTAAATGGTCCGGACGAGATGCCGGGAACGGATGATGATATCAAATATGTCCATAGAAATTCATCTGGTGGAGGGAGCGGATATGGCAACCGATTGGTCGGAAGAGGAGCGTATAAGCCTGTTATAGAAATAATGGATGCCGCTTTAGAGGCAATGGAGCCTCAAACGGTCGGACTGGTTTCTAATTTTTATGACACCTACCAATCGTTCAAAAAAGGGCAGGAAATGAATAGGTACATAGTGAATACTGGGATGCAGGAAATACAAATGGAGGCTGCAACGGGTTCACAGGTTAAAAAGGAAACACAGGAAAGCAGATGGAGTGATAAAGCCAATTCTGATAAGGATGTGGGGCCGGTTGTTCCTGTAAAAACAGACAGGGATATGAAGGTGATTTGGATGATATTACTTTTAATATTACTCTGTGTATTAGGATACGAGATTTACAAAGCCAAAAAGAAAGACTGATTTATGGACAGAACTGAGTTCTGTTTTATGGAAGATGCGCACATTGACAAGTGAATATTGTAATGCCATAGTATAAAAATTAAGGTTGTTGCCATAGAGCCAATGGAAGAGTTAAGAATGATATTGTCTGTATATAGGAATTATGCTATATTAAAAAATAGGAACAACCGTGTTGCAGGGTGGCGTTGACCTCCATTTTACATAGGATGGAGGTGATGTCTATGAAACATTTTGATTTTAAGGACCTGATGTCCTTCGGAATGTTTATCTTAGCATTACTGACCTTCATTTACTTGATTTGTCATTAATGATTTGAAACCATAGAAAAACCACCCCAAAACTTGGCCTGTAGCGGGGTGGAATTTCTACTTTAGCAATGAGGTCAACCCACCTTGTGGGCGGTTGTTCCTTTTATGCTTATATTATACAGATAGTAGAGAAAAAAAGCAAGAGTTGTCTGCATGTGTGGATTATGTTATATTAAAGAAATGGAACAACCGTGTCACTGCAAGGGAGTTGGCCTTCCATCATACAAAAGATGGGAGGTGGTGCGAATGGGTTACAGTTTTCAAGACCTGATGGCCTTTGGCCTGTTTCTACTCGCATTGCTTACCTTTATTTTTAATAATCGTAAGTAGCGTTTTTCAATAAGACCCAGAAATGGGCATAGAAAAACCACCCTTGTATAACATTGGCGTGTTGTAGGGTGGAGTTTCTATCTTAACAATCGGCCAACCCCTTGTGGGCGGTTGTTTCTTTTATGTTTATATTATACAGAGAGCAAGGGAAAAAAGCAATAGTTGTCTATATGTAAGAAAGATAGTATAATTAAGGATAAGGTAGGGGGTGTTTTTGGAGAAGTTCTGATAGTGGATAAAGAGGGGGCGAAAGATGAGGGGCGGAGCACATAGATTAATGGGAATAGCTCTTGGTGGTATAATTATCAGTGTTGTAAAGCCGGTACTTCCTGCCGCTGTTGTGGTGGTGATAACATCTGTTTGGGGAGAAATGACACCAGATATTGATACGGTCAATAGTACAATTAGCCGTAGAATCCCAATCATACCGAGACTTATCAATAGGAAGTTTGGTCATCGTGGTTTGCTTCATTCTCCAATATTTTTAGTGGGGTTGTGGTTGGTGGTAGGAGGGAGAAATTTTTGGGGTAATGTATTCTGTATTGGATATCTGGGACACTTGGTTCAAGATTTATTTACCCGTGCGGGGCTTCCATTACTATTCCCGTTTGATAAAAGGAAAATAAGTTTGTTCTCTTATCATTCAGGTGAGAGAATGGATTATGTCATAACATTAGTATTAATTATTTTATTGTTGACAGTGAATCAGTTGATTTAATAGGAGGGAAATTGATATGTTCAAAAGATTAGCGTTAATGACAATGGCAGCAACCATATTGTCAGCGACACCAGCATATGCAGGTCAGTGGATGCAAGATGGGAATGGCTGGTGGTGGCAGAATGATAATGGGAGTTACCCAGCTTTTACCTGGGCCTGGTGTGATGGAAATCATGATGGTATAGGAGAAAATTACTTCTTTGATGAAAATGGATATATGTCCATGGATACAGCAGCTCAGGAAATCGCTGTAAATGAGAATGGAGCTATGTTGTATAATGGGGCGGTATGTACGGCTGCAATGCCAGATGGCCAGGATTTTGTTCCAGGAATGGCTATTGACGGAAGGTTAGTTTATTGGGTGTATCAAGAATCGGATGCCTCAATAGCTGCTGGAAAGGAAAGAGAAAGCCAGAAGGGGATGGTATCAAATAATAATACAGGAATAACCACCTATGAACATATTGATATGAAAGCATTATCATATTATATGATAGATTTGATAAATGAAGAAAGAGAACAGCGTGGAAAAGACTCTTTAGTCATAAATGAGGAATTGATGGATGATGCAGCATTAAGAGCAGAAGAGTCATCTATAAAATTTAGCCACACAAGGCCAAATGGAAAAGATTATTCAACAGCTATCAATGTAGATTATTCAAAAGTAGGCGAGAATTTGGTATATTCTACGTTTGCACCGAATACAGAGATGGAGGAGATTGCACAGCAAACTATAAGTCAATGGTTAAATTCAGAAGAACATAAAAGGAACATGTTAAAGAGTCAATGGGATGAAACTGGGCTTGCTGCATATGCAGGAGAAGATGGATGTGTGTATTTTGCACAGATATTTATACAGAACTAATTTATAGTAAATATTGTTAACTTTTAGATGATTAAAAAAGAGCTATGGTACTGCAGAAGCAGATTCCATAGCTCTTTTTTTGGAGGAAATCAAATGAAAATAAAAAGGTTAAAAAGACCATTTGTATTGATATTGGCCTTTGTATTGCTATTATCATCTATTTCACAGTCGGTATCAGCTGCTGATACTGGACAAGTAATTAATTATCCAAGTCTCCCTATTTTTAAGGGGAAATCATTCAATGCATTTGGAAAAACACATCATTCAATGAATTATTATCAGGTTGGTCTGGTTGATGGCGCTGTTCCTGCATTCTGCATTGAAGAAGGCAAAAAACTACCAGACAATACAGTCATGACTTATGAAAAATATGAAGCTAAACCGGGCCAGACCGTACCTGTTATAGGCTCATTTGACAGGTATCTTCCCATGACAGTGGCATATGAATGGATGCTAAGAGAAGGAAATTATCATGACACGGACCGTTATGCAGTAACGCAAGTATACATGTGGGGCTGTATGTCAGGATATAAAGACAATTGGCCAGCAATAGAACAGGCCATGCAAAAGTTAGCGGAAGTCTTAAAGCGGCCTTATGTCATGAATTATTATGAAGAATTGAAAGAGTATGTGATTGAGGGAGTAGCTGGGTATGAAGCGGCCAATAATGCTTCACTGCCATCATGGAATGGTACACAGCAGAAAATGACCCTAAAAGATGGGCGTTATGAATTGACACTTGATATAAGTACTTGCCCACAATTAAAAGATACCACATGGACGTTTCCAGATTCTAATTGGAATTATCAGTTATCATCAGACGGAAATAACATAACGTTCATATACAATGGTGCACAGGAGCCGATAGGAACTATTTCATCTGCAGATATTGAGGGCATAGAAGCAACATATTATGCGTATATATTTTCACCCCCACCAGGTGAGCAGGTGCAATTAGGTAGGTTGGATGCAGGATTTCAACCTGCAAATGTAACTTTTAGTTTAAATCAAGGGACTTTGGCTACACCGGATGTATCAAATTGGGAAGTTTACCGTCATTCCGAAACATTTGAGAGTAACTATAACATAGACCTTGAAAAATATTGCGCTGAGACGAATCAACCTTTGGAAGGAACAACATTTAATGTATGGGAGGATTTTGACTTTTCACAGATAAACGAGGGCGGCTATACCGAAGGGGAACCGGACGGAACAACCGGTGAGGTGTATTTAAACTGTATGACACCTGAGCCAGAATCAGATTATGTCTGCGATACCATCACGACAGATACCAATGGACAGGCCAGCCACAGTGATGCCCGCTTTTATAATTACAGCAAGACCTATTGCATGGGACATCCAGCTCCAGAGTGGATTGAGTGTGACCATGAGGGAGGGGAGGGAGAAGATAGTGAAGATTGCAACTGTGATGAAGAGAATGAACGCCTACGTGAGCAGTGGATGGCAGAGCAGGAGTTATGCGCTTCCACATGTGATTTTCATGTACAGAATGATGACGAGGAGAATCATGGTCAGGATACGGCTGCTATGGAGGCCATGTTGGCAGACAGGGATGAAACATATGAGAATTTTATCAACTTAGAATACAGCTACCAGCTGGAGGAAAAAACAGCCAGAACTGGTTATGTACTTCATGGGCTGCACAATGATGACCCTGAGATTGAGACGGTCATTTTAACATCGGCCCAGGCCGGTGGTGATGTCCGGTCCGGTACATATAAGGCCAGTAATATGGTTGGCCGGGTACTGAATCCTATCTATAACATGGCCATATCCAGGATGGGGGGCCTAAGGGCCTATACGTATCCTGTGCCAGAGGGCCAGGACCTGGAGTTGGATGAACAGCGTAGCATAATCAGTATATTGAAAGAAGAGGAAGAAAAACCTCTTATTGAGATTGAGACACCAGTAGATAATATGGTTGATGGAATCGGAAATCAGGAGAATGATGGTTCTGGAAGCAGTGGCCAGGAAGGTGGTTCCGAAGATAACAGTGAAGAATCAGGGGAATCTGGAAGTGACAACCAGGGAGGCGGCTCCGAAGATAACAGCGAAGAATCAGGGGAATCCGGAAGCGGAAGCCAGGGAGGCAATTCCGAAGATAACAGCGAGGAATCCGGAGATTCCGGAAGTGGCAGCCAGGGAGGCGGCTCCGAAGATAACAGCGAGGAATCCGGAGATTCCGGAAGTGGTAGCCAGGGAGGCGGCTCCGAAGATAACAGTGAAGAATCCGGAGATTCCGGAAGTGGTAGCCAGGGAGG